>Ga0255087_1000061_pt1 | contig 46960 bp, 50 predicted proteins | sample Colum_Miss_RepA__FD_188561 | JGI IMG/M metagenome (GOLD analysis project Ga0255087, IMG submission 188561) | Freshwater microbial communities from Columbia River, Oregon, United States - Colum_Miss_RepA_8d | ecosystem: Environmental > Aquatic > Freshwater > River | place: USA: Oregon | collected...
GTGGCGGCATCATCCGCATGTGAGCCTGAGCGGTCATTTTTGGGGTGTGCTGCTGCTGCTGTGCCCGATGCGCTGGTACAGAGACCTCTCAGGCGCTGCGCGGCATCTGCTGGAAGAGGTGGCATGGCAAGCCACTCGCTTACAGCGCGAACTCGCCGCTCAAGAGGATGCCCGAGCCCTCACGCAACTGGCGCAACTGGGAGTGCAAGTGGTGTTGCCGCAGGAGATGGACTTGGCGGCGTTTCGTAGCCGCGTCCATCCGATTCGGCGCAAAATAGAAAGCCAATTACCATCTGCCCTGGCGGACGCTTATTTGCGTACCTGACGCCATCCGCCCTTGTATCAGCACGCCGAGCCCACACAGGCCTTGCTGGCCTTGCCCGATGACCTTCCTTCTGCCTCGGCTGCGTTTGCTGCCTCAAGTGAAGCCCTGCAGGCATGGCATTCGCACATTGAGTAAGTGCTGGGGGCTCGACCACACTAACTGCTGATCCTGGAGGAGGCGGTGCGACAAGGTCGCGATGACATTGATGTAGCCTTCATCTCGCAAGATATCACCGGCTTGTCCACCAAGCACGAGTTGGTGCCCGAAACATGCAACTGCTACGACCTCATGCGGCGTTCAAGAGGTCTGCGCTGGGTGCACATCCAATACGCAGGGGCCGATCGCCGTTACATTTTCATGCAGGCGCTAAGAGGTGATGATGGGGATAAGATCGCTGAGTGTCATGAAGCCACTTTCAAGTTCAGCAAGTGGGCAACTTTTTAGAAAGACAGTGTGAGTCAGTCGCTGCAGTGAATGATCTTTGAGGGTGGTTTTCAACTAGCTTGACAGAAGTCTTTAATCGCGGCCGTGCACTTCAATCCAAGCCGACATGAATGGGTCTGGCCACAAAACGTGGGCAGATTTGGTTAGTCCGCGGTGTCGGAAATCTGGTTCAGATTCTGTTGGAACTTTGTTCCAAATCAATTCTGGAGAGATGTTGTGTTTGCTGCTGGCCTTGTATGCGACGATGCCCGAATAAAAATGAATACTGAATATTGATGCGAAATCGTCCACTATTTCTTGATTTCGAATTTTCGGATATTGGTCTGGCCATAACTGAGAATTCTTAGCCGACAGCACATCCGTGGAATCCTTGGCGTATTCAAGAAAACTTCTTGCCATGTGATCAGAGAATTCTGACATATGACTCGATACAGTATCTTCTATGGCAATCACTCCTTCTGGCTTTAGATATTTCATGGCTGCAGTCAACGTCACAATTTGTTGAAATGATTGGTGTCCGCCATCATCTAGAAATGCATCGAATAGTCCTATTTTTGGCAATATCTCATGCCAAAAATCAAGACTACCCTGATCGCCGATATAGATTTCAAATCCATGGTTGCGCCACTTTTGTGCTGCGGGATTTAGATCAATTCCGATGATTCTTGCTTTGGGACCAAGCCAAGATCGCCACATAAACAACGAACCGCCATTTAACACTCCAGTTTCGATGAAAGTGCAAGACTCATCGATCAGATGGCCAAATAGCTCAGTATAAATAGGGAAATAATTGGTGGCTTTGAGGCTTGGATATGGAGCGGCGTGAAACGCCTGTAGAAGACGTTGATTTATTTCAAATTTTTTCATAACTTGCTGTCAATAAGAAAATGATATACATGAAACTAGTTTTGTATCCAGCAAGGATAGTTGTAGTCCAAATAACCCAACGATTCGTCAAAATATTCAGCATCAGCGCCTCCTGAAAAACCACAGATTAAGGGGCGCAAGGCGGTGATGGACAGGCAAGTTTTATTCAGACTTTGGTGCATGTGAAATTCGCAAGCGCTGACATTGTCATCAGACTCAAGATAGCTGGGGACCAAATGAGTCACAGCGAAATCAACCGATGTGAAATAGAACCTGGCATCTGCCCAAGGCTTAGAGAAGTCTCCAGCCTCAGTATGCTTCCAGATCAGCGTGCTAAATCCTTCCTTTTCAATAAGTGAATCAATGGCGGAAAAATTCCTTACGTATGTTTTTCCGGTTGATTTGTAAAAATAGCTTGAATTACCCAAAAGCTCTGAATTATCTAGAGCATGTTCAATAAGCTTGCCCTCTCCATACCCTTTGCCTTTTGCAACAGTGCGCGCAGCGTTCTGGTTGTATTGAATTTGCTCGACCAAAACTCCCATTGGAGCCAGTTCATCCAACTCTGCTTCGGTCAGAAGCAGGCTGTTTGTTGCGTCGGCGATCACGATACGCCTGAAACCCTTGGCTATCCAGAAGTAAAAAGCTGATTTGGTCAGGAATTTACGCTTGACCGAGTTGGTCATGCTCAAAAATGGAATACCTTCTGGTGGATCTATGGCCGATGTGATCAATAGCGGATGCTCTGAGAATGGCATGTTTAAATGACGATTACTGTGCTTGTCGTATCGAGTTAAACCACCACGGGGATTGACTGCGTGACACCGAATTCAAAGCACTCGTCCGTCGATTGAGTCTTCAATACTGAAGCGAGCTTGGCCAAGTTCTGTTCCCAATTACCTGGCACGATTTGACGAAAAAGATGCATGGATGGATACCAGGGAGTATCTTCACGCTGGAGCATCCAGCGCCAGTCGGGGGAATATGGAATCATGACCCACGTTTCCTTGCCAAGCGAGGCGCTGAGGTGAGCCACGCTAGTGTCGACAGTGATGACTAGATCCATCAGGTGACAAAGCGCTGCCGTATCTTCAAAATCTTTTAAATCCTCGCTGAAATCAAGAACACGAGGCGAGTTACTCAAAGCCTTTTGATCCTCCAGTCGGATTTCATTTTGTAGGCAGATGTAATCGTACCTTTCGGGCAAGTTGTTCAACAATTTGACCAAGGGAATGCTTCGGTTTAGGTCGTTTTGATGTGCTGCGTTGCCTGACCAGGCTAATCCAATACGCGGGCGATTGGAATTAGGTAAACGCTTTTTCCATTCATCAATTTTGTCGTTTGATGGAGCCAGGAATCGTTGCATGGTGAAATTTTTCTCATTCACGCACTGCAATGCTGCAGGCAGGCTCAGAAGGGGGATGTGAGCATCGAAATCAGCAAAAGGCTGACCTAACTCCAATACCCGAACCCCGGTTAGGCAGCGAGTCATTAGCGACACCAATGGACCTTGAACTTCAAAAATTACCTCGGCTCCTTGCTCCATCAATGCGGGAATAAAGCGTGCAAATTGCAGGCTGTCTCCCAACCCTTGCTCGCAGTAGACCAAAATTCTTTTGCCCGCGAGGGGCTCATTGCCAGTCCATCGTGGCTGAGCATAGCTTCGCAATGCCAGGTTGAGTTTTTTATGTTGCCAACGCGCTTCGTAAGCGCTCCAACCATGAGCAAAGTCCCCCTTCAGCAACAGGCCAAACGCTTTGTTCCAGTTGGCGAGGGTGTTCTCAGGTTCGATTTCCAGGGCTCTTTCATAGCACGCCAAGGCTTCGTCCATGCGCTTCAGATCCTGCAACACCAAGCCCTTGTGACAGAGTGCATCGACCTTTTGCGGGCTGAGTTCGAGAACTCGATTGTAGGCGGCTAGAGCCTCATCGAACCTATGGAGCATCTTCAAGTTGGCACCAAGATTGCTCCATGCATTCGCCATCTTGGGATCGATTTCGAGGGCGGCTTCGAGGGTAATACGTGCGTCTTCGTGACGGTTCAGGTCGAATAAAACGGCACCAAGATTTGAATAAGCTTCAACTCGACCCGGACAGTGTTGGATGGCTCGCGTGTACAAATGAAGCGCGGATTCGTATCTTTTCAGTTCGTGCGAAATTGTCCCAAGTGTCATTAGTGATACATCATGAACTGGATCTATTTCTAAAGCCTTTTCTAAGTCGTCGATTGCTTTGTCGAGATCTCCTAATTCCTTCAGGCATAAAGCTCGGCTCTGAAAAACGTCAGACCCATAGGCTCCAAGATCAATCGCTCGGTCAAGGTGAGATTTGGCAGAGGCAAAATCCTGCTGTTTGATCAGGATCAGCCCCTTGCTTACCCAAGCAGATGAAAAATTGGGTTGTAATTTCAAGGCTTCGTCTAGAAGCTGTATTCCAACAGCCTCATTGCCTTGCCGCATTTCAAATAGGGCCTGTTGATAGAGAGCGATTGATTGTTTTGGATCGATTTCCAAAGCGATCTTGCAGCAGCCTATTGCTGCTTCTATGTGCCCTAGTTCACCCATTGCGAGTGCCATCTGGGTATATGCATCCGAGTTATCCGAATCAAGCTGTATTGCTTGCTCATAGAAAGCAATAGCATCCTCATGGCGTTGCAATTCGCGTAAAAAATTACCAGTCTTGATGAAATGTTTTGGATTCTTTGGAGCCAATTGAATGGCATGTCCATAACTGGCCAGCGCCAGTTCTGTATCTTTCTGCTGCCTGTAGGCTTCGGCCAAACTGACATAGACGAGATCAGATGCAGGCGCTATGCGCAATGCCGCTTGGTAACTTGCTAGGGCATCTGCATTACGTTGCATCTGTAAGTAGGCGTGACCTAGGTTTATCTTGGCTTCTAGCATGGTGGGGTTGTGCCGCGTCGCTGCTTCAAAGGCTGACACAGCACGCTCTTCATACTCGCGTCGAAGTTCCAGGGAGTTGCAAGCTGCTGCAATTTGTACGTGAACCAGTCCTAGCAGATGATGAACCTGTGCATCAACGGGATCAGCTTTCAGCAGGCGTTGGCAATAGTGCTTGGCTTGATGCCATTGCTGCTGTTGGATACATCGATGTACCTTATGTGTCAATTGCAGTTCTTGTGCGGTGACTTGCATAGCTCAGACCTGTTGAAGTGGCGTTGTTTAGGGCAAAAAGCGCTTAAAGATCCATCGTGCTTTTTTGAGGGGACGACTCCAGTGCCACATGCTGTGCAGATACCGTGCCAGAAATTTCAGCCAATGAGTGTTGAAAATTGAAGCATAAGGAATTCGTTTTGTTCCTGATTTTGGAAAATCTTTCAATGCAATGCACTGCATCGGCAAAAATTGCCGGCCAAAAGAACTTTCTGTTATTGTTCTTGCTTGAATATTTCGATGGGCGTCATGATGGCTATTAATCGACCTGAGAAAAGTTGCAAACCGTGAGTGAGTCCACTTCAACTGCTGTGGATCTTGCTGGTGCATTCGACCTGTTTGTCCAAGCGTCTCAAAACCTGGAGAAACAGCATGCAGCCCTGAGCCAAAAGGTCGACGCCTTGAGCGCCGACCTGGTCAAAGCCAACCAGCGACTCCACTCTTTGCTGGATGCGTTGCCTGCAGCGGTGATCCTGGTCGAGCAAGGCGTGGTCACACATGTGAACCCGGCGGCACGCCAGTTGTTGCCAGAGCTTGTGACATCCACGACCTGGCGTGTGCCCAATAGCTGGATGGCTGGTGAGGGTCCCAACGAGTACCAATTCGTCGATCAAGGCACACGACGAACGGTTCAGATGCAGCAAATCATCAACCCACATGGCAGCGTGATCCAGATCCAGGACATCACGGACAACTTGCGCACGCTGGAGGAGAGCGAGCGAGTGGACCGTCTGGCGGCCATGGGTAAGATGTCAGCCGCCATCGCCCATCAGTTGCGCACCCCGCTATCCACGGCCTTGTTGTATGCCTCCCACCTCACCAGCCCGGATTTGTCTTCGACCGATCAACAGGATTTCGCCCGACGTTTGCAAGGCCAATTGCTGAGCTTGAACAAGTTGTCCAGCAACATGTTGCAATTCATCCGCACCCGCCCTCTCAAGACAGGCCACTGGCCGGTTGACGACCTGGTCCGGGAGGCGGCGCAAAGCCTGGAGGCTTTGCGCCAGGAGCGGGACATGACCCTCACGCTTGAGCTCAATGCTCCGGGGTATCTGGTGTCAGTGGAGAAATCCTCACTCGTGTCGGCTCTGGTGGGCATTGTGGAAAACGCCTTCCAGGTGTGCACGAGTGGGCAAGGTATCTTTGTTCGTACCAGCATCGACGCTGCCCATGTGCGCATCGTGATTGAGGATGAGGGTCCGGGTATAGCGGCCGACATGATCGACCACTTGTTTGACCCCTTTGCCACCAGTCGCATCAGCGGCACCGGACTGGGACTGGCGATTGCGCGCAACACCATTCGCAGCCACCGGGGCGATATCACCGCGCACAACCGGCCCGAAGGCGGTGCCTGCTTTACCGTTTTTTTGCCCAGCCTGGAGCATTTTTGAAGATCATCATGGACATTCCCCACGTACTCCTGGTTGAAGACGATCCCGATTTGCGCGAGGCCATCAGCGTGACCCTGACCCTGGGGCGTATTCCGTTTCAGGCCTTCGAATGTGCCGAGGATGCGCTGCCCTTGGTGGGCCACGACGACTCCCAATTGCTCATCACTGACTTTCGTTTGCCTGGCATGAATGGCTTGCAGTTGCTCGACAGCGCCCGAGCACGTAACCCCCAACTGCCCGTGGTGGTCATGACCGCCTACGCCGATACCCAGTTGGCGATTCAGGCGCTGAAATCAGGCGCTCGGGACTTTCTGGTCAAGCCTTTCATGCCCCAGCAATTGCTCGAGGTGATTGCGCGTTGCCAGCCGCGCCCCACATCGGCAAATCCTGCCGCGAAGTCGGAAATCATTGCCGCTGACGCGGCAACGCATGCCGTCGTGCAACGCTGTGAGCGCGTGGCGCCGACCGACACCACGGTGTTACTGACGGGCGAATCCGGCGTGGGCAAGGATATTTTTGCGCGACATATTCACGCCCAATCCAAACGCCAGAGCAAGCCGTATGTGGCCATCAACTGCGCGGCCATTCCAGATAACTTGCTCGAATCCACCCTGTTTGGGTACGAAAAGGGCGCCTTCACCGGGGCCACCAAGTCGCAACCTGGCAAGTTCGAGCAGGCCGAGGGCGGTACGTTGTTTCTCGACGAAATTGGCGAGATGCCGCTTGAATTGCAAGCTAAGTTGCTGCGCGTCTTGCAAGACAAGGTGGTGGAGCGATTGGGCTCGATGCGCTCAATCCAGTGTGACATCCGCATTCTGGCTGCCACCAACCAGGACTTGCAGCAGCGCGTCAAGGATGGGCGTTTCCGAGAGGATCTTTACTTTCGGCTCGCGGTGATCCCCATTCGTATTCCCGCCTTGCGTGATCGACCGCACGACATCCTGCCGCTGGCCAACGCTTTCTTGCGGCGCTATGGGAGCACCATGGGTTTGACAGGGTTGCAGTTCTCCGCATCGACCGAACAAGTCCTGCTGTCCTACCCCTGGCCTGGTAATGTGCGCGAACTCGAGAACGCCATGCAGCGGGCACTTTTGATGTGCGATGGGCGGCTGATCGAGCCGGAGCATGTGGAGTTGGACGTTCGGGTGCCGGTCGCGGCTTTCCCCCTGGTGGCCCCAACACCGGGTCAGGCATTAGGGGGGCAGGGGAACTCGCTGCAGGCAGAGGACCAGGCTGGCACCGATCTTGCAAGGAATAAAGCACCTCAGGATATCGAGTCCATCGAGCGGGATCACATTCTGAAGGTGCTGGCCCAGGTCGGCGGCAACCGCAAGGAAGCGGTGGCTATCCTGGGTTTGTCCGAGCGGGCCTTGCGCTACAAACTGAAGGCCTACAAGGAAGCCGGTTTTGACTTTGATTGAAATTGTTCTACCATTGCAACCATGAGTGCGGATAACGTCCAGAATTTGTTGAGCCAGATGCGTGTCATGTCCGACATGGCGGCGGGTCAACTCACGCCTGTGACGCCCACCCAGCCCAGCGTCAATGCCGATGGCCATGACTTTCAAAGCCTGCTGCGTCAAGCCGTTCATGATGTGAACCAGGCGCAAAACACGGCCCAGGACAATGTGCAGGCCTTCTCCACAGGCGAAAGCAACATGACCCTCGAAGAGGTCATGGTGTCGTTGCAAAAGGCCAACCTGTCCTTCCAGAGCATGATTGCCGTGCGCAACCGTCTGGTTGACGCCTACAAAGAAGTCACCAACCTGCAAGTCTGACGCTCTGCTGGGTGACAGCGTATCAGCGTGCCGGCGAAGGCGTCTGGCGTGCCAATTCCTCGCGATCAAACGGCAGGGGTTTCCCATCCACTTCATAGGCCCACGCCAACACCTGGGCCACTGCCGCGAACAATTCCGGCGGTACAAAGGTATTGACATCCAGTTGCATCAAGAACTCCACCAGAGACGGTTCGGTCTTGATGGGAATGCTAAGCTCCTGTGCACGCTGGAGGATGGCTTCAGCCAGCACACCGCGTCCCTGACTCAAGATCTTTGGAGCAGGTGCGCCGGGCTGATAGCCCAACGCCACGGCTTGCGGGGTGTAGGTGTCGTCGCTCATGGTGTTGCCGTTCGCTCCACGCGCAGGTCGGGCAAATTCAGTGCGGTCAATCTGTCTTGCAAGCTTGGCCAGGCGGTTTCCAGTGCGCTGTCGGGGGCATCTGGAATGTTCACCCGCAGGTCAATGTGCGTGCCCCATTGGTACGCCCAGACGGTCATGCGCCCCGAGCGCGGCAAGTCGATCTGAGCGCGCAGTGCCGCCCCTTTTTGCACCTGACCGGGATGTTCCGGGTCTTCGCGCCAGGCATCCTCGCGGTCGAGCTGAACCGCAATACCGGGTAACAACTCGCCCTCCCAATGCATGCGGCCTTGCACCAGCAGACGCGTGATGCGTTCTGCCGCGTCACTCTCTGGTGACAAGGCAGACACCCACTGCGAGAGCGTGTCGATGTCGGGCCTGTCCTCCGCGGGGGGGCTGTTTCCCCGCAACCGGTCATCGGGTGGTGTGAACCAATGACGCACCAGATGATGGGCCGCAAACACGTCGGACGCTGCCAATTGCCGCCGAAGTGAACTCAATGCTTCTACCACAGCAGATCCTGTGGGCTGGGTGGTGGGCGGCTGCTCTGTGGCGGGACTCGTTGCAGTCGGCCAGGCAACGCCATCAGCTGAGCCAGAAAGGCCAATACGTTGCAGCAAGGGCCCCAAGGTTTGTGCCAGCGACGACCAGGCAATGGCTTGCGCTGCTGTGGCGGTGCTGGGCGCAGCGCCTGGGGCTGATGCGGGTGGGGTGACGCGCTCCAGTACCGAACGCGCCAAATCGGCTGATTGACCGCCCAACACCGGCTGAGCCCATTGCAAAGCCAGTCGGGGGTCCAGGGTTTCGGCTTGCCCCTCTACGCCGGGCACCGGGCTGACAGGGCTCAGGGCCTGGATATCGCGACGCGTGGGCTGTGGTGTGGTTTGTTCGGGTAGCGTCAGCGGGATCTGCATGCTGATCGCCTCTGGGCCTACATGCCGGTCAGGGACGAGCCGACACCAGGCTCTCAGCCAGCACTGGCTGACTGGTAGGTGGCCCTGTGCAGAGACCGCGAGGGTGCTGGCGCCGTGTCGGACGTTGTCTCACCAGCCTGCGGGGGGACCGCTGCACCTTGGGACGCCAGCTCTAGCCAGGCGGTGGACACCGTGGTCAAGACATCAATCACGGCGGAGATGCGGTCACTGTCGCGCTTCAGGCGAGCGAGCATGATTTCCCGGCTGGCCCAGTCGTAGAGGCCCGCCAGGTTGCTGGCAATGTCGCCTCCCTGATCCCGATCCAGGCAGGCCTGCAACCCCGCATTGATCAGCTGCAGGGCCTTGGTGAGGGGAACGGCAGAGTCCTCTTGCTGCTGCATCATCTGACGCCCATGACGCAAATGGTCGAGCACGCGCTGGAACACCAGGACCACCAGGTCAACCGGACGCGCTGATGAGACCGCAGTTTCTCGCTCGGTGGTGGCGTAAGCATTGAGGGCGCGTTGGCTCATGGTGTCAGTTGTTCTTCTGCGAGTTGGTCAAGCCATCCAGGGCACTTTTGAGTGCATTGTTGGTGTTGTTCAGCTTGAACAGCAAGGCATCGAGGGACGCATACTGTGCGGTGTAGCGCTCTTGCAAGGCGGCAAGTTTGTCTTCCAATTGGGTGCGTCGCTTGTTCAGGTCGGATTGCGTCGTCTTTTCTTCGGCGATGCGGTCAGCCAGGCTGCCACTGCTGCCCAGTACGTTCGACAAGGTGGTCGACAGGGTCTGGGTCGCCGATGCATAGCCAAGCGAAATGCCTTGTGCCAGCACGGCAGGCAGTTTGGGCGAAGCGTCAAACAAGGTCTGGTTGAAACTCAAGGTGCCATCGTTGTTGAATTCCACCCCCAGCATGGACAAATCACTGCCGGCTCCCAGGCTGGCGCCGCTGGCACTCTTGATGGACATGATCAATCCCGCGTTGATCTGCCGCATGATGGTGGACAAAGTCAGGTCACTGTTCAAAGCACCCCGTTGGCTGGGGTCCAGGCTGGATTGGGTGTCGCGCTTGTACTCAGCCAACAAGTCGTTGTAACTGGCCACAAAGGCCTGGATCTGTTTGGCAACGCCCGACTGGTCTTGCGCTATGTCTATCACGGTGGGGGTGGCTGCAGCGCTGACGAGTTGCAAGGTCAGGCCGCTGACCGCATCGGTCACGGTGTTGCTGCTGCGGGTGAACTGGATGCCATTGAGCGTGAAAACCGCATCTTGCGCCACCTGCACGCTGGTGACGGAGGTGGCACCTCCAGTGGGGCCGGTGACGTTGATCTGGTTGGCCGCCCCGGTCGACAGCCCCTGTAGCGACAACACCCAGCGGGTGCTGTCTTGTTGCACCAGGGTCGCGCGAACGGCGTCTTTCAGCCCCGTCTTGTTGTTCACCCAGTCACGCAACTGCGCCGGGGTGGTGATGTTGTCCGCTTCAGATGGGGTGTACGTGTTGCTGCCCACCTGAACGCTGTAGGCCGTCGCATTGCTGATCGGCTGAGTGTTGCTCGTGAAGCCTGAGACATTGACCAACGAGGCAGCCGCTGTTTGTGCGACGGTGAGGCTGACTCGGCCCGCATCGGGTGATTGCCCGGCAGTGATGCTGGCTGTAGCCACACTGGTCAGGCTGGAGGAGGCGCTGCGAACCTGGAAGTTGGCCGGTGTTTGCAGGGCGTCCAGCGCATCCTTGAAACTGGAGAGCTTGGCTTGGAAACTGGCCAGGGCGCTGATTTTCAGACTGGAGGTTTGCAGCTTGTTGTCAATCAACCTGACGGGCCTTTGCTCCACCGCCATCAACTGGCTGACGATACCCGCGACATCGATCGACGACCCGCTGCTGCCGGTCGAGCTGGTGGAGCTGGTTGATGAAATAGCCACGGAGAAATTTTAGAGGGCCGGGCGGGCCATCAGGCTTTTTGGTGCACCATGGTGCTGCCCAGCTGCTCAAAACTGCGGGCAATACGCAACAACTCGTCCGAGGGCAGGGTTCGGATCACTTCGCCGGTATCCGGGTTGATGATCTGTACCGAGATGTATCCGGTCAGGCTGTCCTTGGAGACATTGACCTGACGTTGCATGGATGAAACAAAGTGCTGAATTTGTTGCGCGGCCACCTCCACCGCTTCGCGGGTGGGGCGAGTCACTTCTTCAACGTGGGTTTCAACTTTGACCGGGGTACTCGCGACCTTGGCCACCGCCTCGGCATCGGGGCGGACGACAGGCTCCGGTACGGTGGAGACCGTCTTGTAGGCGCCGGCTACATTGCCGGCAGCCGCTGACAATGGGTTCATGGTCATCTCCTGTACTCAAGCTGTGCAGCATCGAATGCCGCACAGCTTAGCACGCTTATTTCAACAACGTCAAAATCACATTGGGCATCTGATTGGCCTGAGCGAGCATCGCGGTAGCTGCTTGCTGCAGGATCTGGCCCTTGGTGAGATTGGCGGTTTCCGCCGCGTAGTCGGTATCCATTACTCGGCTACGGGAGGCTGACAGGTTGTTGGCGAATTCGGTCAAGTTCGAAACCGTGTACTCCAATTGATTTTGGATAGCACCAAGTTGCCCGCGTTGGCTTGTGATGGCCGTTAAGAAAGCCGCAGCCTGGGTTTGGATTGTTGTGAAAGCGCTGGTGTAGGCAGTGGTTGACGGGGTAGCAGCGTTGGCTGTGGCTGCGATAGAAGCTGCGGCGCTGATTGCCGTATCCAAAGCGGCTCCGGATGTAGACCCTTTGACCGAAACCCCATTGACCGTGAAGCCTCCCGTTGCACCGACCGCCATAGGGCCAAAAGAAGCAGGTGTAATAGAAATGGTATCGTTTACTTCATTGCTGACCTGAATTTTTGTATCAGAACTTTGACCAAATATCACTGTGTCTGTGTACTTGGTGCGACTAGCGATTGAGTTAATTGCAGAGCGTAATGCAACTAGTTCGTTTGTCACAGAATTTCTCTGGTCGCTACTCATGGTCTCATTAGACCCCTGCGTGGCGAGCATGATGATGCGCTGAGCCATGGCGGATGCAGCTTGCAATGCCCCTTCTGCCGTCTGCGCCATCGAAATCGCGTCGTTAAGGTTGTTGATACCTTGTTTGACACCGTTCAATTGCTTTTGCAGGTTCTCACCCACGCCCAAGCCAGCGGCATCGTCCTTGGCGCGGTTGATGCGCAGACCGGAGGACAGGCGCTCAACAGACAAGGCTAGGGAGTTTTGCGCTCCGAGCAAGCCCTTTTGGGCCATGAGGGAGGCTTGGTTGGTATAGATGACGGCGGGCATGTCGTTTCTCCTACGAGTGACTGTTCAATACCAGGCTTGGAAGGAGGATTCCTTCAACCCTTACACACACGGTTACGGCAAACCTACGCAAAGTGTTTAGGACATTGGCTCACGTGGCGCTGAAAAGAGACAAATACCCTCTGAAAGAAGAAATAAGTATTCTTTGCCTTCGTGGTCTATGCAGGCTAACTTGGTAAGATCGTTTGCAAGACCGCCCTCAATGAGCACCTTAAGCACTTTTGTCACTCGCCTCAAGGCGCCCTCGGCGCAGGTCGCAGTGCCTGTGCTGGTGTTGCTCATCCTGGTGATGATGCTGGTGCCCCTGCCGGCTCTGCTGCTGGACCTGCTGTTCACCTTCAACATCGGCCTGTCAATTTTGGTGTTGATAGCAGCCCTGAACATTCGCAGCTTCAAGGATTTCATCGCCTTTCCGACCCTGCTGCTGGTTACTACATTGCTCCGCTTGTCACTCAATGTGGCATCCACGCGTATCGTGCTGCTGAACGGCCACACGGGAGCTGATGCAGCGGGTCAGGTGATCGAGGCGTTTGGCAAATTTCTGATCGGCGGCAGTTTCACGGTGGGTATCGTGATCTTCATCGTGATCACCATCATCAATTTCGTGGTGATCACCAAGGGCTCTGGCCGGGTGGCCGAGGTGTCGGCGCGGTTTGCGCTTGACTCCATGCCCGGCAAGCAGATGGCCATTGATGCCGATCTGAATGCTGGCCTGATCAAACAGGAAGAGGCCAAGCAGCGGCGTGCGGATGTCGCTCAGGAGGCGGACTTTTATGGATCGATGGACGGTGCCTCTAAATTTGTCCGTGGAGATGCGATTGCGGGCATCCTGATTTTGTTGATCAACCTGATTGGCGGTATCACCACGGGTGTCCTGGCCCACGATTTAAGTTTTACCAATGCATTGCAGACCTATGGGGCACTGGCGATTGGCGATGGCCTGGTGGCGCAAGTGCCGGCTTTGATCATTTCCACCGCCGCCGGTATTTTGGTGACCCGGGTGGCCACCGAGGACAATTTTTCGGACCAGCTCACCAACCAGTTCAAGAACAACCAGAGCGCCTTGCTGGTGGCGGCGGCTGTACTCGCGAGTCTGGGGGTGTTGCCAGGCATGCCACATCTGGTGTTCTTGGGCTTTGCGGCTTTTTTTGCTGGCCTGTCCTGGTTGCTGAGAAAGCAGATCGAGCGAAGCGCTGTTGTGGCCGCTCAGGCCCCGGGCACAGCTGAGCGACAGGAGTTGGGATGGGAGGATGTGCCCGTTGTCGAGCCCCTGTGCCTGGAGTTGCCCTACCGGTTGATTCCCATGGTGGACAAGGGTGAAGAGAGCGATCTGATCAAGCGCATCCGCGCCATCCGACGCAAGTTCATTGCTGACATCGGTTTTCTCACACCGTCTGTACACATTCGGGACAATCTCCAACTGCCCGCCGAGACCTACCGCTTTCTGATCTACGGCGGCGAGGTGGGGCGTGGGCAGTGCTTGCCTGATCGCCTGCTGGCCATTGCGCCCGAGGGGGCAGAGCCCATGCCGGGTTTGCAAGTGCGTGACCCTTCCTTTGGCATGCCAGCCACCTGGATCGAACGTTCATCACGGGATGCCGCTATCAGCCTGGGCCATACCGTGGTGGAGCCAGCCGTGGTCATGGCCACTCACCTGGACACCCTGATTCGCCGCCACGCCAACGAGTTGCTGGGGCGGCAGGAAACACAGGAGCTGCTCGACCATTTCAAGAGCAGCTTCCCCAAGCTGGTGGAAGATGTGGTGCCCAAGATTGTGTCGGTCGCCTTGCTGCAGCGCTTGCTCGAATTGCTGCTGGAAGAGGGCGTGCCGGTCAAGGATTTACGCACCATCATCGAAGTGGCGGCCGAGCATGCCCCCAAGACCCCCGAAGCCCTGGATATCCTCCCCCATGTGCGCATGGGACTGCACCGCATCATCGTCCAGCGCGCCCTGGGGGACAGTACCGAGGTGAAGGTGCTGGGTATCCAGCCCGAATTCGAGCGTCTGATCGAGCAGGCCATTGGTTCTGCCGCAGTGGCACCGGATGGTGTCATCGAACCTTCCCTGATGCGTCTGCTGGTGCAGGAAATCGCGAGCGGAGTGGACGCCATGGAAGCCAAGAATCTCCCCCTGGTGATCGTGAGCAGCAGCAAAACGCGATTGACCTTGTCTCGCATCGTGAAGAAGGTGCGCAGTCAGGCCTCCGTGCTGGCATTGACGGAATTGCCCTTGACGATCCATCTGAGTTTTGAGCGAATGCTGTGTTCGCAGGCGGCCAACCCGTGACCCGCCCCAGTCCTGAAGAATTGGCATGAACCCACAAAAATTCCTCGCCCCCAATGTCACCGAGGCGCTCAAACTGGTCACCCAGCAGCTGGGCGGAGAGGCCATTGTGTTGACGACGCGCGACACGGCTCAGGGGGTGGAGATCATCGCCATCACCCCGGGTGATCTGGCTCTGCTTTCCGAGAGCCGACTCGATGCTACGGGGGGGCGCAAGGCACCGGCACAGGGGCCGACGCCCTCAGCAACCCCAGAGCCAATGAAGGGCACGCCGTTTCTCAAATCGCCCTCACCCCTGGCGCCGGTGCCCGCGGCGGCGGCGGCCAAGGCGGTCTCAGCGGCTGAAATGGATCACCTGCTGGCCGAGTTTGCCCAGGTCAAACAGTTGCTGCAAACCCATTTGTCCGAAAAGGTGTGGGGTGAGATGCAAGAGCACTCGCCTCGACAGGCCGAAGCCTTGCGCTTGGTGTTGCATGCGGGGTTTTCTCCCTCACTCAGTGCCGACATGGTCAAGGCCATTCCGGCCGAACTGCCCTCACCGGTGGCGGTGCAGCAGGCGTTGCAGCAACAAATAGAAGCTCGATTGCAGGTGGTGGATCCGCTGTCCGTGTTTGACCCCGGTGGCATCTTCGCCTTTGTGGGGCCCACGGGTGTGGGCAAGACCACGGCGATCGCCAAGATCGCCGCCCGCTGTGTCTTGCGTTACGGGCGCGATCAACTGGCGCTGTTAACGACCGATACCTTCCGCATCGGCGCTCAGGAGCAACTGCAGGTGTACGCCAAGATCATTGGCGTGCCGGTGGCCACTTTGCGCGACACTGAAGACCTGGCGGCCAAGATCAAGACCCTGGGACAGCGACACATCGTCTTGCTGGACACGACCGGGGTGAACCAGCGCGATATTCGCATGCTCGAGCAGTCACAACTGTTGCAGCAGGGTGCACCCGAACTCAAGCGGATCCTGGTGGTCAGCAGCACGACCGACTTGCGCACGCAAGAGGATGTGATCCTGATGCACCAACAGGCCGCTCGCAGTGTGCGAGGCGGCATCCTGGCTGCCCTGATCACCAAAACCGACGAGGCGGCGCAACTGGGTCCGGCAGTCGACTGTCTCATCCGCCACCAGTTGCCCCTGATGTTTCTGGCCAATGGCCAGCGTGTCCCGGAGGACCTGAGTCCAGCCAATCTGCCCTACCTGAGCTATCGGGCCTTGCATCCTCGTGCGTTGGGGGACGACATGGCGCTGGGGGATCAACAGTTGCCTGCGCTGATGGCCGATCAACTCAGTCAGTGGAAGCCCCTGCGCTGAGGTGACCATGCATCGAGATACCCAACAAGACCAGGCTAGCGGATTGCGCGAGTTGTTCGCGCCGGCCGTACCACCGCAATTCCACGCCTTGTCGTGCCCGCGTCGAGAAGCCCTGGTGTTGCCCATCGCCCAGGTGCTGGTGCATGCCCTGGTGGAGCGAGGGCTCAACATGGCCTGGATCGATGAGTTTGATTTGTCGATGCGCCAGGACTGGCCACTGCCGTGTCCGGTTCGTTTCGATCTCTCGCAAAGCTTGATGAACCATGTGCCACTGGCCTCGGGCTTGCAGTCGCTCAATCCGCACCTGTGGTACGCGCTTTCGCGGCGACTGGCACGCGTGCCGGCCAAGGTCTTCCCGACCTTGATGCAGCGCTTGCAAGACAGCGGCATCGTGTTCGATCGGGTGCTGTTGTGTCTGGCGAGCAGCCTCGCGCGCTCCTTGCATCACTACCACGATGCCATCCATCACACGGTCCTCACCGCCTGTGGTGAGGACGACCTGAACCAGACGCGCGACTGGATGGTGAAAGTGCAGTCCCAACAGCGTGCCGCCAGCTGGAGTGTGGTGCTGGTGGGGGGCGATGCCGACCACAGTGCTTTTGCGCGATTGGCTGAGTCGGTGGAGCCCTTGCTGGGGCAGTCGGTGAAGTTGCTCGGCCATGTCTCGTCGCAATTCCCCCCGGGCGCCTTGTCCAGCGCCTGGGAGCATCCTCTGGAATTGCGGGATCTGATCCTGTCGCACCTGTGCCAGCGGTGAGATGACAGCCTATCAAACGCTTGACCCGAACGAACTGATTCGGCAGCACACAGGCCTGGTGCGCCGCATCGCCTCGCACATTGGCTCACGCTTGCCGGCTAATGTGGAGCTGGATGATTTGTTTCAGGAGGGTATGACCGGGTTGATCGACGCGATTCGCCGCTACAAACCCCAGCCCCATCTGTCCTTTGAAGCCTATGCCTCGACCCGCATTCGAGGGGCGATTTATGACGCTTGTCGGCGCGACGATCTGCTGCCCCGGCACCAGCGTGACAAGCTGGACCATCTGGAGCAGACCACCCGTCGCCTGGAGCAAGTGCTGGGCCGCCTACCTTCTGAACTGGAAGTGGCCAACGCGCTGGAGATGCCCTTGTCGGCCTACCACGAGATAGTGGACTCGCTGGTGAATGTCATGCCGCTGGATGATGTGCCCGAGGACATGCTGCCCACCGATCCCTTTGGCGACCCGATGCAGCTGCTGGCATCCCGCCAGTTCATGCTGCGCATCGTGGACATCCTCAAGCGCTTGCCCGACAAGCAGCAGATGGTGATGGCCCTGCATTACCAGGAGGACTTGTCTTACCGGGAGATTGCCGCGGTGATGAACCTCACGCCGGGTCGTATCAGCCAGTTACACACCGAAGCGATGGTTGCCATTCGCGCCTTGATCGGCACGGCCTGACCCGCTGGCTGCCGGGCGAGCTCAGAACTTGCCCAGCAAGCTACCTGTGTTCACCATGGACACGCCACCTTCGCTGGAATAGGTGGCTGCAGCAGACGATTGGGCCGCGTACGCTTGCAAGGCGGCATTTCGCTGCATGGCCAGGCGGATCAACTCGGCGTTGACGTCGTAATCCTGCCGGGCACGCTGAAGTTTCTCCAGCGCTTGTTCGCGCAGGCTTTCGGGTAACGCCTCGATAGCCGAGCGCAGACCCGCGACCCCGCCGGGAAACGCGTTGAGTTTGTTGACGGCCAACTGGGTGCTGACCAGGGCTGGCTCCAACTCGGTGAGTCGTTGTTGCTCCAGCAACTGACGCAGGCCAGAAACGGCCTGTACTACCTCATCGAGCAGGGGATCAATCGTCATGAAGCCGTGTGCTGGCGCAGGTCTCAGCGCCGTGCGGTGTGGGTGCCGGCGATGGCTTCACGCAAGATGTTGGAGGCCACCTCGTCAAAATCGATCTGAAAGCTGCCGCTGTCGATGCGGTGGCGAATCTCGTTGACCAGCTGGGTGTCAAAAGCGTCGTGGACCGCACCGGACTGCGCGGCTGCGGCAGTGGCACTCAGTGACTCGCTCACATGCAGTTGTGTGGCGGGTTGAGGCGAAGCAGGCTTGTCAGGGCGTCCAGCACCCAGAATGCCTGCCTCAGGCGTAGGCATTCCCTTGACGGGCGTTGTCAAGGGAGTCTGGTGTGTGCTGATTTTGTTAACCATAGGGTTACACCTCAGTCCAGAACGGCTTCCACTTTACCTGGCGAAACAGCTTTTCCCTGCAGGATCTTTCCTTCCAGGGTTCTCACACGCACTGTAACACCAACGGCGGCGTCAGCCAGTGCGTATCCCGTGGTGATCATTTCAAATCCCTGCCCTTTGAGGCTCAGGCTGACAAGGTCACCCGATCGAATAACGGACACCGCACGAAAATCGTTTAGGCGCAACACAGAGCCGGCGGCGACAGCCCGAAAGAGCTCCAGCCCTTCCAGACTCTGAAGTTCCTCGGCCAGGGGGTCGCTCCAGCGGGCCACATCGCCTTCTCGCCACTCCAGATCGTCCGCTTGCACCACGCTGCCCGGTCGTAAGGCCCGTCGGGCCACGGCATAACGCCCAGTGACTTGTACATACAAGGCCACGGCTCTAGACCATGGGGGCGAGGCGCTGTCACAAGCCAGGCGTAAGGTCAGCGCTCCCCAAGCTCGATCCTTGCGCGGTAGTTCCACCGCAGGGGCTTGGGGGCAGGCGGGCAGGCGTTGAGCCAGCGGCTTCCATTGGTATTGAAAAGCGCGCTGGCGCAGCGAGGGGTGCTGATGCAGGAATTCGCGCACGGCAGTGTCCGCCTGGGACGTGATGCCGGAGGGCAGAGGCTGGGCAGGTAGCGCCACACAGCACATCCCGAGGAGGGTGGCCATCCAGCCGTGTTTCATCCGAGCCGATCGAACCATAGGTAAAGGCGACCCTCCCCATCCAGCGCCACGGTCTTGACACCCGGGGGTGCTGTGACTCCGGGGGGTATCGTGTGCAGGTTCATGGCGTGGCTGCCTAGCCAGGCCTCGGTCTTGAGAGTCAGGGACTGATCACCCAAGCGCAGATTCAAGGGAATGTCGGCCTGGGGGGTGGGCGAGAGGGGGCCACCCGGACATTGCGCCGCACTCACGGCGTAGCGCTGACCCGCCATCATGAAGGCCAGGCAACTCATGCGTTTGAGACTGCAGGGCAGGCGCAGGCGATAGCCCTGGGGCAATTCGGTCATGCTTCCCCCGAGCCGGTGAAGGATCTTGCCAGATGAGTGGCGTTCGTCGGAGGTCAATGCCAGGCCAAGCCAGTCGATGAACAGCATCAACCCACGGCACTCGACCTGGATGCTTTTTGATCGCAGTGCCAGGGGTTGCAATTGTTGCAAGCCACGAACGATGTCTTGGTCTGCCCAGGCATCGTCCACCTGGTGGTGGGCCTGGTTGTAGAGGTTGCGCAGGGGAACCTGGTCCAACCGACAGGTGCGGTCTTGGAGTTCTGCCAAGACCGCATCCAGTGCGCGTCTGGCCGCTTCATCACCTTGGGCATTGAGCATGCGTGCGTGTTGTAGCAAATCCATGCCCTGCTGACGCACCGGGTGTGCCGAGGTGGAGTCGGCCGACAGCGCACCATAGCCCGCGATCGGGGTGAGTGAGGACGAGGAGGCATGCAACCCACTCCAGGCGGGTTGTGCGAAGGCGGGTGCATGGACCTGCCTTCGCCACTCATCCCACTGGGAGGCCGCCTCCTGGTCATCGGGAAAGTGGGCTCGCTGTGCTTGTGCTCGCAACAGGCGCTCCAGCGCCACCACCACCTCCTGTGCCAAGCCCAGCACGGCGGGCTGTCCCAGGGAGAGTTGTTGCGACACGGCCTGCACAACATCGGCTTGCGTGGTCATGCCCAGGCGCGCCAGCGCACTGACCAGATCGAGGGCATGCAAAGCACACTGGGGCATGTCCTGCAGAGGATGATGCAAGCTCTGGCGCAAGCCGTCCAGGGCCCGCTCAGCATCGGCCTGCAGCAAGGCCCAATGATCGTGGCGTGAGGCGTCAGACATGCTTCAGTGGCGCAGACCTAGATACCGGTCGATGTGGGGCGAGCGCTCTGGCGGCGCTTGATCCAGGCTATGCGCCAACAAATTCCTCGCCTCTTCGACCTGCGTCAGTGCCGACTCCAGCAGCAAGCGCCAGGGGCCATAGGGGTCTTGCGAGGCCTGCTGTTCTCGGTATTGGCTGAGTTGATCCACACGGGACCTCTCTATGGCCTGGAGCTGTTCAAAGAGCCGGCCCAGCCGCGATTCCAATTCGCGGTGCTCTTGTGACAGTGGGTGTAACTCATAGGCCAGGTCATCGAGTGGATCGCCGCGACCGAACTTGACCTGCAAGTTGACGAGTCGAGCTTGTAACGATTGCAGTTGCAAGCTCACCGCGGATTGCTCGGACAGCACCGGTGTCAGGGCCGGGCTGATCAAATCCAGACGATGCGTGTCGGCCGAGGTGACGTGACCCAGTCGTTCCGTCAAAGGCTGCCAGGCCTGTTGCAACGATTCCAGGGCATCGCCCAAGGACTCGATGGCCTGTGCCGCTTGCTCGGCTTGTTCGCGGCGAACTAGCAGCACCGACAACCATTGCTTGTGCGTCGCGTGGGTTTCTCCTAGGGACAGTTGCCAGCACCGCCAGCCCGCTCCCAGGCCCAGCAGCAACAGCAGCAGGGCGCACAGCAGGGTGGCTGGCACGTCGATGTCATAGCTCAACGTGAGCCAGCCCCGGGCCGCGGCCCAACTGCCCGTGAGCCACAGAACCGTGGCGAGCAACAACGCGACCGAGCCCCAACGCCATGGTCGAGCGTCCATGAGCCAGGGGGAGGTGTCTGGGGAGGTGTTCATCATGCGCGACTGCAAGGAGTCCAGATGGGCCAACGCATGCCGTCCATCTCCACGTGCCCGGCTTCAGGGCTGGCCCTGAAGGGACCGCGGATGCCTTCTACCCGGCACCCGACGCTGGGCGTGCTGGCTTGCGTGTCCGCCCCACCCGGCTGAAAGGCCACGACCCACGTCCCGTCGATATCTTTAGGTTCACCAGGGGGCAGTGCTTGCTCGGACTCGAAATGACGGGGTAACCAGTCGATGAGTGGCATGAGAAAAACCGGGACCCCGGCATGAACCTGAATGTCCAAAGGGGCAATCATCGTGTCATCACGATGAGATATTTGAGTACTAAAGACCGCGTGAATGGCGGTGGTTGGAAAGGCCGCTCGGGTGTCACCTATCCAGACACCCAGCCATTCGGGGTGCTGCAGCGCATCAGGAAAGGGCGTGGCCAACATGTTTGGAAAATTCTAAATTATTTACAATGATATGTGACGTGCGCTATTATGAAAAAGTGACAACTTTTCGCAGTGCGTCTCGTGTCTCAACTTTGCGTCAGACCTTATGTTTTAGGCGATGCGGACAACTGGCCCAACTATGGCTACATCTGAATCGACCTCTCCTCCCTTAACTGAAGCCCTCTCATCAAGCTGGCAGTCACAAATCCAGCAGCGGTTTCAGGCGCTGAGTCTCAACCAGCGCATCATGTTTGGTCTGGGGTTGCTGGTCATGGCGGGACTTCTGGTCTTCTCGGCCCTCTCAAGTCGAAGCCACCAAGGCTTCAAGGTGTTGTATTCCAACGTCAGTGACGCCGATGGTGCGGCCATCATCGCGTCGCTGCAACAAATGAACGTGCCCTACCAGTTCACCGAGGGGGGCGGCGCCATCATGGTGCCGCAGTCGTCGGTCTACGAGACCCGCTTGAAACTGGCCGGACAGGGCTTGCCCAAGGGGGGCAACGTGGGTTTTGAGCTGCTGGAGAACCAGAAGTTCGGAACCAGCCAGTTTGTGGAGCGTGTCAATTACTTGCGTGGACTCGAAGGTGAACTGGCCCGCAGCATTTCGTCGCTGGGTCAAGTAAAGTCCGCCCGTGTCCACCTCGCGGTGCCCAAGCAGACCGCGTTTGTTCGTGAGCAGGAGCGGCCCTCGGCTTCCGTCGTGGTCAAGCTGCATCCCGGGCGTGTGCTGGACCCTGCGCAAGTGGCCGCCATTGCACGCTTGGTCAGTGCCTCGGTGCCGGGCATGCAGGTGCAGGATGTGGCCATCATGGATGCGGACGGCGGCGTGGTCTCGCCCAACCCGTTGCGTCAAGCGGGCCTGGATGCTTCTCAAATCAAGTACACCGCCGAGCTCGAAGCTGCGCTCACCCGCCGCCTCGGCGTAATCCTGGAGCCCCTGGCGGGCAAGGATGGCTTCCGCGCCGAAGTCACCGTGGACATGGATTTCGATGAGCGAGAAAAAACCTCGGAGACCTTCTCCAAAAATTCGCCGCCCAATGCGCAATCCATTCGCAGCCAGCAATCCATCGATGCCGGACCCGCACGCGGAACCAGCGGTGGTATTCCTGGGTCGCTGACCAACCAGCCGCAGCAACCGGCTGAAGCCCCGATCGTCAATGAAGTGGCCACGCCGGCTTCGCCCGCCAACGCCCAGCGCAACCTGCGTGCACCTGGCGAAGTGGAGACGGGGGTGTCGGTGAGTGACAACAGCCCCTTGCGCAGCGAGCGCACCGTCAACTATGAAGTCGACCGCGCCATCGAGCGACTCAAGTCCAGCAAGGGCAATGTTCGTCGTGTCTCGGCGGCGGTGGTCCTGGACCACAAGCTCTCGGGGACCGCCAAGGTTCCCTTCACCCCCCAGGAAATCACCCAAATTACCAGCTTGGTGAAAGACGCCATCGGCTTTCAGCAAACCCGTGGCGACACGGTCAGTGTGGCCAATTTGCCCTTTTCTATGGAGGCTCCCGTGGAAACCCCCAGTTGGACTCCCGAGCTGACGTCTCAGTTGTTGAGTTATGGCGCGATCGCCTTGGCGGTCTTGTTTGGCTACTTTGCTGTCTTGCGTCCCTTGTTGCGTCCGCCGCCCCCTCCGGTGATTGAGCCCGTCATGCCACCCCCAGAGCCAGAACCTGTGGCGCCCCCCTTGAGCGCGCGGGATCGGTTGCGGCAGGAAATCGCGGAACGGGATGAAGAGTGGGCGCTACAAGAAGAGGCCTGGAAAGCCGAGGCCGAACAGCGCGATCGCATGGTGCGTGCAGAGGCGGAGCGTCAAACCGCCAAGGAAAGTCAGAGCAAACGGCTCTACGATGAATTGCTGGACTACGCCCGCAGCTACGTAACTCAGAACCAGGACAAGGCGGCATTCCTGTTGCGCGCTTGGGCTGCCGAGTCCAAACCCGGGTCGGGAGAACGCTCATGAACGATGCCGTGATGTCACCCACCTTCAAGCCCGAGGCCATTGGTGGAGCGTTGCGCAAAGGCATGCAGCGCCCGGACGCGTTGGTCAGTCGCAGTGGACTCGATGGTGCATCGCGCGTGGCCATCATGCTGTTGTCCATCGGGCCAGAAGCTGCGGCAGAAGTTCTGAAGGTCTTTTCTCCGCAGGATGCTCAGCGGGTATCTGCCCTGATGTCGTCGGTCAAGACGTTGGAGCGTGACGTGGTCATCCAGGTCTTGCAAGAGTTCAAAGCGGTGACCGAGCACGAGCGTGAAATTCCCTTTGACCCCGAAGGCTTCATGCGGCAGATCATGACGCGCTTCACAGCGGAGGCCGATGAGCAGGGCTGGCGCATTGATGACGAAATCGCGCGCAATCTGCCGGCCCTGGAGTCGCTCTCCAAACTCAAGCCGGAATTGTTGCAACGCTACTTGAAGACCGAGCATCCCCAAGTGGCGGCCACCTTGCTTGCCCTGGTACCCCCCGAGTTGTCCGCCGAGGTGCTGGACATGTTCGATGCAGAAGAGCGTAACGAACTGGTCTTGCGCGTGGCCTTGCTCGACCGTGTGAACCCCAACACCCTGGGCGAACTCAATGAAGTGTTGGAGCGTGCTCTGGCGCCGGACAACCTGGCCCAACTCAGCGGTGTGGGTGGTGTTCGCCCGGTGGTGGAAATTCTCAATAACTTTTCGGGTGATTCGGACAAAGAGGTGCTGGCCACCATTCGTCAGCACGACCCCCGGTTGGCCGATGACATCTCCAGCAAGCTGTTCACGTTTGAAGATTTTGCGCTCATCGAGCCGACAGAGTTGCAAAAGCTCCTGCCCAAGATTGCGCTCGACTCCCTGGCGGTGGCCCTCAAAGGAGCGCCGCCGAGCCTGCGCGACCTGTTCATTGCCAACATGACCAAAACCATGTCATCCAATTTGCGGGTGCAGATGGATGGCTTGCCGCCGGTGCGGGTGCAGGAAGTTCAGCTGCAACAGCGTGCCATCGTTCGCACAGCGCGCCAGCTGGCGGACCAAAACGAGTTGTCGCTCGACCGCTCGGGCACAGCAGGTGCCTCCACGGTGATCTGAAGTAGGCCTCGTGGTGCAACACTGGACCCCGCCCTCCTTTGACCCGACGCCGCATTCAGCGGTGGTCGATACCTCTGTGGCGGACGACCCGACGCCAGAATTCCCCCGGTCTGCGCCCGTGACAGCGGCTGAGACAACGGCGCAAGACTTGTTCCTGCGCGGACTTCAAGAGGGTCTTGAGGAGGGCCGCCAGCAGGGTTTGGCCCTGGGCCGAGAGGAAGGCTTTCAACAGGGCCGAGAAGATGGATTCCAAGCCGGATTTCAGCAGGGCTATCAGAGCAGCCTCGACAAAATCGAATCGCTGACTAAAAGCCTGCACCAGCTGGTGGACGCGATGCAGCGCCTGCCTCACGACGTGGAGTCCTCGCTCAACGAACTGGTGTACGACACCGCATTGCGCCTGGCCGGCAAGGAGTCCATGGACCGTGTGGTCCTGCAGCGTGCGTTGCAGGAGGTCTTGACGCGACTGCCACGACCTGGCGAGGCGTTGGTGATGCGAGTGCCTCGGGCAGATGTCGAGAGCTGGCAATCCCTCATGGCCGACGGCCCCTCGCGTTTTGAGCTGGCGGTTCAGGTCGACGAATCCCTCGAGCCGGGACACGCCTTCGTCGAGTTGAATGGTTCGCGACTGGATGTGGGCGCTCGCGCCCGACAAGCCTTGGTGCGCAGTGCCTTGGGGCTGTTGCCCGCAGACCATTCGGGCTCGAAAGCTTGAACGTGACCGAGGCCGCCACGCTGCAGCCCGCACCCCTGGTGCGATGGCGTGAGCGCATGGCAAAAAGTCCCTGGACCATTCGCCAAGGACGCTTGCGGCGTGTGTCGGGCATGGTGCTGGAAGTCGAGGGTCTGCCCATGCCCATGGGCGCGCACGCCTGCATTGAAAACTCATCGCAAGGCTACTGGGTCGATGCCGAGTGCATCGGCTTTCACGGAGACATCACCTACTTGATGGCGTTTGATCCGGTCCAGGGTCTGTCGCCCGGCGCCGTGGTGTGCCCCATTGAGACCCCGGTGCTGACCGCTCAAGGCTATGTCCAGCGTGGCAGCATCCAGTCGCTGCCGATCGGGCCGGCACTGCTGGGGCGTGTGGTGGATGGACTGGGGCGACCTCTGGATGATCTGGGCGGCGCACAGTGGCGTGAGCTCTGGCGTCATCAGCCTCGGCCCAACCCGCTCAAGCGCGTGCCGATCCAAGAGCCGCTGGACACCGGTGTCAAGGCCATCAACGCCATGCTCACGGTTGGCCGCGGCCAGCGTGTGGGACTGTTTGCGGGCTCGGGGGTGGGCAAGAGCGTGTTGTTGTCCATGCTGGCACGCAACTGTGTGGCCGATGTGATCGTGGTGGCGCTGGTGGGCGAGCGCAGCCGCGAGGTGCGTGAATTTTGCGATGAGCATTTGAGTTCGTCGGCCAAAGCGCGTTCGGTGGTGGTGGCCAGCCCGGCCGATACCTCTCCGCTTTCGCGTGCCAAGGGCGCCGAGTACGCCACCGATGTGGCGACCTGGTTTCGCGACCAGGGCCAACATGTGGTGCTGATCGTTGATTCGCTAACGCGTTATGCCATGGCTCAACGCGAGATTGGTTTGGGACTGGACGAAGCGCCGGTTGCGCGTGGCTATCCCGCCAGCGTGTTTGCCCGTCTGCCTGAACTGGTGGAACGTGTGGGTAATGGCGAGCACCCCAACGGATCGATCACGGCGTTTTACACCGTGCTGCTGGAAGGCGACGATGTGCACGACCCGGTGGGGGATGCCGCCCGCGGTGTGCTAGATGGGCATATCTTTCTGTCACGCGAATTGGCTGATGCGGGTCACTACCCGGCGATCGACATTGAAAAATCCATCTCGCGGGTGATGCCCAAGGTGACGTCTCGCGAACACTTGCTAGGCGCGCGACGCATCAAGCAACTGATCGGCACCCACACACGCAGCCGCGACATGGTGGCCATGGGGGCGTACATGCCTGGCAACGATGCCGAGCTCGACATGGCTATCCGACTGTGGCCCCACATCCAGACCTTGTTGCGACAGGAGTCGGATCAGGTGCTGCGCCTGCCCGAGACCGTCCAAGCGTTGCTCGCCCTCACAGGGGGTGGCACATGAACCGGGCCTTTCAGTGGATGCTCAAGCTGGTGGAAATGCGCCGAGACCGCTCGGTCAGCCAGTCCCGGCGCGCCCAGCAGGAGTTCGCGCGCTCTCGGGAGTTCACGCAGCAGCTGCAAGGCTATGCCGCTGAGTACGACCAGCAATGGACGCAAGTGGCCCAGCGCGGGGACACGGCCCTGATGCTCCACACCACGGCCTCGTTTGGCGAGAACCTTCGCAGCACCGCGACAACCCAGGCTCAGGAAACAGAAAAGTTGCAGGCGCACAGCCAGAAACTGTTGCAACAGGCCTTGAACGATGCGCGGCGCGTGGAGGCTTTACAAAAATACATGGCCCGGCAGCAGGCGATGCAGCGTGCCATGGCTGAGAAGCGTGACCAAAAGCAACTGGAAGACGATCTGAACGCCCGACGTGCACGCTCCTGAAGTCGGGCCATCGACCATGCCAAGGCGGGTTGGTGGGGACGACTGGCATCAAAGTTGCAAAGTGGATTCCCAATCAATGGGAATTCACCATGTCCAACATCCTGCCAGTCAGCGTTTCTTCCGCATTTTCGGCGTCTCCCATCGACGCCGCTGCCCCTGTGCCAGAGGAGTTGGATCCGCGATTTGTCGAGGAATTGCAAGGGGCGTTGGGACGGCAAGAGCCCCCAGGCACCCCACAGGCTGCAGCGGGGGACACCCTCTCGCCCGACTCGGTGGATGCGACCAGCGAGATTGCATCAGGCCTGCAAAATTTACCGCTGATGCCCTGGATCACCCTACCCACACCTGCAAATTTTGCCCCGACAGCGATTACGTCGACCGCTTCTACAGACGAGCCAGTTGCAGTTGATGGCGTGGTGAGCGCAACTGCGCCTGCGCTGTCGCTGCCCACGTACCAGACCTCGAACCCCGTGAAAGCCTCGGAGGCTGTCTCGGGGGGACGGACGGCTCCTGCTGACCCCGCTGTAGGCGCAGAAGTGGTCAATACGCTGCCACTGGCCTCGACACCGAGGGCGCAGGAGACAGGTGCGCTGGAAACAGGGGTTCAGTCAACCATCACGGCGGCAGCGTCAGACCCATTGCCGCTTACCACCGATATCACTGAGGTGATGAACCCCAACTCTGCGATACACGTCACAGGCGGCACGGCAGTCTCGCATGCAGACCAAACGGTAGAGCCCACGCCCTCACTGACCCAGGCGAGCGCAGAGTTGTCTGATGCCGTATCCGCCCCTCAAGTTGGGCCATTGGGTCACTCGGCAAAGGTCACCACTGCCACAAGTCCATCCATGGGTGTGACGCAAGCTCCACCCGGCTCTACGGCGACAACGGCCGTGTTGACGCAGCGTGATGAGGGGCGCTACCTTGCAGCGCAGCGAAGCGAGCAGGTTCTGTCGGACGTACAGGCCCAGCTGTCGACCCAAGTACAGCAGAGTGCTGTCGTTCAAGGGATCAACCAGGGGGATACGACGACTTTGGACAGCCTGTCTATTGCCCAGCTTCGAGGCGTCTCCACAGACTTCGCAGCAACGGCCCCATCGGATTTGGTGGCGTCCGCAGTGACGCAGTCGACCACAGTGGTAGATCCAAGCCTTGACGGTACACTGATTCGAATTGCTGCACAGGTCATCCGTGTGGCAGAAGCCGATGACGCTGCAGCGTCCTTAGGGGGGGATAGTGTCACCGCCGATGCTTCCTCGCTCTCTGCGACGTTGTTGGTTGAGGAGTCGGTGCCAGCAGTGGCAACGCCCGCCCAGGTCATCACAGCATCGGCCCGCGCGCTAACGCTTGAGGTGACTGCCCAGGTACTCGAGAACACAGCGGATGAGCCCGTGCGTGTGTCATCCCGTCGCGCTGACAGGGAGAGTGCCGCAGACCCGTTGACCGAATTGAGTATCGACGTCGAGGCGAAAGCAGTGACCTCAAGCCAAGGCGCAGGGTTGATGGACGCAACGGCGTCAGGTCCAGACGACCAAGCCTCCGACGATCAAACAGCGGCTGTATCGACCCAGGCATCAGTGGCAGCCGTCCAGGCACAGATCCGCACAGACCCGTCAACCAAGGAGTTACGCGCCGATGCTTCTCTGGTTGTCGTAGCCTCTGACAGGGCCCAGACGCGAGTGTCGTCTACCGAAACCCTAGAAACCTGGCGTGCGGACGCAACGCAAACCACGACGCAAGACCTCAGCTCGGCAGAGTCTACCTTTGCCTCCAGTTTTGTGCGGGCCTTGATGGGCCAATCCCATCACGCCAACGCACAGGTATCGCAATCGCTTGAAGTGGTGCCCTCCCCTGCACCGATGGCTCCACATGAAGTTCGTTTGGATGCCGGGCAGGTACAGGTAGAGGTGGTGCGTCTGGTCAAGCAAGGCGGTGGGCAGGTGGTGATGGAGTTGACGCCCCCCGATGAGAGCAAGTTCAAGATAGATTTGACAATCAGCCAGCAGGGTGTGGCCCGACTGGTGGTGGATGGCGCCAGCGAGTCCACGCGCTTGCGGTTGGAGCAGACGGTCAGTGGTTTGCAGGATCAATTTCAGCAAATGGGCTTGCAATTGCAATTGGATATGCGGCAACCTCACCAGCAGGAGGCTCGGTCTCAGTCACCGGACATGACGCCGGATAAGTCGGACAATGGCCTGCAGGTGTCTGCAACTCTGGCTGAGCCAGCACCCTCGTTGAACGTGCGCCCAACCTGGGAGCAGGGGCAGGTTTACCTGGTTGCTTGACCACGCAACCTCGACACAATCACGGATGACCATGAGTACATTGCAGTATCCCGACGATTTCAGCAGCCCCCACTGGTCCTCGACCGACCACCAGGCGCAGCTGGCCTGGCTCGATAGCAGTCACACCGATTTCATGACGTATTGGCGCCAGGCGCTGACCGCCTTGATTCCTGGCGTCATTGAAGTGCGTGCCCATTCCATGGCATTCAAGACGTATGCCACTTTCGTGGAGAACCTGGGCGATGCCCACGACATTCACGTCTATGAAATCGAGGCCTTGCAAACCCTGTGTGCCTGGACATTTGATCGTCGCGTGTTTCCTATGGCGGTGGATTGCATGTTCGGTGGAGGTGGTCGCTTGCCGATCAAGGAACTCAACCGTCGGTACACCCCGATTGAACTGGGCGTGCGCAAGCGTTGTGTCGATTCCCTGGCCAGCGCCTACGAATCCACCTGGCACAAAACCTACCCCTTGCGTTTGCAGCCATTGCGGCAAGAGCAGCAACTGACGTCGCTGCGGTTGGTGGCGGCCGAGGATTCAGTGCTGCATGCCTGCTTCGAGTTGCGCATCAATGAGTTACCCTTTTATATCCATTTGTGCCTGCCCCGTCGCGCCGTAGACGCCTTGACCCAGGCGCCGCTGGCGGCTGACGCCGCACCTGAAGAGGCTGTGCGGCACGCCTGGGGCAGTACCCTGCAGCACAACGTTTACTCGGCTCCGGTGGAAGCCGTGGCCGTGTTGGCCAAAACGGACATGACGGTGGCGCAATTGCTGTCGCTCTCGATTGGCCAGGTGGTGCCGATCGATCTGAGTGAACCGGTGGACCTGATGGTGGACGGTGTGTCAGTGATGCAAGGCCGTTATGGTGTGAGATCCGGCCATTACGCCATGAAGGTGGAAACCATTCAGGACTCGCACTTGCAGTCATCCACCCCGACGGGAGCGTCGCAGCCCAGCCGGGCGACCGCACGGGAGTCCCAAGTGCTGGAGCAAGTGGCCAGTGCCATGTCCGACTTCACCAGCCAGGTACAACACAACGAGGGTGCCGCATGATGACCGAACCTGGTAAATCCATGGGAAATCCGAACGGTCCAGAGGCGCAGGCCTTGTCGGAGGCTGGGGTCTTGCAACCAGCCATGTTTGAGGAACTGAGCGAAAGCCCGTCAGCCCAGACGGCCGACCGCGATCTCAACCTGGTGCTGGATCTGCCAGTGCAGGTGATGGTGGAGTTGGGGCGCTGCCGCATCTCGATCGCCGAGCTGTTGTCATTTCGGCGCGGTTCGGTGGTGGAACTCAACGTGAAGGCCGGGGATCCGCTGGATCTGGTGGTCAACGGTTGCTTGATTGCGCAAGGCGAGGTTGTTATAGTCAACAACCAGTACGGTATCAGACTGACAGATATCGTGTCACCCTCCGAGCGATTGCGACGTACCTCCCGCTGATTCATGAAATTCCAACAGCGCCATCTGATTCCCCCTCTTTCCTTGTTTCAGATGTTGCTGGGGTCTACGGCGTGGGCGCAGACGGCAATGCCCGCCACCTCCCCGTCCTATGGCAGTACGCCGGGCAGTTCAGCCTGGTATGGCCTGGTGACCCTGACCTTGTTGGTGGTGCTGGTAGCCGTGGTGTTGCGGGTCTACAAGCGCATGGGTGCAGCAGGGGCGTCAGACGGAGGTATTCAGGTGCTGGCTTCCAAGGCCTTGGGGCCGCGTGAATCCGTGGTGGTGGTGCGAATCGAGGGCCGCTATTTCATGTTGGGACACACCCCATCGCAGATCTCACTGATCAGCGAACTCGATCATTACAACCCTCCCGATGGGCAAGCCCCCCGTTCGGTACCGGGAGGCCTGACAAGCGGTTTTGCGAGCGCATTGTCCTCTGCCTTGCGTAAAGGCAATCGCTCATGAAGCGCGCCTCGAACCTACGTTGGGTGTGTGCTGGATTGTTGTTGGCACTGTGCGCGGCGCTGCCTGTGGCATGGTCCCAAACCTTGCCCCTGGTCACCGCGACTTCCACCAAAGCCGGCGTGCAGTACGCCGTCCCAGTCCAGACCCTGCTGTCGCTCACCGCGCTCAGTTTTTTGCCGGCAGCCTTGATGCTCATGACCAGTTTTACCCGCATCCTGATCGTGTTTTCGCTGCTGCGACAGGCCTTGGGCTTGCAGAACCTGCCGCCCAATATGGTGCTGACAGGCCTGGCGCTATTCCTGACCTGGTTCGTGATGGGGCCGGTGTTTGACAACATCTACCGCGACGCCTACTTGCCCCTTGCGCAGGGCAAATTGGAATTCGAGCAGGCGGTGGCTGCCGGGGCCGAGCCTATCCGCAAGTTCATGCTGCAGTTCACCCGACAGGAAGACCTGAATATTTTCGCCAAGATGTACGGCGCACCGATTGCGGCGCGCGCCGACACGCCAATGTCGGTGTTGGTACCGGCGTTTGCCGTGTCAGAAATTAAAACCGGATTTCTGATTGGCTTCATGATTTACCTGCCCTTCATCGCGATCGACTTTGCGGTGGCCAGCATCCTCACCTCACTCGGCATGGTGATGGTGTCTCCCATGATGTTCTCCCTGCCGCTCAAGCTGGTCATCTTCGCACTGGCCGATGGCTGGACCTTGCTGGCTGCATCGCTGGTTGCCAGTTACCGGATATAGCACCATGGATCCCGGGTTCATCATCGAGATCACCTTCAAGGCCCTGTGGATGTCGCTGGTGCTGTGTGGGCCAGTGCTCATTGCCTTGTTGATTGTGGGCCTGGTCATCGGCATTTTGCAGGCGGCCACATCGGTCAATGAAAGCTCGGTGGCTTTCATCCCCAAGCTGCTGGTGCTGGGCGCTGTCATCTTGCTGGTAGGGCCTTCCAGCCTGGGCGTTTTTGTCGATTACCTCAAAACGGTCATTCAGGAAATTCCCGACACATTGAAGTGAGTTGACCATGGTGCCCATCTCCCAGGCCTGGCTCATCCACATCACCGAGGTGCTGATGCTGGTGTCCCTGCGCCTGCTGGGATTTTTTCTGGCCATGCCACTTTTTGCGTTTCGCGCCGTACCCATGCGCCTACGGGTGGTGCTGTCGCTGGTGTTGGCCTTTGGGCTGGCACCCTTGGTCAATAACCGTGCGGTGCCCGCCGAGGCCATGGCTCCGGGTTACTGGATGGTGTTCCTGGAGCTTGCGATTGGCTTGACGGCTGGCTTTCTGGTGCGTGTCGGCTTGATGGCAATCGATGTGTTGTCGGAGATGTTGTCGATTCAGTCGGGCTTGAGTTTTGCGGTCAGCTACACCCAAGACCCCGCGTTGAACTCGGGGCTGATGGCCGAGTTTCTTGGCCTGCTGGCCCTTGCACTGGCCTTTGTCCTCAATATCCATCTTCTGGTGCTGGATGTGCTGATGCAAAGTTTTCGCATCCTGCCGTTTGGCGTGTGGCCCAGTGGCTGGCAGTTATCCGAACTCGTTCACCTGGTCGGTCAAACGTTTGTGCTGGGGTTGGTGCTTTCGCTGCCCGCCATTGCGGTGTATGGCTTGTTTAACATGACTCAGTCCGTGCTGGCCAGGGTCAGCCCGCAAATGAACCTGTTTTCCATCGGGTTCTCGGTCATGATCCCGGTGGCCTTTGCTGTGATTGCCTTCATGTTGCCCATTTTTCCCGAGATCGTATTGCGGGCCCTGGAAGAGCCCATGCGCTTGCTGCGCCTGGGGCTGGAGACGCCGGTGGTGCGTTAAGTGGCTGCGCTGAGGTCTGGCAACGGGCCCACATCCGGCGGCGGAAACAGATCCGGACTCTGATCGCCCGACTCGTAGGCCCAGGCCAGCACCTTGGCCACCGCCTCGAACAATTGGGCTGGGACCGCCTCACCCACCTTGAGCCGTGCGTGCATCAGGCGCGCCAGGGGAGGGATACGGGCAATGGGCACCTCACATTCGCGGGCAATCTCCTGCATGCGCAAGGCCAATTCGTCCAAGCCTTTGGCCACCACGATTGGCGCTGCCATTTTCTCGGCGTCATACCGCAGGGCCACCGCGTAGTGCTCGGGGTTGACCAGCACCACATCGGCCTTTTCCAGGGCCGACATCATGCGAGAGGTGGCAATCTGACGCTGACGCTGGCGCAAGCGCTGACGCACTTCGGGAGAGCCTTCGGCCTCTTTCATTTCCTCTTTCAATTCTTGCGGGCTCATGCGCATGCGACGACGGAAACTGAACCATTGCCAGGCCGTGTCGGCCAGACCGACCAACAAAATGGGCGCTAACAGGTAGACAAAACCATCACGAACGATGCGCCCTGTCACCCCCAACGCTTGCTGCAAGTCCTGAGTGGCCAGCAGGTTGAGACCACTGAACAGACTCAACAAGTAGAGCATCCCGATGCCGTACACCAGGATCACCTTGAAGAGGTTTTTGACCAGCTCAGACAGGGTTTGCAAGGACAGCATGCGTCCCATGCCAGCCAGAGGGTCCAGGCGAGCGAAATTCAGCTTGAAGGCGAACACAGGCTGGAAACGCACCAAGGCCAATGGACTCAGGACGGAGATCAGCCAGATCACCACCAGCAAGCCCATCAGTTCCCACACCATCGACAACAAGGGGCCCTGGAGCCAGGTTTGGAGTTGCTCGAACAGGGTGTCGGGGTCGTCAAACATCAAGCCCTGACGGACCACTTCAGTCCATTGGCCCATCAGATGGCGGCCAACGCCCAGCAGCGCAATGCCGGCGGCCACTAGCACCAGCAGGGTGGTCAGGTCGCGCGACTGGGGGAATTGGCCTTCCTGGCGTGCCTTGTCCAACCGCTGCTGGGTTGGCTCTAAGGCGCGGTCTTCGTCGGAGGAATTCTCAGCCACCAGGATCAGCCTTGTTCAAGGGAAGGTTCGCCACCACCAGCCTGGCGGCACAAATTGCCGTGGCTGCTTGAGCAGATTTCTGCAAATTTTGCCTCAACCCATGACAAATTGAGCTGAATCTGGCGTTATGCCCCGAAAAGTGGGCTTTCGCACGGTGGCACGCTGCTTGCGATAGTAACTCGACCAAGAACCGTGAATGACCTGACCATGAACGCCGCTCCCCGCTTCGATCCGCTGCAGTTTGGCGAAACCGCGCTGAAGTTGCGCACCTACCGACACGAGTTGCTGAGCGCCAATCTGGTCAACGCGGACACACCCAATTACAAGGCCCGTGATATCGATTTCCCGCAGGCTTTGCAGATGCATTTGACGGGGCAGTTGCCTAAGAACAGCCTGGGCATGGACGTCACGCATCGGATGCACATCGCGGGCCGCATCACCGCCACAGGTCCGCAACAGCTGTTTCGAGTGCCGGTGCAGCCTTCTGCTGACGGTAACACGGTGGATCCGGATATCGAGCGCGGCCACTTTGTGAAGAACTCGATGATGACCGAGGCTTCGCTGAGCTTTTTGGGCTCCACGCTCAAGACCCGGTTGTCCTCCATCACAGGGCAAGCGCTATGAGCCTGCTAGGAACCTTTAACATTGGTACCACCGGCCTGGTAGCGCAATCGGTTCGCCTGAACCTGATTGCTTCCAACGTGGCCAATGCCGAGACCGCAGTCAGCGCCGACGGCAAAGCCTATCGCGCGCGCCATGTGGTGTTCCAGTCCTTGCCGCGCCGTGATTCGGTGGGGCAGGGGGTCACGGTGTCGCGTATTGTCGAGAGTGATGCAGCTCCGCGTATGGAATACCGCCCGGGTCACCCGATGGCTGATGAGCGCGGCTACGTGACCATGCCCAACGTCAATCCTGCTGAGCAGATGGTGGACATGGTGTCCGCGTCGCGTGCCTACCAGCTGAACGTGGACGTGATGAACACCACGCGCCAGTTGATGCTCAAGACATTGGACCTGGGCAAATAAGCCAATTGAAACGAGATTGATATGAGCACATCCGTCAACGACATCCGCATTTACGACCCGAGCACGGCAGCTGCCAAGAGTGGTGGAACGGATCCCACGTCCACCAAGGACATAGCCCAGAACTTTTTGAAGATGCTGACGGTGCAGCTACAAAACCAGGATCCCCTCAACCCCATGGACAACGCGCAGATGACCTCGCAGCTGGCGCAACTCAACATGGTTGACGGCGTCAACAAGCTGAACACCACCATGGGATCGCTCATGGCTCAGATGCAGGCTGCCAACTTCATGAATCTTTCGGGTAGCGTGGGCAAAACAGCACTGGCGGCAGGCAGTGATGTGTATTTCACCGGGCAGCCCGTTTCCTTGGCAGCCAAACTGAACGATGCCGTGGCTTCGCTCAAAGCCACGATCACGGATGCCAACGGACAAATCATTGACACCCTGGACCTGGGTCCTGCTAGCGACGGTGTGACCGATTTCTTCTGGGACGGCCGTGACAGCCAAGGCAACCAGGTGGCCTCGGGCGCCTACAAGTTGCAACTCGCAGCCAAGGACTTGCAAGGCAAGGACGTGACGCCCAGCACCTATGTGGGTGCTCAGGTGGCCAGCGTGGGGGTGGAGGGCGCTGATTTGAAGGCGGGATTGACCGATGGTCGCAAGGTGCTGACCACGGACATTCTCAAATGGGTTTTGGTTTGATCCGTTGTTGATTAATTTTTCGAGGAAGCTGACATGTCAAATTACAACGTTGCATTTTCCGGTCTGGACAATGTCTCTAAAGCCATCGATACGGTGAGCAACAACATTGCCAACGCCAACACGGTGGGCTATAAGGCCGGCCAGTGGGTGTTTGCCGATCAGTTCATGAAGGCTGCAAGCTCCACCGATGGCGCCCGAGCCGGCATGGGCGCACAGAACCTCTCGGTGCGTCGCCCGATGATTCAGGGCACGCTGACCTCTTCAGCCAACCCACTGGATCTGGCAATTTCAGGCAAGGGCATGTTCCGCCTGCTGTCGCCGTCTGGCATTTCGACTGACGCAGGTACCTCACGCGTGGATCCGTCTGCGCTGTATTACACGCGCAACGGTCAGTTCAGCGTGAACAAAGAAGGCTATATCGTCAATGAAAACGGCATGTACCTCACGGGATACCAGACCACCGCGAACGGCGCTCTGACGGACGATATCTATGGCTCACAAAATGCAGCAGGCCGCATCAAGATGCCTGAGTCGAATCTGGTGGGTAACAAAACCACCCAGTCATCGCTCAGCGCCATCCTGGACTCTACAGAAACGGCTTATGTAGACAACCCTGGCATCCAGTTCGATCCGCAGCAAAACACGTTCAACCACAAGACCACGCAAACCATTTTTGATAACGAAGGCAACCCGCATACGCTTGAGGTGTATTACCGCCGGGTCGAAGATGAAACTTTGCAAATCACAGCCGGTGCTGATGGGTACACCTATTTGCCGAGTGCCTCGGCCTCTCCCAACACAGGGGTCGCCAATCTGGTGGTGTTGAACAAAAAGTCAATTCTCCGTGTTGATACAGCACCCGCAATTACAGGACTGGCTACTGGCAATACCAACAACTCCACAGGCCCGATTGCCATCAACAATTTGACGATCAGCAACGGTACAGCTGTCGCCCCTTCGACCGGTATGTCTGTCTATGTCAACGGCGTGGATACAGGCGCTACTGTGGTTGCAGGGGCTACATCGGGCAGTTTCAGCGCCTCGACAGCCATCACGATTCCGACCGGAGCCAATGTCAGTTTCTATCCGGCTGGTCAGACGCTCAACATGACTTTGATCACCCCGGACGGCACTGAGGTTGCCGTTCAAGGCCTCAGCAACGAGCCCGGTGGCGGACAGGTCCTCACCACGACCAAGGCACATGTGGAGGTGTATGCGTCGGTGGATGGACGCTTTTTTAACCGAGACGATGCCGCCAACAACTACTCAGCCAAGCCCATCACGCCCGAGCCAGCCAACTCGCTGGGACACAAGTGCGTGGCAGAACTGATGTTCATCGGCGGTAAGAATATTGATGCCCTGGTACCAGATCCCCAATCCGGCAACCCGACGTTCAGCACCAAAACGTCCCTGACGACCGTCTTTTCGAACGCTGCAGGTGGTACCAGCAACCTGGTGTTCGATCTGGATCTGACCGATACCAGCCTTCAGTCCAGCGCTTTCCAAGTGACCAAAAGCGTCCAAAACGGCGAGCCCATGTCCAAACTGACTGATGTGACGGTAGACAACCAAGGCCGTATCGCCGGTGTCTATGGCAACGGCAAGGTGCGCTATGTAGGTCAAATCGCGCTGGTGCATTTTGATGCCTTTGAGCAACTCTCACCGGTGGGCAAGAACGCCTTCTCGGCCACCGTCGAATCCGGTACGGAAGATTCCGCAGAGGGTGTCCTCGTGGGCCACCCGGGCACCGGCGAATTCGGTGAGATCAAGTCGCAGGCCCTGGAAAGCTCCAACGTCGACCTCTCCAGCGAACTGGTCCGCCTGATGATCCTGCAGCGCACCTACTCGGCCAACTCGCAGTCGATGAAGGCGGTGGACCAGGTGATGCGCGACACGCTGCAGATGATCAGCTGATGGACCGAACCTGAACGCTTGATACAGGTGCACCATGCTTGATAGGTTCGTCTACACCGCCATGACCGGGGCCAAGCACGCCATGGGCCAGTTGGGGAATACCTCCCATAACTTGGCCAATGCGCAGACGCCGGGCTTCCGGGAAATGGTGTCGATGTTTCGCGGTGTGCCAATTCAAGGGGTCAGTGCCGACTCGCGCTCGTTTGTGGTGGACTCCACCCCGGGCTCCAACTTCACGCCCGGTCCGGTTTCCACCACCGGTCACCCCTTGGACGTGGCCATTCGCGAACGCGGTTTCTTCGTGCTGCAGCGTCCCGATGGCTCCGAGGGCTATTCGCGATCCGGCAAATTTGTGCTGGACCAGGACGGCAACTTGCGGGGTCCTGGCGGCACTCGCGTGATGGGCGTGGATGGTCCGATCGCCACCGACCTGGAAGCAGCCGATATCCAGATTCAGCAAGACGGTCGCATTCTGGCCCGCTTGCCCGGTGATTTTGAAGCCACGCTGGTGGGTCGTTTGAAATTGGTCAACCCCGCACCGCAGATGCTGGTGCGGGAAGGCGATGGCTTGTTTACGTCGCTGCTCGGTCCGGACGATCACAGCGAGGATGTGCGTGTGCAGCAAGGTGCGCTGGAGTCGAGCAATGTGAACGTGGCAGCAGCCATGGTCGAGATGATCAAGCAAAACCGCTTGTTCGATCTCAATTTGCGCATGGTCCAAGTGGCTGAACAAAATGCCAAGACTGCGGGCTCGTTGATGAGTCTGGCACGCGCTTGATGCGCTGAAGGAATCGAAATGTTGCGTTCTTTGTGGATTTCCAAAACCGGCCTCGATGCCCAGCAGTCCAATTTGGACACGGTCTCGAACAACCTGGCCAACGTCTCGACCACGGCCTTCAAGCGCGTACGTCCGGTCTTTGAGGACCTGATGTACCAGAACCTGCGCGAGCCGGGCCTGATGTCGCCCAATGGCGACCCGGTTCCGCTGGGTCTGCAGGCGGGCAATGGTTCGCACATTTCCTCGACCCAGCGTATCCATACAGCCGGTGCCATGGTGCACTCGGACAACCCGCTGGACATGGCCATCAGTGGCAACGGTTTTTTTGTGGTTGACATGTCGTCCATAGGCTCACAAAACAGCTATGGCTATACACGTTCGGGCAACTTCATGCGCGACATCAATGGTTATGTGGTGAATGCCAACAACCAGAAAGTGATGAAGGATGGAGGCGGCTATATCCAGATTGCCGACGGCGCCACCTCGATTCAGGTGGCGAATGACGGAACGGTGAGCTACTACATGGGCAACACCATCACGCCTATCAGCGCAGGCCGCATCCAGGTCGTCAATTTTGTGAACCCCAACGGACTGGCCTCCAGTGGCGCGGGTATTTACACCCAGACGCCGGCGTCTGGCTCGCCCATCAGCGGTACACCAGGCCAAAACGGACTCGGTTCCGTGACGCAGTACTATACCGAACAGTCCAATGTGAACGTGGCCGAAGAACTGGTGGCGCTGATCGCAGCCCAACGTGCCTACGAGATCACAGCCAAGTCGGTGTCGGCGTCTGACCAGATGCTGCAAAAACTGGGGCAGCTGTGATGAAAGCCAGTCTCTTAAGCCTATCGCTGGTCGCCTTGTTGGTGGGGTGTGCCGCACCGGTGGCACAGAATTCCGCCAACCTCCCTTCCATCGTGCGACCCGAGACCAGTATTCGCCCGGCCCAAGACAACCGAGCCGCCAGCAAAGGCAGTCTGGTGCCTGTGGCCCAGATTCAAGCACCCAGCAGTCGCGGCTTATTCGAGGACCGTCGTCCTGGCCGTGTCGGCGACACCATGATGGTCATCCTCAACGAAACCACCCGTGCCAGCAAGCTCGGTGGCACGCAAGCCAGCCGCAATTCCAACAACTCCATGGCCGGTAGCCTGAACATGGGGGCATCGGTGGGCAGCGGAAGTTCCAACAACGCGCGCGATGCCCGACTGGGTGCCAACGCATCCGGGTTGACCAATTTCGACAGCAAAGGCGGGTCGAGCGCCTCCAACGAATTCAGCGGCATGATCACGGTGACCGTGATGGAAGTGCTGGCCAACGGCAACCTGGTCGTCGCGGGCGAAAAACGCTTGGCGGTCGGCGCCGAGGAAGAGGTGATTCGGTTCAGTGGCGTGGTCATGCCACAGAACATTCAGGGCGGGAGCATTCCCTCTTCCATGGTGGCCGATGCGCGTATTGAGTACCGTGGCGCTGGCGTGACCGATGAGGTGCAACGCCCGGGTTGGTTCACCCAGCTGTTCATGCGCTACGCGCCGCAATAAGGGAGCTGCTCATGAAAACCCTGTATTCACTCAAAAGGCTGTTGCTGGCATGCTTGTGCTGCGTTGCTGCGCTCTCTGCGCAAGCCGAGCGCATCAAGGACATGGCCACCATTGCGGGCCAACGCGGTAACCAGTTGATTGGCTATGGCCTGGTGGTGGGGCTGGATGGCACAGGGGAGAACAGCACGCTCAACCCCATGACAGGCCAGAGCATCACCAACATGCTGTCAGCGCTAGGTGTGACCTTGCCGTCCAATCAGAATTTGCAAATGCGCAATGTGGCCACGGTGATGGTGACAGCCGAGTTGCCCGCTTTGGCTCGACCGGGTCAGTTGCTGGACATCACGGTGTCGGCGCTGGGCAATACCCGCAGCCTCAAGGGCGGCACCCTGCTGATGACGCCGCTGCGTGCAGCCAATGGCCAGATTTATGCGCAGGCGCAAGGGTCGGTGGTGATTCCCGGTGCTGCAGCGTCCACACCATTTGCCCGTACCAGCATCAACCAACTGGCCTCAGGACGAGTGCCGTCAGGCGCGTATGTCGAGCAGGCAGCCCCCGAGGCTGACACGGGACCGGTGGTCGAGTTGAACTTCCGCAAAGCGGATTTTGCTCAGACCCGTCGAGCGATCGAGTCGATCGCCCGCCTGCTGGGCCCGCAAGCGGTCATTCCTGTAGACGCACGTAATCTGCTGGTGCGAGTGCCGCAAGATCCCGTCGAGCGCATGAACATCATGGCTGACATGATGGAGCTGGACGTGGCGTCGGTGGCTGATGTCGCCAAGGTGGTGATCAATGCCCGCACCGGATCGGTGGTGATGAACCAGGCGGTGCAGCTGGCTCCGTTTGCTGTCACGCATGGCAACTTGACGGTCAAGGTGCAATCCAACAACCAGGTAGTGCAGCCGGCGCCCGGCAGTTTTGGTGGCCGCCCGCTGATTCAGCGCAATGACCGTGTGAGCATCGACACGGGGCCGGCTGGCGGATTGGTAAAGGTGGACGAAGGGGCCTCGCTGGACCAGGTGGTGCGCGCACTCAACATGCTGGGGGCGACGCCTCAGGATTTGATGGCGATTTTGCAGGCCATGAAGGCATCGGGCTCGCTCAAGGCCGAGCTGGAGATCATTTGATGACTACGCTGGCTGTTGGAGCACCGAGTGGAGCCACCGCAGGACCAAAGGCCCTGGACGGTGTGGACGCGGCCATCACCCAGAAAATCCAAAAAAATGCCCAGGAATTCGAGGGCATTCTGGTGCGCCAGATGTTGCGTGAGCTTCGTGAATCGCCGTTTGCGCCACAAGGTGACATCATGAGCAAGTCGTACCAGGAATCGGCGGATGAGCAACTGGCCAAGCACATTGTGCAAGCAGGAGGCCTGGGCTTTGGCAAAGCCATGGCGGAACTCATGCTGCGCCAAATTCAGCAGTCCTCGCTAATCGGTTCGTCACCCGCGGCCGTAAATCCATCAGCCACAGCGGTGAAGTGACTGCCAGGCCAACCCATCTGAGACCTCTGCGTGAACACCGCCTCGATCTATGACAGCGCCATGGCCGGCTTGCAGTATGCCCAAGCCGGGATGGTGGCCACGTCGCAGAACGTCACCGGCTCGAATGTGGCGGGGTACGTCAGGCGCAACCCGAACCTGCAGATATCGACGATGTCCCCCTCCTCTGTTGAGGCAGGTGGCACGGCATTTTCGGTCGAAGGTTTCACCCGCAATTTCAACGCCTTGCTGCAGGGGCAATTGCTGTCCCAACAAAGCAAGACCAGTTTTACTGCCACCCTGACTCAGGCGGTCTCCACCTTGGACGCGATGTTGGTCGATCCAGCTGCATCGATTGCGAAGGCGTTGGGGAACTTTTTCAATGCGGCGGGGTCGCTGGCCAATGATCCCGAGAACCAGGCGTATCAGCAGGCGCTGACCGGGGCAGCCTTGCAGGTCGGTGACCGTATTCGTGGTATGGCAGATCTGGTCGGCTCTCTGCAGAGCGATTCACGCCAGGGTCTGGCCGATGTGCTGAACCAGGCCAATACCCTGGCGCCACAGCTGGCGGATATCAATGTCCGCATCAAGAACGCCACCGTTCCTGGCGTATCCTTCGCATCGGGCGATTTGCTGGATGAACGAGACCGCATTACCTCCAAACTTCAAACCTTGATCGGGGGGACGACGACGATCAACGAAGATGGCACGGCGAGTTATGCGGTCGATGGCATACAGCTGGTGGACCGAGTCAGAGCCAATCGCTTCAGCTCGGCCTCTGGCGCCAGCACCATCACGCCGGATGAAGGGTTGCTGTCGGACTTGTATCTGGCCATTCCAGGCAGCCCACAACCGTCCCAGACCAGCGGCAATTTCCAAATCAACAGCAAGACACAAGTCACGCCACTCCAAGCCACCGCCTTCAAAGATGGCCAAGCGGGTGCTTATGTTGTACTGACCAAGAATTTTGTCCCGACGCTACAAAAAACTCTGAATTTGTTGTCGCTGAAATTGGTGGACCAAGTGAACCGAGTGTCATCCGGGCCAGGTACGCCAGCCATAGCCTCCATTTTTGGCTTCTCGTCCACGACGAGTGCAGGAACTGCGATCACCGATTTAACTGCCGAACAAACGGTTAACCATCGCCCGGTCTCAACCCTGCTGGCGTCGGCCAGTTTTGATGAACTGGTCAGCATGGCCAATCCGGCCAGCAGTCAATACTCGGTGGAAGTTGACACCACGTTGCTGAATCCAAAATTCGATGCAAGGTTATTCAAGTCAGTCGCTAGCATGGCACAAAGCCAATTTGCTAACTTGACGAGCACGGCTGCAACCACCCTGGAAGAACTCAGATCCACATTTTCTTCGCCGGTCACCTTCATCACAAGCAGTGTGGCCAACACCATCTCGACCTGGAACAACCAGCACAAGACCAACGAAGTCATGGTCCAAGTGCTGTCCGATCAGAAAAACGCGATTTCGGGTGTGAACTTGGATGAGGAGGCTGCCAACCTGGTGAAGTACCAGCAGTTGTACAACGCGGCCAGCAAGCTGATCCAGACCAACCGGCAGATGTTTGACACCTTGCTGGCGATGTTGGCGGGCAATTGAAACGTTGACGAAGGCAGGTCATGAGAATCAGCAGCCAACAAATATTTGACAGTGGAATCAATTCTGTGCAGCGCCACACGGCAGAAGTGGTGGAGGCGCAGCGGCAGATTTCCACCGGGCACAAATACAACCGTGCATCCGACAGCGCTCTGGCGGCTGGGTTGGGGGTACAAATCACCTTTGACAATGCGCAGTTCGCCATGTTCAAGGTGAACCAGGATCACCTGAATCAGGTCTATGCCGTCTCGGACACCCAGCTCAAATCCATGTTTGATGCGATGGCGGCTTTTCAGCAGACCATGGTGCAAGCGGCCAATGGCACGTTGAGCAGTGAGGGGCTCAAGACCTTGGGCGCCAAGACTGCTTCGTTAGTCGATACGGTGGAAAAACTCTCCAATTCCCTGGACGCCAACGGACAGCCTATTTTCAAAGCGACAATTCCTGGCGATATCGAAGTTGCTTCAACCTTGTCGTTGACCAATGGACTCGCCAAATTGGAAGTGATGGGGCAGACAGGCAATACCCAATATGTGGACGTTCTGGGCGTGATGAAGGGAATTCGCAATGCCTTGAGAGGCTACGATGACAACAATACGCCGGTTACGCTGACAGCCCCTGTGGCGGGCGATTTCACTTCGATGGAGGCTGCCCTCAATCAAGTCACCCGCGCCCAAGTCAAGGTAGGATTGCTGCAAAACCAACTCGATGCCGCGGTGCAGTTTGCTGAATCGCAAAAGCTCAACGTGGAGACAGCACGAAGCAACCTGCTCGACACGGATTTGCCTCAAGCCACCTCGCAGCTCGCCAAGTCCAACGCTCTGCTGCAGGCGGCTCAGGCCATCATCACCAAGCTTGACACGAACACCTTGTTCCAAAAATTATGAATATCCCAATTGGTTGGATCGTGGCCTTTGCCGGCAGTCTGTATGGTTACACCTTGATGGGCGGCCATATTAGCGATTTGTGGGTACCCGAAGAATATCTGGTGATTTTTGGGGCGGCCATTGGTACTTTGATTGCGTCTAACAAATGGCGCAACCTCAAAAACTTGTTTGTGGCCTTTGCTGGTATTTTCCGAAAAGCCGGGCACTCGCGAGCTACCAATCTCCAACTGCTGTGCCTGATGTTTGAGTTGCTGCAGAAAATCCGTCGGGACGGTGCGCTCAAGCTGGAGTCGGACATCAACGAGCCCAAGACCAGTCCCTTATTTCTGAAATATCCCATGGTGCTGCACAACAGCCGGTTGCTCGAATTCATCACCGACTATTTCCGTCTGATGATGGATGGGTTGGTGACCTTGCAGCAACTCGACAGCGTGATGTCACAAGAGACCGAGACCATCAACCAGGAGTTCATGGAGCCGTCTCATTCCATGATGACCCTGGCCGACAGCATGCCGGCCTTCGGTATTGTGGCGGCCATTGTGGGGGTGATTCACACCTTGGGCTCCCTGAAAGCGGGCTCATCGCCCAGCGACACGGGCGCGATGATCGCAGCCGCCTTGACGGGGACATTGGTCGGCGTGTTCTCTGCCTACGCCATTTTTTCTCCCATTTCCCGCGTGTTGCAGCAGATGGCCGATACCGAGTTGAAGCCCTATGAGGCGGTGCGTGAAATCCTGATCGCACACTACAGTGGTTTTGCGCCCATGACGGCGGTGGAGTATGGCCGCAAGGTGCTCTACACCGACCAGCGGCCCTCCATGATGGAGTTGCAAGCGGGCGTACAGTCCGTGGCTGAGTCACGCGCGCAAGCCTGATTTTCAAAGGCGTATGGCGACCAAAATCAAACCAGGGGCAGAAGAGCCCACCTTGCGATCGCGCAGACAGCGTAAGCCCAAGCGAGAGCTTGGACATGGCAACTGGAAGCTGGTCTACGCCGACTTCGTGACGGTGCTGATGGCTTTTTTTCTGGTGTGCTGGATTCTGCTGTACAACTTGCTGTCTGAAATCGAACCGGTCGACAACGTCTGCATCAAGCAGATGGCCGAAGAGCTCAACAAGCAGATCGACAACGACAAGCAACTCAAGCGTGGCGCGATTCCCATCCAGATTGACCTGGAGCCCCTGGGCTTGCGCCTGACCTTGCTCGATAACAGCCAGCCGATGTTCCAAACCGGGGGCACCAACCTCTCCCCCTTTGCCAAAGAGCAGTTCAGCAAAATTGCTATTGCCGTGAACATGTGCCCGCAAAACAAGTTGCGCATCGAGGGCTATACCGATGCCACGCCCTACGCGGCGGGTGCCACAGGCTATGGCAACTGGGAGTTGTCCACTGAGCGCGCCAACTCCGCCCGACGCGAGTTGTTGTCCAAGGACGTGCTGCCCACCCGGATCTCACAAGTCATTGGGTATGGAGACAGTCGCCCGTCCATTCCCGAGAACCCCATGAGTCCGTTGAACCGGCGTATCTCCATCACGGTGTTGCCGCGTGAGACCAAAAAGCAGACAACCGACAATCCGGCCTTGCTGAACCTGATCAAGCAATAAATCTCCTCTGAAGCCTCCTCGCTCTGGTCTCTGTCAATGCCTGGCGGTGTCCCGGGTGGTTTTTTGAGACGTGTGGGCGTTTTCGAGTAGGCACTGCTGTCTACCGACGAGCAATCTTAGTTGGCCGGTAGCCAATAACAAAAAATCCCGGCAGTCTTAAGACTGCCGGGATTTTGTTTGAAAGGCTCGACAGATTACTTCAGCAGTGACAGGATCACGTTCGGCATCTGGTTGGCTTGCGCCAGCATGGCCGTGGAGGCTTGTTGCAGGATTTGCCCTTTAGTGAGGTTGGCGGTTTCTGCGGCGTAGTCTGTGTCCATCACGCGGCTACGAGAGGCGGCCAGGTTGTTGGAAAACTCGGTTAAGTTGGACACGGTATATTCAAGCTGGTTTTGAACTGCACCTAGTTCGCCGCGTTGTTTGACAATCGCGTTTAAGTAATTATTGGCTGATTCCTGAATGTCTGTGAACAGTTTTGTGACATCGGTTGCGGCTGCTGTTGAAACGGAGGTCATGAGGACACTAATGTTGCTATCTAATGTGAAACCTGCTGTTGAAGCCATCGCTGCAGTAACAACGGTCGCGCCCGACAAAACGGTGGTACCCACTGCGGCGGTGTTATTGCTGATATTGATTGGACCGAGCGCGGCAGATCCAACCGTAATCGTGTCATTACTAAGGTTGCTGACTTGAATATTCATTCCACCTGATGCTGATGGGTAATTGAAGAGCAGCGTATCGGTGTACTTAGTGCGCTTAGCCATGTCCTGAACCGATGTCCGCAACTTCTCGATTTCTGCAGCAATGGCCGAGCGCTGATCTTTGCTCATCGTCTCATTCGCCCCTTGAGTCGCCAGCGTAATGATCCGCTGGGCAACTGCCGTGACAGCCTGCAATGCCCCTTCAGCCGTCTGCGCCATCGAGATCGCATCGTTGACGTTGTGCAATCCCTGCTGAGCGCCATTTAATTGCTTCTGGAGGTTTTCGCCTACACCCAGACCAGCAGCATCGTCCTTGGCGCGGTTGATCCGCAAACCTGAGGACAGTCGCTCGACCGAATTGGCCAGTGAATTTTGAGCACCCAGCAAGCCCTTCTGTGCCATCAAGGATGCTTGGTTGGTATAAATAACAGCGGGCATGTGAGACTCCTGTGAGTAGTCAATATGGAATTACGATGCACCTACTTTGCAAGTCGCATGCCATGCTTATACAGGTGGGGCCGCAC
>Ga0255087_1000064_pt1 | contig 46700 bp, 57 predicted proteins | sample Colum_Miss_RepA__FD_188561 | JGI IMG/M metagenome (GOLD analysis project Ga0255087, IMG submission 188561) | Freshwater microbial communities from Columbia River, Oregon, United States - Colum_Miss_RepA_8d | ecosystem: Environmental > Aquatic > Freshwater > River | place: USA: Oregon | collected...
CACGTAAACCGTTCAGGAAATCTCTTCCATGCGAGGTCGTGGATGCAGACCGCCTGCGGTAGCCCGAGCGGCACTAGGCAGGGCAGGGACAGCGTCGTCAGCATACGATCACAGCGCAACAGACGGGCAACTAAGCCAAAAAATATTGAGTAACTTAGGTCATTTAGCCACCAAGCCCTGCGGTAGATGATTCCCTCGACGTCTGGTGTTCGAGCAAAGCGACGCGCGAGCACAATAATTTCTACGCCTGGCTGGGCTGCCATCGCTCTCAGTAACTCTTCCGCAACGCGCTCTACACCGGTGATGTGCAACTTGGTTAATGACTTACCATAATAGCAGATTCTCATTGATCATGAGTCCTGTCTAACGGCGGGTAAAAGCTCAGTGTGAGCAGCGTTGCGAGCAGCATGAATTCCAGTTGAAGATGTACGGGATGCAAAAAAGATACAACTGTTGTCGCTAGTAGGACAAGGGGGACTTGGCGTGCGCGTCGGGTGGCTTTGATCAGTATTAGGGAGAAACAGAAAATACCAATCCAACCAAAGTTGTTAAGCAGAAAGTACGGTAGCGTGAATGAATTAAACCCAATGTCGGGAACACCAGGTAATTCTTCATAGTCCGGTCCTACGTGCGTCCCTTCCATGCCAATTAACAACTCAAAATTAGTGCGTTTCGTAGCAACTTCGTCAAGCAACGCAATGGCACGAGCCTGCAATTTATTGTCGATTAAATCGCCGAAGGCCAGTCCTAATAGTGGCGCTGCAAAAAAAAAGGTCAAAATCAGTAATCCTCGACCTGTTAAATTACGCGCAAGAACAAACGGAACAGTGACTGCAAGCGCCAGAATGGTGGCAAAAGATTGAGTAACTATTGAAATTATTATAGAAACCGCAGCCTTAATTAGCAGAGCATTTCGGTGCACATCATTTTGCCGAGAATGAGTCAGGTAATGCAATGCGTAAAGAGCAAAGAATAAACTTACCCAAGTTCGCTCACTAAATACAAGACGATAAGCAGGCCCGAATAACCCGTACATGATCCCCTCCTGTAAAGCAAGAATGATCACGTCGATCAACACAAGGGTAAGCGTAATCCACCACAGAAGATCAAGCGATGACCTGAGCGTGGGTTTCCAAGGACAACGCGTCAAAAGAAGCAGCAGAAGTACTGGCCAGAAAACAAGAGCGTTCTTTAGAGTGTTGACATTTCGGATTGAAAAGACAAGCACGAGGGTTATGAGAAGAATGAGCAGCCATGTGGTGAGATGGTTTTTTTGCTGCAATAAACAAATGCCCTTGTACAAGATAATGACCGCACATGCCCCCAAGCCTGCTACGAAGAAGCCTGAGAACTCAATCCTATCCTGCAGCGAGACCCGCGAAGCTAATCCAAAGAAGGCAACCAACAGTAATATGTCGCGTCTGAGTTGCGTCATGGTCGTGTATACCGGTAAAGAGCAAGGCGCCAGAAAGCAGGCGAAACCCAGACACGTATAAGGCTCACTATGTGCCAGCGCAGGTGACGCCCAGAGCGGCGGCTGTCACGGCGAGCATCATGGATTGCGAACACTTCATCAGCAACGCTGATTCGACGCCCGCTCAGCACTAGGCGCGCGCACAGGTCGTAATCTTCGCAGTACAGATGGAAGCGTTCGTCGAACCCACCGACAGCGGCGAAATCCGCGCAACGAACCAGCATGAACATGCCTGCAACCCAGAAGAAGCCACTATTGCGCGCGCGCTGCCCGGACTGTACTTTGTCCGCTGAGCCTAGGTAGCGGCGCAGCAGTGATGGCAGCGATAGGTTCTCGCGAACCGAGTCTTCTAGTGTGCCTTGCGGATCGACGATGCGCGGCGCAACTAGTGCAAGCTGAAAGTCCGAGTCCATGCACGCCAGCAGCCCAGGAAAAGGGTCCTGGGGCAGTCTAAGATCAGGATTCAGAACGGCGAAGAATGGCGTGCTGCAGTTAACAAAAGCCCGGTTGTGGTTGGCTCCGAAGCCCTGTGGTTTAGCGTTGATCCGAACGTCGAGGTCAAGTTGTGGCCACCGGTCCATAGGTAGCTCGGGCTCTGGGACGTTCAGCGTCAGCACTACGCGTATTCCAGCCAGTGTCGAATTTGCCGCGATGTCATCGAGCAACTGCCCGACCATCTCACCATGACCATGACTGACAATCGACAGCGTTAGTAGATCGGACAAAGGCTCATCAACGTTAATGTACGACTTCAAGGGGCCGCCCTTAGGTGTACGTCGCTCACGACTTGCGCTATCCGTTCCCAAGCCTTGCCGTCGAGCTTGAAGATGTGGCTGTCGACAATGCGCCTGCGGCCATCAGCATCGAGCTGACGGTCTTGCATATAGCGAACTACCATCTCGACCATCTCATCCGGCGATTCCGCGATGCGTAAACCGCCCTCCTGCACAATACGCCGGTAGTGCGTGAAGTCAAAGGTCCTACGAACTGATTGCGAATAGGGCTTGCGCTCCAGTCCATCGAAGCCGATACCGATAACCGGGCTTCCGAGCGCGCAAGCGTCAATAGCCAGAGTAGAAGCTGGCATCACTGCTGCCGCTGCATGACGCAGCAACACGGCTAGTTCGGTGCCATCGTCGTGGTGAGGTGGGCGCAGCGTTCCCCAGCGCAGTACGCGCGGGATCGACAGCTTGACACGTGTCCAGCGGGCGGCACGCTCGCGGTACTCGTCGAGGTTATCGCCGAAGTGCGGATCATCGACGACTTGGGGGTGTAAACGCACCACGATCTGTAGGTTGGCCGGCAAGCGCCCCTTTTCAGCATTCTCGATCAAGATGTCGAGCACCTCCACGTTCTTCGGAAAGTACCTAGGTGTTATCGTCCCAAGCACCACGTATGGGTGCCGCGCATCGATGCCCACGCGGTCGAAGATCTCGTCGCGCCGTTCGTCTGATTCGCTTCCGGCATAAGGATCAAACTGAAGGCCGCCACAGACGTAGACCGCTTTGTCGGGGAATCCGTACAAGCGCCGCGCCTCATCACGCATGATTTCATTCCAAACAACAAGGTGCCGCGGGTTTTCGCCAATGATGCCTTTGGACGATAGGTTGTCCCAGCTTGGTACGATGGCCATGGTTGGGATACCGTGCCGATGACTAGCGCGTAGCAGCCGTACCTCCATCGCCTCGGTGCCGTAGTTAGCGCTCAGGACCATGCATGGGCGCTCGCGTTCAAGGAGCGCGTCAAACTCGTGTCCCGGGATGATGAGGGACTCTAGATGCTGCCAGGCGCGCGCCACTGCGGGGATGCGACCGAGTACGGCGTTGAAAGCGGATGCGATACGGTACACCCAAGGGTGGCGCAGGCGATCAAACTCGTTGATCAGATTGAAGGTCTGAGTGCGCTCGCGGCCGGCAAACACGTTCTTGCGCAGGAACAGGATCGCATTCTCGAATCGGTGCTTCGAAATCACCGCAGGGACGATCGTCGCCCCCCGAAGCAGTGCCATGTCCGAATTCGGCACCTCACTACAGGTTGGGAGCAGTAGTACGACGCGAAAGTTTTCTGCGAGATGCGCGTACAATTTCGAAAATATAATATTGCGCACATGGAAGCCATGAGAAACACAAATTATGATTGCAGATTTGTGCGTTATTTTTTTGAAGGCCATTATTCGATATTTTTAAAATAACCGCATTTTATTTTTTTTTGGCAATAACTTCCAAACAATCGCCGATGCGAAAAAAATCTAATAATTTAGCAATCCAGTTAAATATTAATTTTGCAAAATTATTACGAATTATTGCTCCTGAGTCCTTATAAACCCCTATTTTCTCATTGGCGCGCAATTGCATGCTACCCAGAAAGCCCGCAAAATTCGAATTTGTGCGCCATCGTACAATTTCAAATCCATGCTCGCTTAGTAACAGCTTTAAAGTGTGTGGAGAGTAATTAAATGGGTGTACAGGCGGACCGAGATTCCACCAATGTCGCCCGAATAGCTTGGCCTGTAAGCTAGCTGTATTGGGTACACCGATGAACATAAGACCATCAGGCTTTAATAGATATCTGATGCGATCAAGAGTATCTCGGGGATCAAGCAAATGTTCAAAAGAATGATTAAGTCTTATGTAGTCAAAATATTCTGCAGGAAATGTGGCATCATGAACCGTTCCAGGATGGATATTGAGGGAATGTTTGGTATTTCCAATTTCTGCCGCAACATTACTTAACTCTATACCTGCGGTATCCCAACCGAGACGCTTCATTTTATACAAAAATTGCCCGCTACCGCATCCAATATCCAAGATTCTTCCTGCATTCGGGAAATATGGATCTTTTGTCCTATATGGACTTGAACCTAAAAGCCATCGCGCAAGCCTATGAAACGCTGAACCATCGTCAAAATCCTGATACGAATAATAGCTATCATCATAAGCATCCGAGAGAAATTTCGGAGATGGCGATGGATTAAGAAAAATTACTTTGCAGTTAATGCATTTTTGATAGCGCCATTTGCCATCTATTCCGTAATGTAAATCACGAATACCGACTAGGTGATCGATAGCTTGCCGATCGCACAATGGGCAACAAGTATGCTCAACAAGTTCGCTCAACAATTTGTTATTTTTCATTCCGAATCAGACCTTACGGCTTTGATCGCGCACAAAACGGATAATTTACCCCCAAAATTTGGCCAACCAATAATATTAAACATAAGCCTATCAAATTTATGAGCAAAATTAGCGATAGGCGTCAGAATATCAGCAATACTAGGATTCAACCTCACTATGCTCATGGCTACAGCCAATCCATAACAGTGAAACGGATGTTCTTCATAAATCTCAATTTTATTTGCAATTAGCGCATCTCTTAGGCTCTCAATTCGAATTGGCTTTTCATCTGGACTGACTCCGGTGTAGCCATTTTGAATTGCCTCTTTGAATTTTGGCTTAAAGAGATTGAGCATAGTGGCCAAACGGTGAATCCCAAAAAGAAGCACCCTTATGGAAAACGAAAATGGCAGAAAAAATGCTGCGCGAATCACACTATTACGTTTAGATATAAATGGCTCGTAAAGGTACATACGACCGCCCGGTGCTAGCAAGAAACTCAAGCGTCTAATTAGACCATTAACTTCATCATCTGCAAGGTGATGTAAAACAGCATTTACAAGAATCCCATCATATTTATCGAAGCGCCCCTTCAATGCATCATTGACCAAGTCCCGGGCGAAATACGCAACGTCATCTATATCTTGATCTTTAGCCAATTGCCGTGCGATATCCAACTGACTTTCTGAAAAATCCAATCCGTCTACTCGCATGCCCCGCTTCGCGAATTTGTGACCTATCCAACCCGTCCCGCAACCAATTTCGAGAAAAGTGCCATTTTCTCGAAAAAGATAATTTTCGTAATCTTGAGTGTATTCAGATCTGATTAATTTATTTAATTTTGGCGTTAGCAACCATTGCTCAGCCATAACTTCAGCAAATTTATTCCACCACTCGAGCTCAGCTTTGCTAGCCATTTGGATATCCTTTAATTGTAAAAACTTTGAGCAAGATTATTTAATCAAGCCACTTCAAGAGTGCAAAAATTGGGACAACCCTCCCAATTGCAGCTGTCAGTAATGGAGTCGGAGTAAGATGCTCCGTAGTAATCGCAAGGATGAGTCGAGATCAAGTATGCCCGCGGGAAAGAAGGAACTCGATAAGTTCGATGTCCCATTCGGTATCGATCGACACGTGCTCACCGGGGACTATGTACGCGCCGGTACGGGCGCCTTTAATCGTCTTCTGCTCAAGTAGGCATTCGCGCGTGATTGCGTACGCCACGCCGTTTCGATGGTACACGGGTTCAAGTTGCTGTCGGGCAATAATCTGGGCGCCGCGCGGGTCCCAGTAGTCCATGTGTCCGTCGCGCACGGCGAGTTGCTTAAGTGGGTGTGCCTTTGAGTCTGTCGCTGAGACTGACCATACTGCGTCGAAACTACCGTCGACCAGCATCCGGATCGTGCCCGACACATCGGCTGGTCGACGCAACGGTGAGGTAGGCTGCAGCATGACAACAATGTCGTAGCACACGCCATCGAACGCCTCGGTGGCCAGTAGTGCGTGCGATAACACTTCCCAGTCTCCGATACGGTCGCCGGCGATCGACTCTGGTCGCATAAACGGCGCGTCCAGTCCTGCCTCACGTGCAACTCGGGCAATTTCAGGGTGGTCGGTGCTAACTACCCTGCGATCGATCTCGAGTACCTCGGCGGCAGTATCACCAGCCAGCGCTACCAAAGGGCGCCCGCGCACATGACGCAGGTTTTTCATTGATATCCCCTTTGATCCACCACGCGCTGGAACCACGGCTAATACTCTGCGTTGATTAATCATTGACGGTCTCCAGCAGGGGCACGACACGCGATTAGATACAGATTATCGGTGCGGCCTGTTGATTCGAGCCAGGCCTGCCAGTGACGGTCGATCGCGCTGTCTAGCGGGACCATTGGAGTGCGACCACGCGGGCGCTTTTCCTTTAGCCAGTGCATCGTGTTGGCCAAGCCATAACGATGGACGTGCCGAAGTTCCTTGACTGCCAAGCCGGCGCGATTAGCTGCGAATTCCAAGCTCTTTTCGTCGAAAGCCCATCTATGTTGCGATCGGTAAAAAAAAGCAGGGAATGTATCTGGTAGCAGTTCCATAAGTATGTCGCGACGGTTCGGTGTAGATACTACAGCCACGCCGCTAGGAGCGAGCAGCTCCGCAATGCCCGCCAGGAACTGGCATGGGTCATCTACATGCTCGATGACTTGTGTACAAAGTATCACATCGACCTTACCGCCCCAAACGGCGGCGGCTTTGGCGCAGTTCGGATACCATTGATAACCACGCGCCTCTAGCGACGCTGACCATGGCAAAGCAGGCTCGATAGCAAGCAGCGTTTCAGCTACTCCACGCAGGTGATCGAGCAGTGCTCCACCTCCACACCCTACATCAGCCACTATCTTTCCGCGCAGGGAAAGTGGCCATAGAGTTTCTGTAGTAAAGCGGACCAGCTCATCGTGGTTAGCGAAATGCTTTGTGGTGTCATGGTCCTGATCTAGATGACGGCGGTACTCCTCGCTTTCATACGCTGAATGTGCAAGACAGGCGCTCTCTTCTAACCTGTCGACGCCGCATGTCTTACATCTTCGAACCTCGGCCTCCAATTCCGAGCGATTGGTGCCATTGCGAACTGGTCCGGAATGTATAAGACCCCAATCTGTACCTCCACAAACAGGACATTGAGGAAAATTAGAAATAGTCAAGTGCTGGCTCCAGCAATATGATTGGCGATTATCTCGCCCACTTCGAACAATGTGAAAATTCGATCTCCGGGGGTTGTTCCTCTGCCTTCACCCACCGGATAGAAGGCACAGCCTAAGGCCTTGGCGCTCGACCTGTCATCCTCACCGTCACCCACGACGGCAAGCTGATCAGCACTAATGCGGTGCTTCAGGGTCAAGACACGCAACGTTTCTGATTTGTTTCCCGGCGAACCAGCCACAGTGTCAAACCAATCGAGCCATCCACGCATAGCTAGGATAGCTGTCAAGTTCTCGCGTGGTGTGGCGGAACTAACTGCCAGTTGCAACCCCGCTTTACTTAAGCGGGATAGCAAGTCACTAGCACCGGGCATTTCTGGAGCAGCGGCAACCGCGTTATCGACAATAGAGTTGTAAGCTTGAACCGCCTCGAATACCGCAGAAGGAGCAGCATTCTCTCCATCCCGCTCTCGGACGTAGGCAGCCCAAATCGCATGTCGATCCCCGCTAACAGTACTCAGCAAACGCGCCATACGATCCTCCCCCCCTGGATCGGACTTTGCTAAGCCGAAAAACGCATTTTGCTTTATGGCGTTTGAATCAATCAATGTGCCATCAAGATCGAAAACGACAATCCGCACGCTTAGCTTGCCTTTAACGGGTGACCGCGTAGCTGCTCCTTGATCTGGAAGCGTCCCCAATGATCGACATTGGTTTTGCGTTGCTTGGAGGTCAGTGCGTTAATTGCGGGATCACGGTATACAGAGTCATTGGAATATGCGGTTGTAGAGATTTCTTCAAACACGCATCCTGTTTCAGTCCGGAAACAATGCCATACCCCCGGCGGTACAGTTAGTGTATCTCCAGGTTTAAGGATGCGTTCGCGCCCGTCCAACTCGCTGATTAGCACGCCCCAAAGGACAATAAAGGTTTCTTCCTTTAGCTTGTGGTAATGTAGTGGGTGACGTTGACCTGGCAACTGTACCAACACCTTTTTCGCATATTCACGGTTAATCACATTGATCAAAACCGCCCCGACATCGCGAAAATTCACAACGCCATAATGATGTGAGTATTCCGTGGTGAATTCATGCGTGAGGGGCACGCGAGCGTAGGCCAATAACGCTTTGACTTCATGGATAGCTTTTTTGATTATATGTTCGTCAGGATCGCCGGGGATCGTTGCCTTGTCAATCATCAGAGGCTGATCGGGTTCGACCACCTGATTCATAACGATACCGTTCTTCCAGACACCCGATGGTATTTGACCAGTACGGTAAGGGAATGCGAAATAGATTTGATCAGCGCGTACTTCCTCGCCCGGCTCAATTCGCTCCTTGGCAAATACCCCACGCGCCAGTTCATCGATCGCCTTGCGCTCTTGGGGTAAGGCGGCCGTACGATCCCGTGAGCCCATCAGGACCTTGGCGCGCTTGAAGGCTGAGAACCACTGATCAAGTAATGTAGGCGTTGAGGAATAAGCATTTAGCTTGATTTCATCGGTTTCCACTCCAACATGGCGCTCGAACATCTCAGCACCCAACGCTGCCGCTAAGCCCACATGGACCGTATCTACCGGTGGCTCGTGCGTAGACCAACCAATAACGCGCTCGGGGTAGCGCTCCTTAAATCCGGCTATATTAGCCAAATTGCAGGCTTCATCGGGCGTCGGATATATCGACACGCAATGCATTAGCGCAAAATCGCAACCGCGATGGGCAAAGAAGCTAACCAAGTCGTCTACTTCATGCTGCTGGAGGCCTCCCGTCGATGCGATGATCGGTAAACCGCTGTCAGCTATTTTCTCGAGCAAGGGCCAATCCGTGGCAGAACAGCTAGCGACCTTAATAAGATCAAAGCCAAGTTCAATTATTTTTTCAACCGACTTTTCGTCAAATGGCGTGCACATGGCGATGAGCCCCTCCTCGCGCACAACACCCACCAGATTCGCGAAATCGTTCCAATTTAGTTTGGTCGACACAAAGCGTGGTACGTGTTTATTGCTTGGGCTTGTCCTCTCATCGATGTGAATAAAATCAGGCAAGTCTCTGAATTGAAACTTAATGACGGCACGAACACCGTGTGATTTTGCTACTGATGCGCACTCCCTGATGATTCTCGTTCCGTGTGAAACACTTCCCTGATGGTTATTGGCAACATCGAGAACAAAGAGGTTTTTGAAGTCAAATTTGCTTAGGAGTTTCATGTGTTTCCTTGATAATGTTAGATGGTACGCAAAGCGGCGGTGTTGTAGCCTTTTGCATAATCAATCGCAACTTTCCGCCCAGTTTTACTGGAAAGGTGAGCCGCAGCAACTACCAGCATAGTGTCTAAACCATGCCGAATATGGATCGGGGAATCCTTTGGATTGGATTTTAAAGCTTCCTGGATATGCTTTAGTTCTTCGATAAAGTCATCTGGCCGTGTTTTAGAGATGCGTTGCTCTTGCTGAATGCGTCCGGGCAAAGATGACGCGACTAGATCTACACCAGGTTCCTTTCCGACTTGCAATTCAACGTAACCATTTACGTGCTGAATTCTGGCCCATTTTTTTGGTGGATGGGTAACGACGTCTTGCACACAACGACCAATCAATCCACTTTCCGTACGAAAGTTCATAATACATAGACGGTCATATTTCAATTTGGTAGTTTCGACGAAATCCAGCATTGCCTGAACTTCAACGATTCGACCAGCACCAATTTCATTTGCAAAGTATTGCCATAAGTTTGCGGCGTGAGAGTGTTCGCTGGATGCACCGCCACCGCGTTCACTAAATCCTAAGTAGGAGTCTTCTGGTCCTGATAGCCACGGGTGTGCGCCAAAAATGCCACCCCAATGCTCCCTAAACTCTACATCGAGGGTAAGAACATCGCCAAGACCGCTAGCCTTAGCGGTCTTTGTTGTAATGCGTGCGGCCTTGCCTACAACATGATCGTAACCAACAAAGGCAGTAATCCCTAATCGCTCGGCTTTCTTATAAAACTCGTCAGCCAACGCAAGATCGGGACCACAAACAGGCTTTTCAATTAATATTGCTTTTGGGCTTTCATCGAGCGCCTGTATCGCTAATGACAAATGAACGTCTGGCGGGGTTCCAATAAAAATTAGATCATACCCCCCTATCGGCGCATCTTTGCTTTCGAACAACCTTATGGCTTCATCCCATTTTCCATATCTGGACGGGTAGATCATATTTCGAGTGCGATCAAGAGCACTCGAATCAATATCACAAATATCGACCGACCAACCCATTGTGCGTGAGGCGTTGGCAAGATGATTGCCAATGGATCCTGCACCAATTACCTTTACTTTCATGAAGCGTTTTCCTTTCTAACTCACTTTTAAAAATTGACTAATACAATCCGGCTTATGGATTTATATTCAGGCTCCGATAAATATCTTTTATTACCTCGATATCATCCTCGCCCAGGTAGCCTGAATCATAAGGTTCTGATAAATGAATTCGGCTGGATAGGTGTTGTTGGCGTGAAAGCCTTCCACCTTCGCGGCTGCCGGGTAAGCCTGGTTAGGCTTTTCGGCGGCAAAGAAAGCGCTGACTGCGGCTTGGTTTTTAAGGTCCAGTCGGCATGGGTTTGGGTGACGATGCGCTCGGCCGGGTGGCAATTGGATAACAGATGGCGCACGATGGCTGAACCTACCATGCCACGGTGTCCAGCGACGTATATTTTGGGATGTTGGGTCATGATTGCGCCCGTCCGTAAGTGTCTTCAAAGCGGACGATGTCGTCTTCGCCCAAATAGCTGCCCGATTGAACCTCGATGATTTCTAGAGGGATCGTACCGGGGTTGGCGAGTCGATGAACTTCACCCAAGGGGATGTAGGTGGATTGATTTTCAGTAAGGATAAGAACCTTGTCCCCGTTGGTAATTTCAGCGGTTCCAGTCACTACGATCCAGTGCTCGGCGCGGTGATGGTGTTTCTGTAAGCTGAGGCTGGCTTTGGGATGGACCTGAATGCGCTTGACCTTGAAGCGGCCGCCTTCGTCGATGCTGTCGTACCAACCCCATGGGCGATGCACTTTGCGGTGAAGCGTGTGCTCTTCGCGTTTTGTATTCTGTAGTTGGGTGACGATGTGTTTGACGTCTTGGCTGCGAGACTTGTCTGCGACCAACACAGCATCGGGTGTTTCCACCACGATCAGGTTTTCTACGCCGACCAAGCTGACAAGGCGGCTCGTAGCATGCACCAAAGTGTTTTTGCTGTCTGTGGTCAGTACGTCGCCTAAGTGCGCGTTGCCGGCGTCGTCTTTTGGCAAGACATTCCAGACGGCGTCCCATGCACCTAGGTCGTTCCAGCCAGCGTCCAGCGGGACCATTTTGATGGGGAAGTTGCTCCCGGGGCAGTGCTCCATAGCGGCGTAGTCGACGGATTCGGAGGGAATGGCAGCAAATTCAGCCTTACCCGGGCGAACAAACGTGTTGTCTTCGCTGCGCTTGTCCCACGCGGCCTGAGTGGCCTGCAGGATGTCTGGCCGGAACTGCTCAAGCGCCTTTAGCCAAACAGAGGCTTTGAGCACGAACATGCCGGCATTCCAGTAGTAGCCACCTTCGTTCAGGTAAGTTTGGGCTGTGGCGGCGTCAGGCTTTTCTATAAAGCGCTGCACCAACTGGATTATTTCTGCTTCGCCTAAAAATGATTTATCGGTTTGGATATAGCCGTAACCCGTTTCTGGCTTGTCCGGCGTCACACCCAAAATAACGATGGTGCCGTGGGCAGCCTCTGCCACTGCGCGTTGCATGGCGGTGGTGAAGGCGTCGGCATTCACCACGGTTTGATCGGCAGGCGTAACGACCAGTACGGGGTCTGTGCCACCCTCCATGGCCGCCAGCGCTGCCAGTGTGAGCGCCGGCGCTGTGTTTCTACCTACTGGCTCCAGCAGGGCGCAGCCCAGTTGAACACCGAATTCGCGAAGTTGTTCTGACGCCAAGAAACGATGGTCTTCGCCAGTGACAATGATAGGGTCAGCAACCTGGATGTCTGCGTTGCCCAGGTTGGCTAGGCGTAAGGCGGCTTGCTGAAACAGGCTCTCCTTACCAGTCAAGCATAGAAACTGCTTCGGGAAACCAGTGCGAGACAGTGGCCACAAACGGGTGCCTGAACCACCGCAGAGGATGACCGGGGTGACGTTGATCATGTTTTTTGAGCTCCTTCCCCGCCAGGCGTCTCAACTTCAGACCGCAGCGCTTCAATTTCAGCTTTTAAAGCCTCGTACTCTTCCATCTTGCGTTTGAGGAATCGACTGGTCAGTGCCACCTTCTCAGCAATGCCCTGAGGGGTGAGCAGGTAGACGTACTTGAACTTGTTCTTGCTCTTGTGAAAATTCCCCATCTTCACAAAGCCCTTGTCTATCAGGGCGTTGAGGCAATAGTTCAGACCACCCACACTCATGCCGAGCTTGTCAGCAAGCTCGCGCTGGGTAAGGTCCGGGTTTTCTTGCAAGATGCGCATGATCCGGAAATGGGTGTCTTCTTGGATCTTGGCTTGGCGGCTGGTCATGTATTTGACGTTTATGGAGTTTTCGTAGGGTCTAAAAAGGTTTTAGGCAGGCTACCGCAGTGCTGTATCACGTTCGACAAGCGCGGTTTTGGAGATAGCAGGGGTAACAGAGGGGTAGCGCTCTTCTGTAAGAAGTCGAACGAGTCTACCGCAAACCGCTCATCCGTTCGAGGCTTGAACGGAAAATATTTGTCAATTGAAGAATTGATAAAAAGTTGGCACAGGGGCTCGGGATGGCACGACCCTGGTGCCACCAAAATACGGCTCCAGCCCGAGCGGGAAGGGCGCTGCCTGATCGGCCACTTTTGGTTGTGCGCTCTTCAACCCAATGCGTCCCCGGACCATAGGCCACGTCACTCAGAATAGCCCCAACAAGTGACCTGAGGATGCAGTGCGGACGCGGGTTCAAATCCGCAGTTTGCGCCGCGTGTTTTGCTGCTTCGGGGCATATCAAACGGGCGAAAACTCCAGCGCAGGCACGGGGGACAGCGGTTTTTACGCCAGGAGGGACAACATCTACCCCCTTTGATCGCACGCACTTTTGAGAGAGAATTAGGTATTGGATTTTTAAACACCGTACCGCCACCATATCCCCTAAATCCCAACCCTTATCCGGTTGGGATTTTTTTTGGATTTTCCCAACGGTGACAACCACGTACGCACGCTGCCTGGCGAGCGTTGGCCACCATAAATCCACCGTTTTTGCCCAAAAAAACAGCAGATATCTCTGTTTTTCTCCTCTGGCCTCGCGAGCGTTCTCCAGGCTGAGTCTATATAAATCAACAACTTACGAGTGCCTGGTTGGAACTGGCAGATATTTTCCAATTGGATTTGATAGATGAAAAATCATTCGCGCTGTCAGCCAGACCTGAAGCACCGCCTGCGGTCAACTTGACTGGTTCCGGGCTGCCATATACACTTGCCATATAGATCCTCAGAAGGAGCACAGGATGTCAATCGGCACCGTATTCGTCAACAACCGTACTCAAGCCGTCCGGCTGCCGTTGGATGTCCGTTTGCCCGAGGGTGTGCACAAGGTGGCGATACGCGTCAAAGGTCAAGAACGCATCATCGCCCCCATCGGTCAAACCTGGGACAGCTTCTTTTTGGATGGACCGCGTGTGAGTGACGACTTCCTGTCCGAGCGTGCGTCTCAGCAGCAACCAGAGCGGGAAGCGTTTTGATGCTGCGTTACCTGCTCGACACCAACATCGTCATCTACGTGCTCAAGCGTCGCCCGGTCGAGGTACTTGCCACGTTTAACGCCAATGCCAGTCGCATGGCCATCTCGTCGATCACCCTGGCCGAACTGATGCACGGCGCGGAGAAAAGTCAGCGTGTGAATGAGAACTTGGCGGCTATCGAGGACTTTTGTAGCCGCTTGGAAGTGCTGACCTATGGCATGAAGGCCGCCCAGCACTATGGCGCCGTCCGCGCGGCGCTTGAAAAAATCGGCCAACCCATCGTGGTAAATGACCTACACATTGCAGCTCACGCCAGGAGCGAAGGCTTGGTACTGGTCACCAACAACGTTGCGGAATTTGAGCGGGTGCCAGCGCTCGAACTGGAGAACTGGGTCGCTGACTGCCAGTAAGTCATCGATTCCGTCCCATGAAGTGACCCATGCAACGTTACAAATTTTCGAAGCTTACCAGTGACATTGGTAACCAGAGGATCGGTTTTGGCCAGGGGGACGTGTGACTTGACAGTTATGGCTGAAAAGGCCGCCATTACGCACCGGTTTCTGAAGCGGAAAATATATGAGTATGAAGCCTTGAAGGCAGAAATCGAGGCGCTAAGGTTCGAGGTTGAAAAGTCTGGCGGGGAAGGGACTCAAAAAGCATGATCAACGTCACCCCTGTCATCCTATGCGGTGGTTCGGGCATCCGCCCAACGGTGGTGTTTGGCGAGCAGAATCGGGGGAATGTCTATACTCGACGAGGCGATCACTCTGTTCGTCAACGGCGAGCCGGAGTCTGCCAAGCTGATCCTGCGCGACCTTGTCAACGCCACCATGGGATTCGAGGCGCTGGCCGAGGAAATTCACTGCAGCGGGGCTGCTGCCCGGCCAGGATGGCCTGGATGATGGCGGGCTACAGCAGGGTCAGCCGACGCTAGCGCAAGTTCCCATCTTGATTTATCATGAAACATCAAGATAAATCATGATCAAGATGCCATGACCACTGCCACACGCGAAAAGTTTTCGTCACAAGCCGCACCCGATGTGCTGGCGGCATTGCGCCACATCGCAGAAAGCCAGGGACGCCAGTTCCAGGCCGTGCTCGATGATGCCCTTCGCGACTACATCGACCGGCAACAGAAAGAGCGTCCCCGTCGCCATGTGATGACTGCGTTCGCCTCCAGTCTGGAGGAGTTCGACAGCCTCTACCGCGACCTGGCCAAGTAAATCGTGGCACGCGACTACCTGACCGTCGCCGATGTGCTCGGCATGCACAGCGTGCTGATGCAGCGGTATGCCGGCGCTCCGGGCGTGCGAGATCTCGGGGCACTCGAGGCTGCACTATTCCGGCCGCAGACGGGCTACTACGAAGACATCGTGGCTGAGGCTGCCGCATTGATGGAAAGCCTGGCGATCAACCATCCGTTCGTGGATGGAAACAAGCGCATCGCTTTTGCCGCGTCCGACGTATTCCTGCGCGTCAACGGCTGGCACTTGAAGCGTGCGCCCGAGCAAATCTATGCGGAGATGATGCAGATGTTCGAGTCCGGCAAGTTTGACATCGGTCACCTCGATCCCTGGTTACGGTCTTTCGCCAACCCTGTGCAGTGACGCGATGAGTGATAAATCACCCAACAGAAGTGGCCCAGCTTGTCTGAACAGTTTTACCCCAAGATACAAAGAGACAGCGGGCGATTGTGACAGGTGCAGAGTTTTCCACGGCGGTGCTGCGGTTGTGGGACAAGCGGCAACGTGGCCACAGAGCGATGGGGTACAGGGTCGGTTCTGATTCACATCTTGCCATCGAACCATAAAAAGACTATATTAAGTCTCATCTAAGTTCGGGGCCCTGCCATGCGCTACTCGTCACAAGTCAAGCCGATCAGCTATCTCAAAGCCAACGCAGCAGAGGTTTTGACGCGCCTCGCAGAGCAGCGTACACCGATGGTCATCACCCAAAACGGTGAGGCCAGGGCTGTCCTGCAGGATGTAGCCTCGTTCGAAGAGACGCAAGAAACGCTGGCGCTGCTGAAAATCCTTGCGCTAGGCAACCAGGACATGGCCGCTGGCAAGGTGAAACCCGTGGCCGATGTCGTTGCCCGTCTTCGCGCCAAGCGAGCCGTCGTCTGATGTCTGGCACACCGGCCAAGTTTGAGGTCTTTCTCACCGATGGTGCCGTGCAGGACTTGGAGGCCATCCACGACTACATCTCCGAATTCTATTGCGTAGCCAACGCCAACCATGTGTTGGATGCGTTGATGGAAGTTGTACAGAGCCTGTCGAGATTCCCGGAACGCGGCAGCTATCCGAGGGAACTGGTCGGCCTTGGCATCAAGGAGTACCGCCAGACATTGTTCAAGCCGTATCGCGTGATCTACCGTGTCATAGGCAGCCAAGTCATCATGTACCTGATTGCGGACGGACGCCGTGATATGCAGAGCGTGCTTGCTCGCCGCCTGCTGGGCGCTTGATCCGCAGCAACCCGCACCAGTGCTCATCAGCTCGGGAAGCCGGTCGGCACACGGTCAACCATCCGCCACCAATCACCACCTGGGGTCAAATTCATCGCTGAGTTTGACCTCTTGCTTTTCCTCCGTGCAAATCAAGCGGTGAGGGTCACAGCCTACGGTTCATGGATCATCTGGCTCGAATGATTCATTGATGAAGTTATACGACGTTGTTCCACGCGATGCGCAATATCAGCGGGTTCTGGATGACTTCTTCGGGATGACCGGCACCAGCAACCTTGCCTGATGCTGAGGCCCCATGTGCAGTGTGACTTTGCCCCCAAAAATGGCTGGGGGTCGGTCTTGCTCGTCTTCATGGGTGAAAGGTCCGCAGCCCTTCATGGGGTTTTTCATATTGGATAACACGGCTGCTGCATCATCGTGCTCATAGTCACGACCGCGGATGGATAACGCAAGGCTGTAGCCTTTGGGAATCACAATGCAGGTCGGCCAGATTTCAACGTCGAGTTCGTACACGTCGCCTGGCTTGAGGGGTTGTTTTTCATCGTGCGTATGCCATGGGCGATAGGGCAAACTTTTTTTCTTGTCCAACTTGCGATGCGATGCTCTCAGCCAGCCTTGCGCAATAGGCGTTTTGGGATCAAGAGCTCCATGGAATAAAACTTCTTTGCCGTGTGGGTCGAAGACTCTGACGATGGCAAATATGTCGGCATCAATGGTCGACGAGGAAATGAATAATTTCAGAGCCATGGGCCCTGTTAACTCAACGTCTTGTGTTTGTGGCGGAAAGGCAAACGTCACGCCATGGCCCATCATGTCGTACTCGACCTGTGCTGCTCGCTTTAACGGGAATTGTGAAAAAGTTTTGTTCTGCGGTTCCAAATAAAGAGAGGTCCATTGGGTGCGCTTCAACGGCCACTCGTTTTCTGAGCGCGGAGTGAATTTTTCACCTGGACTTCTGACCAGCAAGGACACCTTGGGGGTTTTATTCCAACCGTTCTTCTTGCCTTTGAGGTAAAAATCAAAAAATTTCTTTTGAATGCCTATGCCATAGTCGGTATAGAAAGGCGCCCAGTGCGACCCTCCGTGAACCTCCAGCCACTTGTTCTTGGATTTGGAACGGACAAATCCTTCAAAATTGCCGCGAGTGTGCAGGCCTTGCCCCCCCCAGTTGGCGGCGCTGAGAAGAGGGATGTTTACAAGGTCTAAGTTAGCAGAGCGCTCTTCATACCAATCACAGATCATTTCATTGTCCATGATACGTTTCCATACATCTTCGATGTTGTGACGCAACTCGGATTCTGACAATGTCTCCGGCCCGCATACCGTTTCACCGGTCATCGGGTTCCGCTTGCCGCGATCGCCGACACCGTGCTGGACAGTTTTCACCTGCATTTCAAGCCAGTTTTTTCGAAATGAACACGCAATCCCGCCGTGCCGGTTGGATTCTCTGTAGTTGTCGTTCCAGCCTTCCCAGACGCATATGGCTGCCAAATGCTTGGGCTTCGATGCGGCTGCGCGCCACTGGTTACTCGCGTAGTAGGAGATGCCATTCATGCCAACGCGGCCATTTGACCAGGCTTGCTGTGCCGCCCATTCAATGCAAAGGTGAATATCTCGAGTCTCACGGGCGTTGTTGTGATCCATGAATCCAGGTGATCTTCCCGCACCACGTGAATCGATCCTGATACAGACATAGTCGTCGGGGACCCATTTCTCGGGGTCAACGACTTCCCAATTTTGATATTTGTTGCTGGAGCCTCTGATCACATCAGGGTTCTCGCGCTCCATGATCTCCCACGCTGTTTTGTAACCCTCTTGGAAAGCCAATCCTTTGCCGTAGGGACCATAGGACAAAATCACTGGAAACTTTCCTTGTCGAATGGGACGGAAGATGTCCGCTCGCAACACAAGCCCATCGTCCATCTCGATGGGTCTATCCCAGTCAATGAGCATGCCATCGCGTATTTCTGATTTCCATGTGTCCATGAGTTGTCTCCTAAGTTTGCTATCGAGGGGATCATTATTCGAAGGACAGTCCGTGGCCTGAATCCATTAATGCACCTTTGATGTTGACAAGATTCACACGACTGCCTACATTCTGAAGCGTATCACTTGTGGAGACATGAGGTGGCACGCGTTCAAATTTTTCAATAGTGCGCATTTGATAAGCGTGCTCCTCAAGAACCCCAAACCTTACGATTCCATCAAGGACTTCACGCCGATCAGTATTGCCATCAAGTACCCCATGTGCCTTACAAAGGGGCATCGTCTGCTCAGGCTTCCACCATTGCAGGTGATACGCAAATGTTCTGCGACAGTGTGGGGAATTCCCAACCTAGGGTGCAGCAGTCAACTGCACCCCAAGTGTCGCCTGTACATTTCGGGGTTATGACCAGCTGGAATGTTCTTACAAGGATCGTCGGCATAGCCGCGAAGGACGTTGTACCGCTGGATCTGTTCTGGTTTGAGGAACTGCACAGTCTTGAAGTGCTGTGAGAGATGGATGAAGCGCAGGTCGGACCTTGCCGACTCGGCCTCGGCCAGCAAGCGGCGCAGCGATGGCTCATCCACTTTGCCGGCTGCAAAAGCGGCTTCCAGCGCTTTCTCTGCTGCAATCAGGCGCTCGCCAGTGGGGATAGCGGCTTTGCGCATTTCATCCAATAGGGCCTGGGTCTTGGTGACTTGGTCTGAAGTCAATGGAATCTTGTCCTTGAGTTCCAGCAGATGCGCTGGGCCTGGCATGCCGTTGAGTTCAGCGGAAAGGGCCAGGCCCCAACCCCCACCACGCCGAAGTTCTTGGATGTCGTTGTCGGACAGCGATTTGATGGCTCGGTTTTGCATCCCGGCATAGGGCGTCTGAGCTCCGTGGTTGTGCTGCGCCAGGGTCGAAAAAGGCAGACATATGGCGAGAGCCAACGAAAAAATGTTTGTAATCATGTTGTTCCTCAGATTGATCGTAAGAGCTTAGCGCACTATAGAAAAGAAGGCGATTGCCTTCGCAGGTACGAGTTGTTTGAATGTCGGGAAATCCGTCAAGAGGAATATTGCATCGGACACAAGAGGGTGGAAATACTAGGTCAATCCCGAAGGACAGTTTGCCAAAATTGACACTCACTTACCAACGGAGCAGTGTGTGAACAAGAGTGAATTGATTGAAACGATCGCAAAAGAAGCGGATCTTTCCAAGGCCGCTGCTGGTCGTGCGCTGGAGTCTCTGCTAACGACTATCGTCAAGTCTGTATCCAAGAAACAAGACGTGCAGTTGATTGGGTTTGGGACCTTCAAGGCAACTCGGCGTGCTGCTCGAACCGGTAAGAACCCGCGCACAGGTGCCCCTATCAAGATTGCTGCAGCCACAGTGCCGAAGTTCTCGGCAGGAGCCTCGTTCAAGGCTGCAGTCAACAAGAAGAAGTGATTCAAATCTCTCTGTGTGAATCGAACGTTGACGTTGATGCAACCCATCATCACCCCGTCCATGACGAGTTCACGCGCTCAGGACATCGCCCAACAATTTGATCTGCGCGAACTGCCCACAGACTTTTACGCCAATCCATATCCCGTTTACTCAGCCTTGCGGCAGAACCAACCCGTACGGTTGATGCCCGATGGTAGCTACTTCTTGACCCGATACGCTGATGTAGTGGCCGTGTATCGGGACGCGCAGAACTTCAGTGCCGACAAACGCGTTGAGTTTGCTCCAAAGTACAACATCGCACCGTATGACAGTGCAAATCATGCACCGCTTTTTGAGCATCACACAACCAGCCTTGTTTTCAACGATCCGCCGCTGCACACCCGGGTGCGTAAGCTCATCATGGGGGCACTTACCCGTCGTGCCATTGCCGAAATGGAGCCAGGTTTAGTGCAACTGGTGGACAGTTTGCTTGACAGTATTGAGGAGCGCGGCGGCGGGGACTTGATTGAGGACTTTGCCTCCGCCATCCCGGTAGAAATTATTGGGAATCTATTGGGAGTACCGCATGCTGACCGAGGTCCGCTGCGGGGATGGTCGCTCGCCATACTCGGTGCTCTTGAGCCAAAGCCCAGTGTCGCTCAGCACGCGCTGGGAAACCGCGCGGTCATAGACATGCTGGCCTACCTAGGCACGTTGGTGAATGAACGTCGTTGCCACCCCGGTGACCCCGATCACGACGTTCTCACTCGGCTCATCCAAGGTGAAGTTGGCGGCGAACAGCTCAGCGAAGTAGAGCTGCTGCAAAACTGCATTTTCATACTCAATGCCGGACATGAAACAACCACTAATCTCATTGGCAATGCGTTGGTGTGTTTACAGGAACACCCTCAGTCGCTATTGACCTTGCATCAACGCCTGCAGGCCACACAACACAACGCCAGCGCGCAAGAGGCGGTACTCTCCCTGGCAGTGGACGAGTTTCTTCGCTATGAGTCCTCCAACCAGCTGGGCAACCGTCGTGCTGTCAAGGCGTGCGAGGTCGGCGGTGTTGCGTTGCCAGCAGGCGCCTTGGTCACACTGTGCATCGGGGCGGCCAACCGCGATCCCACGCAGTTTGAAAACCCGGATTCGCTGCAACTCGAACGCGCCGACAACCGCCATTTGGCATTTGGGTTTGGTATTCACCAGTGTGCAGGCCTGAGTCTGGCTCGCCTGGAAGGCCGAGTCGCCATCGGCCGCTTCCTTGAGCGTTTCCCCAACTACCGTCTCACAGACAGTCCAACTCGAGGTGGCCGGGCCCGGTTTCGCGGGTTTTTGAAAGCCCCGTTTCGCACGAGTGAATGAAATTAGGCCAATCGCTTTGCCGATGGGGCCCTTCAGGGGCACCTTTGATAATAAACTCAGACTCGTTTAGGCGATCTACCTCCTTACTCGCTAGGCCCAAACATCCAATCGGTAATTACTCACCTTGGTAGGGGGTTGATTCAAAGCTTGCTTTTGGAATTGACCCGTCATCATGGCGGCGCTTGCTGCAATGCGCTGGGCGGTGCCTATGTCGTTCACCTTCAGCGCCTGTGTGATACGCGCACTGGCACTCATATGTGATACAGGTAGCTCACTAATTCTTGGCAGATGAAGTCCCATGATTTCCTCCTGCAAGGCTCAAAGGCTTGGTCAATGAATCGTCATCACATAGAGAAACTTTAGGGTTGCCAAAATTCCACGGTAATTCCCCCATTTTGGGCGTGGAGGTCGATTCAAGTCGCACAAGTCAAGTGGCATTCGCGCTATCTCTGCTGACCAGCTCAAGTGTCTTTGGAATCAGCAACTGCCTATTCGGCTGTTGTGTTTACCCATAAAAAACGCCCACCGAAGTGGGCGTTGGAAACATCAGGCCTTAAGGTAGAAGGCCTGTGAATCACGGTCAGGTCGCGCGGGTGTCGATGTCACCAGCCAGACTGGGGTAGCGCACATGCTCGACCAGTTCCTGAATCTCCCGGCGCGGAGCCGGGGTCAGCAGGCTGACCACGATGATGATCGCAAAGCCCAGCGGCACACCAAATACACCGGCCGAGATGGGCTGGATTCCGTACCACAACTCAATCGGCGAGGTCACGCCGAAGATACCACGCAGCCACGGCTGGGTGGTGACCATGTAGTAAAAGGTGACGCCCAGGCCGCCGACCATACCAAGCACCGCACCCCATTTGGTGGCCCGCTTCCAGAAGATACCCAAAGTGAGTGCCGGGAAGAAAGCTGCAGCAGCAAAAGAGAAGGCTGCGGAGACCAGGAACAGGATGTCGGCTGGTTTCTGCGCTGCGACATAGGCAGCAGCCAAAGCCACCACCAACAACAGCACCTTGGAGATCATCACTCGGCGTGAGGTGGGCGCGTTCGGGTCGATCATCTTGTAGTACAGGTCGTGCGACAGAGCGTTGGCAATCGTCAGCAGCAGACCGTCAGCGGTAGACAGCGCGGCAGCCAGACCGCCTGCAGCCACCATGCCAGAGATCACATAAGGCAGACCGCCGATTTCAGGCGTGGCCAACACGATGATGTCACCGCCGATGCGCATTTCGCCCAGCTGCAAGATACCGTCCTTGTTGACGTCGGTCACCGACAACAGAGCCGGGTCAACGGCTGCCCATTGCGATACCCAGGCTGGTAGCTTGTCAAACGGCGTTCCCACCAGTACGGTGAAGACCTCATACTTGACCAGCACCGCCAGGGCTGGTGCAGTGAAGTAGAGCAGGAAGATGAAGAACAGCGACCAGGTCACTGAGCTGCGCGCCTCTTTCACCGAAGGCGTTGTGTAGTAGCGCATCAGAATGTGCGGCAGCGCAGCAGTACCGACCATCAGACAGAACACCAAAGCCAAGAAGTTTCGCCGCGAGGTGTCGTAGGCGGTTTTGGCCTTTTCGTCCCCATTAGGATCGCCCGCAAACTGTTGCGCATGGCGTGGCATGCCGCCCAGGGGTGCCGTTCGCCCTGCAGCCGCGGTCTTAGCAGCTGTCCAGGCCTTCTTGGCGGCCTCCTCATCTTTAGGCAGTGCAGCCAACGCCTTTTCGGCAGCAGCAATGTCCGCAGCCGGTGCATTGGCAGCCTTGAGCTCTTCGATCTTGCTGGTGGCTGCAGCTTTGTCAGCTTCCAGAGCAGCCTTCACATCCTTGAGTTTGGCATCCATCTCATCAGCGCGAGCTTTGAAGATGTCCCGAACTTCTTTTTCCTTAGGATCATCGATCAGGGCTTTCTCCTTCTCGGTCACCTTTTGCAATTGGTAGCCGTAGATGGCCTGAGGAATGGGCACACCGGTCTGCTTGACGGACAACCAAACCACCGGAATCAGGTAGGCGACGATCAGAATGATGTACTGCGCCACCTGCGTCCAGGTCACGGCTCGCATGCCACCTAGGAAGGAGCAGACCAGAATGCCGCCCAGGCCTAAGAAAATGCCCAGCTCGAAAGCCACGCCAGTCAAACGGGTGGTGATCAGACCCACACCATAGATCTGCGCCACCACGTAGGTGAACGAGCAAAGGATCGCAGCCAAAATTCCGATCAGGCGAGGCAAATTGCCGTCGTAGCGAGCACCCAAGAAATCCGGGATGGTAAATTGCCCGAACTTTCGCAGGTAGGGGGCGAGGAACAGCGCCACCAGACAGTAGCCACCGGTCCAGCCCATGATGAAGGCCAGGCCGCCGTATCCGGTCAGGTAGAGTGTTCCGGCCATACCGATGAAGGAGGCTGCGCTCATCCAGTCAGCGCCAGTAGCCATGCCGTTGTACATCGCCGGCACACGCCGGCCAGCCACGTAGTACTCGGCCGCATCGTTGGTGCGGCTCATCACGCCGATGCCAGCGTACAGAAGCACAGTAGCGGCCAGGAAGAGATAGCCAATCCAGTTGCGGGGCAAGCCCATTTGTTCGAGGATGGCCAGCACGATCACAAATAACGTGAATCCGCCCGTGTACCAGGCATAGACCTTGTTAAGTTGTTTTCTGAAAGCTGCGTTGCTTGATGCGGCAAATATGCCGCCTCCGGTTTCAGGTGTCATTCCAGCCATGGTTATTCCTCCTCGGCTTCAGCCACGCCATGTTCCTGGTCGAGCTGGTTCATGTAACGGGCGTAAAACCAGATGATCAGTACATAGATGATCAACGAGCCTTGAGATGCCATCCAGAAGCTGAAGGGCCAGCCAAAGAATGTAAAGCTGAGGTCCCGCGCAAAAAAACTGACTGCAAAAGTCACCACAAACCACACGGCCATTAAGACCGCTGTGATATTTAAGTTTTTTTGCCAGTACTGATGGTGTGATTCAGTCAATTGCATGAAGCATGTCTCCTCTTGTTCCCTACCCCGAAGGGTCGATGGACCCGCGATCCGCAGGAATGACTTCCCTCATTCCTGCTTGCAGCCGGATCGCAACTAAACCGGGCTCGCTTTCACGTTGATCCCGGTTTCGCGTGCCAGCTGGGCTGCGACTTTGGGCTCAAACCCTTGCAGGTGGCGAATAATCTTCGCCGCCTCCTCGGGCTCCTGGCGTTTGACATGAATCCGCGCCAGTTCGCACCAGGCGTATGGACTCATGGGCTGCAATTGGGTGTTGCGCTTGAGCGCAGTGATGGCCTCGTCCAGCCGAGACCGTTGCATCAGCACCAATCCCAGGCCGAACCAGGCCCGATCAAGTTGATCATTCAGGACCAGGGCACGCCGAAAACTGGCCTCAGCCGCCTCGAGCTGGCCCGTGGCTTCTTGGAGAAAGCCCTGGTTGAAGAAGTCGGCCGCCTGCGCTTGGGGCAACGCTGTCAGTCGAGCATAGTCCTGCAAGGCGCCGCTGCGGTCTTCAAGCAGGGCTCTCAGGTGGGCGCGGCTCGATAGCGCATAAGCGTTGGCTTCATCAAGAGCCAACATACGATCGAAGCAGGTTAGTGCTGCCTCGCGGCGCCCCAAGGTAATTAGGGCGATGGCCTGCCACTTGAGCAACAAGAGTGATCGCGATTGGCTCATCGGCAATTTTCCACACCCACATTGACACAATGCTCAATTTTGGCAAGTGTGACCGCAATATAGAGAACCGAGGTGACGAAGAAGGCGACCCAACCGTGATGACGAGGATCAATGCTAGAGGGAGACAGCAGTCGCGCTATGCCAAGCCAGGGCCGATTGAGAATCTGAAACAATTGAAAAAACAAGTTACTGTCTCGCTTTTCACCGGTCAATACGTAAAGCAGACCCTGCCCGGCCAAGGCCAACAAGCCGATGTAGAGCAACAGTTGAAAGATGTTCAGAAATTGAATCATGAGGACGCTTTAGACCGGCCCGACCGACGAGAGTCATGTTGTCATGTCTCTATCATGGTCGTTGGGCTGACTCTCAGCTTACTTGAAGGGTTTATCTGGGGCAATGGGGATATTTTCTAGGGGCAAACCCGTAGTGAATGCATGTGTTGACACGACGTTGCGACGCTAGAACTGGACTATCCCGGCGGTTGCCATGACCTGATGGTCTTGGTATGGTGGTCGCATGAAATCGCAGCCTTCCAGCCAACTGATCGATCACTGGACCGACAGCATGGCAGCGCATCTGCCGTTTGCGCGGATGCACCGCAGTGATGTGCAACAACTGGCTCGTGCCGCAACTGAGCGCTATGTTCCACCTGACGGTGTGCTGCTTGAGCCCCAAGCGAGCGTACCCACTGGGCTGATTTTTTTGCGCCAAGGCGTGGCGGTGCGGCGTCGCCCGGGCGAGGCTGGATCGCAAGCCGGCTTCGAGGTGGAGACAGGCAGCCTGCTGCCGGTGGCTGCTCTTATGGCTCAGCGACCAGTGACCAGTACTTACACCGCGATGGGAGACTGTTTTTGCTTGGTGATCCCCTGGCCGGTGGCGCGCGACCTGATGGCTCGCAGCCCTGTCTGGGCGGACTTCCTCAACCAGCGCATGCTTGCTCTCGTTGAGGCCTCCCGACAACGCTGGCAGCAGGAGTTGCAGTGGCAAGCACAGCAGCAGCAAAACCTTGAAGCTCGTCTGGACGAACTCCCGGCGCGCCAGCCTGTCACACTGCCAACCAGCGCCACCTTACGCGAGGTGCTGAGCCTGATGCATGCACAACAGGTTGGTTCGGTTCTGCTCACTGACCCAGCGGATCGGCTCTGTGGCATTCTGACTCGCCATGACGTGCTTGGGCGAGTTGCGCTGGCAGATCTTTCTTTGGACCAACCGGTCTCGGATGTGATGAGCCAGCCTGTTTTGACCATTGACGCTGGCTGCTCGGTATTTGACGCGGCGCTGATGATGTCGCGTCACCGCGTACGCCACCTGCCGGTGCTGATGGGTGATCGTCTGCACAGCGTGGTTTCCGAGCGCGATTTGTTTGCCCAACAGAACCATTCAATTAAACATGTCAGCGGCGCGATTGCCCAAGCCGAAACCCTGCAGCAACTGCAGTTGGCTGCCCGGCAAATCCGCCAATTCACCGCCCATCTGATGGCGCAGGGCCTGCAGTCGCGCCCCTTAACCCGACTGATTAGCCAGCTCAATGACAACCTGACTGCACGATTGATCGAACTGGAGCTCAAGCGACATGGACTGAGCAGCAACCAGATGTGCTGGTTGGCCCTGGGCTCTGAGGGGCGAGGCGAGCAAACGATTGCCACTGACCAGGACAATGCGTTGATTTATGAGTCCAATGATCCCGAGGGCGATCAGCCCAGCTGGCTGGCCTTCGCCAAGGACGTCAATTTGGCGCTCGATGCCTGTGGGTATCCGTTGTGCTCTGGTGGCGTGATGGCCTCTAATCCGCCTTGCTGCCTGACGTTGCATCAATGGAAAAAGCGATTCGCGCTGTGGATCGATCAAGGCAGTCCGCAAGACTTGCTCAAGGCCAGCGTATTTTTTGATTTCAGAGCCTTAGCTGGTCGCGCCGACTGGCTCGAACAGTTGGCCGTCGACGTACGGCAGCAGGCCATGAACACCCCCCGTTTCATCAAGCAATTGGCAGACAACCACCTGCACATGAGCGTGCCACTTAATTGGCATGGCGGGCTTGAAACGCGCCGCGAGGACGAGCATGAGGTGATCGACATCAAGATTTCAGGCACCGCGCTGGTGGTGGATGCGGCGCGTATCCTGGCCTTTGCCCAGGGTATCTCTGCTGTGTCCACGGTCGAAAGGTTGGAGCAGGCAGGTGTATTGCTGGGCATACCGACCGATGAATACCGGGGCTGGATCACGGCTTTCGACTTTTTACAGTCACTGCGACTGCGGCATCAGATGAGCCCGACGGCGCATACAGGCAAGCCCAATTGGGTGCCGGTCGATACGCTCGATCAAGTAGACCGGCGAGTCCTCAAGGCCAGCCTGGCAGCGGTTCGCACTTTGCAACAAAGGCTCAGCCTGGACTATGCGCGTTAAAGCGAGCGAGCCTTGTCTCACCCTGAGCCGCACGAACAGCGCGGTTGCCGCACGGCCATGATGAGCCGTTGGTGGCGTTGGTGGCACAAGCGGTCAGAGCCCAGTTCCGAGCGCTGGGTGATGATCGATGTCGAGACCACTGGTCTGAACCCGCATCACGATGCCCTGCTTTGCGTGGCTGCCTTAGCCATTGATATGCGTGGGCCAACCCCGCAGATCGTGGCCAGTGACAGTTTCGAGGTGCTCATTGCGCAGCATGAGCTTCGCTCCACACATGACAATATCTTGCTGCATGGTATTGGTTGGGGCCAGCAAAGAGAGGGCGAACCGATGCAGCAAGCCCTGGAGGCCTTGACCGCCTGGGTGGCTGATGCCCCTTTGCTGGCCTATCACGCGGCCTTCGATCAGGAGGTGCTACGCCAGGCCTACAAGCGCAGCCGGCTGCAGCAACCTGAGTGGCAGTGGCTGGACATGGCTGATTTGTTACCGGCGGCTTATCCAGCCATCGCAGCCCGCAGCCTCGACCAATGGATGCAACACCTTCAAGTGCGTTGCGTCCGTCGTCATCAGGCCATTGCCGATGTATGGGCCACTGCACAAATCTTTCTCAAGGCCTGGCCGCTATGGCAGAGACAGCAGTTGCAATCGTGGCCAGACCTGTCCCGCAGAGCCGAACAAGAGCGCTGGTTGCGTAACAGCGGTTCGGCCCTCAAAGGTCGCTGACCCGCACGCGTTTGCCGCACAGGATCAAAGTTGCAATAGATTCAAGGTGACGATGTTGTACAACGAGTTGGGATTTGATGTAACTGCCCAACCCACCGATACCAGCCGCAGACAGCTTCAACTTGTTTGTCTGCTTATCTATGAATTTTCGACCAATGCACTTAGCGAATATCACCGGCCAGACTCGCAAGCGTGTTAGAGGCGATTTCAACATGTGATGGGTAATTCGTGTGATCACAGCCTAGCTTCGCACTGGCACCAGCCTTGATAGCTGCACAGATTGCGTCGGTGAATTCAAAACGTAAAAAATGAACAGCAGAGGTTTTTTCAGCGTTTTCTCGGTCAAGATCTTCATCAGCGATGGCATACACGCGAGGATGGCCCTCAACCTCTACAAACATTCGGTCTTCTATTCCAATGAGTCGAGCCAACTCACGTTTGCGTTCATTGGTGTCGATGTACTCCAACAACATCGTGGCTTTCCAATTTTTGCCATCGGGTACCAGGGGAACATAAGCTTCTAACTCATCTCGAATACCTTCCTCTTCGAAAATTTTTTCAATGCGCAGCATTTCTTGAATTTGATAACGAATGGTGGTCTCACTCTCAAATTGCACGTTGACATGGTCGCCCAATTGGACACTGCGCAATTTCCGGTGGGAAATGATTTCAGGCTCGTGAACTTTTCGCCATTTTGCATAAGCCTCAAGTGTCATCAGGCTTTCAAGGGTGATATGTCCCGTCAAACGCATATGCAACTCCGTCTTTTATTTCAAGCCGTAAGCTTTACGCACCAAGGTCAGTGGGTGATTCAATTCGGGCGCTCCCAGGCCGTTGACCTCAAATCCTTGGGCAATGTGATGTCCTCCTAAAGGACAATCTGAGCTAATGTAGTCGGGGGTGCTTCCATCTTTCATGGTGGCCATGACTTTGAAGACAGGCTTTCCGATTTTCATGGCCATTTCGTGTGAACCCTTTTTGACGCCATAAGTACCCGCATGTCCAGAGCATCGCTCTATTGTGTTGACCACTGTGCCCGGAATCATCTGGAGCAGTTCTTCAGTTTTTCGGCCAATATTTTGCACGCGACCATGACAAGGAATTTGATAGCTAACGTTGCCTAATTTTTCCGGAAACTCGGTTTTCAAAAGACCATCGCGCTTACGTGCCATGAGATATTCGAAGGGATCCCACATGTGCTCTTTCACCAATTGTGTATCGGTGCAGTCAGGAAACATCAAGGGTAATTCTTGTTTGAACATCAGCGCACAACTTGGAACCGCAGCTAAGATGGCAAAACCATCTTTGGCATACTTGGCCAATACCGGAATATTCGCGTCTTTGGATTGCTTGACCGAATCGAGATCACCCAATTCGAGTTTAGGCATACCACAACATTTTTCTTTTTCCACAATGACATAGGGAATGTCGTTGTGGTTCAAAATTTTGAGCAAGTCGTGCCCGATGCTGGGTTCGTTGTAGTTGATATAGCAAGTTGAAAAAATTGCCACTTTACCCGGTGTTTTATCGCCATCGACGACGTTGACAGATTGAGCTTCTTCAGTTTTTGAACGAAATTTTCGATTGGCCAATGACGGAAGCCATGCATTTTGATCAATGCCTAGGGTAGTCTCCATGAGACTGCGTACCACTTTGGTTTTGGCGACAGCATTCACAGTTTGAACCACAACCGGAATGCCAGCCAGTGATCCGTGTGAGTCGGTGGACGCTAAGAATTTTTCGGCGCTGCCCACACCGCCTTTTTTGAATTTGATGGCCTTGGCCCGCAACATGGTGTGTGGAAAATCCAGGTTCCATTCATGGGGTGGTGTGTAGGGGCATTTGGTCATGTAGCACAGGTCACACATGAAACACTGATCTACCACCTTCCAGTAATCTTTTTTATCGACACCATCGACTTCCATCGACTCGCTTTCGTCGACCAAATCAAACAAAGTGGGAAATGAGCCGCAAAGACTGACACAGCGGCGACAGCCGTGGCAGATGTCAAAAATTCGCTCAAGTTCCTTGAAGCAAGACTCTTCGTTGTAGAAATCTTCTCCTTGCCAATCCAAGGGGTGCCTGGTGGGGGCTTGCAAATTGCCTTCAGTAGCCATAAGAAATATTTTTTGTGATTCGATTTCGCAAATAGTCAGGAAGGGTGGGAACTATTTGCGAAATCGCTGCACTTTTGAATGGTGCAGCAATTTTGGTGAGCAGAAATTAATCTGCCAACTCGTTCAAGGCCTTTTGATAGCGGTTGGCGTGCGAGCGCTCGGCCTTCGCCAAGGTTTCAAACCAGTTGGCGATCTCATCAAATCCTTCGTCGCGTGCGGTCTTGGCCATACCTGGGTACATGTCGGTGTACTCGTGAGTTTCCCCGGCCACAGCTGATGCAAGGTTTTGCCGTGTGGTGCCAATCGGCAAACCTGTAGCCGGGTCGCCAGACTGCTCGAGAAACTCGAGGTGGCCGTGCGCGTGACCGGTTTCGCCTTCAGCGGTAGAGCGGAACAAAGCTGCAACATCGTTCTGACCTTCAACGTCAGCTTTGTTTGCAAAATACAAATAGCGACGGTTGGCTTGAGACTCGCCTGCGAAGGCGTCTTTCAAGCATTGTTCCGTGCGCGAGCCTTTGAGTGCTGCCATGTTTATCTCCTGGTGAAAAAATGCTTTGACCGATATGTCAAAGGCCCATACACGATAGCCAAAATAAATTAAGGGCTCATTGCATTTTTCAATAGGCTTTATTGAACAAGGCTATTGGACTGGTGTTTACCCTTATTTTGGATTCGTTCTTGGCTCACAACACAGGTTGAAAGTTGGGAGCAGAGTAAATCCCTCAGGGTTTTTCTTCATGTCTGTGAATGATCTCTTGACTAGTATGAGCGCGTGTTCCTTTGATGAGGAGGGCAAGCTATGGAGACAGTAGATCTTATGCCTGCAATCAAGGAGGGCTATTGGTTTTACGGAGGTCTTACCATCTGCCCAGTTCGCATAGTGAAGCACCACACACTTTTTGGCACAAACGATCCATCTGATCCGCCAGAAATTTCGTTTGATAAAAAGACCGACTGCTACTACGTGCGCTATCACCCTCCCGGCTCACACGAGAGTTGGCACGATGGGGGCAGTGCACTGAGCTTGCGGGAAGCCGTTTTTTTAGCCCACAGCAAACTAGGCCCAGTCGTTCATTGGACTGACTATTGAACCGGATACAACGCAGGCAACACTTGGCCTGAGGCACGCCACAACTGATGCATTGTTTGCTGGAAAAGAAGATACTCATTGTTTTTGAAATTGTTACCGTCATGTCCGTTATCTCCTATGGCCTTCAAGGCAAAGTTTGCTTAGTCACTGGTGCTGCCCAAGGCATTGGCGAAGCTTGTGCCCGTTTGTTTGCCAACGAGGGCGCCCTTGTCGTCTTGGTGGACATCCAGCAAGCGGCGGGCGAACGTCTGGCCGCAGAGCTACGAGAAAAGGGCCAGCATGCCCATTTCTATGTCTGTGACATCGGCCATAAAAAAGAAGTGGATGAGCTCATTCGCCAAGTAACTTCCACTTTCCAGCGGGTGGATGTCTTGGTCAGCAATGCCGGTATTTTCCGGGCCTCCCCCTTTTTGGACATTTCGGAGGACGATTTTGATGCCGTGCTTCGCGTCAATTTGCGCGGTGCCTTTCTGATCGGTCAAGCTGTGGCCCGCGCCATGAAAGCCACTGGCGGTGGCGCCATCGTGCACATGAGCTCGGTGAATGCGGTGGTGGCCATTCCAGAAATAGCCACTTACAACATCAGCAAAGGCGGATTGAATCAACTGACGCGCGCCATGGCCCTGGCCTTGGCCGACGACGGCATTCGTGTCAACGCGGTTGCACCTGGCACGATTGCCACGGAACTGGCGCGCCAAGCTGTCTTGACTAACGAGGCTTCACGCCAAAAGATTCTCAGCCGTACGCCGTTGAAACGACTCGGTGACCCTTCTGAAGTTGCGCAGGTGGTCGCCTTTTTGGCCAGTGATGCCTCGAGCTACATCACTGGCGAAGTCATCACGGTGGATGGCGGTCGTATGGCCTTGAATTACACGGTGTCTGTATAAAGCTCTGCCCAAAATTTGTAGGGACAGATGCAAGGTAAAAGTCTCACGCGTAAGGCACAAAAAAAATTAATCTCGAAAGCAAAATTTATTGGACTGACAGTTTGCTTGCATTAGAACCAAGTTCGAATTTAAAAGCGCGGCGGGCAAGTGCCAACCTCAATGCAACCAAATATTTACGGAGGATCTTGTCCATCGCTTTTTTGAATGCAGTGGCAAACGAGGTGCGCGATATGCCAGATTCAAGGGCCAATGCGGCAAGGCTCCAATCGAGATGTGGTGCTTGATGCATGGCCATAAGAGCTTTTGAAATCGAACATCAGAAATCGCACGGAGCAATCCCGGGCGCTTAGGCTTCGGATGGGCCACAAGGTGACGCAGGAGGCGAATGAAAAGAATGTCTCCCGCACTCTTGAGCAAGGCGGGTTGTCCACAACGTGGGTGGCTCGTGTCTTGCTGGATCAGCGCGATCGGTGCCGAGAGCGCCATTTCATCGGTATCCGTGATTAATTCAATGGGCTCTGCGAACTCCTCCATCAATAGGGTGCCTAATGGACCCGTCAAATGGGCTCGAATGCAGATGGTTTCCAATGCTTGTTCCCCCCAGGCTGTATCTAACCCTGTCCAACGAACAAAGGGGCCAATCCAAAGCACAGGAGCTTGGGTTGAAGCTACACTGGCTTCAAAATAATTCTTACACCAACATGGTGACCACTGCTGACACAACTGGAGATGCCATGAATCCAACCGCACTGATTCCTCGTCAAGAGGTGCCAGCCCTTGATTTACCTTTGACCACGGGTGGACGCTATGTAGGGGGCCGGTCGCCGGGGGAGCGTTTTGACTTGCTGGTTTTTTATCGGGGCTTACATTGCCCTATTTGCGCCAAGTATTTGCTGGAACTCGAGCGCTTGGGCGAAGAGTTTCAAAAACGGGGAGTCCGCATCGTGGCGATCAGCAGCGATGAGTTAACACGTGCAAAGGAGATGGCCGACAAGGTTAGCGCCCATCACATTCAGGTAGCCTACGGTCTGGATTTGACGATGGCCAGGCGTTGGGGTTTGTACATCAGTTCATCGAAAGGCAAGACCTCGATTGGATTGGAGGAGCCACCCTTGTTCAGCGAGCCTGGGGTCTTTTTGGTCAAGCCCGATCAAACGCTTTACTATGGATCTACTCAAACTATGCCATTTGCTCGCCCCTCCTTTGGAGATTTGCTGGCGGCGGTCGACTTCGCGATTCAGAAAGATTACCCCGCTCGCGGGGAGTACACAGGCGACCTCTGATGGTCGGCCGCCAATTCATAATGGTTTTTTATTCTGAGCTCAAACATGTCCGATAGCATTCACCGCACCGACTCCATCGATGGCCACGGTTATCCGCTTTGCTTCAAAACCCACGCCGGTCAGCTGCGCCCTGGTGTGCTAAAAATTCAAGACGCCCAGGATGTGTTCATCACTCAGGCCCGCGCCATGGGTGGTCACCAGAAAGAAGCCGTGGTGACAGAAGGTCAGCTGGGTTCAAGCTGGCGCATGGTCAGCGATGAGGGGCCGGCGCTTAAAGGCACGGACTTGGCGCCTTTTCCCTTGGGTTACATGTCTGCGGGCCTGCAGGCTGATCTTTTGCAGCGCATCGGCCAACTGACTTTGGCACAAGGCCTTGAGCTGCGTGGTTTGTCGTGTAGCCTCGAGAACGACTATAAGTTTGAAGGCTCTTTTTTCAAGGGTAACGGGGTTGGCCATGCGTATGCGCCTCGTTTTCAGGTACGAGTGGTCAGCTCAGCGCCTGTCGAGCAGGTGCAGCGGTTGGTTCGTCAAGCGGTGGCAGGCTCGCCTTTGTTGGCGTCTTGGGCCACTCCTTTGCGCAACACTTTTGCGCTGTATGCCAATGGCCGACGTGCAATTCTGCGCGACTTGGCTCCAAGCTCGGTCTCAGTCGATGATCCATTCAAAACGTGGTCTCAGGCGCCCACGCCGTTGGCTCAGGGTCATATGTTGACGGACATCGTCGCCAAGGCTCAAGCCGTCGAGGTGAAAAATCCCACACCGCCTTCTGGCTGGGAAACCGGGCGAGTGGACATCCCCATTCATGGTCATTGTGACTCCGATCATGGTATGGGCCGCAGCATGACATGGGCCAATCGTATGGGGGGCTCGGCCTTTACGATTCAAAGCGACGATCGACACAGTGGTGACCAAGCCCCCAGTGCATTGGCGCATGCTTATGCCGGTATCGCATTTTGTTTCATGACACAGTTGCTGCGCTACGTCGAGCACCACCACATGAAGGTGAGAGCGTTGCGTCTGGTGCAACTCAGCCCCTGCCGCATCGAATCAGGCACGGCCCAGGCACAACCGTTGGATACTCATGTCTTCGTCCACACTGAGGAAAGTGACGAAGTCATGGAGCGTCTGGTGCAAATGTCGGCCCGTACTTGCTACCTGCATGCAGCTCTGGGTGCGGCCTTGATTCCAGAGGTCAGTGTGGTAACCAGTGATTAACCAGGCTTATTGTTTAAGTCACCGGCAGCTGCCGTCCAATGAATCTGATTATTTAATGGTGAACAAGCACCAGGCATACAGCAAGGAGTTCGTTGGGTGAGACTACTTCATTGCGGACATGGCTTCATATCCATAGGTGGTGCCAATTGAACGAGAACGCCAGGGTCTGAACCTGTTTTCTACGCTCGCACAATGGTTCATCGAGTTTAAAGACGGCTTGCTATGCAAAGCGCCGGCGAGATTGCCAAGTCAATCAATGCCACGGCTACTGGCGATGAAAAAGCCACGGCAGTTCTGTTTGGTCAGGTTGCCAAAAAAGTTTCGTGAACGCTCATGAGGACTGATGGTGAAAATCAAAGCGGTTGTATTTGATGCTTATGGCACTTTGTTTGATGTGTATTCGATTCAGGCACTGGCAGAATTGTTGTACCCCGGTTCGGGTGCTGATATTGCTGTGAAATGGCGTGACAAACAGATCGAATACACCCGTCTGATCACTCTGTCTGACCCACATAACCCATCGGGGAGTCGATACTTCCGTCCTTTTTGGGAGCTGACCCGCTTATCGCTGGAGTACACGCTAGACCGTCTGAAATTGGATCGTACTGTTGGCCAAACTGAAAAATTGATGGAACAATATGCGCACCTCGCGGCCTTCCCTGAAAATCTCCCCGTTCTTCAAGAAATCAAAACGCAAGGACTGACCACCGCCATTCTTTCAAACGGTAGCATAGATATGCTGAATTCCGCTGTGAAGAGTGCTGGAATGGAAAATGTTTTGGATCACATCATCTCCGTGGATGCTGTGCGCTTGTTCAAAACCTCTCCTGAAAGTTATGAACTGGTAAGTAAATCCTTCTCAGTCCGCAAGGAGGAAGTTCTGTTTGTTTCTAGCAATTCATGGGATACGTTGGGTGCCTCTTGGTTTGGTTTCACAACGCATTGGGTCAATCGGCAAGGCCTGCCTTTCGAAGCCTTATCACCCGCACCTCATTTTTCAGGGTCAGACCTGCATTCAGTATTGGAGTCTTTGAAACAATTTGATGGATGAGTTATTGTCGAAGACTGCCAGTTAAACGGCGATCAATCCCGCGTTGGAGTTTTCGATATTGACAGCTCCCCCGAGCTTCTGTTGTGATGGATGGTGCCCGCAAAGGCCTTGACCCACTGCCGAGAAAATCTGATGAGTTCAATTACCGCTGCCACCGCTTCACTTGACACCGCACGTATTCGTCCAGCCCGATTTGTCCATGTGGTCTATCGTACGCACCGATTTGACGAGATGATCGCTTGGTACCAGAAGGTGTTGGGCGCCAAGGTCCAGCACTACAGCCCTGTGATAGCCTTTGTCACCTACGATGAAGAACACCACCGAGTTGCGTTCTTAAATTTATCGATCATCGAGCCCGAAGGACCCAAGGATAGACGCGATCGTGTGGGTGTCGATCATCTGGCCTACACCTTCAATTCGCTGCGGGAGTTGATGGAAAATTATGCTCAACTCAAAGCAATGAACATTTTGCCTTATTGGAAATTGCACCATGGGATCACCATATCCCTTTATTACGGCGATCCCGATGGCAACAGAATGGAATTTCAAGTCGATGTGTACAAAACCAACGAAGAGGCCAATGCCTTCATGCAAGGTCCAGGTTTTGAAGTCAACCCAATTGGTGTTGAATTTGACCCTGATGAATGGTTAGCTCGCTTGCGTTCCGGAGAGCCAGAGGCCAATTTCTTTGAACGTACGGTACACCTGCCTGTGGCACCATTGCGAAATCCTTAAGGGTTTTCTCTGTCGCTGATAAAGGCTAATTCGAAGCTTTGCCGCCTGACCACAATCCTGTCACTGTGATTGCGCCATTGTCGTTACACGGTTGATGCTGCTTCGCTGCAACTGCACAAACCAGCATCCGTTCTCTTTAGACCACCATCAAGTGTCTGAGGTACTGGCGTCGGCCCAGTCATTCAAGCGCAGAGGAAAACCATTCAGCGCTTACTCAGTCAGGACATCCCAACTGATCAGCCAAGTTAATCAAGTGTTGGGCGTGGATATCATTGCCCGCCTGGGGTGAAACGTCCTTGGGTCGGGCGATACCAAATTCCAGCGGACGCTCGATATACGCGCTATGAAGACCACACCGCCGAGCCGCTGCGAGATCGTCATGGTGGGCGGCCACGAGCATAACTTCGTCAGGCTTGACATCAAACACATTGGCGACGCCCAGATAGGTGGCCGGGTCGGGCTTGTAGGCCCGGAAGACTTCAGCGCTTAACAAGCAATCCCAGGTCAGGGAACCGTTTTTCGCAAGGTCGGTCAGCAGTCCCAGATTTCCATTGGACAAACTGCAGGTGGTAAAGCGCTGTCTGAGTCGGCGCAGGCCGGGTGCACTATCCTCCCATGGACGTAGCCGGTGCCAAGCCAGGTTCAAGTGCTGTCGCTGGGATTCGTTCAGGTGTTGTAAGCCAAATTCCGGCAGGATGGTGTCCAAAATCATGCGGTGTAAATCGTCGATGCGGGTCCAACCCAACTCGCCTGACCGTACCCGTTGCATAGCCGGTTGATAGCCTGCTCGCCAGGCCAGAGCGAAAGCATCACCGTCAATACCCGGCACCATACTCTGGATCTCCCGCTGAATGCTGCCATGCCAGTCCACGACTGTACCAAAGACATCGAACGCCAACACCTTGACTTGCGAACTCAGGGGATGGATTTGGGCCACGAATTCTCCTTCATGTTAGGAAGCGTTAAAACACTCAAGGTCAGAGCGGGGCGTCGGGGTTGATCCTGCCTAACAACCATGCTACTTGATCCGTGGATCTGCCGCTGAATTTGTGATTGTCCGCCGATAGTCCCTCAATGCTTATGCGTGCTGTGATCGTGAGCTGCTTTGGGTTGCCGGGTGGAAATCGATCGAGCCACCTGTACAGTTCCTCGCATGCCCGCCTCGTAGTGTCCTGGCACCAAGCAGGCCATTTCCAACACCACTTCTTGGGGGAAATGAACCACCAACTCACCGGTTTCACCGGCTTTCAAATCGATGGAGATGCCGCCTGCGTGAGCATGATGATCACTGACGCCTTTTTTCATAGCCTCGGCATGTTCACGAATGTCGTTGCTGGTGCCTAGCACCAATTCATGAGGAACTTTACCGTCGTTACGGACCACAAAGCGTATCGTTTCTCCAGCCTGAATTTGCAAGGTGTCAGGCGCGAATCGCATCGAGTCGTTCATGCTGATCTCAACACTTCGGCTGACGATCATGCCGGTCAAGCCACTTGAAGCGTCGTGATGTGACGGATCTATCGCCGCACTGCTGCCGTGTGCATGAGTTCCCAGGTACTCAGGATGCTGTTCCAGCCATTGCCAAGCCCCGTAGCTGCTCAAACTGACCACAACACCACCGATCACGGTGTAATAGGTGCTGGATTTTTTCCATCGAAAAGCTCCGTTGAGGGCCATGGCCACGACGGAAATCAAAAAGCCCAGCGGAACTACCCACGAACTTCGAGCGGGTGAATCGGGAAAGTGCTGTAAGCCGCCTGTGAAAAAGCCCAGGCCTACGGACAGTAAAGCACCCAGCACCAGGGTGTGAAGCAGGTTGGCCTGTGGTTCGTCGGAAGCGTCTGAAAGCCGATGCTCCATCATTGCACCCAGTACGAAGAGCAGCACACCCACAGCGGCCGTCCACAAGGAACGCTCGCCACTGAAAAACCCGTGATTGACAGCGCCAGAGATAAAGCTGATGCCGCTGTATTTCAACAGCATGGCTCCGTGGTGAAGTTGGAAGTTGGAGTTCATAGAGTGCACATTCAAAGATTCAAGTTGTTCGAGGTAGCCATAAGTTCAAAGAGCTTACGATCGATGTAATTTCATGGGTTGACCTCAGACAAATCCCTGTAGAGTCAGTGGTTGAAAATTCGATACACGGATTTACGGCCGGTTCAACCATCGCGCAGTCCAGCAAAACGAGGCGATACCCGACGATAGACCAGACTTAATGTTGCACACTTTCCCCCAAATTTGCAAAAACCCACATTTTTTATACCTGTATAACGATATTCTCAACCCATGTATCCCTACCCAGTTGCCCTGTTGGAATGAGACTGCTTCGACAAATCTACCGCATAGCTAGGCTGGATTCGTGATTCGGTCAAAACATTGGCCTTTGGTGTTCGTGATCTGCGCGCGGGGTTGCGCCAGATGATTGTCAAATTACCTGAAAACGCGCAGTTGGCTCAACTGGGTCAAAGTGCAACGGACCTCGCCTCAGCACAATCGGAACTGGAACATGGGCTGATGAGAATCAGCGATGGCGGAGTCTTTCTTCAGTCGTCAACCCAACTCTTGTTGAACAGGATGCCAACCCAAGTCAATCTGATTGAGGGTAGCCCGGAAGGGCTGGCTCATTCGGTGGTGTCTGAATTGAAAGTGGTGTCTCAGGTCAATCATCTAGGGGCAGCGATGGTGCCCAACGTGATCCCGGTGGCGATCTGGCTAGGCGCTGGAATCGCTGTATTTTTGATACGGGGTCGGTATATTGCGTTGCTCGCCTTGCAAATTTCCGCATCGGCTGGGGTAGTTCCTATCGAACTTAGCAGCGAATTTTTCTCGACCCTCAGTCCGTGGTTACCCATGACCTGGGTGGTGCAAGGACTCAAGGCTGCGATGTTCAGTGCCTATGCAGGGGATTGGCTGAGGCCGTTGATCCAAACCTTGGCATTGACGGTGTTTTGCGCCTTGATCACGATGGCAGTGGGCCGTTGGCAGTATTGCCGCGTCAGTCGCTTGCGACCCATGCTAGATCTATGAGGATACTGGCGAAGTCGAATACCAAGCCCCTCTGCATGCTAAGGAATGTATCGGAATAGGGCTGGTTGATCGAGGGTTAGAACCATCCTCGATCACAGGTCGATATCGTCCAGACCTGGCAATTCGCCAAGGTCGCCCGACTCCAGCCAGCCCTCTATACCCTGCTGCAACAGTGAGCCCGCAACCACGCCGAGCGCAGTACTGGCGATGAGGCTGGGATTTAAAAATTGTTGAGCGGGTGTTGCGACAGCCGCTGGCGGTAGAGCCTGGTCCTTGGTGTTTCGGGACGACAGCCGATTCAATGCTTGTTGCGCAATCATCAAGCGCTGCACCAAAATATACAAAGCATCGGGTTGACGCGTGCAGGCTTGCACAATCAAGGCTTCTGCCACCGGATCCTTGTTGGTGACTCGGACTTGAATCAGGTCGTGAAGAAACCCTTGCAACAGTTCTCGTTCGTCGAGTGTCATAACGGCTTTCAGCGGTTGGTAAGACTTCAATATTGAATATTACCTTGTGTTCGAATCGGTTGAAAGATCAGGGGGCCAGAAATCTGGTTTTCGGGTCAAAGCATTCAATCATAGGGGGCGGCGCATCAGGGGCCTGGGTTGACAAATAGTTTCGAATGAAGGGGGCAGGTTCCCATGGCGATGTGTAACCACTCCAAATGGCATTTGAGACGATATGGGGCTCGCCTTTGGCAGGCTGAAGTAGAACCACGGCAGGGAGCAGATCTTCAAATTCAACCTCAGCCAGGGCCCAATTTTGTAGGTGCTGCAGCGTTCGAATCTGTGCAGAGTTTGAACCCGGCGGGCTGTAATTTTGTATCAGCTGTTCAATGGCCAGATACTCAGCGGACTTGGGTGGGATGTGAGTCACGTGTTCACAATTTCTGGTGAGTTTGTTCCATTTGTCATGGACCATGCCCAGCACATCGATTTCCTGCTCATCGACGACCCATACATATCGATGGTCTTTTTCTCGCCAAGACATATGGTTCAACAGAACGCCTAAGCCTACGATCAACAGCAGGTAAAAGGACGCTCTCTTGGTCATGATGACGCTAGAGATGGTTAAAAATTAAAGGCAAGCTGTGTGTCAGCGCTTGCTTTGCCTGCCTTGGACGTCGAACGACTGCGTGACGTTTGGCGAGATGCGTGCTTGTCGATCACCGATTGTTTACCTGCCTTGACCTCAGCGGATTGTCGTCGCTCGTGCAGTCGTTGCTTGGCTTCTCGGGTGGCTGTTGCTAGATTGACGATGGGTGGATTGATGTCAATCAGAGGACCTGCAGGGACTTGGATGTGTGCAGGCAATCGCCATGGCTCAAACAACCAGGCGTCGGGCACATGACGCATTCGAGGCAACCAGCGTTTGACAAATCTGCCGTGTGGATCGTGGTCTTGTGCTTGCTTGATGGGGTTATACACCCGCGTTGTGTTGATTCCTGTCGTGCCAGATTGCATTTGCATCTGACTCCAGTGAATGCCGGGTTCGTAGTCTAGAAACTGGGTGGCCAGCCATTCACCAACGGGTCGCCAATGTAACCACAGGGGGTAAGCTGCAACGGATATCAACATGGCTCGCATGCGAAAGTTAAGCCAGCCTGTTTCTCGCAGCATGGTGACGCAGGCATCCACCATAGGCCAGCCAGTTCGCGCTTCTTTCAGTGCCTCGAAGTATGCGGGATTGAAATTGTTTTCGCGAAGATCATCGTAACCTCGATGCATGTTGAACCATTCAATCTCGGGCTCGCTCTCGAGTTTTTGAATGAAATGGCAATGCCAATACAGACGGCTGATAAAAGCGCTCAAGCCGGCACGATGGCGACTGGCCTGTGGTGGAAGATGCTCCATGTGCGCCCGTGTTGATTGCACCACTTCCCGCATGCTGATACAACCATAGGCCAAATAGGCCGACAGTCGAGAGCAACTGTCAGGGGCTGACAATGGCGACGAAATACCACCTCGGTAGCCTATGCTTCGAGCATGCAGAAAACTGTGAAGTGTGCTCAAGGCAAGCGTTCGACCGCCGTGCTGCCTCAGGGGTGGGTTATGCTTGAGGTGAGGTGGCGTGAGCATTAGCGAGGGCGTGTCAGAAGGTCGAGACCAAAAAGTCAACGATTCAGGGCCTCTGATCGCGCAAGCCATGTGCTGTTCCCATGCGCTTTTCCACAGGTCGCGAGATTTCAGTCTTCGAACAACGCCAAATTGCGGCAATTCGTGCCAGCTAACCTGACGGTTTTTGCACCAAGCTGCGACCTGGCGATCGCGCTGGTAGGTGAAACTGTTGCCCGTTTCTTCATGGGAGTACATGCTGGAAAAAGGGGCAGCCTGCCACAGGCGGGTCAATACCTCGGTGACCTCCCCATGATGAATCTCAATGCTGCCACCTAGAGTGTGCAAATGCGTGTCCAGCACGTGCAAGGACTCTCGAATGAACTCAAAGTGCTGCAGTGCTGCATCCGGCTGTCGCCACAGTTCAGGCTCGACGATGTAAACGCACCGCACGGGGCCTATCCGGGAAGCCTCATCAAGCGCCGCATGATCGTGCCAACGCAAGTCGCGCTTGAACCATACCACCGAGTAGGTCATGGTAACGACTTGACGGATTTGTTGTGACGACAAGCCTCTGAGCAGTAGAGCACTTGATCCCAGTTTTTCGCCCAATGTTTACGCCATGTCATTTCTCGTCCACAAGCTTTGCAAGGCTTGCTGGGTAAGCTTTGTTTGTTACCCTTGAAGCGAGTCTTTTTTGTCACGCCAGTACAACTCCATGGTGTAGTCCGATTGATCAAATGCGCCTGCATTTCGCACAATACTTGCTCACTGTGTCATGTTTTTTCGGAGCGTTTAAGATCACACTGTCAATAATACTACTGACCTCATACAGCCGTCATCATGTCCCCTTTATTCTTGTGCTTGAGTTACCCAACGACATTATTGGAGTCACGATGAATGATGAACGCTGCTGCGGGACAGGAACCTGCATCATCAATGCGGAAGGCTACTGCTGGTGTGGTCAGCAGTGGGATGGCGAAAAAATGTGTTTTCCTAAACAAGAAATCACCCCTGACTCACAAGAGGTCAACGACGCCGTGGTCTCAAGTTCGTCCCATCAATCTGGCTGATGACCTTGTCAGCCACAGTGCGGACGGATGAGCTAACGACATTGCGCAGCAGGTATCGTTTGAGACTTGTCTGGCTGCAGAAATGACGCTGAAAAAAGTGGGCACTTAGAAGTGAAGACCATCATTGCATTTCCTGAAAATTTCAGATCTTTGGTGATTGGCGCTCAGGGTGCCTTGGGTTCGGCTTTTGTCACGGTTCTGCGCCACCGCATGAATTGTCGTGACGTCGTTGAAATATCCCGCTCTCGCGGCCTGGACTTTGATCTTGAAAATCCACAGTCCATCGAAGCGCTGGGCAGTCAGCTGTCAGAGGGCGGTTTGTTTCACCTGATCATCGACGCGACGGGTGCGCTCACGATCGACGGCACCGGGCCTGAAAAATCTCTGGCCAAGCTGGAGTCGAAATCACTCCAACGGTCCTTCATGGTCAATGCCATTGGGCCAGCCCTGTTGCTTCGACACTTGTCACCTTTGCTGGCTGAGGGAGACACCATTTACGCAAAGCTTTCAGCCCGGGTTGGCAGCATCGCTGACAACCAAAAAGGCGGGTGGTACGGCTACCGTTCCTCCAAAGCCGCCATGAACATGATTTTGCAAACAGCATCCATCGAACTTCAAAGGAAAAATGCGCGCTTAAGGGTGGTTGCACTTCAGCCCGGTACGGTGCGATCCAAATTGTCACAGCCATTTCAGGGCGGGGTTCCTGTTCTGTTAGAGCCAGAAGACTCTGTCCAGGGCATGATGACAGCTATGCTTGCCTTGCAACCTAAAACGGGAGCTTATTTCATTGATTACCAAGGTCAGGAAATTCCTTGGTGAATGAGCTGGGTCAATAAGTCGGTCGTCATGCTTCGATGGGGGTCACTCGCTGACCTACAAAAGCCCTGGCGTCGCGACATCACTGCAATCGTGATGGCGCTGCAATCACTCCACCAATTTCAGGAATACCCGACCTCCCTCAATTTTGACGGGCCATGATTTCATGGGTTCTGTGGCAGGTCCACAGGTGACAGAGCCATCACGCACATCGAACAATGCCTGGTGGAAGGGGCATTCCACCAGATGGCCATCGACGAATCCGTCACAGAGTCTGGCATTGCCATGGCTGCATACGTTGTCGATGGCGTAGACACCATCGACGAGCTTGAACACGGCGATGTCATGGCCCTCGGGGGCGACAGCGATGCCAGCACCTTCAAACAAATCGGCCTCGGCGGCCACGTCGGTCCAAGGGTTCATGGTCAGATGGGATAGATGATGGAGTTGGGAATCATTTCGCTGTCGAAGATGCACAGACGCTCAGCGAATTTCAAGCCTTCGGCGGTGTGCACGATGGTGTCAATGTAGCGGCCTACATTGAACACGGTGCTTTCCTGGTCGAGCTTGGTTCGGAACACGGCGTAGTTGGCCTCGCTGTGAATACGGCCGTTCACAACCTGGCGTACGATCGGCGCGCCCACCACGTGCCGTTGGTAATACGGATCGTGGTAAATCGTTTCGCTGATGCCATAGACGCGGTCCTTGAGCATGCCCTTGCTGGTGAGGGACAAGGTGGCCAGAGGAAAGCCCCGCTCGTGGTTCTCCCGTGCTTGTAATTTGTACACGCATTCATCTATAAAAAAATCGGGCCACAAGTGCCAATGGCCACTGTCTACTGCGGCGGCGTAGTCGGCATAGAGCTGCTGGATGCCAAACCAGGTTTGCATGTCCACCATCATCAGTCCTCCATGACCTTGCGCCAATAGTCATACATCCCGCGAATCAGCGTTTCGGTCACCATGTGATCCGTCTCGACCACATCTCGACCGCCCAATTCGGCCAGGGTGCGGTGATGCGGTTTTGTTTCGAAAGCACGTTGTGAGAATTCAATGACCTCGCCATCGTCGGCCGAGACAAAGCCGGCTGGCCCGAACAGATTGGCTTGACGCAAACGACGCTCAGTCATCTCCGCGCTGTCGTCCTCAAAGCCGAAGTGGGTCCAGACAAAGTCAAAGGCGCCGTGTCCATCCGGCTGGATATGGCGCGTGGACACACTGTTGACTTGTTGCTGAAAGATCACGCTGGGAAAGAGCGTCATCATGACGGCTGTGGGCACTTGATCATCCATGCGCCACCAGTCTTCGGGCACGATGTCCAGAAAGCTCGGGTCATGGAGTTGCATGCTGCCTTTGAAGCTGCTGACTTGTGTGACCTGAGAAGAGTCGCCGGTGGCCTGTCCTGATGAGCCGCGGGTGGAAATCATGGCTGCATGGCGGTGGTGAGCGTCCATGCGCAGTTCGGATTTGTTGTCGGCTCGCCAGAGCCCGAAAGTGACAAACCAGGTATGCAGCAGTCCAGGGTGGTAGGGGTCCTTGATGTTTTCCTGCATCAGCTTCCAGTTGCCCGGAATACGCTGGCGGTTGTAACCCAGCAGGGTGAGCTTTCGACCATTGAAGAGACGGTCAAAGTAGCGCAGGATGGTTGAGCCCATGTAGTCTTCGAGTGACTCCACCTGGTGGTCAAAGGAGGCAAACACCACGCCCCCCCGCGAGGCCACCTTCAAGCGGTTGAGTCCATGGTGCTTGGGATCAAAGTCGGCGGGCATGCCGCCGTTGACCTTGCCATCTTGCCGTACACCACGACGAAACGGCACGCCTTGCAGCGTGCCGTCCAGGGCATAGCTCCACTGGTGGTAGGGGCAAACCAACTCCTGTTTGTTGCCATGACGCTCACGGCAGAACGCCATGCCGCGATGCGCACAAACGTTCTCCACCACATGAATCTGACCGTCCCGTCCGCGGGTCATGATGACCGAGCGCTCTCCGATCGATGTGCGCTTGAAGTCACCCGCATTCGGGATCTCGGCTTCCAGGCCAACATAAGACCAATGCCCCTGGTAGAAGAAGCGGTCCAGTTCTTTCTGGTGGCTGTCTGGGTTGGTGTAGACGGCAAACGGGATACGGCTGGTGTCAGTCCGTTCCCACCGAATCGGGTGCTCTTGCATGCTACCTCCTGAACATGGAGGTGAATCATCCCGTGATTGCGGTATTTAGTAAATCGAATTACATTTATATTGTTTATTTGAAAATCAAATAATAATGGATATCGCCAAACTCGACCTGAACCTTCTGGTGGTTTTTCACCACCTCTTGTTGCACAAGCGTGTGTCAGCAGTTGCCCGCGCCCTGGGAATGAGCCAACCTGCGGTCAGCAGTGCGCTGGGACGGTTGCGCAGCAGTGTGGGCGACGAGTTGTTTCTGCGCACGCAAGGCGGCATGGAGCCCACCCCCTATGCGCTGCAATTGGCAGAGCCGGTGGCTCTGGCGCTCGATGGGCTTCAGCAGGCCTTCAATGTGCGGGCAGCATTTGACCCCGCACAGAGTGAGCGCAGTTTCACCATTGCGATGACCGATGTGGGCGAGATGTACTTTCTGCCGGTGCTGGTCGATGCACTGTCATCCATCGCGCCGGGGGTCACGCTGCGGGTGGCCAGCGCCACGCAGCCGTCGCTCAAGGAGGACATGTCCTCAGGCCGCGTGGACTTGGCCATGGGCTTGTTGCCCCATCTGCAAGCAGGCTTTTACCGGCAAGCCCTGTTTCGGCAAAAGTACATTTGCCTGTTCAGTCAATCGCACCCCTTGGCAAAGAAAGCCAGATTGAGTCTGGCAGCATTCACCGAGGCTGAGCATGTACGAATCGTGGCAGCTGGAACGGGCCACGGGCGCGTCGACGTGGCGCTGGAGCGGAAGAAATTGCACCGTACATTTCGGTTGACGGTGCCTCACTATGTAGCCTTGGGCGATGTGCTCAGGCACTCGAACCTGATTGCCACGGTGCCAGAGCGATTTGCGGACCGCATAGTCAAACCCTTTGACTTGGTGAAACGGGAATTACCGATCGAGGTGGAAGACAGTGCCATCCATCAGTGCTGGCATGGACGCTTGCACCGCGATCCAGGCCATGTGTGGATGCGGCAGTACATCAGCCAGTTATTCGGAGACGGCAAAACGCCTCACGATGAGCTAGCCAGCTGAAGTTACTCCGTACAGTGACATGGGGATCGGGGGGGCCATCGGGCGGGCCAAATCAAGCCGCCATCAAACGCTGTCTGGCATCGCTCACGCAGTCTTCAACACTCGGGTGTGGGCCAGAGTAAGCCGCCCACAGCGTCCCCCGTGGGGGCTTGTCTTCAA
>Ga0255087_1000068_pt1 | contig 45899 bp, 41 predicted proteins | sample Colum_Miss_RepA__FD_188561 | JGI IMG/M metagenome (GOLD analysis project Ga0255087, IMG submission 188561) | Freshwater microbial communities from Columbia River, Oregon, United States - Colum_Miss_RepA_8d | ecosystem: Environmental > Aquatic > Freshwater > River | place: USA: Oregon | collected...
TGTAAAAGCCGCGCGTGCCACCCACACCACCGGGCAGATTGGCCGCACCCTTGGTTTCGATGGTCTTGACCGAGCCACCGCCCCCCGAGCCCTCGATGATGCGCACGATGGGCAGGCGAAACTCTCCCGCCAGATCTTCGGCCATGAGGGGCTTGGCACTGATCGAGGCATCGGCCGAGCCGCCGCGCACCGTGAAGTCATCGCCCACCACCACCACCGAACGGCCATCGACCGTGCCGCGGCCAAACACGCAGTTGGCCGGGGTGACGCCCGTGAGCGCATTCGTTTGCGGGTCGTATTCGCCGATGCCCGAGAGCGTGCCCACCTCCTGGAAACTGCCGGCATCGAGCAGGCCGTCGATGCGTTCACGCACCGTCAGGCGACCGCCGTCATGCTGGCGTTTGACCTTGTCGGCCCCGCCCATCTGTTTTGCAAATGCGCGACGGCGCTCGAGTTCGTCGAGTTCGGGTTGCCAGCTCATCTTGAGGTCTCCTTGAATGAACGCCATCGGGTGAATCACCATCATGGCGTGGGTCACCTTGATCGGGTGAGTCACCATCATCGGATGAGTCATGGCCTGTGGCAGGGCTTGGTTCAGTCTGCCACAAGCGCCTGCGTGGCCTGCACCGGGTGCGTTCCAGTTGACTGCACCCTGGCCTTCCAGGTCGTACCCGAAGCGAACCGCCTACACTGTGCGGTCAAATTTCAATCTCATGGAATTTCTTCAAAGTCTTCATCTGGCCGGGTCGATGATGGTCTCGGGTGATGCCGAGCTCTATCGCATCATCGGACTGTCGGTGCAGCTCGCGCTGGCCGCCACACTCGTGGGCGCCCTGATCGGCCTGCCGCTCGGGGCCTGGCTCGCGATTGCGCGTTTTCCCGGGCGCTCGGCCCTCGTGGCTGCACTCAATGCCCTGCTCGGCCTGCCCAGTGTGGTGGTGGGGCTTGCCGTGTATCTGCTGCTGTCGCGGGCCGGGCCGCTGGGGTCTTTCGGCTTGCTGTTCACGCCGACCGCGATCGTGATGGCCCAGACCCTGCTGGTCGCCCCGGTCATGGCTGCCCTGGCTCGACAGATCTGCGAAGACGGCTGGAGCGAGTACGCCGAACTCTTTGCCTCCCTGGGTCTGGGCCCCTGGCGCTCGCTGTGCACGCTGCTGTGGGATCTGCGCCATTCGCTGCTGACGGTGGTACTGGCCGGATTCGGGCGGGCCGCCTCCGAGGTGGGTGCCGTGATGGTGGTGGGCGGCAACATCGACGGCGTCACTCGCGTCATGACCACGGCGATCGCGCTCGAGACCAGCAAGGGCGATCTGCCCCTGGCCCTCGCGCTGGGATTCATTCTGCTGGCGCTGGTGTTGCTGATGAATGGACTTGCTCTCGGACTTCGCCATTGGAGCCTTGCCCGTCATGGTTGATCGGTCTCTCAGGCCGCGGGCGGCCCCGATGAAGCGGCCCCTTCAGGCCAGGGCCCCTCATGACTGAGTTGGTGATCCTGCGGCAGGCGTGCGTCGAGCTGGCCGGTCGGCCGGTGCTGAGCGACCTCGATCTCACACTCGCACATCAACCCGTCACCACCGTGCTCGGCGCCAACGGGGCGGGCAAGAGTGCGTTGTTGCGTGCCCTGCATGGCCTGCTGCCGCTGGCGCAAGGGCAGTTGCAGTGGCCTCGCAGGCTGCGACAGGCCATGGTGTTTCAGCGGCCCGCGCTGCTGCGCCGGTCCGTGCGCGGCAATCTTGAGTGGGCCGCGCAGGCGGCCAGGGTCAATGCCTCCGATGCCGAGCAGGTACTCGCCCGGGTCGGCTTGCTCGAGCAGGCCGACCGCCCGGCGCGTCTGCTCTCAACGGGTGAGCAGCAGCGCCTTGCCCTGGCGCGAGCCTGGCTGTTGCGGCCCGAACTGCTGTTTCTGGATGAGCCCTGTGCGAGCGTCGACCCCGCCTCCATGGCCCGCATCGAGCAGTGCCTGCGCGACATGACGAATGAAGGCATCACGATCATCATGGCCACGCATCTGCTCGGCCAGGCCCGACGCCTGAGCGATCAGATCATCTTTGTCCATGAAGGGCGCATCACTGAGGTGACGCCCGCGGCAGCGTTCTTTTCGGAGCCGAACTCCGCACCGGCCCGCCTGTTTTTGCAACAGGCCCTGCCATGACCTTTCTTCATGAGCACGGTGCCGCACGTCGCGGCGCGATCCGGTTGGCCGCGCTGCTGGTGTGCGCAGCAACGGTTCTGTGGGGTCAGGCCAAGCCCGCGCGGGCGCAAACCCCTTCAAGCCCAAGGGCAGGCTTCATCACCGTGGCTTCCACCACATCCACCGAACAGTCGGGTCTGTTTCGCCACCTGCTGCCCGAGTTCAGCAAGGTCTCGGGCATTGAGGTTCGGGTGGTGGCCCTGGGCACCGGGCAGGCCCTCGACATGGGCCGTCGGGGTGATGCCGATGTGGTGTTTGTTCATGACGAGGCTGCCGAGCAGCGCTTCGTGGCTGAAGGCTTTGGCGTACAGCGGTTTGCGGTCATGACCAACGACTTCATCATCGTGGGGCCCAAGGCGGACCCGGCCAGGGCTGGCGGGCGAGATGTGCTGGCTGCCTTGAAAGCCATCGCCAGCACGCGCTCGCCCTTTGCATCGCGAGGTGACAAGAGTGGCACGCATGCCGCCGAACTGCGCTACTGGAAGGCCGCCGACATCGATCTGGCCACAGTCAAGGGCGCCTGGTACCGCGAAACCGGCTCAGGCATGGGTCCCACGCTCAATCTGGCTTCGGCACAAAACGCCTATGCGCTGACCGATCGTGGCACCTGGCTTGCCTTTCGCAACCGCGGTGATTTGCGGATTCTGGTCGAAGGCGATACCCGGCTGTCCAATCAATACGGCGTGATACTCGTGAATCCCGCGCGGCATCCGCACATCAAGCAGGCGGCAGGGCAGCGCTTCATCGACTGGCTGATTTCGCCTGCGGGCCAGCGTGCGATTGCGGCCTACACCATCGAAGGGCAGTCGCTCTTCTTTCCCAACGCCACGCGTCAAGGCCAAACGAGCGCCACGCCTCAAGGCCAGTAGGCCCGCTGCCGCGCTCAGAGGCTGAGCACAAGCCCGGCCAGTGCCGAGAGTGCGAGCACCCACAGCACATTGAGCCTGGCCACCATCAGCAACAGCCCCGCTCCCACGGTGAGCGCGAGGGCCCGCAGATCGAACCCCGCGCCCAGAGCCTGCAGGCGATCCAGGCCCCATGCATCCACGGTTGGCCCGGTGAGCGAGGTATCCGGCCAGAGGACATGGCCTGAAAAGTAGATCGCCAGATGCACGATCACACCGACCACGCAGGCTGAAATGGCAGCCAGGGGCGCAGTGAAGCCCACCCGGTTGCGGGTGGCCTCCACGAACGGACCGCCCGCCAGAATGAAGATGAAAGACGGCAGGAATGTAAAGACCGTTGCCACGCAGGCACCGGCCATGCCACCGGCCAGCAGCGCGCCCGGCCCGAAGACCGCCTGCGTCCAGCCCCCCACGAAGCCCACAAAGGCCACCACCATGATCAGCGGGCCTGGTGTGGATTCACCGAGCGCCAGGCCATCCATCATCTGTTCGGGCGTGAGCCAGCCCTGAGCCTCAACCGCCCCCTGCACCACATAGGGCAACACGGCGTAGGCGCCACCAAAGGTGACCAGGGCGGCTTTGGTGAAGAACTCGCCCATGGCCGCCAGGGTGCCTTGCGGGCTGTCGATCTGCAGCGTCAGCGCAAAGGCCAGAGCCCAGAGTGCCAAGCCGGCAAACAGCACCCGCAACAGACGCGCTCGTGACGGTTGCGCATGAAGGGGCGTGGGGCTGTGATCGTCGATCACATAGGCCGGCGCCAATTGGCGCGCGAAAACCCAGCCCGCCAGCGCAGCCGCCACGATCACCATCGGAAAGGGCACATCGAAACCCAGCGCCACAAGCGCGGCGAGCGCCAGCACCCAGTGCACCGGGGTGCGCAGTGTGCGCGTGCCCAGCCGATGCGCGGCCTGCAGCACGATGGCCAGCACAGCCGGTTTGATGCCGTACAGAATGCCGGCCACCAAGGGTTGGTCGCCAAGCGCCATGTAGGCCCACGACAGGGCGATCAGCAGCACCAGCGACGGCAGCACAAAGAGGGCCCCGGCGACGATGCCCCCCCAGGTGCGGTGCATGAGCCAGCCCAGATAGGTGGCCAGCTGCTGGGCTTCAGGCCCGGGCAGCACCATGCAATAGTTGAGGGCGTGTACAAAGCGCTGCTCCGAAATCCAGCGCCGCTCCTGCACCAGCTCGCGATGCATCAGGGCAATCTGGCCGGCCGGCCCTCCAAAACTTATGCAGCCGAGCTTGAACCAGAAGGCCAGCGCCCGGGCAAAGGGAATGGCAGGTTGCGTCGGGCCCGAGTCCTCAGGCGGGCTCGATCGATCGCCGCCTTGCGCTCCGCCAGGCGAGCTCGATGCCTGATGGACTCTCGGGTCTGGCGCGCCGGTTTGCTGGGACACTTCAGTTTTCATTGGAAGACATCATGCCCCCATCCCGAGACCCGATCCTGTCGCTGCAGACCCTCCCGGATTCACTGGCCGCCTGGCAACTCACGGATCAGGGCAAGGCCCTGGAGCGAGATCTGCGCTTTGCTGATTTCGCCCAGGCCTTTGGCTTCATGGCCCACATGGCGCTGGTGAGCGAGCGACTCGATCACCATCCGGAGTGGCGCAATGTGTACAACCGGGTTCATATCCGATTGACCACCCATGATGCAGACGGCCTCACTCAGCGCGATCTCGACTGGGCTGAGCGGGCCGAGCGGGCGTTGCTTACTGCTTCTCAGCCTTGATGCCGTACTCGTCGGCGCGGGCCTTCCAGCGGGCCATTTCACCCCGCACGAAGTCCCGGAACTGCTCGGGCGTGGGCGTGACCACATCGCTGCCGGTCTGGCCGAGCCAGGCCACGAAGTCGGGCTCTTTCACAACCTTGGTGATCTCGGCATTGAGCCGCGTGATCACGGCCTGGGGCGTGCCGGCGGGCACAAAGAGGCCAGTCCAGGAGAGCAGCTCGAAGTTCTGGTAACCCAGCTCCGCCATGGTGGGCAGATCCGGGAAGCGCGCAAGACGACGCGGCCCGAGCACACCGAGCGGAATCACCCGACCCGGCGTGATGTACTGCTTGTCCACCTCAGCCAGAAAACCGATCGAGACATGCACCTGACCGGCTGCGGTGTCCTGGAGCATCGGGCCAGTGCCCTTGTAGGGAACGGTCTGCAGCTTGATGCCCGCTGAGCGAGCCAGGATCTCGCACGTGAAGTGCTGGCCACTGCCATGGCCCGAGGTCCCGCACAGCAGCTTGCCCGGATTGGCCTTGGCCCAAGCCACCAGCTCAGCCAGCGTCTTGGGGCCCAGGTTGGAATTGACGACCAGCACCGGATAGCCGAGCGTGAACTGCGCCACGGGCACCAGGTCCTTGTTGGGGTCGTAGCGGGCCTGCATCTCCAACGCATTGACCCAGACGGTCTCGGTGTTGCCACCAAAGAGGGCGGTGTAGCCATCGGGCGCGCTCTTGGCCACAAACTCGGCGCCGATGGTGGTGGAGGCGCCCGGCTTGTTTTCGACCAGGATGGGCTGCTTGAGCAGCTCGCTCAGGCGCTGACCAAAGCGGCGGGCCCGGATGTCGACCACACCGCCCGCGGGCGAACTCACCACGAAGCGCAGCGGTTTGTTGGGGTAGTCCTGCGCCTGAGCGCGTGCACTCGTCGGGATGGCAAGTCCGAGAGTAAGAATGGCGGCAGCACCGAGTGCGAGCGCCAGGGGCAGACTGCGGCGGATGCTGGCCTGGGGACGGCGGCAAAACAGGGTCACGGGGGTCTCCTTGGTGCAGGGCCGGTCTTGGCCGGCGGTGCGTTGAATGACGACACGGCGATGGGGGTTGCCGCAATCGCAATATAGCCTGACATTGATACTTGGCTGCGCCACTTATCCCTGCATGCCAAAGGCTCTGTGCCCAACGGGACTCGGTCCCGTTGAAGACCCTCAATCAGCCAGACGTTCCACCAACTGGGCACACAGGGGCGCGAGCGCCTCCAGCTTGCGAGCAGCACTGAGGCCCACCACTTCAGTCTCGAGCCGCTCAAGCACCAGTTCATTGATTGCCCCCACCACGGCGAGCGCATGGTCGCGGGGCAATCGGCTGCGTGCGCGGCTGCCCGGGCGCGCCACCTCCACAATGAACTCGGCCAGCTCATCGAACGCCTTGCGCCGCGCCTGCTGACCCGGCGTACCCAGGTGCAGGATGTCGACGAACAGCGCCCGGGTGAGCACCGGATTGGCCGCCAACTGGCTGAAGTAGGCCTTGAGTCCGGCCTGTACCTGCTCGGGCCACGGCTTCCCGACATCGATGGCTTCGCGCACGCCCTGCAGGGCACTGCGATTGGCCGCCTCATAGAGCGCAATCAGACAGTCGGGTTTGTCGCGAAAGTGTTCGTAGAACGTCCGTCGCGAGACATTGGCCTCGCGCACGATGTCGGCCAGGGTGGTCTCGGCATAGCCCTTGGCCGCGACCGATCGCGCCATGCCCTGCAAGAGCCGGCGGCGATGGCCGCTCGGATCGGGCTTGTCGACGAGCTTGTCAGGTGAGGTCGAGTCGGCGTCTTTCACAGCCATAGGATGAATGGTACTTGACAGTACCGGCCTGTGCAGGCACCATTGGTCCGCTGGTACTCATAAGTACCGTTTCGGATCTCTGCAGCGTCGCTTCGCAGGGCTGCATTGAAACCACTGACTGGATCTCGCCATGACTGACCTCGTTGTTCGCCGCCTTCTTGTCGACATGAAAGCCCCGATCGCGCGCCACTGGTGCGATGGCGATGCCTTTCGCACGGCATTTTTCAATGCCCTGTCCATGAGCTTTCCGGTCGGTGAGCAGTTCTTCATCGATGCGGTGCGGGCCGGTTTCAAGCAGCTGCCCGCCAGTGAGCAGGAGCGCTTTCGGGCCGAGGTGCAGGGTTTCATTGGCCAGGAGGCTACGCACCGGCGCCTGCACAGTCTGTACAACGAGCATCTGGCTGCGCTGGGCCTGCACAATGCCTGGGGGCCCAAGGCCGAGGCGCGCATGAAGGCCCTTGAGGGCGCCGATGTCCGTCATGCGCTGGGCATCACGGCGGCCAATGAACATTTCACGGCCATCCTGGCCGAGTGGATGCTCAACAACCCGCAGTGGCTGGGCACCCAGGATCCGCGGCTGGCCACGCTGTGGCTCTGGCACAGCGCCGAAGAGGCCGAGCACCGTTGCACCGCCTTCGATCTCTACAAGGCCCTGGGTGGCGACGAAACCTGGCGGCTCAAGTGGTTCCGCCGGGTGAGCCTGATGTTCGTCCTGGATGTCATGACCCAGACCCTGAACAACCTGAAGGCCGACCGCACCCTGTGGCGCCTGTCCACCTGGAAGAGCGCGGCCTCGTTCCTGCTGGGTCGCAAGGGCTTTGCGCGCCAGATGTTCAGCGCCTGGAAGGACTACCTGCGTGCCGACTTTCATCCGGCCCAGCACGACGCCAGCGCCTCGCAGCAGTGGCTGCAGGCCAATCAGGACCGCTACGTACCGGTCGGGGGCTGAGCCTCGGGGCAAGCCCCCCGGGCTTGCCCGCATCAATCCAGCGCCCCGGGCCTGCGGGCCTCAGTCGAGCGTGATGCCCAGGGATTGGGTGAGCTTGATCCACACCGGCGCTTCCTCGCGCCACTTGCGCACGGCCACATCACGCGTGGTGGGTTTGTCTTCAATGGCGAAGTTCTCACGCAGGGCAGCGGCCTTGGGGTCATCGGCACCCTCGGCAAAGATCTGAGAGATTCGTTGCAGGATGGGCTCGGGCGTGGCCGCGGGCGCAACCATGAGCAGGCCACCCGCGAGCCTGAAGATCTCTCCGTCAAAGCCCTGAGCCACGAAGGACTTCACCTGAGGCAGCTTGGGTGAGCGCTCGGGGCCGACCGACGCGAGCACCTTGACCGAGCCCCGCGCGATATGGGCGGTGAGGGCCACATAGCTGCCAATGCCGGCCTGCACCACGCCGGTGGCCACATCCACCCACTGGGGGCCCTCGCCTTTGTAGTGCACCACATTGACCTTGGTGCCATAGCGCTTGTTGAACTCTTCGGCCGCGAGGTGAGGCACCGAGGCCGGGTTGTAACTCGCCATGGTGACGGGCGTTTTTTTGGCGTATTCCACCCACTCCTGCACGCTGTTGACCGGCATCGATGCGGGCACTGCCATCAGCAGGGGGCCCACCGGAAACCAGCCGAGCGGTGCGAAGTCGCGATCGGCGTCGTAAGGCATTTTCTTGTAGAGCGCACGCGCACCCCAGAGCGAACTGGAGGTGGTGATGCCGATGGTGTGGCCATCGGGCGCTTCGCGGGCCAGCGTTTGCAGTGACACCATGCCGCCCGCGCCTGGCCGGTTCTCAACCACCACCGGCACGCCGAGCTTGCGGCTCAGTACCTCGCCATAGACCCGCGCGTAAGGGTCGGTGGTGCCGCCCGGCACGAAGCCCACAAAGATGCGGATGGGTTTTGAGGGTTGGGGCCAGTTGGGTGTCTGGGCCTGGACACCGACCATGCCGGTTGTGGCCAGACCTCCAGCGGCGATCGACGTGACGACGCGTCTGCGGGGCGTACTGAAACTCATGATCCGTCTCCTTGGGGTGGTTGATTCGACAACTGCACTGGCCGTTCGGGTCTTGCGCCCGGTCTGAGGCCATTCTTGCACCCTGCGGGTTGCAGGTCCAGTTAGGGCTGGCCCTGTTCTTGCAAGGGTTCGCGCATGAATGTGCCGCGAAAACCTCGCCCCGCACCGGACGCGGGCCTCGCCCAGGAACGCCTCTTGCTGTCCGAGGTGCTCAAACTGCTCGGTCGCAGCCTGGCGCCCGAAGTGGTGCTGCGCGAGATGCTGCATCTGCTGAGCGAATTGCTGGGGCTCAACCGCGGCCGGCTGGTGCTGCTGGATGACCTGGATACCCCGCGTTCCGAGGGTCGGAGTTCGGATACCGGGCGTTCGGACGGCCGGCGCTCGAATGCGGCGCGATCTCCAACGGCCACGACAGCCAGTGTCCGCCATGCCTATGGCCTCACACGCACCGAAATGGCGCGGGGGCGCTACGAGGTCGGTGAAGGCATCACCGGTCTGGTGCTGGCTACGGGCCAGGCCATGATCGTTCAGGACATCGATCAGGAGCCTCGCTTTCTGTTTCGCAGTGTGCCCCGCGAGCAGCTCCCCGCGCAGACCGTCGCATTCCTGGCCTTCCCGGTGGAGATCAATCGGCGAACGGTGGGCGTACTGGCCTGCCACCGCATCCGCAACCGGCAGCGCTCGCTCAGCGACGATGTGGCCCTGCTCAAGCTGCTCGCTACGCTCGCCGGGCAGGTCCTGCAGCTGTCGATCCTGGTGCGCCACGAGACTGAGACCCTGCAGGCCGAGAATCTCTTGCTGCGCGATGCGCTGGCGGCCACCTCGGCCCGCGAGGGCATCGTGGGCACTTCGCCCGCCTTGCTCAAGTCCTTGCAGGATCTGGATCGGGTCGCGCCCTCTCATGCCACGGTGTTGCTGCTGGGCGAATCAGGCACGGGCAAGGAGCTTTTTGCGCGCGCCCTGCATCGGGCGAGCCCGCGTCGCGATGCGCCCTTCATCAAGGTGAATTGCGCGGCCATTCCCGAGACGCTCTTTGAGTCGGAGCTCTTCGGCCATGAAAAGGGCGCCTTTACCGGTGCGTCGGCTGCCCGGGCCGGCTGGTTCGAGCGAGCCCATGGCGGCACCCTGTTTCTGGACGAGATTGGCGAGTTGCCGCTCGCCCTGCAATCCAAGCTGCTGCGCGCCCTGCAGGAGCGCACCCTCGTGCGCCTGGGGGGGCGCACCGAGATTTCGGTTGATGTCCGGCTGGTGGCCGCAACCCATCGACCGTTGCTGCAGGAGGTGAGTCAGGGCCGCTTTCGCCAGGATCTGTACTACCGGCTCAATGTCGTGCCCATTCAATTGCCCGCCCTGCGCGAGCGGCGCGAGGACATCCGCATGATTGCCGCACACGTGCTCAACCGCGCCAATCAGGAGCATCAGCGCAATGTGCATCTGGAGCCCCAGGCACTGGCCTGGCTGGAGCAGCAACCCTGGCCGGGCAACATCCGGGAGTTGGGCAATCTGATCGAGCGCGTGGTGCTGCTCAGCGACAGCCCGCGCGTGAGCCTGGCCCAGCTCAGAGCCTGGGCTGCTTCCGCCGACGAAGGCCTGATCTCACAAGTGCAGGCTCATCCCCCAGTGAAGGGTTTGGATTCAAGGGTGTTGCCTGATTCCGCCCAGTCTTTCCCGGGCGATTCAGTGCCGCTGCTCGAATCGGCGCGATCTGCCTTGACGCCTGGCGCCGAATTGCGCGACTACCGGTCCATCCACTCGCACTCGGCGCAGGTACTGCGCGAGGCGCTCGACCGCTTCTCGGGCAATCAGTCGCGGGCCGCGCGGGCCCTGGGGCTCACCCCCCGACAGTTTTCGTACCGCTGGCGCAACGTTGCGATGCAGACCTCCGAAACCCGGAAATGATGCGGGATCAAGCGGCGGGTTTGTCGCCCGTTGCTTCACGCGCCAGCGCTCGCAGTTGCCACAGCGCCCGCTCGAAGGTCATGGTAGCTGAGAGCAAGGACTCCCGATGGTCGGCGCTTCCACTGGCAGACATCAGTCCGGCGCGTACGGTGTCCATCAGGTCGCTTCGCTCTTCGGTCAGCCCGGCGAGCAGTTGTGCGGAAAGCGCATCGGCTTCGGTGAGTGCATCAGCCGCCGTCAGCAAGATGGTGTGCAGCCCCTCCACCATGGTGTTGGCCACTTCAGGGCGCTGATCCGGCGGTACGCTTGAGAGACCCAGCGCAAAATCCAGCAGCGTGCTCTGGAGCTGGCGCAAAGCGGTCAGCCGAGCCCGCTCCCGAAAGAATGCATTGGTCATTGATGCATCCTCGTTGATCTCGATGGCGCCCGCGAGAAAGGCCTCGATATGGCCGGCCAGCAGGCTGCTGGCAGCATGGCGCTCGCTCAGTCGCAACTGTTCGTCGCTGGCGTCTGTCCGGTCACGCACCTCATCCAGAAAATCTGGCAAGGCAATCACCAGGCGGTTCAATTCGAGTCGGGCGAGCGTCAGTGCGGTCTGTGGATCGTTCCTGCCTTCATCGAACAGGTGTTGCGGCCGGGAGGCCAGGGCAACCGCGGGTGGCGGTGAAAGCCAGACCACAACCCGCTCGAGTGGGCGGGCAGCGAGCTGACTCACAACGACCAGGATGCACTGAAAGCCGACAAACAACAGACCTGCCCGAAGGGGTTCGTGAGGCGTGAGGCGCTCGATGGCATGAACCATCAGTGGCAGTTCCAGGGCAGCCTCGAGAAACGCCATGAGCAGCACGATTGCACTGGCACCGATGCGCAGCCCCGCCTGACATATCGCAAGCTGCTGGGCAGGGCCAGCCCCCGGGCCCGCAAGCAGCACCACCGACAGGCCTGACCCCAGGCAGGCGCCATAAATGAGCGGAACCACCGCATCAAAACTGATCAGGCCGCTTTGCAGCAGCGGCAAGGTCATGACCGAGACGATCGATGACGACTGAAGGATGATCGACAGAATCAGACCGACCAGGTAACCCACGGCGGCCTGCGATCCTGCAAAGAGCAAAAACTCCTCGGCGAGTGGGTTGCCTTTCAGACCCGTCGCCCCCTCTTTGATGAAAGACAGGCCCAGTACAAGCAGGGCCACACCCAGCAGGGCGAAGAGCGCATGGCGCGAAGCAGACCGGTTGTCGAGATTCATCAAGAACGACAAGCCGATCGCCCCGACGAGCCCCAGCGCAAGAGCCTTGATATTCAGGGTGGCCAGCAGGACCAGGCTGGCGGTGCCGGCATTGGCCCAGGCGAGAAGGGGTAGCGTCTGAGCCAGTGTGGCCGCTCCTGCGCTCAAGAGACCGGCGCTGACGAAAACCACGGCACTGGCCGAGCTGGTCAGCGATCCCGAGATGAAACCTGCCAATCGGGGCAGGATGGGATGGCTCATCGACCTCGCGATGAACGCATGAATGCGCCCGCCAATGAGAGGCTGTACATGCAGGCCGATCAGTCGAATTCCGACGAACAGAAAGCCAAATCCTGTCCAGGCGCTCAGAGCCGCACTCATGCGGGCGGATCCTGCTGATGCAAGGCGCGGTAGATCAGGATGCCGATGAGAAGCAAGGCAGCGCCTGCGGCCCACCAGAGTAACTGTTCGAGCAATCGGAACCGCTGCCGGGCCTCAGCACGGGCTTCGCTCAGGACCGTATCGGAGCGCTTCAGAAGCGCATCGGTCAGTTGATCGATGGCCTGATCGAGTGGGCGATCCATCCCCCTGACCAGCGTATCGAGTTCAAAGGGATTCCAGGCCACGGCTGCCTGCCTCTGCAAGGCACTGCGGTAGCTTTCCCCGAGGCGCTCGTGCTCGGTCGACAGAACCTTGGCCCGATCGATCAGTTCGCGATCAATTTGATCTTCGCCGAGCACGGTGCGTTGCTCGGACAAGCTCTTGATCAATGCGGAAAGGTGCTCCTGCACCCGACCCTCGTGCAGGTTCAAGTCGTCGATCAGCGGCTTGCGATCTGCAGGATCCTCGCCCCGCAGCAGCAGGTTCTTCCAGGACTGAACCTGGATCTTGAGTTCGACTTGCGCTTCCCGCGCCTCGTTGATCGATTGGAGCATGAGCCCTGAGCGCTGATGGTATTGGGCGTGCAAGCGTTCGAGTGACCAGTTGGCGAAGAGCCCCAGAACCATTTCGGCCAGAACAACCAGCGCCAGCAGGGCGGCCAGCCGGACCAGGGCTCTTCGTTGGCCTCTGGGTAGAGGGGCAGGAACAGGCTTCATAGGGTGATGAGGTGAGGCTCGGATCTTCAATGAGGATTTCGGCAGCGAACCCCCGAGGGTCGTCAGGGAAAACGGTTGAGCATAGCCGCGCCGCATGACAGCCGGGTGTCTTGGTCATTGTCCGACTTTGGCTGACAAACATTGACATTCAAAAACAAAGATCGACATCCGCTCGGGGCAACGACGCGAATGGATGGGTATAAAGCGCCCAAGAAGCCCATTTCATGCGGGTCGTCAGGCTGCGCACTCGATGGCACAGGGCTTGCAAAGATTGAAGCGCCCATCCGGGATGTGCGGCCACAGAGTGCCTCGCCCCGGTCACTCAACCGCTGCTTCTGTCGGAGCCCCCCATGTCTGCTGTGCTTGCCCAGGAAACCTCCCCTTCAACCTCCCCTTCAACCGTCAAGACCTACCTGCGTCCGATCGATCGCGACGGTCTCATGGCTTTTGCCGAAAAGGGCCGCAACAATCCGGCGAGCCGCGGAACCAATAAGGTTCACACCGTCACCGAAGGTCAGTACCGCACCCTGAGCTATGTGGGCCAGCATGCGCCTGTGGTGGTCGACGAGCCACTGCATCTGTTTGGCCAGGACACCGCCCCGGCCCCAGGCGAGATCGTGCTCAGTGCGCTGGGCGGCTGCCTGGCCGTGGGCATCACGGCGGTGGCAACCTGGAAGCAGGTGAAGCTCTCGAAGCTCGAACTCTTTCTGGAGGGTGACATCGGCAACCCGGCAGCCTGGGGTGCTGGAGGCGCGCTGCAAAAGACGCCCCCCGAGATGGGCTTTCAGGCCATCCGCGTGAAGGTGGTGATTGAGGGCGACGCCGATCGCGCCACGCTCGATGACATCGTGACGCATGCGAACTTCTATTCACCCGTGGCCAACAGCATGCGCAATCCGATTCCCTTTTCGATCGATCTGGCCGAGGCATCATGAATGCACCCAGGGAATGGGCCGGGTCGGTCTTCGAGCATGACCTGATCCACGCCGTACAGGCCATCGCTCGGGGGCCGCTGGCGGAGCTGGCCAGTGATATCGATCGCAAGGGCACCTATCCGGAATCGGTGCTGCGCCAGCTGGGGGCTGTGGGCGCCCTCGGGGCCCATCATGATGACCGCACTCTGGTGGGTGGGTCTGTGGCCTCGGGTGCCGGTGCCGACTTTGGTCTGGCCATCCGGGCCATGAGCGAGGTCTCGCAGGTCTGCGGGGCCACCGGCTTCATGATGTGGTGCCACCTGGTGTGTGGGCTCTACATGGAGCAAAGCGGCAACCCCCAACTGGGCGGCGCGTGGCTCGCTGCGCATGCGCGTGGCGAGCGCCTCGGAGCCACCGGCATGAGCAACCCGATGAAGACCTTTGCGGGCATCGAGAAGTTCCTGCTCAAAGCGCGTCGCCAGCCTGACGGAAGCTATGCCATCCAGGGCACGCTGCCCTGGGTCAGCAACCTCGGGCCAGATCATTACTTTGGCGCCGTGGCTCAGGTTGAAGATGCACCACCCGATGCCCCGCGCGAGATCATGTTCATCGCGTGCTGCGATGCGCCCGGCATCGAGCTTCGGGACTGCCCATCGTTTTCGGCGATGGAAGGCACCAATACCTGGGCGGTGCGATTCAAGGACTATCGGGTGGATGAGCGCAATTGCGTGGCCGATCCGGTGCGCCCCTTCATCGGCCGGATTCGTGGGGCCTTTGTGTTGCTGCAGACCGGCATGGGGTTGGGCGTGACCCAGGGCGCCATCAACTCCATGTGGCAGGTTGAATCACCGCTGGGTCATGTCAACGAATTTCTCGAGGACCGCCCCGATGCGCTGCAGGCCGAGCTCGATGAATTGACCGCACGGATCATGCGGCTTGCGCGCACGCCCTATGCCACTGATACCGAGCACCTGATCGAAGTGCTCGATGTGCGGGCGCATGCGTCGGAACTTTCGCTGCGCGCGGCGCAATCGGCCCTGCTGCATGCGGGTGCGAGAGGTTATCTGATGAGCTCCGATGTACAGCGACGGGTACGCGAATCCCATTTCGTGGCGATCGTGACACCCGCGATCAAGCATCTGCGCAGGGAGATCGCGCGCCTGAGCCAGCCGGTGATGCCGGCTTGAGTCAGCCGCCCAGGGCAACACTGAGCGACATCGAGCGACATCGAGCGACATTGAAAAGGAAGGTCCCATGAGCACGATTGAATTTCGGCAGTTCATCTGCCGCGCCTGTGGCCTGATCTATGACGAGGCTGTGGGCGATGTAGACAGCGGTCTGGCTCCGGGAACGCGGTTCGACGACATCCCCGAAGACTGGTCCTGCCCGCTGTGCGGCGTGACCAAGGCCGACTTCGAACCCATGGTCACCAGCCAGGGCACGGCCTTACCCCCCGCTGCGGCTGGCGCTATGGCGGGATTTTCAGTGGACGGTTCGGTCCAGGCCTCGGCCCGCGTTTCCACTCGAGTTGCAGCGCGAGTTTCAACGCGAGTTGCAGCGCGGATGTCGGCAAAGTCGTCGCAGGCGTCTCCTGCAGGTGGATTGAAGCAGCGCGCAGGCGTGGTGATTGTCGGTGCAGGCACGGCGGGCTGGACTCTGGCTGAGCAATTGCGCGCACGCAGCGCCGAACTTCCGATCACGCTGGTGAGTGCCTGTACGGCCGACCGCTACGACAAACCCCGACTCTCGGTGGCTCTGCATCAGGGGCTCAGCGCCGCAGATCTGCCCCGTGAGACTGGTGCGCAGGCGGCCGAGCGCCTCGGTGTCCGCCTGCTGGCCAACACCGCCGTATCGGGCATCAGCATGGCGAGCCGCACCCTGCGCACGACACGTGGGGCCATTGCCTTTGATGATCTGGTACTTGCCCATGGCGCCCACGCCCGGTCGTGTGACGGTCTGCCCGATGCGCTCACCTGGCGCATCAATGATCTGGCGAGCTACCGTGGCCTGCGGGCTGCGCTGGAGAGGCTGGAGCGGCGTGAGGGAGTGAGGACGCAGCAAACGGCGGAGAAGGCGGAGACCGCGAAGACAGCCGCCGAAAGCGCATTCATTGTGCAGCGCGCCGAGCCGTCATTGTTGCCATGGAAGACCGATGCCATCACCGATGTGATTCTGGTGGGTGCGGGTCTTGTGGGTTGTGAGCTGGCCAATGATCTGGCTCTGGCCGGTTACTCCGTAAGGCTGCTGGAGGCGGGCCCCCGCCCACTGCCCATGGCCAAACCCGAACAATCGCAGGCGCTGCTGAAGGCCTGGTCGGACCTGCCCCTGGTCTTCGAGGGGGGTGTCACGGTTCGCTCGGCGCATCGCCGCGTGCACGGCCACGTCCAGCACCAAGGCCGGAATCAAGACCAGAACCAAGACCAGATCCATACCCTGAACCAGGACCAGAAACACGCCCAGAATCATCGCCAGGCCAACCCGCGCGCCGCATCGGATGATGCTGGCGGTATCGAACTCGTGGCGGCCGATGGCCGATGTTTTGTGGGTCGTGTTCTGGTGAGTGCGGTGGGTCTTTCCACCCCAAACCGGTTGGCCCTGCAGGCTGGCTTGCGTGACGACAATGGCATCGCCGTTGACCCGTACACGCTCTCGACCGGTGTGCCCGGGGTTCATGCCTTGGGGGACTGCATCAGCATCAACGGTCAACCTCAGCGTTTCATCGAACCCATCTTCAGGCAGGCCCGCCTGATTGCCGATCGCATCTGCAAGATGGATGGTGGCCAAGGGGGTCTCTACAACACGGCGCTGCCGCCGATTCGGGTCAAGACAACCTCCCTGCCGCTCACGCTGGCCGCGTGAACGCTGAAAGCACGAAGTAAAAACGCGCCTCGGGTGATCTGCCCGGGCGCGTTTGCTGATGCGCGTTGAAGCGAGTCGAAGCTCGACTCACCAGAAGGATCAGTAGGTCTTGTACGGCAGAAACTTGCCCGACAACACCACGTTCACGCGATCGCCCTTGGGGTCGGGCTGGCGCACGATGTCCATGGAGAAATCGATTGCGCTCATGATGCCGTCACCAAACTCCTCATGGATGAGTTCCTTGATGGTGGTGCCATACACGCTCACGATCTCGTACCAGCGATAGATCAGCGGGTCGGTCGGTACGGCGGTGGGCAACGAGCCCTTGTAGGGCACCACCTGAAGCCACTTCTGCTCTTCGGCGGTCAGACCAAAGATCTTGCCCAGCGCCTTGGCCTGCTCGGCAGTGGCCGTCATCTGGCCCAGGCACAGGGCGGTCGTCCATTCCTTGGACTGGCCCACTTTCTTGGCCACATCGCTCCACTTGATGCCCTTGGCGACCTTGGTGGTGATGATTTTTTCAGTGACTTCCAGACGGTTCATGACGAAAGTGCTCCTTTGAGGATTGAAAAGACGGTGTTTCAGTTCGCGCGCTGATGCGCGGGTGTGGTGGGTGCTCGTACAGCTCAGGCGACCCGCTGCAAGAGCGGCGCAACGACCGAGGCGGCAGTCGTGCTCGAGATTTCGCCTGCTGTCGTGTTGTTCGCTGATAAGGGCTGTGCCGCTGCGGGTGCAACCCCACGTGCAGCCGCAGCGGCCTCAGTCCGAGCCGCCTCAGCCTGAGCGGCCTCGGCAGGGCGCACCTGGGGCGGATGCGCCGGTCCGCGACCACCCGAGAGATCCTTGGAGCGGCTCACCAGGAAGTCGACCAGGTGATTGCGCAGGGCATAGAACCCGGGCTCGTGATGCAGCGAGGCGCGCTGACGGCTGCGGGGCAGGGTGTTGCACACCACCTCGGCTACCCGAGCGATCGGGCCGTTGCTCATCAGGAGGATCTTGTCAGCCAGCAGAATCGCTTCGTCCACGTCATGCGTGATCATGAACACGGTCTGCTGGGTGGCTGCGCAGATCTTGAGCAGCTCATCCTGGATCGTGCCGCGGGTGAGCGCATCGAGCGCGCCAAAGGGCTCATCGAGCAGGAGCATCTTGGGCTCGATCGCAAAGGCGCGCGCAATGCCCACGCGCTGCTTCATGCCTCCCGAGAGCTGCGAAGGCTTCTTGTCGATGGCATGCATCAGACCCACCAGGCTCACGTATTTTTCAACCTGAGCGTTGACCTGGCTGGCCGACCAGTCGGGCCACTTGCTGCGCACGGCAAAGGCGACGTTGCTGCGCACCGTGAGCCAGGGCATGAGCGCATGGCTCTGAAAGACCACGCCTCGCTCCAGACTCGGGCCGGACACCTCTCGGTTGTCCATGATGACGGTGCCGCCGCTGGCCTGCTCGAGGCCCGCCAGCACGTTCAGGATCGTGGTCTTGCCGCAACCGCTGTGGCCGATGATGCAGACGAATTCGCCTTTGTTGATGCCGAAGTTGACCTGATCAAACACCGGCTCGCTGCTGCCCGGGTAGGTCTTGGCGAGGTTTTCGATCTGAAGAAAGGGTTTGTCGCTCATGTTGGGTCAGTCCACGTAGGTCACGGCCTTTTGCGCCTGCGCAAAGACCAGGTCGAGCAACATGCCCACCACGCCGATCAGCAAAATTGCGAAGATCACGTTGGTGAGCGCCAGGTTGTTCCATTCGTTCCACACGAAGTAGCCCACGCCCGTGCCACCCACCAGCATTTCGGCGGCCACGATCACCAGCCAGGCAATGCCCATCGAGATGCGCATGCCGGTGAGGATGGTGGGCGCAGCCGCAGGCAGGATCACCAGAAAGGCCTTGCGAAGCGGGCTCACCTCGAGTGTCTTGGCCACATTGAGCCAATCCCGGCGCACACCAGCCACACCGAAGGCGGTGTTGATGAGCATGGGCCAGACCGAGCAGATGAAGATCACGAAGATCCCCGAGATGCTCGAATCCTTGATGGTGTAGAGCGCAAGCGGCATCCACGCCAGAGGCGAAATCGGCTTGAGCACCTGGATGAAGGGGTCGAGCGCCTTGTAGAGCAGCGGGCTCATGCCGATCAGAAAGCCCAGCGGAATGGCGACCAGGGCGGCAATCAGGAAACCCAGCGCGACACGGCCGAGCGAATGGGCGAGCTGGATGCCAATGCCTTTGTCATTCGGGCCGTTGTCGTAAAACGGATTGGCCAGATTGCTCACGATGGCCTGACCCATCTGAAGCGGGGTCGGAAAACCGCCGCTCTTCTTGGCTTCGCCGGATCCGCCTGCAGCCATCGTTGCCGGATCCTTGCCCATCAGCTTGGCGTATTCGATCTGCTCGGCTGTGAGGGTCACCGCAGGGGCGCTTGCGCCCACCCCCGGTGCTCGAGGCGCCGTGGAGGCATGCCAGAGCACCACCAGCGTGGCAAGAATGAGCAGCGAGAGCACCGCGGCCCGACCTTGAAGTCCCTTCAATGCGTTCATGGTCGGTTCCTCAGGCAGCGCGCTTGATGGCAAAGCTGTTCGCGTATTCGGAAGCCTTGGCCGGATCGAATTCCTTGCCCATGATCTTGAACTTGCGATAGCCCGCACTGGGCGCCGTGACCGGCTGCTCGAGTTCCTTCATGTACTTGGCGGCGTCGGTCATCAGGAAGACCTTCTCGGCGATCTGCCGGTAGTTCACGTCGCCCTTCAGATAGCCCCAGCGCTGCATCTGGGTGAGCATCCACACTGCCATCGAGTGCCAGGGCACCGGATCGAAGTCGGCCCGCTCGGGCACCTTGCGTACATTGCCCAGACCATCAGCAAAGGTGCCGGTCAGCACCTGCGTCACGACGGCCTCGGGCTGGTTGAGATACTGCGCAGGCGAAATCACCTTGGCGATCAGCTCGCGGTTCTTGGGGTCGCGGGCCATGGCGGCCGCGGTGAGCACCGAGCGATACAGCGCCGCGAAGGTGGCCGGATTTTTCTGGATGAACTCGGTGGGCATGCCGAAGGCGCAGCACGGGTGGCCGTCCCAGATCTCGCGCGACAGGATGTGGATGAAGCCCACCTCGTCGAACACGGCGCGCTGATTGAACGGGTCCGGCCCAAGGAAACCGTCGATGTTGCCGGCTCGCAGGTTGGCCACCATTTCGGGCGGCGGGGTCACCCGCAGTTGCACATCGGTGTCCGGGTTGATGCCGTGCTCGGCCAGGTAATAGCGCAGCAGGAAGTTGTGGATGCTGTACTCGAAGGGAATCGCAAAGCGCATGCCCTTCCAGTTCTTGGGATCGCGGTTGTTCTTGTGCTTGTTGGCCAGCACGATGGCCTGGCCATTGATGTTCTGAATGGTGGCCACGTTCATGGGCGTCTGGGTGGATCCCAGGCCGAGCGAGATGGCCAGCGGCATGGGCGACAGAAAGTGCGAGGCGTCGTATTCCTTGTTGAGCACCTTGTCGCGAATCAGCGCCCAGCCCGCGGTCTTGTTGAGTTGAACATTCAGGCCTTCCTTGCGATAAAAGCCCAAGGGATCGGCCATGATCAGGGGCGAGGCACAGGTGATGGCAATGAAACCCACCTTGAGATCCCTCTTCTCCAGGGGACGTTTCTCTTGCGCCATGGCCTGCAGGGAGGTCAGCGCGCCTGCGGGCAGGGCTGCTGCAATCGCGGCGCGCAGGGTGCCGGCACCGAGCGCCTTGATGAGGCCCCGACGCACGGGTTCCTGCGGAAAGAGCGCCTTGACGAGCGTGGCCTCCATGAATTCGCCCGACAGCCGGTCGGTGTCGTTCTCGGGGCTGCGAAGCACGGTGCCCGAGACAGCGCGGTCATCATTCAGGCGAGCGCTCAGCAGGCCTTTCGCGCCGGTTTGCACCTCGGTGGCATGCGTTGATGGATCGTGGTCGGCGCCGCATCCGCAGCGCGACAGCAGCGGCCGATCCGCATCAAATGGCCGGAAATACCGGCCTGCCGAGTCGTCCTGGGCATTCAGGCTGGCTGAATCCGAACGGAGGGTGTCTTCGCGATCGTCACGCATTGCAAGGCTCCTGCAAACCGGCAGTTGATGGATGTCCACCTCTGCTTTGCAAGAGCCTTGCCAATTCTCGACAATCCGCTCCAAATCGTCTTTTGCAGCCTCATCGGCCCCTGGGTTGCGTGACCACGGTGCAATTCGCCGCCGGTGATCGCGGGCATTCCACTTCCGTGCGTGTGTGCGTGCACGGCGGTGGTGCTTCATGCACCGCGATCGATAATGAGCCCGACTGATTTGTTGGGGCTTGTGCTTTGCGTCTGCTGACCCTGGTTGTTGCGAGCGCGCTCTTTCTGGAGAGCCTGGTCAGTACGGTCATTGCGACCTCGCTGGCCCCGATGGCGGCTGACCTCGGCGTGGACCCGGTCACGCTCAAGCTCGCATTTACGGCCTACTACGTCGCGCTCGCGATCTTCATTCCGATCTCGGGTTGGTGCGCCGACCGGTACGGGGCTCGCACGGTGTTTCGGGCGGCGATTGCGGTCTTCACGCTGGCCTCGGTGGCCTGCGCCCTGGCCTGGGACCTCAACAGCCTGGTGGCCGGCCGGTTCCTGCAAGGCATGGGCGGCGCCATGATGCTGCCCGTGGGCCGGCTCATCCTGCTGCGGGTGGTGCCCCGGCACGACATGGTGAGGGCCATGGCCTGGATGTCGATCCCTGCCCTCTTTGCGCCGGTCATGGGCCCGCCGGTCGGCGGCTTCATCACCACCTTCTATCACTGGCGGGGCATTTTCTGGCTGAACGTGCCCGTGGGCATCCTGGCCTTCGTGCTGGCCACGCTCATCGTGCCTCAGGTCAAGGCCGAGGTCCGCCGCCCCCTGGATCTGCGCGGATTCACGCTCACCAGTCTTGGGCTGTCGCTGTCGATCTTCGGCTTCACGCTGGCAGGCAGCAGCACCGACGAGGTGGCGCTGGCCGTCGAGATGACCGTGGTTGGTGTGGCCTTGCTCCTGCTCTACTGGCGGCATGCCCGGCGCACCGAGCATCCCATCATCGAGTTGCGCCTGATGCGCATTCCCACCTTTCGGGTGGCGATGCTCGCCGGGGTGCTGTTCCGGCTCTCCACGGGAGCCATTCCCTTTCTCCTGCCCCTGATGCTGCAGGTGGGCTTTGGCATGAATGCCTTTGAGTCGGGTTCGCTCACCTTTGCCTCGGCGGTGGGGGCCATGTTCATGAAGGTCACGGCTGCGCCCATTTTGCGCTGGTTCGGCTTTCGGATGGTGCTGGTGGTCAATGCGGTGCTGAGCAGTGTGTTGCTCGGCCTGTGCGCGCTCCTCACCAGTGCCACGCCCTCGGCGGTGATCATCACCGTGTTGCTGGTGGGCGGGTTCTTTCGCTCGCTGCAGTTCACCAGCCTCAATACCCTGTGCTACAGCGATGTGCGCACCGAGGATCTGAGCTCGGCCACCTCCTTCGTGAACGTGGTGCAGCAACTGGCCCTGTCATCGGGCGTGGCCGTGGCCGCCATGGTGCTTGATGGGCTTCGCATGGCCGAGGGGCGAACCGAACTCATCGCGCGTGACTTCAGCGTGGCTTTCGTGGTGATCGCCGTGATTGCGGGCATCTCGGCCGTGATGTTCCTGCGCCTGCGCCCGGATGCCGGGGCTGATGTGTCGGGGCATCGGGTGGACCGCGGCGAGGGATGAGTTCGAAAATCACCGAATAAGTCATGCGGTGACTTGATGACTGGGTGTCAGTGCGATGCCAGGATCGGGTGATGACACGCCTCACAATCACCCTGGACGATGCACTGCATCAGGCTCTCAAGGAGGCGGCTGCCCGACAGGGCCGTCCCATCGGCAAGATCATTGAAGAGGGGCTGTTGTTGCGTGGCATCAAGCCCATGACTTCCGCGCGCGAACTGGTCGCGAAGGCTCGTCAGCAGGCTGGCCTTGGCGAGAGCGATGCGAGCAATCTGGCCTTGCTTGAAACCCGAGCGCATCGAACCCGTCGACCCCGGAAATCAGCGCTCTAGTTCGTGGCTACTGCTGCAGCGCTGGTTGTTGTCGACACAAACGTGGTCGTCGCGGGTCTCATCACCCAGGACCCCAGCAGCCCCACAGTCCGTACGCTTGACGCCATGCTCAGCGGCAGCCTCATGTTCTTGATGTCGCCCGAGTTGCTGGCCTGCGAGCCGAACGCCGTGTTGGTGACGGGTGATCGCATGCTGCTCAAGAAACCTTATCCGGGTCGCGTGCTCATGCAGCCCGCCGAGTTCTGGCTCAGGCACCCGTGATCATGACCGGATCGACCGGCTGCGAGCGAGCCTGCTCGGCCTGAATGCGCTCGGCCAGGCGCCGTCGGAATTGCAGCGGGCCGGCGTCGATCTTGAGGTTGATGTGCGGCGTGCCCTGCTCATCCATGCCGATCTGAACGGCTTCGAGTACGCGCCGGTCTTCTTCAAAGGCGGCTCGAACCGACACGGCAAACTGTCGTGACACCTCGGCATCCTGAGGCGCGAAGTTGCGCATCTGAAACCAGTGATAGCGCGTGGTGCGCTCATCGACGGGCGTCATGAAGTTGAAGCTGTCCATGATGAAGGCATCCGGGTGCAGGGCCTTGCCCTCACCGCCCGAGCCGGCCGGCACAAAGAGCGCCCGAATGAGCGCGTGGCACGGATAGCGCATCTCGTAGTGCTGCTTGCGATCGCAGCGCCCGCTCCACTTCAGAAACGGTGCATAGAAGGGGGCGGGCTCCACGTCGTTCATCCAGCGCGAGACCGTCAGGCCCCGATCGGCCTGCGTGATCTGCAGGGGCGTGTCCTCGCAGGCCACATTGGCAAACGAGCCCGGGTGAACCCAGGCCACATGGGTGGGATCGAGCAGGTTGTCGGTGAGGTAGAGGTAGTTGCACTGCACCTGCATGCCATCGCCCTGATTCACGCCCCAGGCCGGGTCACCCCACTGACTCACCTCGAAGATGAGCTTGGGATCCGCCTGCTTCGGATCGCCCATCCAGATCCAGAGCAGACCGTAGCGCGACTCCACCGGATAGGCCCGCACGCAGGCCGTGGAGGGTGGCCGATCGGTGCCCGGGGCTCGTACGCACTGGCCGAGCGCATTGAAGGTGAGCCCGTGATAGCCGCACTCCACGGCGTCACCCTTCAGGCGCCCCATCGACAGCGGCAGCTTGCGATGCGGGCAGGCATCCTGCAGGGCAGCCACCTGCCCGTTGCTCTGGCGATAGAACACCAGCCGTTCACCCAGGATTTTCAGGGGATGCAGGGCAGGCCCGATCTCATGATCCCAGGCCGCGACATACCAGGCGTTACGCAGGAACACGGATGTTGACTCGCTGGATCGCTGTGGAAAGTGGCAGTGTGATGCAGGAAATTGACGCAGGAAATCCGTGGACTTACTGCGGCTTGATCCCGGCCTCGGAAACAATCTTGGCCCAGAGCGCCATGTCGTTGCGCAAGGTGGCCGCAAAGGACTCAGGCGAGTCGCCCACCGGCACCAGGGTCTGTTCATTCAGGCGTGCAGATACATCGGGCATGCGCACCACCCGCATCACATCGCGCGAGATCTTCTCGATGATGGGCTTGGGTGTGCCGGCGGGTGCAAACATGCCCACCCAGCCCAGCGGTTCGTAGCCCGGGAATCCGCTCTCGGCCATGGTGGGCACATTGGGCAGCGTGGGCGTGCGCTTGGCGCCCGTGACCACCAGCGGCTTGAGTTTCCCGGCGGCCAAGTGCTGAGTCGCCGTGCTCACGTCAATCCAGGACGACGACACCTGGCCCCCGATGAGGTCGGTCACCAGAGGCGCCGCACCCTTGTAGGGCACATGGGCCATATCCAGGCCCTGGCTGCGGGCAAACCGCTCGCCCACGATGTGCGAACTTGAGCCTGTGCCAAACGAGCCGAAGGTGTATTTGCCCGGGTTGGCTTTGACCAAGGCTGCAAATTCGCGCACATCGCGCGCGGGGACCTCGGGCTTCACGGCCAGCACCAGATACGACAGGCAGATCTGCGAGATGGGCTCGAAGTCTTTCAGGGCGTCGTAGGGGATTTTGGCAAAGAGCGCCGGGTTCTGGATGTGGGTGGTGATGGTCACGAGCAGGGTCAGGCCATCGGGGGTGGCGCGGGCCACCTGTTCGCCGCCGATCATGCCGCTTGCGCCCGGCCGGTTCTCAACCACCACGGGCTGGCCCCAGGCCTCGGCGAGCTTGCCTGCCAGCAGGCGCGCGGTCAGATCGGTGGCACCGCCTGCCGGAAAGGGCACCACCAGCTTGACCGGGCGCCCCGGATAGCCGCTCGCCTGCGATGGCGCCTGAGCCGATGACAGGCCCGCGCTGGCGAGGCCTCCGGTTGCGGTGACAGCGAGGGCGCTTTGCACGAGACGGCGGCGGATCGGTTGAGCGGGCATGGGGGTCTCCGGTCGATGAGCTTGGCATTCAAAAGCCGTATGCTAGTCGAACGTCGAATAGCAATCTGCTCGACAAACCCGCCGGCCTTGGTCTTGAACCTCCGAAGCCGAACAGCGCGCTTCTAACGGTCGACCTTAGTAAGGCCGGTCGCCCACGATCCCCGCACGCTCCATCTTGCGGGGCGCCGGCCAGTAGTCCATGACGGCATAGTGCTGGGTGGCGCGGTTGTCCCAGATGGCCACGCTGTTGGGCTGCCACTTGAACCGCACCTGATACTCCGGGACGCTCGCCTGACTCAACAGATAGTTGAGCAACTGGCTGGCGCCGGGTGTTTTATCGAGCCCGAATCGCACGTTCTCAGGGGTGTGGTAGTTCACGAAATGCGTCGTGAAGCTGCACACGTTCAAGACCTTCTCGCCGGTTTCGGGGTGGGTGCGTACCACCGGATGCTCGGCGGGCGGATATTGCTCGGCGAGCTTGCGGCGCGCCTCGGGGGCCATCACGGCACCAAACGAATGCTCGATGCTGTTACGTGCGCTCAGGGAGTCGATCTTGTCCTTGATCTCCTGAGGCAGGTTTCGATAGGCCTCAACCATGTTGACCCAGATGGTGTCGCCACCCACCTCCGGACACTCGATACAACGCAGTACGCAGCCCATGGCGGGTGTCTGGCGCCAGAGCCCATCGGAGTGGTAATTGTTTTCGTAGTTTTCGCGCTTGTCGCTGCGATAGATCTGCACCAGACCCGGATGATCAGGGTCGCTGCCGGCAACGGGGTGATCCTCCAGTTCACCAAACCGCCGGGCAAACGCGACATGCTCGGCCCGCGTGATGTTCTGGTCTCGCAGAAAGATCACCCGGTGCTTGAGCAGGGCCGATTTGAGCGCTGCAAAGAGATCTGCGTTTCGCGAGGCCTCGCCGAGATGGACGCCCGAAATCTCGGCGCCGATCACCCGGGTCAGGGGTCTGATGTGCATGGCGTTGTCCTAAATGACGAAGATCGATGAACCCGTGGTCTTGCGACCTTCCAGGTCGCGATGCGCCTGAGTCGCATCGTCAAGGCTGTAGCGCTGGTTGATTTCGATGCGGATGCGTCCGGCCGCCACATGACCGAACAGCTCATCGACCAGCTCCTGCTTTTCCTGCGGGTCGGCGATGTAATCCGCCAAGGCTGGGCGGGTCAGAAAGAGCGAGCCCTTGCGCGGCAGGATCGCCGGATCCAGGAGCGGGATCTTCCCGGACGAGGTGCCCACGCAAACCATCAGCCCGCGTCGTTTGAGTGAATCGAGCGAGGCATCGAAGGTGGCCTTTCCCACGCTGTCAAAGACGACACTCACCCCCGCCCCGTTGGTGAGTTCCCGCACGCGTTTGGCAACCTCTTCGCGGCTGTAGTCAATGAGGTGGTCGCAGCCATGAGCCCGAGCGACCTCGGCCTTGGCCTCGCTTGAGACCGTGCCGATCACGGTCAGACCCAGCAGCTTGGCCCACTGAGACACGATCAATCCGACTCCGCCTGCAGCGGCATGCAGCAGGATCGTCTCACCGGGCTTGAAGGGATAGATTCGTCGACACAGATACGCGGCGGTGAGGCCGCGCATGGTCATGGCCGCCGCCTGTTCGCAGCTGATTGCCTCGGGCAGCTTGATGAGCACACGGGCATCGAGCAGACGCTCGGTGCTGTAAGCGCCCAGGGTGTTGGTGAATCCGGTGTAGGTCACGCGGTCGCCCACGGCCAGACTCGTCACGCCCGGGCCCACGGCGTCAACCCATCCGGAAGCCTCATTGCCAAGGCCACTGGGCAGAGGCACGGGATAAAGGCCGCTGCGAAAGTAGGTGTCTGCAAAGTTCAGACCCACCGCGGCATGCCGGACTCGAACCTGACCGGGCCCCGGGGCACCCACCTCGGTGTTTTCTACCCGAAGAACCTCCGGCCCTCCGGTTTCGTGAAAGGTGACAACACGACTCATGACAGGCTCCAGCCCTTGAGGAATCAATCCAGCTTGAGGTTCAGATCGCCCGCAATGGCCTTCCAGGTCTCGCCATCGCGGGCGATGATCCGCTTGAACTCATCGGCCGATTTGTTCGGAGGTGGCTCAAAATTCAGCGCCTCCATGCGCTTGGCGGTTTCGGGTGTCTGCAGGATGCGGTTGATCTCGCGATTGAGGCGCTCCGCGATCGACGCGGGCATGCCTGCCGGCCCGAGCACACCAAACCAGCCCACCGCCTCAAACGGATAGCCCTGCTCGCCCATCGTGGCAATCGTGGGCGTGCGAGGCACCCGTACCGTGCCGCTGATGGCAATGCCCTTCACCTGTCGGGCCTCCAGCAGGGCCACGGGCGTGCTGGGGTCGGCCCAGCCGATCTGCAACACCCCGGAGGCCAGATCCTGGAGGATCTGCGGTGTGGTCTTGTAGGGCACATGGTCCATGCTCAGGCCCGCCTGTTTCTTGAGCCACTCGGTGGTGAGGTGGCCTGAGGAGCCTTCGCCCCAGGTGGCATAGGTGAACCGGTTGGGATTGGCCTTGACCAGGGCCACGAGCTCTTGCAGCGAGTTGGCGGGCACGTTGCGGTTGACCATCAGGATGATGCCGCCCACGGCCGTCTGGGCGATGGGCGTGAGCTCTCTGGCGGGATCATGGTTCATCCGCTTCATGACAGCCGGGGTGACTGCGATGAACGAGGCGTTTGAGTAGAGCAGCGTGTAGCCGTCGGGCTTGGCGCGCGCAACCCACTGGCCTGCCACCATGCCACTCGCGCCGGGCTTGTTGTCGACCACGATCGGTTGCCCGAGGGCGGTACCCAGTTTCTGGGCAAGATCGCGGGCCATGATGTCCACGCCTGATCCGGCCCCCGAGGCCACCACGAGGGTGATGGGGCGGGTCGGCCAGGCGTCGGAGGCATGGGACAGCGAAGCCGCAGGCAACGCGGCCAGCCCGGCCAGGATGCGACGGCGTGCTGGCGTCATGGGGAAGGTCATGATCGGTCTCCGGGTGCTGAAGCGTGGTTCAGCTCAATGGGCTCGGTGCGCTCACTGCGCTCAATCGGGTTTGCGCAGAAATCCCTGATGAGCGCCCGGGCGGTTCGGCGCGAAGCCGTTCTCGCGCAGGGTCTCCTCCACGGTTTCGTAGAAGACGCCGATCTTCATGATGTCGCGGGCCTGTTGTGCAGTGGCAATCGGTCGCCCCACTTCACCTGACAGACGCACCAGCTGGCGAATCTGTTCAACCGTGCTCATCTTTCCGGTGCGCGTGGGATTCCAGATCACGTCTTCGATGCCGCAACGCACATGAAGACCGAGTGCAATGCCGATCATGTTGATCGGCAGCACATTGCGCACCGAACTCTCCACCGTGAAGACTGTGCCGTCGGGTACGGCGCGCAGCATGTGGGCGAGGTTGTAGATGTTGGCCTGGTCCATGCCGCCACTGATGGCGACCCAGTTCATGACCAGGGGGCCTTTGTAGACGCCGCGCCGGATGAGCCGCTCGATCGACTCGAAGCTGCTCATGTTGTAGACCTGGAACTCGCTCTGGATGCCGGCAGCGGTCAGGCGCCGGATGTGCTCCTCGTACCAGCTCGGGTTGGAGGGCACCACCATGTCCTTGTAGGTCGAATACAGGTGCGGAAACCCACGGGACAGTCCCTCGAAATCATCGATGCCTGCGTGCTCGGTCACATTCATCTGGGAGGTGTTGACCGTGACGGTGACCTGATCGGGTCGGGGGTCAAGCTCGGCCAGCATGTGACGGGTGTCGTCGCTCAGCCACTTGGCGGGCTGTCCTTCCTCGGGCGCAAAAGAAATCGAGCCGCCCACCTGGATCACCATCTCGGGAACGGCCTTGCGAACGCCGGCAATCAGCTCATTGAATCGGGACAGCCGCTTGCTGCCCTTGCCGTCTTCCTCTCGCACATGCAGGTGCAGCACCGTGGCCCCGGCCTCGTAGCAGTCGACCGCCTTTTGAATCTGGTCGGCCATCGTGATGGGAATGTCCTCCGGAAAGTCCTCCGGAATCCAGCCCGGCGCGTAGGGCGCTGCCGTGATGATGAGCGGCGGTTGATTTTCGGGATACAGGTGGCCGTCGAGGAAGTTCATGGCTTTGGGATGAGCGAGATCGCTGGGCTGTTGAGACCGCCTCAGTATCAAGGGCGTATGCCTTCCGGGTTTGCCTGATTGGGACACGCACTTGCTATATTGGGCGCCATGGCTACCCATCAATTGCATCCCACGACTGCGGCATCGCGCCTGATGCGCAGCGCGAGCCTGAGCCATTACGTGGATCTGGTTCGATCGATGGGGCGTGATCCCGGCCCTTTTCTGAGGGCCGTGGGCCTGGCCGCACGCGATCTCGCCGACCCGCAGGCCATGATTCCGCGCGATGCGGCGAGGGAGCTGCTTGAGATCACGGCGCGCGCAACGCGGACCGAAGATTTCGCCTTGCGCCTTGCTGCGCAGCGCAAGTTGTCAACGCTCGGGCCCATCAGCCTTGTCCTGCGCGAAGAGGCCACCGCACGTCAGGCCATTGACACGCTCTGCCGCTATCTCAAGCTCGTCAATGCATCGCTGATCCTGGTGGTTGAAGAGGCTGACCACTGGGTCGTCATTCGCGAGGATCTGTTGCCGAGTCCGGGTCTGTCGATGCGCCAGTCTGTGGAGCTGGCCGTGGGCACGCTGCATCGCATGATCCGCGATCTGGTGGGCCCCGACTGGAAGCCTCACGAGGTGTCTTTCACGCACCGACCTCCAGCCAACCTGCAGGCGCATCGGGCATTCTTTGGTCGCACGCCCCGATTCAATCAGGACTTCAATGGCCTGACCTGCGCCGCAGCCGATCTGTCACGGCCGCGCGAGCTCAATGACCCCGGCGCAGCCGCTCTGGCCCGAACATTCCTCGAGTCGGCCTTGCGACATGAAGCCGACAGCATTCAGGATCTGTGCATGCAGACCATCCGTGCGCTGCTGCCCGGTGGTGAATGCAGCGCCACGCAGGTGGCCCGGTTGCTGCGAATGGATCGTCGTTCAATCCACCGTCATCTGGCGGCCGGAGGCCTGTCGTATATCGATTTGCTCGATCAGGTGCGCACGGATCTGGTCAGACACCACCTGGCCGAGAGCGATCTCGCCTTGAGTGAAATTGCAAGCCTGCTCGGATTTTCAAGGCTCAGCAGCTTCAGCCACTGGTTCGGTGACCAGTTCGGCTGCAGTGCGACCGTCTGGCGCAAGCAGCAGGCGGACACCCGGCGAGGCTAAAGCGCAGGCAGCACGCGGCGCGGCTAAAGCGCCGGAAGCACCCGCCGGGCCCGCAGCCGATCAAACCAGTGCCGAAACATCGCGCCGGTATCGACGCAATCGGCAAACCCCGCCTGGCGAATCTTGATCGTGCTGACGATCACCGGGGGCGGGGTTTCGCGCGCATGAAAGCCGAAACAGAAATCGGCGTAATGATGGGACTCGCCCAGCAGCGCTGAGAGGTCGGGCTGCACCAGACCCTGTCGGGTGGCCAACCGGCGCCAGACTTCGGCCTGCGTGGGCAGCCAGCGGGCCATGGCGCGCGGCTCGTCCGGGCCCGGCGCCACCCCGAGCATCTGCGCCAACTCGGGCCACAGGTTACGCCACACGAACACATCGCCATTGGTGATGTTGAAGGTCTCGCCCCGCGCGGTGGCTGCATCAAAACTCCAGCGCAGCGCGCGCGCCACGAGCCGGGCATCGGTCGCCTCGAGAATGTTGGAGGGCCCGCCCGGATAACTGAAGGGCAGGCCCTGCTCGCGACACAGCGCGGCATGGATCCCCAGGATCGGCACGAGATTCATGGCTACGCCCAGCGCATCTCCAAAGATCAGTTGCGGGCGAAAGATCGTGAATCCAAAGCCGCGCTGCGCCGAGCGCTCGCGGATCAGGTCTTCCTGCAGCCAGTAGAAGTTCTCGTGGGCATCGCGCGGCCAGCGCTCCTGCGCGGGCACCGGCACCGGGCGCAGGTGAACGCCATAGGCCTTGGTGCCCTGCAGCAGGCTGACATGCTCAAGGCCGCCGGCTTCGCACAGCGGATCGAGCAGGTTGCGCAGCATGGCCAGGTTGGTATGCATCTGGTCGGGCTCGCGCCAGCCGCGCACCAGCCCCGGTTTTTCGTGCAGGGCCGCAAAGGCCAGATGCGTGATGCGAGGCACGCAGGCGATGGCCGCGCGACAGGCTTGCGTATCGGTCAGATCGAGAGGGATGTGCGTCATGCGCGCGCCCGCGGGCAGCCCCTGCAGATCGGGGGTGCGCCGCGACAGGGCCACGATGTTCCAGGGGTTGTCGGAGCCGTCCGCGGATACACGCGCAAATTCCTCCAGGGCCGCATGGCCCACCACTCCGGTGGCGCCTGCAATCAGTACGGTTCTGGGGGGCATGGGGATCTCCTGGCTTGCGAAACGGGGGTTCTGGTTTTGACAGTACACTGGCGGCGCCCGTCGGTGATTCCAATACATCGGCCGTCGGGTGCTTGATTCAAGCTATAAAAATTCAGGAGACCCCCGAGATGAACCTCATTCGTCGATATGCGCTCGTCGCGCTCGCCAGCGCCACCTTTGCGGGCGCCGCCGCAGCCCAGCCCATCAAGGTCGGTGTGATCTTCCCGCTCTCGGGTGGTGCCGGGCCGCAGGGCCAGCATCTGGTCAAATCCATTCAGTCGATGGCTGCCATGATCAATGAGGCGGGCGGCGTGATGGGCCGCCAGATCGTGATCGAAGCGCGCGATGACGAATCCACGCCAGCCGTGGGCGTGTCACGGGCCAACGAACTCATCACTGCCGGCGTCTCGGTGGTGATCGAGGGCTGGAACAGCCCCGTGACCCTGGCCATGCAGCCGGTGCTCTCGCGGGCGGGCGTGCTCGACATCACGGCCATCTCCAAGGCGGACCCCATCCTCTCCGGTGAGGGCAATCCGCTGGCCGTGCGCCTGAACAGCTCCAATTCGCAGGATGGCGCTGTCATTGCCGACTTCATCGCCAATCGGGCCAAGGCCAAGCGCATTGCCTTCCTCACGCAAAACGATGCCTACGGCAACGGCGCGCAGGCCTCCATCGAGACCGAGCTCAAGAAGCTCAACTGGGCCTACGAAAAAGTCGCCGAAGAAAAGTTTCCCTTCACCCAGGCCGACTTTCGGATTGCCATGACCAATGTGGTTGCGGCCAAACCCGAGATCACCATTGCCATCAATGCCAGCGAGGGCCTGGGCATGCCGGCACTGATCCGTCAGGCGCGCCAGTCCAGGCTGCAGGGCCAGCTGGTGGCCGCAGTGGGCACCATCGCACCGAGCGTGCTGGCGGTGGCCGGTGATGCAGCCAACAACCTGGTCGGTGCCGACATCTACTTCCCCGATGTGGAGCCCTTTGCGTCCAATCCGGTCAACAAGCGCTACGTGGCCAAGGTGCAGGAGCAGCACAAGATGACCCCGGACAAGTTCATGGCGCTGGGCGCGGCCTCGCTGCAGGTCTGGGCCATGGCGGCCAATGAACTCAAGACGCTCGATCGCGAGGCGATTGCCAAGCGCATGCGGGGCGGCACCTTCAAGGGCACCATCCTGGGTGACATGGTGTTTGCACCCAATGGCCAGCTCGCCAGCCGTCACTATGTGTTCAAGGTGAGCGGTCAGAAGATGGTGGTGGAGCAGTAAGCCCATGTTGCAGGTCGAGGGCCTGGGCGTGCGCTATGGCGCCCTGGTCGCGCTTGAAGAGGTGTCGTGGCAGGTGGGCGCCGGTGAGTTGCTGGGCATCATCGGCCCCAATGGTGCGGGCAAGAGCTCGTGCTACGACGCGGTCACGGCCATGACCCCCCGCAGCGGCCGCGTGCGGCTCGCCGGCGAAGACATCACTGCATTGCCGCCGGACGCACTGGCCGGCAAGGGGCTCAAGCGCGCCTTTCAGCAAAACGCGTTCTTTCACGAACTGACCGTGATGGACAACATGCTGGCGGTCATGCACGGCACGGCAGGCTCCAGCCTGTCGATGGCCACCTTCGCGCCCTGGCGGGCCGAGGCCCGACGCCGTGCGGCACTCGGCACGGCGGCGGCCACGCTCGAGCGCTTCGGCGTGGGGGCGGAGTTTCACGATCGACTGCCCACGGCCATTCCCTACGGCACGCAGCGCATGCTCTCAGTGGCGCTTGCCTATGGCGAAGGGGCCCGGGCGCTGCTGCTCGATGAACCTGGCGCTGGCCTGGGTGGCACCGACATGGAGCGGCTCGTGCAACTGCTGCATGCGCTCAAGCGCGATGGCCTGGCGCTGGTGGTGATCGAGCATCACATGGACCTCATCATGGCCGTGGCCGATCGCATCGTGGTGCTTGATCAGGGCCGATGCATTGCCGATGGCACGCCACGAGAGATCCAACAGAATCCGGCAGTGCTCGAAGCCTACCTGGGGCGCACGCAATGAGCGCGCCGGGGCGCACGCGATGACTGGGCTGAGGAGTACGCCATGAGTGCCGTGGTCCTGCGGGTGGATGGCCTCACGGTGGCCTACGGAGGCAACACCGCGCTCTCGCTCGATGTGCTCGAAGTGCATGCCGGCGAGGTGCTGGGTGTGGTGGGCGCCAATGGCGCTGGCAAGTCCACGCTGGTCAATGCCATCGCGGGCTGGTCACGCGGCAAGCCCCGAGTGAGCGGGCGTGTCGTTCTCGAAGGTCGCGATCTGTCGGCCTCGCCGGCGCACGAGCGGGCTCGCGAGGGCTTGCTGCTGGTGCCCGAGGGCAAGCTGGTCTTTGCCGAAATGACCGTGGATGAAAACCTCTCCGTTCCGGGTGGCGTGCGCGTCGGCCCGGGGCGGCGCTACTACGATCGCGAGGCCGTGTTCGAGCTGTTTCCAAGATTGAAGGAGCGCCGGGGTCATCGGGGCGGACAACTCTCGGGCGGCGAGCGCCAGATGCTGGGCATCGGTCGAGCCCTGATGCTGGGCCCTCGGATGCTGATGCTCGATGAGCCTTCCATTGGTCTGGCCCCGCGGCTGGTGTCGGCGGTGCTGGAGACCATGCGCACCCTGGCCCGTGATGGACTCACGGTGCTGCTGGTGGAACAGAACGTACGCGCTGCCATTGAAGTGGTGGATCGGCTGGTGCTGCTCGAGCGAGGCCGCATCGTGTTGCAGGGCCCCGCAGCTCAGATGCGCGATGACCCACGGATTGCAGCGGCTTACCTCGGGACGAGCGAAGCATGAATCTCACGCAACAGCTCATCAACGGGCTGGTTCTTGGTCATGCCTTTGCGCTGGTGGCCATCGGCTGGACGGTGCTGCTCGGTGTGGCCCGGCTGGTGAACTTCGGGCATGGCCAGATGTACATGCTCGGTGCCTTCATGACCTGGTGGGCCATCAGTGGCCTGGGGCTGCCCTATCCGGTGGCCATTGCCGTGGCCATGGGTGTGGGGGCTGCGGTGGGTCTGGTTCTTCAGCGCATCATGCTGCAGGCCACCCTGGAGCAGAACCTGGTCTCGATCATGATCATGACGCTCGGTGTGGGCTATGTGCTCCACGGCGCGGCGGCGCTCATCTTTGGCTCCACCGGGCAGATTCTGGACACGCCGCTGTCGACCACCGACATCACGCTCGGCGAGTCGTTCCTCACCTATCAGGAAGCCGCAATCGTCATCGTGACCATCGTGGTGTTCATCGTGCTTGAGCTCACGCTCGAGCGCACACGGGTGGGCCGGCTGGTGCGCATGGTGGCCGAAGATCCCAAGCTCGCCGAACTGGCGGGCGTGAATGTGCGCAATGTCTATCTGGGCGTATTCGCCTTCGAGGGTGCCGCCGTGGCGCTGGCTGCCGCCATGGTCGGCCCGCGCACGCCCATCCTCACCTCCATGGGGTTTGATGAGGTGATCATGACCTTCGTGGTGGTGGTGCTCGGGGGCATCGGCAGCGTGTACGGCAGCTACTTTGCCGGCCTGGCGCTAGGGTTGTTCACGGCGTTTTTCGGGGCCCTGATCTCGCCGGCCTACACCACGGCAGCAGCCTTTCTGGTGCTGATCGCCGTGCTGGTGCTGCGTCCGGGTGGCCTGGCCACGCGGGCGCGATGAGGGGCACGCCATGAGCCTTTCACGACGCACCTGGGGCTTGGCTGCACTCGCGCCGCTGGTGTTTTTTGCCCCCACGCTGGCGGGCGGCTCGGGTGCGGTCTACAGCGCCGCAGTGCTGATCGCGATCTTTGCCGTCATGGCCTATGGGCTCGACATGATCGTGTCGGATCTGGGCGAGGTGAGCCTTGCACACACGGTGTTCTTTGCGGTGGGTGCCTACACCACGGCGCTGCTCTCCACGCGCGCGGGCGCCGGAGGATGGACGACGCTGGCTGCGTCCATCGGCATGGCGCTGCTTTTTGCGGCCCTGATTGGTCTGGTGACCCTGCGGCTTCGGGAGTTCGTCTTTTCGCTGGTGACCTATGCGATTGCGGTGGTGGCGGCCACTCTCGCGCAGAACTGGTCGTTTCTGGGCGGCTCGGACGGGGTGCGCGGCATTCCGATGCTGGTGCTGGAGTTGCCCAGCGTGGTGTTGCAGGCCAAAAACGATCGCGAACTCTGGCCCTTTGCCTTTGCGCTTCTGATCATCACGCTCTACCTGATCGATCGGTTCCGTCATTCGCGCCTTGGCTCGGCGGCCGTCATGACCCACCTCAATTCGAGGCTGGCGATCATGTCGGGCATTGATCCGCAGCGGGTGCGTCTGCAGGTGTTTCTGGCCTCGGCCCCGATCACGGCGGCAGCGGGCTGGCTCTACGCCTATCAGCGTGCCTATGTCAGTGCCGACATCCTGGATTCCTACTTCCTGATCCTGATGCTGACCGCAGTGGTGTTGCCTGGAAGGCGCATTCTGCTGGGGCCCCTGTTTGCAACGGTGCTGGTCCTCTCGCAAGAGAAATTCCTGTCGCTCGGTGGCTATGCCGACAAGATCATCCTGGGCAGTGTGCTCATCGTGGTGCTTGCGTTTTTCCCCAAGGGCCTGGCAGGTCTGTGGGACTGGGTGGTCAAGCGGCGGCGCTGACGCCCAGGCCCGAGATCGCCCGGGCCCGGGGTCGGGCTCGGACTACACCCTAAACACGCTCACTTCCTGCACCATCCGCGCCGATTGGGCCTTGAGGCTCTCGGCTGCGGCGGTGCTTTCTTCGACCAGCGCAGCGTTGGACTGCGTGACGTGATCGAGCTGGGCCACGGCCTCGCCCACCTGCAGGATGCCGGTGGCCTGTTCGCGGCTGGCCAGGGTGATCTGGGTGATGAGGTCGGCCACGCGCTCCACCTGGGTCACGATGTCCCGCACCTGGGCGCCGGCTTCATCGACCAGCTGGCTGCCCGACTCAACCTTGCTCACGCTGGTATTGATCAATGACTTGATCTCGTGGGCAGCGGCCGCACTGCGTTGGGCCAGGGTGCGCACCTCGGAGGCCACCACCGCAAAGCCGCGCCCCTGCTCGCCGGCGCGGGCCGCTTCAACCGCAGCGTTGAGCGCCAGGATGTTGGTCTGAAACGCAATGCCATCGATCACGCCGATGATGTCCGAGATCTTGCGTGAGCTCGCCTCAATGTCCTGCATGGTCGAGACCACCTGAGCCACCACCTCGCCGCCCTGTGTGGCGGCCTGGCGGGCACTGGCCGCAAGCTCGCTCGCCTGCACCGCGGCAGCCGAGTTGTTCTGCACGGCCGAGGTGAGTTGTTCCATCGAGGCCGCCGTCTCTTCGAGGTTGGCCGCCGTCGATTCGGTGCGCTGACTCAGGTCGGCGCTGCCCATGGCGATTTCGATCGACCCGGTCGAGACCGACTCGGCCGTCTTGCGCACCTCGCCCACGATACGGGCCAGGTTGTCGTTCATCTGCTGCAAGGCCTGCATCAGTTCGGCCATTTCGTCGCGGCCGCGGATCGGCATCCGTGTGGTGAGATCGCCCTGGGTGATGGTCTTGGCCCAGTTCGCGGCCTGCGCCACAGGCTGCGTGATGGACTTGGTGACCGCCCAGCCCACCCACATCGACATCACGATGGCGATCGCGATGATGGCGATGGTTTGCCACACCACACTGGTGTAGGTGCCCAGCGCTTCCTTGTGGACTTCGCCCGCCACACGCAGTTGTAGGGTGATGAGTTCGGCGATCTTCTCGCTGATCGGATCGACGGTGTCGTAGAGCGGGCCGTCAAAAGCCGTCAACTGGCCTGCTACCTTGCCGCGCAGGGGTGTGAGGGCCTGCACAAACGAGGCGACCTGGGCATCGGCCCTGGCCATGAGTCCTTTGGCTTGTTCGGCCAGACGCGCCTCCTCGGGGGTGAGGCTCGTGGCCATGTAGGCCGCCCATTCGCGCTGGATGTCTGATTGCGCGGCCTGGACAGCCTTGAGGGTTTCTTCGGCCGTGAAGATCCCGCCATTGGCCTTGTTGGCCGCATCGATCACGTTCACCGCATAGGCATCGGCAATCACCTTGAGCTGCTGCAGCGGCACCACGCGGTCGTTGTAGACCGTGGTGAGGCCGGCATTGACCGAGCCCAGGCTCTGGATACCGATCACGCCGCTGACAAGCAGCAAGACCACGGGTAGCAAAAACGACAGGGCCAGACGAGGGCCGATCTTGAGGTTCTGGAGCATGGTGAGCGCCCGGAAAAGGTGTGTCTACAGTGTGACTTCATCACTTTGTTCCCCGAACCCCCAAGGCGACTGACGCCAAGTAAAAGGGGATCAACGGCCCCCTGAATGGCATGGATCATTGGGGTCAGATGACGCTGGCAAGCATTGATGGCTGCGTGCGTGACCGCACGCACCTGACCATGAATGGAACGACCGCACCGACGCCTCAGGTTTTTCGCTCCGATAATCCATGGGCTGTTGCTCTGCATTGCCAACGCCTGCCGGCCCTTGCCCGATGGAGCGTTGTTCTCAATCCAGTTCACCCCCGCGACAACCATGACCGTCATCGACCCCTCTGTCTTCGCAAGCGATTGGGCCGAGGCCCGAGCCAAGTTCCTCGATGCCGCGCGTTGTGCCAACGCGGAGCTGCGCGAGTGGCCCCACCCATTGAAGGGACCGGCAGGGGAAGCACTGGCGGTGGACACCGCCTGGCTCGGTCCACGCGATGCGGCTCAGGTGCTGGTGCTGATCTCAGGCACGCATGGCGTGGAGGGATTTTGTGGATCAGGGCCGCAGGTGGGGTTGCTGCGTGGCCATGTCTCGCTGGATCTGCCTGCTCACACGGCGATCCTGATGATTCATGGCATCAACCCCCACGGCTGGGCCTGGCTGCGCCGGGTAACCGAGGAGGGGGTCGACATGAACCGCAACTGGGTCGACTTCTCCAAGGCCCTGCCTGAGAACCCGGGCTACGCGCAGCTTCACGAGCACTACCTGCCCGCCTCGCTTGATCCGCAGGTGGTTGCCAAGGCCGATGCGGCGATCGCCGAGTTCGCAAAACAGCATGGAGCGCATGCCGAACGGGTGGCGGCCTCAAGCGGGCAGTACACCCATGCCGATGGGCTCTTCTTTGGCGGCACCGCGCCGACCTGGTCGCGCCGAACGAGCGAAGCCATCCTGGCCGAATATCTCTCCAAGGCTCGCAAGGTTGCGGTCGTGGACTCGCACACCGGGCTTGGTCCTTATGGCTACGGCGAGCCGCAATGCTTTCATGCGCCCGGCAGCGAGCCGATGCGTCGCGCGCGGGCCTGGTGGGGCGACAGCGTGACCGAGCCGTTGCTGGGCACCAGCACCTCGCAGGAAAAGTGGGGCCTGACCGATCTTGGGTATGCCCAGTGCCTGTCGCACACCGAGCTCACCTTCATGTTCCTCGAGTTCGGCACCTACTCCAGTCGACGCGGGCGCGCCGTCTTGCGCGGTGATCACTGGCTGCACTCGCAGGCCGACCCGCTGGGCCCGCAGGCCGCTGCAATCAAGGCCGCGATTCGCGATCACTTCTATCCACCCCACGATGACTGGAAGGAAATGGTGCTCTTTCGGACCTGGCAGGTCTGGCGACAGGGTCTGGTGGGACTCACCGCCCGCTGAATCACCAGGAGGGCGGGTGCGCTTGCCGCCCTCTGCAGCAGGCGCCGCCTCCTACTGAGAGTTGAGCCCCGCAATCCACTCGCGAACCACGGACCAGACCTGATCGGGCGCGTCTCGAAACGGTCCGTGGCCGCAGTCATCGAAGAGGTGCAAGGCCGTGTTGTGAGCGGGCAGATGCGCTGCGATTTCGCTTGAGAATTCCGGCGGCGTGATCGGATCTTCGCGGCCGGCGATGACCAGGACCGGGCAGTCGACCGACTGCAGCGCAGGCCGCAAATCCATGCGGTGCAACTCCCCGCCGGGCTGCAGGAAGTGACGCGACATGGCCGGATTCAGAATCGTGCGCCCAGCCTGATGCGGGTCTGCGGCGGGGCGGGTGCTGTAGAGCGGTGAGCACACTCGGTGGTATTCGGCCTGATCCTGCGGCGTCTGCCGGCGCCAGAAGTTCTCGGCCGCAATTCGAGCTGGCCTGCCGCCGCGGCGCTCGAAGGCATCGAAGATGAGATCGAAGTCGTACCAGGCGCCGCTTGAAGACAGAATGACGCCTGCCGGATGACCCGGGTGGCGAATCATGTACGACATGGCTACCAGGCCACCAAAGCTGTTGCCAAAGACGATGGGCCGGCTGATCCCGAGCTGATCGCAAACCGCCCTCACATCGTCACCCCACTGCGCGAGCGTCCAGGTGGCGGGGTCGCTGGGCATGCTGCGCCCATTGCCGCGGTGATCGAGGTAAAGGATCTGGGCGACATCGGCGAGCGCATCCATGTCGGGCCGCAGGCGCTGATGATCGAAGCCCGGCCCGCCATGCATGGCGATCAGCGTGGGCTTTTCGATGAGGCGGGGCCCATCGATTCGCAGCTGTTCACCCACGATGTCAAAGAACAGTCGCTGGCCATGGACAGTGATGAACATCAGAGCGCTCCCCGTGTCGCCGTCAAATCAATTGGGGTCAGATGACAATTTCCGCGCCGCCCGGACCTTGCCCTCACACCATGAACGACGTCACACCCGGGCGCCCTGGGATCTGCAGGGCCGCGGTGGCAGCCGGCGACTGGGCCAGCAACGCGCCTCGTCGCCACACCTTGAGGCGCGCGGCGCGTAACCGGATGGCTTCGATCGGATCGCGCGCCTGCAGCAGAACGAAACTCGCATCGCATCCCGCTTCGATACCGTAGCGCGGAAGGTGCATGATTCGCGCAGCATTGCAGGTCACGGCATCGAAGCAGGCCCGCATGGCCGACTGGCTGGTCATCTGGGCGACATGCAGACCCATGTGCGCCACTTCAAGCATGTCGCCTGAGCCCAGCGAATACCAGGGATCCATCACGCAGTCGTGACCGAAGGCCACGGTGATGCCGGCCTCCATGAGTTCAGGCACCCGGGTCATGCCGCGTCGTTTGGGATAGGTGTCGTGCCGCCCCTGGATGGTGATGTTGATCAGAGGATTGGCGACGGCGCTGACCTGCGCTTCGGCGATCAGCGGGATCAGCTTGCTGACGTAGTAGTTGTCCATGCTGTGCATGGAGGTCAGGTGCGACCCATTGACACGTCCCTGCAGACCCAGGCGGCGCGTTTCGCTCGCCAGGGTTTCGATGTGTCTTGACAAGGGATCATCGGTTTCGTCGCAGTGCATGTCGACGAGCAGTCCTCGCTGCGCAGCGAGCTCGCACAACAGCTTCACGCTTTGTGCGCCATCGTTCATCGTGCGCTCGAAATGAGGAATGCCACCCACAATGTCGACGCCGAGATCGAGTGCCCGCGTCAGGTTGTTGATCCCGCCTTCGGTGCGCAATACACCGTCTTGCGGGAAAGCCACCAGTTGCAGATCGAGATAGGGCGCCACGCGCTTTTTGACCTCGAGCATGGCGCGCACCGGCAGCAGGCTGGGGTCGCTGGTATCGACATGGCTGCGGATGGCGAGCAGCCCGCGAGCCACGGCCCAGTCGCAGTAAGTCAGGGCTCGATCGATCAGGGCTTGCTCAGTGAGCAGGGGCTTGAGCTCGCCCCACAGCGCAATGCCCTCCAGCAAGGTCCCGCTCTGGTTCACCCGAGGCAGGCCGTAGCTCAGGGCGGCATCGAGGTGAAAATGCGGGTCGCAGAAAGGAGCGCTGAGCAACAGGCCCTGGGCATCGACGATTTCGTGAGCGGGCGCCTGCAGGCCTTCACTCACCTCCACGATGCGCTCGCCCTGCACTGCCACACTCATGTTCTTGCGACCATCGGCAAGTGCGGCATGGACGATCAGCAGATCGAGCATCAACGTTCTCCTTTGCGATAGGGCTTCATGAGGGCCTGGGGATAGGCTGCACGGCGGGCCACCACCACCAGCGCGAGGATCGACAGCACATAAGGCAGCATCAGATAGACCTGATAGGGCAGCCCGACATCGCCGAGCTGCTGCATGCGCAGCTGCAGGGCATCAAAAAAGGCAAAGAGCAGAGCGCCAAGCAGGGCCTTGCCGGGGCGCCAGGATGCAAACACCGCGAGCGCCACGCAGATCCAGCCCCGTCCATTGATCATGTTGAAAAAGAAGGCATTGAATGCCGACAGCGTCAGAAAGGCGCCGGCGATTCCCATGAGGGCCGATCCGGCGACGATCGCGCTGGTGCGGACCCGGGCGACCGACAGGCCCTGGCCCTCAGCCGCTTGCGGGCTCTCGCCCACCATGCGTACGGCCAGGCCGGCCGGCGTGCGATAGAGCACCCAGGCCGACACCGGGACCAGAACCAGAGCCAGGAGCGTGAGAGGCGTTTGTGCAGACAGCACCGGCAGCCCCAGCCACTGCATGGGCTCGAAGGGGGTGATGGTGGGCGGCGTGTTGACCTTGGGAAAGCTGACCCGGTAGGCAAAATAACTGAGGGCGGTGGCCAGCATGGTGATGCCCAGACCGGCCACATGCTGCGACAGGGCCAGGGTGACCGTCAGCAGCGAATGCAGCAGACCCAGCACCGCGCCGGTCAGGGCGGCCACCCCGACACCCGCCCAGAGGGGCCAGCCCTGATAGACGGCAAGCCAGCCGGTGAAGGCGCCCGCCACCATGATGCCCTCGATGCCCAGGTTGAGCACACCGGACCGCTCGCACCACAACACGCCCAGCGTACCCAGGATGAGGGGAGTCGCAATCCGCAGGACAGCCACCCAGTAGGCGGGGCTGATGAGCAGTTCAAGGAGTTCGTTCATGGATCTTCAGCCGCGGCGCAGCCGATACTGCGTCAGGAGCGCGGCCACCAGCACACACAGCAGCGAGACGGCCACGATCACATCGGCAAGGTAGGTGGGCACACCCAGGGCCCGGCTCATGCTGTCGGCGCCCACCAGTACTCCGGCAATGAACAGGCTCGCGGCAATCACGCCCAGCGGATGGAGCCCTGCAAGCATGGCCACAACGATGCCGCTGTAACCATAGCCCGGCGACATGTCGAGCGTGACATAGCTCGTGCGTCCCGCGACCTCGATGGCGCCTGCAAGCCCGGCCAGTGCACCCGACAGCATGGCGACCAGGACCACCGTGCGCGTGACCGGCACCCCCACGAAGGCGGCTGCCCGGTCGTTGGCGCCGAGCGCGCGAATGTCAAAGCCCAGCACCGTGTACTTGAGGAGGGCCCACGCACCCACTGCCAGACCGAGGGCCCAGAGCAAGCCTGAATGAAGCCGTGTGCGCTCCACCAGGCGCGAAAGCTCGAGCTCGGTGTTGAGCGACACACTCTGCGGCCAGCCCATGGCCATCGGGTCTTTCATGGGCCCATCGAGCATGGCCGACACGAGCAGCAGCACAATGAAGTTCAGCAGGAGCGTGGTCACGACCTCGTCCACACCCAGACGCGCCTTGAGCAGTGCCGGGCCCAGCAGCAACAGGGCGCCGGCGAGCGCCGCCGCGAGCATCATCAGGGCGAACACCACCCCCATCGGCATCGACAGCGCTTCGCTGGCCTGCGCCCCGCCGATGGCCACCGCAGCCAGCGCGCCCGCGTAGAGCTGGCCCTCTGCACCGATGTTGAACAACCGAGCCTTGAACGCCACGGTGGCCGCCAGCCCGGTGAGCATGAGGGGAATGGCACGGGTCAGGGTTTCGGTCCAGGCAAAGACCGAACCAAATGCACCCTGCACCAGCAGACCCCAGGTACGCCCGACCGGCGCGCCCGTCCAGACCACCAGCAGGCTGCCGAGGATCAATGTGACCGCAATGGCCGCCAGAGGGGCCAGGGCCATCGCCCACGCAGACTGAGTAGCGCGCTTTTCAAGTCGCATGGGTCGCCCCCGAAGCCGCACGGCCAGGCTCTGAACCTGAAGGGATCACCCCGGCCATGGCCAAACCGATGCCCTCGCGCGTCCAGTGGGCCGGCGCTCGGGCCTCACTCAGGTGGCCCTCGTGCATGACCGCGATCCGATCCCCCAGGGCCATCACCTCATCGAGGTCATCGGAGATGAGCAGCACGGCTGCACCGGCATTGCGTGCCGCCACGAGTTGCTCCTGCACATAGGCCACCGCGCCGATATCCAGGCCCCAGGTGGGCTGATGCGCCACGATCAGGCGGGGCCTTGCTTCTGGCGCGCTGGCCACGGGCATGAGCGCACGACCCAGGATGAGCTTTTGCATGTTGCCGCCCGACAGCGCACGCGCCGCGGTCTGCAGACCGCCGCCTCGAACATTGAAAGCCTGGATGACCTGTTGTGCATGGCGCTGTGCCGCCGCTCGTCGCACCCACAGCCGCGCTGAAAACATCGGGCTGCGCAGCCGCTCGGCGATGATGTTCTCCCACAGTGGAAGATCGCCCACAACACCGACTGCGTGTCGATCCTCCGGGATGCGCGCCACCCCGCGACTGACCAGCCAGGCCGGCGAGGCGCGCAGGGCCTCACCCTCCAGCCTGACCTCGCCCGAGCTTGCACGCCGCACACCACACAGCAGCTCGGCCAGAGCGACCTGACCGTTGCCGGAGACACCCGCCACCGCGACGATCTCGCCGGCATGCAGGGCGAGGCTGACCTGATCGAGCCGATCTCGTACTCCCGCGGGCGTGCTGACCGATAGGAGTTCGCAGATCACGCGCCCCGGTGGGGTAGCGGGTGGCCGCGCCACGGCATCGACGGCATGCCCCACCATCCATTGCGCGAGCTGGGCCTGCGTGGTCTCGTGGGCCGGGGCTTGGGCCACGAGCTTGCCCTGGCGCAGGACGGCCACGCGATGCGACAGGCGCAGCACCTCGGCCAGCTTGTGACTGATGAAAATGATGGAGAGCCCCTGCGCCACCATGGTGGCGAGCGTGGCAAAGAGCGCCTCGCTTTCTTGTGGCGTGAGCACCGCGGTGGGTTCATCGAGAATCAGAATCCGGGCCCCGCGGTACAGCGCCTTGAGAATCTCCACCCGCTGTCGCTCGCCCACCGACAGGCTGCCGATGAGGGCCTCGGGCTGAACGCTCAGGCCAAAGCGCGCGGCCACCTCGAGCATGCGCGCGCGGGCCTGAACTCGCCGGGAGCGGGGCCACCACAGGGGCTCGGTGCCCATGATGACGTTGTCGAGCACGCAGAGGTTGTCAGCCAGCGTGAAGTGCTGATGCACCATGCCAATGCCGGCCTGCAGGGCAGCACGAGGATTGCCTGGGGGCAGGGGCTGACCGAACACCTCGATCGAACCCGCATCGGCCACATAGTGACCGAACAGGATCGAGACCAGCGTGGATTTGCCCGCGCCGTTTTCACCGAGCAGGGCCAACACCTCGCCCGGTGCGAGCGAGAGCGAGATGTCGTCGTTGGCCACCAGCGGGCCGAACCGCTTGGTGATGCCGCTGAGTCTCAAGACAGGCGTGTCTGCCATGGCCGGGGGCGAGAGCGACACGCCTGCGAGGTCAGGCAAAGATCACTTGCCCGACTTGGGCTGGCTGTCGTCGACCTTGACGGTGAATTTGCCTGAAAGAATCTCGGCCTGTCGGGTCTTCACCTTTTCAACGATGTTGGCCGGAACCTTGCCCTCGAAGGTGCCCAGGGGCGAGAGCTCGGAGCCTTTGAACTTCATCATCGAATACTGACCGTAGTCTTCAGGCGTGAACTTGCCATCCTTGACCAGCTTGAGCGCGCGATCGATGGTGGGCTCCATGTTCCACAGGGCCGAAGCCACGACGGTTTCAGGATACTGGGGCTGCGTGTTGATCACGTTGCCGATGGCCAGCACCTTGCGCTCCTTGGCCGCGTCCGACACGCCAAAACGCTCGGCGTACATCACATCGGCCCCCTTGTCGATCATGGCAAAGGCTGCTTCTTTGGCCTTGGGCGGATCAAACCAGCTGTTGATGAAGGTCACGCTGAATTCGACCTTGGGATTGACTTCACGGGCGCCGGCCATGAAGGCGTGCATCAGGCGATTGACCTCGGGGATCGGAAAGCCGCCCACCATGCCGATCTTGTTGCTCTTGGTCATGCCGCCCGCGATCAGGCCGGTGAGGTAGGCGGGCTCCTGAATGAAGTTGTCGAAGACGCTGAAATTGGGGGCTTGAGGCTTGCCCGAGGAACCCATCAGGAACGAGACCTTGGGGAAATCCTTGGCCACTTTGCGGGCTGCGGCCTCCACGGCGAAGGATTCACCCACGATCAGCTGGTTGCCCCCCGTGGCGTACTCGCGCATCACACGCTCGTAGTCGGCATTGGTCACGTTTTCGCTGGCCTTGTATTCGATCTCGCCCCGCGCCTCGGCGGCCTTGAGGGCCTTGTGGATGCGGCTCACCCACTGCTGCTCGAACGGCACGGTATAGATCGCAGCCACTTTGAGTTTGGCTCCGGCCTGAGCAAAAGACAGGGCGGGCAGGCTGGCCAGTGAGGCCACGGCG
>Ga0255087_1000070_pt1 | contig 45451 bp, 38 predicted proteins | sample Colum_Miss_RepA__FD_188561 | JGI IMG/M metagenome (GOLD analysis project Ga0255087, IMG submission 188561) | Freshwater microbial communities from Columbia River, Oregon, United States - Colum_Miss_RepA_8d | ecosystem: Environmental > Aquatic > Freshwater > River | place: USA: Oregon | collected...
GTCAGGTCGCCCGGATCTTTCCCGCTGGAAATCCATGGTCGATCGAGTGAAGCATCCTAAGGATGAAATCACCATCGGTATTGTTGGCAAATACATTGATTGGAAGGATAGTTATAAGTCCATTTCAGAATCCATTATTCATGGTGGGGTAGCTCACCATGTGAGAGCCAACATGGTTTTTGTAGATGCTCAAGAGCTTGAGCAGGGTAAGGGTCTGGATATTCTTCGTTCCTTGGATGGAATTTTAGTCCCAGGAGGATTTGGTGAACGAGGGGTTGAAGGAAAAATCAAGGCAATTGAATTTGCACGAGAAAATCATATTCCATTTTTTGGTATTTGTTTAGGAATGCAGCTTGCTGTGATTGAGTTTGCAAGACATGTGTGTGGAATCAAAGATGCAAACTCAGCTGAATTTAAGCCACAAGGGACTTCTAATGTGATTGATCTTATGGAGTCCCAAAAAGGGCTTAAGGACAAGGGGGGGACTATGCGTCTGGGCGCTTACTCTTGTCATGTACTGCCTGAAACAAAAGAGGGATCTACACGAGCCTACTCTGCCTTTCAAAAAGACGTTATTTCAGAAAGGCATAGGCATCGCTTTGAAGTCTCTAATTCTTTCGTGAATCGACTTCAGGAAATGGGCTTAGTGATCTCTGGAAAGAACATTAATCCAGAGACTCAATTTGAATTAGTAGAAATGGTTGAACTTGCTGATCACCCTTGGTTCTTGGGTTGTCAGTTTCACCCAGAGTTTTTGAGTCAACCCCTGAAGGCGCATCCCCTATTTGCAGCCTTTGTTGGAGCAGCAAAATCTTATCATGATTCTAAGAAAACCCAGGAGAAGGCACAGTGAACTCTACTCAACATATGACTCTAGTGGCTGGTCCCTGTGTCATTGAAGACGAAGGCTTAGTGCTTGAGATTGCTCAAGAGCTTAAGAGACAACTTGCAGGATTACCTGTGGATCTTTATTTTAAAGCCTCTTTTGATAAGGCTAACCGCACTTCAATTGAGGGGTTTAGAGGTCCAGGGTTAAAGCAGGGTTTAGAGATTCTCTCTCGGGTTCGTCAAAAAACAGGACTTAAGCTTCTGACAGATTTTCACACCCCTGAGCAGGCCATGCCTGTGGCAGAAGTTGTGGATTTTCTGCAGGTTCCGGCCTTTTTGTGCCGTCAAACCGATATGATTCTAGCAGCAGCTCAGGCAGCGTTGAAACATGGACGCAGATTGAATGTAAAAAAAGGTCAGTTTCTTGCTCCTTGGGATGCGAAGAATATTGTGCAGAAAGCACGAGAAGTAGAGGCTCAGCATCAGGGTGAGAAGCCTGAATCAGACTGGTTTTGTTTAACAGAACGAGGAGTCTGCTTTGGATATAACACTTTGGTTGTGGATATGATCAGTTTTCAGTCCATGAAGCAGCTGGGAGTGCCAGTCATATATGATGCCACACACTCCATTCAGTCTCCAGGAGCTGGTGCAGGTGGAAAGAGCACTGGAGGAAAAAGAGAGTATCTAGAAGTTCTTGCTCGAGCCGCAATGGCAGCAGGAGCAGATGGACTTTTCATGGAGTGTCACCCTAGGCCTTCTGAGGCAAAGAGTGACGGTCCTAATGCTTTTTATTTAGAACATGTGGGAGCATTTATTAGGCAGCTTCTTGAGATTAGAAGCGTTGTTTCTCAGATGCCCAAGCTTTTACCTGAGGCGCGCCAGTGATGAAGAGCCAAGTTTTGGTCAATTCAGCAGAGATGAGAAAAAAGTTATCTCAAATTAAGCTCATCATTCTTGATGTAGATGGCGTTCTGACGGACGGGCGTATTTACTGGCTTTCTGATCAGGGGTGGACGAGGAGTTATCACACGCAAGATGGTTATGGAATTCGCCTCATGATGAGGAATGGAATTCAGGTTGCTGTTTTTAGTGGAAGTGACTCTTTAGATATCCGCGAGAGAATGAAGATCTTAAATATCACTCATACCTACTTAGGGAGCGAGGATAAAATCAAAGCGCTTGAGGATGTGATTCAAAAAACAGGTCTGAGTCCTGAACAGATGCTTTTTATCGGGGATGATCTCTTTGATATCCCAGTTTTGGAAAAAGTGGGCTTCAGTGCAACTGTTCCGCATGCTCCTTCTGCTGTGAAAAAGCGAGTTGATTATGTAACTGAGGCTCCAGGAGGCTTTGGGGCGGTTCGTGAATTGATTGAGGCTTTAAGACAAGTTCAGGGTATCGGGCCGTATTTAGATTAAGGATGATATGACCAAAACCTCATCAAAAATAAAATATTGGGATCGCAAGGGCGCTCAGATCGAAGTGGAGCAGGTCTATGGAGACGCCTCTTTGCGCTGGGTTTATGAGAGCCGCTTAGGTCGGGGACTTGCTGATCATCTTCTGTCTCGTTCCCTGGTGAGTCAAGTGTACGGAGCCTATCAGTCCTCTTTCGTGAGCGCATGGAAGATTAAGTCGTTTATCTCACAGTTCAAAATTCCTATGGAGGAATTTGAAGAGGGACCGTTTGCAAGCTTCAATGATTTTTTTATTCGAAAATTTAAATTGGGTGTTCGACCCTTTACTCAAGTTTCTTCTGAGTTGCCTGCTTTTGCAGAAGCACGCTACTACGCCTTTGAGAGTGTGAGGCCGGATCAAAAATTTCCCGTAAAAGGCTTAGAGTTGAATTTGGTGGAGCTCCTGGGAGGAGAAGAGAAAGCAAAACCTTTTCTCGGTGGTCCATTATTATTAGCTAGGCTTTGTCCTACTGATTATCACCGCTTTCATTTTCCGGACGATGGAAAGGTATTGGAGCAGTACCAACTTCATGGTGCATTGCATTCCGTAAATCCAGTGGCACTTCGGGTTAAGCCTGAGATCCTGCAGACGAATGAACGTATGGTGACGGTCCTTGACACACAAAACTTTGGGAAGCTCGCCTATATTGAGGTCGGAGCTCTTTGTGTTGGAAAAATCGTTCAAACTTACTCCGATCCGCACTCATTTCATAGGGGAGATGAAAAGGGGTATTTTCTTTTTGGAGGTTCGACAGTTATAGTGGTTGGAGAACCAGGGAGATGGAAGATTGACTCAGATCTTCTAGAACAGACACGTCTGCAGAGGGAAACACTTGTAGAGCTCGGTCAGCGAGTGGCGGTGCGTGCGGATTGATCTATGAAAATGCTAGTTTTCATATCCTGTTCATAGACAATGCCTCTTCATGGCTAGAGCCCCAAACAACGGAGAGAGTTCTGGAATAGGGGTCACCTTCCAGTCTTGATTCTCAATTGAAAGTTTGGAAAAGTCTAATTCAAGTCCTTGACCAATGGCCTTACTTAGAGCTTCTTTTTGTGTCCATGTCTTTAGAAAGTGAAAGCTCCGATATTGTGGAGTTAGATCTTCGAAGATTCTCCACTCGTCTTGTGAAAAAATATGCTGAGCAAGCTCTGAAATAGGATCTGTAAGGTGGGGTTCCTCAATGTCTACTCCTACCTCAGAGTTTGGGGAGAATGCGTAGAGAACATCATTCTGGGTATGGGAAAGATTAAACTGAGGCGGTGAGCTCACGAGTGAGGACTTTGCAAGGTAAGGCTTGAGTTTTTGTGTGTATTGAATCTCAAGTGATCGGGCTAAGCCTTGTTCGCTCGTATGAGCCTGAGTGATTTCTGTGAGTAAGAGTCGGAGTAATGCACGTTGAGTGATGAACTTAAGTTTTAACTTCTCAAGCCCAAACTGAGAGGCTCTTTGTTGTTCACTTTCGCTGAGAATTGATGAGAAGTAAGCGCTATGAGGGTAGAACGATAATGGTGTGAGGTGAACGAGTAGGGCTTGATCACGTAGTGACTCGAAAAGTGATCGTAGGTTGAGTTTAGGAAGTGCATCCAAGTCATTGAGGTGAATGAGCTTGTAGTGTTTGCTCTCAATCACAGATGGCATATGATTCAAACTTCCAAGTCAATCCCTATTCAGTAGGTCTTACCTGTTGATTTATGATTGCCGAGAGCAGGACTTATAACTTCATCGGGTTAATGAGGTCCTGCTCTTGGTGAATCTCATTTATTGTCGGACTAGACGAGTGTTGGCGATATTTGGAAGAATCTTTTTATTTGTACGATAGGGGTTAATGTCTAAACCGCCACGTCTTGTGTAACGAGCTAAAACACTGAGCTCCTCAGGAGCGCATCGATTCGTAATATCAACAAAGATTCTCTCCACGCACTGCTCATGAAACTCGTTATGGTCTCTGAGAGAAACGATGTACTGTAAAAGGCCTTCATGGTCGATTTGTTTTCCTCGGTAGCTGATTTCCACAGAACCCCAGTCTGGCTGTCCTGTAACTAGACAGTTGGATTTGAGTAGGTTTGTATGAAGAGTCTCCTCAATATCACCCGAGTGGGTCTTGAGGTACTTGAGGTTAGGTTGATAATCTGTACATTCAACATCAAGGTGATCTAAGCACTGACCCTGAAGAGTGGTGATCGTTGAGTTTGCCTCTGAGAGTAAAAATAAAGAAACTTCCACGGGAGCCTCAGCTGCCTTTGATAGGTCAGAGATCATGATTTCTCGCACCTGATGTAGACTCTCAAACTTAGAGTTATTAAAAGAGTTGAGGTAGAGTTTAAAAGATTTTGATTCAATGAGGCAGCGGGAGTGGGCTGGTAGTTTGAAATCTGCAACGGCAACCATGGGTTTTCCCTTGAGATTTAACCATGAAATTTCAAAGCCAGTCCAGAGGTCAAATCCTTGAAAAGGTAGAGTTTCACTTAAGCCGATTTCATCTCGTTTAGGTTTTCTAGGGAGCGGGAATAATAGTGAAGGAGTGTATGTGTTGATATAGGAAGACTTCTTTCCTAGGGGTGCTGATTCTAGAATCTGATGGGTTTCGTTTTGGTTTGTCATAAAGAGATTGTTCCTTTCAAAGTCTAAATGGGCTGTAATTCACGTCATGATCATATTTATCGATGTGCTCGGATTTCTTCAAAACCTTGCAGAGGTAGCAAGTGACTGGAGAAAAAAAGAGTTCATAAATAAATTTAAAAATAAACTGTGCAAAAATCATCTTCAGAATAAGATCGTTCGGGAGGCGCTTCATAAAAGCGACTGAGCAAAAAATAAAGCTATCTATTCCGCCCGAAACAAATGAGGCTGTCATGATCCTTGCCCATAAAAAGCGGCCATTGATTTTTTTCTTAAACTTGGACAAAAGAGCGGCATTAAGAAATTCCGAGCCTAAGTAGGCAAGGCAAGAAGCAAGTGAAATTTGAAACGATGGATTAAATATAGCGTTGTATTCACTTTGAAGATTCCAGTGCTCAGCACTAGGAAGCATTCCAACTAACATGATGCCTGTAATGATCAGAAAATTAGAAAAGAATCCAAGCCAAATCACAAACCTTGCTACGGAGTATCCATATACTTCTGTGATCACATCACCCAGGATGAATGTGATAGGAAAAAAGTAAAGAACTGCAGGAAACTCAAATGAACCTAAGGATGTAAGCTTGCTACCAATGATATTACTGAGCAAAATTAAGTTTAGGTAGAGGAAGGATAGGAGTAGAATAAACTTATTTTGAATGACGTTTGTTGATTTTGCCAAAAGCTCTCGGATGAGTTTTTCCGAAAATGCAGGATTTGAGAGGGCTCCAATCTTAAACGAGTCTTGGGCTGATATTTTAGAGATCCACTCTCTTCGGTTAATCTCTTCAATTCGCATTTTAAATGTTTCTGTCTTGTTAATAATGCGGATTGAGACAAAAACGGCCCCAGTCTCATCAGGGGGGAAAAATTTTTCAATGCAATAGTACTCGTCGTCCTGAGGTAAAGGAGGAAGAGATCTAAGATGTTTTTTGGTAATACTCATATTTTAATACAACACGAACAAGAGATTAAAAGTGTGATTTTATTCTGGGGCGGGTGGGTGTTCTTGATTCAATGATGGTGCCCAAAAGAAAATAGTTAGTTTCCAATACCACAGTGGGTAGCCCTAAAATAAGGGGTCTAAGATAGGTTTTGCCTCGTTCGTGATGATAGATGCGAATTGCATGAGACAAACCATCAAAACTGACCAAAACGTGAGAACCTGATGAGTACTCCCTTTTTGGATCTACGATAATGAGAGAGTTTTCTTCGTACAAAGGCTCATGAGAGGCATCAAGCTTAACTGCAAAAGCATGTTGTTGGGCGTTAATATCACAACTGATCCAACCTAATTCGCTTTTGTTTGCAGGAAGAATTCCTTTGGTGACCCAATCAATTACATGGCTCCCAGAAAGAATCGGTGCCACGGAAAATGCAGGAGCTCCTACTTCGAGGCACAGCGGCTCGCTTCCAACGAGTTGGCCAACGGTGATCTCAAAGCATTTTGACAGAATAATTAACGTTTCAATTTTGGGATTAAGAGTTCTACCTGACAAAATGTGATTACAAATCTGCTGACTGAGTCCAGTTTTTCTAGCTAGTTCCGCTTCTGAGAGATTGTTTTTTCTCATGAGCTGAAAAAGATTTTCAGCAAGAGGGCTTTGTGCCTTTTTATCTGAAAATGATTTTTTTGAACTCATGAGTTTTAAGACTTTAACCATAATGCTCTCAGGTTTTACCTTTTCAAAGGTGAGTTTATATCTTACCCAGGCAGAAAAGTAAATTCAGAGGCCCATCAAAAAATAACAAAGATTGTTGTTGAAAAACAAATATGTTGCTGCTAGTTCCCTTCATCTTCGCACAATTGAGGATTCTCTCTATTGTTTTTGAGTATTTGAGAAGGTGTTACGGAAGTGAAGACAACAGAAATGCTAGATAAAAAGGGTTTTGAAGCTCAGAGTTTAGTGAGAAACAAGAGTTTTAGTTTACAGCCAGATCGACTTGCTTTGTCTCAGTCTTTAAAAATAATAAATAGATTCAGCTTTAGAAGTCAGACTTTGCCTGAATTATTGATTTCCCAGGCATTATCTAGGCCTAATGAATTAGCAGCAGTTTCTCAGGAGGGGGGTATCACCTTTCAAGAGTTACTCAGCGAAGCTCAGCACCTAGGTGAGGTTTTGAGTGGTCTCGGCGTTGTTGCTGATACTTGTGTGGGTTTGTTTGTTGAGCCGTCTCAGGATTTACTCATAGCCGTATGGGGTATTCTTTTCTCAGGTGGCGCTTATTTGCCTTTATCTCCTGAGTATCCAGAAGAGCGCCTCAAGTACATGCTTCAGGCTAGTCAAACAAATATTGTTGTGACTCAAAGGAAGCTCAGAGCTAGATTAATGGCCCTCGTCTCGAGTGAAACAACGGTGGTCTGTATGGAGGATTTACAGGCTAGCTTAGATCTCAGAGGTCAGGTGGCCAAACGGGGCGCAACCCCTCACTCAAGACGTCCATGGGAAAAGGTTGCACCTCATCACCTGGCTTACGTGATCTATACGTCAGGAAGTACGGGCAAGCCAAAGGGAGTGATGATTGAGCACAAGAGTATCTTCAATCAGATGTTGTGGCTTGAAGAGGAGAGTTACCTCAGTCCAGCTTCAGTGATTCTTCAAAAAACTCCCATCAGTTTTGATGCTGCACAGTGGGAGATCTTAGCTCCTGCTTGTGGGGCTCGCGTGGTGATGGCTACACCTCAATGCTATAAAAATCCTCCAAAGTTAATTCAGCTCATTCAGAAGCATCAGGTGAATACCCTGCAGTGTGTTCCTACCTTGCTACAAGCGTTACTGGATTCAGAAGACTTTCGGTCTTGTAAAACCTTAAGGAAGATCTTTTGTGGGGGTGAGGCGCTGACACGTTCTCTGGCAAAGCTCTGTGTGCAAGTGATGCCATTATGCGAGCTTGTGAATCTTTATGGACCAACGGAGTGTACAATTAACTCATCTGCTGCGTGGGTGAGTCGAGAGAGTCTAGATGCCTCTCTCGTAGATCAATCTCCTCAAAGCATCACCATTGGAAAACCCATTACTCAAATGAGTTATCATATTCTCGATTCCTCTTTTATGCCTGTTCAGGGAAGTGAGATGGGCGAGTTGTATATTGGAGGTGTGGGTTTAGCTCGCGGATATCTTCACCAAGCAGAGCTGACTCGGGAAAGATTCCTATCTCTAAGTATTTCGTCGAACTCTCATCCGCAACGACTTTATAGGACGGGTGACCTTGCCTACTGGAACTCAGATGGGTCGGTTCAGTATGCAGGTCGATGTGATACCCAGGTCAAGCTTCGAGGATACCGGGTTGAGCTCGATGAGATTCGATGTCTCATTGACGATCATCCTTGGATAAAAAGGTCTGCAGTGATTGTAAAGAAGAACTTACTCACTGGATTTGATCACTTAGTTTCCTTCATTGAGTTGCACTCAAAGGAAGCGGTTCTTATGGATCAAGGAGTTGCTGAGGCTCATCATCAATCGAAGGGCAATAAGGCTCAAGTTAAAATGCAACTTCAGAATCCGGGGTGTCGACCAGAGAGTGACTCATTAGGACGTTTGATCGTGGAGTTGCCTGGAGTTCAAGAGAATGAGACTCAAAGAAGAAAAGTTTTTTCACGAAAATCCTATCGATTCTTCGAGGGTGGGAATGTCAGCCAGTATGAACTAGCCCGACTATTTAAGGAGGTTTTTGATACCCCGAATGGAGGGGGAATTGGTAAAGAAGACTCTCTGTCTGGGTTATCTTTAGGGCAGAGTCTCAGTACACTTTCCTTTGATCAGTTTGGGTATTTTCTAAGGTACTTAGGGCAGTTTCATAGTTCGGAGCGACTTCTTCCAAAGTATGGGTATGCTTCTCCTGGTGCTTTGTATGCGACTCAAATCTATTTCGAGGTGAATGGAGCTTTTAATCTGAAGGATGGCTTCTACTACTATCATCCTGTGCATCATCGGTTGGAGCTCATTCAAGAGCAGGAATTTGTTGGTGTTCAATCGATAAAAGTTCACTTCATTGGGAAAAAATCGGCAATAGAGCCGATTTATAAAAACAATATTCTAGAAGTGCTTGAGATTGAAGTGGGTCACATCCTAGCACTCATGAGTCATGTTCTCTCTGAATTCAATCTGGATGTTTATCAGTCAAAATCTGATTTTGAGTTAAAGTCTAAGCTTGTAGTGAGTCCTGATGATTATTACCTCGGAAGTTTCAGTCTGGGGAGCAAGGCAAAATCTCATACGCCGCCTCCTGTTGAATATCTGTTACAAATTCACTCACTTCAAGTCACGGGTCTAAGTCCCGGTTTGTACACCTATCAAGATCAGGCATTTAAGAAGGTCTCAAACCAGATCATTCAGAAAAGAGATGTAATTGCGATTAATCAGGAGACTTATCAGCGATCTTCGTTTGGTGTCGTCCTTCTTTCAGGGGAGGGCGCTGATTCAGAACTTGATCTGAGCTATATTCAGTTAGGCTATGCTCTCCAGAAGCTTCAGATGAATGCGAATCAACTGGGTCTGATGTCCTCAGGTTATAGCTCAAAAACCGGTTTTGATCTTCCATCAGAGATTAGGATGCAGAAAATCTCTGCGGAAGATGAGTTGCCTCTGAAATGGAAGTCCTCTTATTTTGCAGTGGGAGGAAAAGTGAGTGAGGCGCAGTGGCTGAGCGAGGGAATGAAGGAGGACTCTGTTCATATGCGAGGTCCAGTAGAGATCATTCGGGATGACTTAGTAAAGATGCTTCCTGAATATATGATTCCAAATCAGATCGTGGTCTTAAAAGAGTTTCCACTTTCTGAAAATGGAAAAGTTGATCAACGTGCCTTGAGTCAGATTGATATTGAATGGGTTAATCGTGAAGTGGCTCCTCCACGTACAGAGCTTGAGAAAAAAATCCTCAGATTATGGGAGACAAAATTAAAGAGAAAAGATCTTTCTATTCGGGATTCCTTCTTTGAAGTGGGAGGTAATTCTCTGATCGCAGTAAGTCTGATATTGGCCATAAATCGAGAGCTCAATGTTGATCTTGGGGTTCAAGTTCTATTTGAGTGCCCCACTGTAGAAAAGTTAGCTGAAAAAATATTAGACTCAGACCGTCCCTCAAATTCCAGAATGATTCAGTTGAGTAGTGATACTGAAGTTCCAAGTACTGAATCTGCTAGCAATTGCTTTGCCTGGCCTGGGTTGGGAGGGTTTTGTATGAACCTTAAGGCCCTCGCTGAGAGAGCAAGTTCTTCTCAGAAGTGGTTTGGGGTACAAGCATACGGACTAAATGAAGGAGAGCAGCCCTATTCTTCTCTGTCACAGATGGCGGTAGAGGATCTAAAACTGATCAAATCAATACAGCCAGAAGGCCCCTACCGTTTGTTGGGTTATTCATTTGGTGCAAGGGTGGCCCTCGAAGTTGCCCTTCAAATGGAGCAGAATGGGGATTTGATTCAAGAGCTTGTCCTTCTTGCTCCAGGGTCTCCAAGAGTAGGTAGTGTTCAGATGCTCGTGAATGATGAATATAGCAAAGAAGCATCCCTGGTATGTCCAGAGTTCCTCGGTATTCTCCTCTCAGTGTTTATAGGGAGGATTGACTCAAGCCTAGTTTCGGAATGCTTGAAACGAGTAATTCATGAGGACTCATTCATTGATTATATTTGTGAGCTGCGTTCAGATCTAGATCGAGCACTTGTAGCTCGAGTAGTAAGACTTGTAGTTCAAACGTACAATCTTAATATTAATCTAGAGTCATCGCATGATGTCTCACTCCTGAGACAGCTAAGAGCACCCGTTAAGATCATCAAGGCACAAGGAGATCTTCCCTTTATATTAGAGGATCCGAATCATCAAAAGTACTTTAATGTATCTGAGATCTCTTTAGATGTTGATCATTATCAAGTTCTAAAAGAACCGTTTTTAGATGAGTGGGTTCATCAATTGAAACTAAGTCAATAGAAATAAAAAAAGTCACGAATAAGGTCGGTAGATCTCTATCTAATAGATTTATCTAATAATAACACCACGAATTTGGAGGAAAAGAGTATGGTTTTAAAGAATTTAAAGAAAGAATGGTATTCGAAATTAATGAAAGGGTTGAGAGTATTTAAATTTGCTCTGGCGGCTTGTCTTATGAATTTAATGTGGATTGATGGCACTGAGGCTAAAACTTATGACTGGATTTTGTTTGATGCGGATGAAACTCTGTTTAGTTTTGATTCCTACACAGGCTTGCATCACATGTTCTCAGGTCATGGGTATGAATTTACGCGATCTGATTATGAGGAATATCAAGCTTTGAACAAAAGCTTATGGGTTGAGCTTCAAAAGGGTTCAATCACTCAGAAGGAGCTTCAGGTTCTTCGCTTTAGGGCTTGGGCTGAAAAGTTAAATGAGATAAGAAAAGCAGCTGATGCAAGTGCTACTGAAATTACTCCGTCAGAGCTCAATGATGCGTTCTTAGACTCCATGGCTGTGACCTCAGCGCCGCTTGCAGGTGCAATGAGTCTATTAGAGTCCCTGCGAGGTAGAGTAAAAATTGGTTTGATTACCAATGGATTTACAAGACTCCAAGAAAAGAGATTGCTGAACTTAGGTGTTCGGGAGTTTTTTGATCTGATTGTGATCTCTGAACAGGTTGGATTGGCTAAGCCTCATCGTGAGATTTTTGATTATGCTCTGACCAGGATGGGAGATGTATCTAGAGATCGAGTTCTGATGGTGGGTGATACTCCTGAGTCTGATATTTTAGGTGGCATGAATGCTGAACTTGATACCTTCTGGATTAATCACCATGGAAAGACGATTGTCGAGTCTATTCGGCCTACCTATACTGCAGGATCTTTGCCTGAAGTACAGGAGAGGCTTCTGAAGCTTTTTAAAGAATAATCAGCAGTTTTTGGAGGTCGGATCATGCCACATTTAAGCTTAAAATTTTTCAATCGTGTGATGAGTTCGGAGCAAAAAACAGCTTTAGTTATGGATCTTTCAGGTGTTCTCACTCACCATCTCGGTTGTGCTGATGACGTGATCTCAATTGCTTTTGAGCAGATTGAACCCACGTCGTGGCATGATCTTGTTTACAAACCCGAAATCCAGGGGCAGCAGGATCGATTGGTAAAGGTTCCACATTATTAGAGAAATTGAGAGAGAGTTGATCGTGAAGTCAGTTCCTAAGCAACAAGAGTTGATTGTATTGAGTGAAGAGGTAGAAGAAGCCTTGCATTCAAGGATGCCTATTGTAGCTCTCGAGTCGAATGTGATTACACATGGTTTTCAGTATCCAGATAATGTTCAGGTGGCTTTAGAGGTTGAGCGGGCAGTTCGTGCTTCAGGTTCGGTGCCTGCTACTATTGCGGTGATCGATGGACATATTCGAGTGGGCTTGAACCAGGGTGAGATTGAATGTCTAGGCTCTACTCCGGGTATTCCTAAGGTGAGTAGTCGGGACCTTCCTATTATACTTGCTCAGGGTGGAATCGGAGCAACTACAGTGGCTTCATCTATTATGATTGCTGATGCAGTAGGGATCTCTTTTTTTTCGTCAGCAGGAATTGGAGGTGTACACCGAGGTGCTGAAAAATCTATGGATATTTCTCCCGACCTCATTCAGTTCACTCGCTCACGTGTGGCAGTTGTTTGTGCAGGTGCTAAGAGCATACTTGATTTGAATCTCACGATGGAATTTTTAGAAACGCATGGTGTTCCTATTATTGCCTATCAATCAAATGATTTTCCTGCGTTCTATTGTGTTTCAAGTGGATTGAGAAGTCCTCATCGAATTGATGATGCTACTCAGCTTGCAAGGGCTATAGAGAATCATTGGCGGCTAGGAAATAGGAGTTCAGTTCTTGTGACCAGTCCTATTGCAAAGGATGAGGCAATAGATGCAAGTGAGATAGACCGGGTATTAGTCAGTGCATTGCATGAAATGGATGCGAAGGGCTTGCAAGGGAATCAAGTCACAAAATATCTCCTTCGTGCTGTTGATGAGGCTACAAAGGGGAGATCATCCCAGGCAAATCGTTCCATTTTGGTGAGTAATGCGAAACTTGCAGGGAGTCTTGCAGCGGGTCATGCCGAATGCAGGACTCAGTTTCATGAGGTTAATTTATGCAGCTAAATCCGGTTGTGGCAGAAGGCGTAAGACTAGTGATCTTCGATTTAGATGGAACGCTCATTGATACCTTATCAGGTATCACGAATGTTTTTCTGGATCTTTGTCCTCAGGTCAGGAGTGCACTTGGCATTCAGGACGATAGAGGCAGTTCTAGGTTTGAGGATCAGGCTCGGTCTCAGGTTCACTCCATGATAGGGGAGTCGCTTGAGACTATGCTTTCAAGGGTTTTTAATCTTCCTGTGGACCAGGTGAAGAATTTAAAGCTCATCGAGATGTATCAGGCAGAATTTAGAAAGCAAATTTCATCTCAGGCTCCTGAGCTCCTTTATGCAGGAGTGAGAGAAGGTTTGCAGCAGTTAAGAGAAATGAGTATCGAACTGGCAGTTGCAACGAATAAGTTTCAATCAAGTGCTGAGGATCTATTAACGCAGGCTGGAATCAGATCTTACTTTAAAAAAGTGATCGGAGCAGACAGAGTCACTCGGCCAAAGCCAGATCCTGAGATGGGGCAAAAGCTTCTGCAGGAGTTTCAAGTGAGTCCTGAGAATGTTTTGATGGTGGGAGATACCCAAAATGATTTGTTGATGGCCCAAAGTCTAGGTGTGGCGAGTATTGCAGTGACATACGGAGTTCAATCGAAGGAACAGCTTTCGGTGTTCGAGCCTGAGTTTTTTGCGAATTCATTCTCGGATGTCGTTTTTAGGGTTCAAAAACAGTTCAATTTGTCTGACCTTCAAGTTGGGTAGAAAAAAGAAATCGAGTAGATCATGAGGCGATTTTCAGATTTTGGTTTTGCCCTTCTAGGAGGGGTTTTGCTTGCAATGATGATTCACTTAAATAGTGGGCTATCTAGACTTTCTTCCCCAGTTTTTTCTTCGTGGGTTGCTCATGGAGTAGGAAGTGTTGCTGCTCTCTTCTTAATGACGCTAAATGTAAAGAATCAAGGAAGAGCCGTATTTAAGGGTAATCGGCCAGCACCCTGGTATTTTCTGGGAGGGGTCCCAGGGGTGTTTACAGTCATTCTGGCTGGACTCACTGTGAATAGTCCTCTTCAACTTTCAGGAACAATTTCCCTTATGTTAGTGGGGCAGGTTATTTTTGGGTTCTTGCTCGACTCTACTGGGCTTTTAGGTGCGCAGAGGAGAAGGCTGTCTTGGGGTGATTTAGGTTCAGCAATCTGTATTCTCGTGGGCAGTGGCCTCATGATTTTTGGAAGGCATCCAGTATGATGACTCTATTGATTTCTCTCGCCTTAATGAACGGATGCATGGTTGGGTTGAGTCGGACTTTGAATGGAAGGCTCGGTCAATATTTAGGTCCATTTCGGGCCTCATTTTCGAATCACATTTTTGGTTTCTTGCTGCTTACTCTTTATATTTATCCGACATGGACAGAGATGAGTTTTGATTGGAGGGCGGAAGCCTCGTGGCCAATGTACATGGGAGGAGTATTTGGAGCACTATTTGTTGCTGTGAATAGCTATGTTTTTCCTCGCTTAGGTTCTACTCAGTCCGCATTACTTGTAATGAGTGGGCAGATGCTCACAGCACTCTTCATTGATTGTGTGAGTAGAAACCATTTTCCTAGCTATGGTCAGGGCATTGGAATGCTAGCTTTGTTCGTCGGTGTTGCATGGAATAAGTTCTTAGGTCAGAGCAAAATCAGGACCGAAAATACCAGTCCAGCCGGAAATAAATCACCTCTATTATATATCGTTAGTCGTAGGGAGGAAAGTGGAAGTCATGAGTAAATATCAGTTTCAAGAATTATTGGATGATCGATCGCATCATATTGAGTTCCACGGACATCTAACGAATCATGTAAAGCATGCTATGGTTGCTCTTCGCGGTCTTCACGCTAGCGATGAATGGATGAAAAAGTACTATCATCATTATGCGAGCAAAACCCCTTATGGCTTTCCTTTGGAGCCAGCTCGCTCATCTTCAATTAAGATTACAGATTCTAACTGGAAAAAATATTTGGGAAAGCGGGCGTTATTTTCGGCTTATTGTGAGTTTTTTGATGAGAAGGAACGACAACTAGGTACTGATGCATTGCTTGAGGAGTATGTTCCAATTCTGATGCAAGGTTGGGTGGGCTCGTTGACTCACGGGACGATTCATCTAGGATGGGCGTTGGATGCCGGTCATCGGTGGATGATGATTGAGGGTCTTGCCTACATGGCGTTTTCCTTTTTGCCCTTCGATCAAGAAAAGTTTAGTCATGAAAGTTCTCATCAAACTGCGAAGCAATGGTCTGCAAGTTCTCCCCTGGAGACGCTCATGGATTTGGGAGGGCTCTGGGAAGATCCTACTTTAGGGTTAAAAGAGTGGGTGGAGAGCCTCATGCAGGAACCTACTCCTTCACGTTATCCTGATCTACACCCGGAGTTGATTCGTTCGGGACTTCAGTTCAGGATTGCTCGCCTAATACAAACGGGGCATCCCTTGATTCATGAGTACAGACCTTGGATGGATTTTGAGGAGATGAATCTGATGTGGGAGAGGCTTTACGAAGGTGTTGCTCTTCTTTATTTAGCTTCCTCCGGAAATTTTGTGATTCTGCACTTGCTCTCTGCTCTTCATGCCATAGAGCAGATCGCGCAGAGGCTGCCATCTGATCATTTAAAGTTTATGATTCGGTCTTGTTGGGTAGGCATGCTGAGTATTCTCCTAGCTAGTGGGCAGTTGCCTTCTGCAGTAGAGCTCAGAGAAGCGTGGGAAAGATCGGGTTTAAGGTCAGATGGTGATCAAATTGAGGTCGCTCAGGCGATGTGGAGTTCAGTCATTGCGCAGGCCGTATTAGAGGAGGAAGAGCATAATCCGAAAATGGTTTATGTGCTCAAGCGTTGTTGGGAAAGGTTTTCGCATCGAGCTTTATTTCGTGAGGCAGCTCGGCACTTTACAAAAACTCCTGAATTACCGCCTTCATTCATGAGTTCACTAACTGAAGTCAGTGCATAGTTTTGAGATGAAAGAGGGTTTCGATATGCAGGATGTAGCTCAGGTGAATGTTTCGTGCGAATCTACAATGGTCAGTGATCAAGAGGGAATGATTCTTCTTCCTCAAACTGCTTTTTTGAGAGGACTTCATACCGAGATGCGTGATGCTTTGGTGAGTCGAGAGCGGTTTAGGAAATGTGCAAAGCAGGTGATTCGGCTTCTCATGGAGGCTAGTCTCAATGTGTTGCCGTATCAGGCAAAAGTAGTGACTACGCCAGTAGGTGAGAAGTATCAGGGATTGTCTAGATCTAGTCTGATTTGTGGAGTCTCCATTATAAGAGCAGGTGAGAGTATGGAGGAAGTCTTGCTCGATTATTGTCCTGATGTGCCGATCGGAAAAATATTAATCCAGAGAAATCGACAGACTCTGCTTCCAAAATTGTATTACAGCAGTTTTCCGAAAGACTTAAAAGATAGGTTTATTTTTTTAATGGAGCCGATGCTTGCTACAGGAGGGAGTGCTGTGACTGCAATTGAACTCCTGCTGTCTCTTGGGGTGAGAGAAGACCGGATTATCTTAGTGAATCTTTTAACAGTACGAGAGGGTATACATGCAATTATGAGTAGATTTCCTGACGTACGGATTGTTACCTCCTCAATTGAAAGAGAGCTGAGTGATCGAGGTTACATGATTCCAGGGATTGGAGATTTTGGAGATCGATATTTTGGAGCTGACCTCATCCATTTAGCCAATTGAAGCAGAATCCCTCTTGTTTTAACAAGAGGATAAATGCGAGCATCAGCTCCGCTGATGCGTCTTCCACCTGGCGTGAGCAGCTTTTGACGTTTTTATCTGCATCGATGTGGTAGGGCGGTTTTGATCTTCGATATATTTCTTAATGATCTCTAAGGGGGCTCCTCCGGCACTCACTGCGCAATAGCTTGGGCTCCAGAAATGATCGCCCCAGAGCATGGTCTTCATTTGTGACCAGAACTCTTTTCTTAACAAGCGAGCAGATACGCCCTTTAAAACGCGGCTGAGGTTTGCAACGGAAACCTTGGTAGGATGACTCACAAGAAGGTGGACGTGGTCTCCCTCTCCGTTGAACTCTACTAATTCGCATTCTAATAAGGCACATTGCTCTCTAAAGATCGTCTCCAGCCTTCGAAGCATGGCGTCATCAAACACTTTACGCCGATACTTTGGCGTAAATACTAAATGAACATAGAGTTCAAAGACTACGTGTTTTCCAGTTCTCCAATTATGTTTTTCTTGCATACGACAAAAGCTCCTGATAGGTCTTTTTTATGGTTTGTCAGGATGGAAGGCAAATAAAATGATTCTCACCTACTCGTATCGTGTGAAAGACCAAGGAGTGAGAAAAAAGCTTTGCCGCTTGGCAAGAGCGGTCAATTTGGTTTGGAACTATACGAACGAGACTTCGTACAATGCGATTCGAAATCATGGGAAATGGCTGACAAAGTATGATTTCAGGCCATTGCTCAAGGGTACGAGTAAAGAGCTGCCCATTAATTCCCAGACTGTGCAGGCCGTAAGCGATGAGTTGGTGACGCGCAGAAAACAGTTCAAAAAAGCCAAGCTGAAGTGGAGAGGAAAAGACTCGCTCGGTTGGGTACCGTTTAACGGCCAAACGATTCAAGTTCGAGAGGGTGCAGTCTTCTACAATGGAGAAAGGTACCGGTTTTGGGAGCATCGCAAGATCCAAGGAAAGATTAAAACAGGTTCATTCACACAAGATTCAAGGGGACGTTGGTACGTTCACTTCCAATGCGAGGTGGATGAAGCTGTAGAACACGGTAATCGCGAAATTGGGATTGATCTCGGACTAAAAGATCAAGTCACCTGCTCAGATGGTCAGAAATACACCCGCGAGAACCTCACTAAGAAATATGAAGTACAATTGGCTCAAGCCCAGAGGGCCAAAAAAGTAAAATGGATCAAGGCGATTCATTCGAGGATCAAAAATAAGAGAAAAGATTGGACTCACCAGGTCACTTCAAAGCTTTGCAAAAGCTCGAAGTATATTGTCGTCGGACAAATTCATTCCAAGAAACTAGCTCAAACTCGACTCGCTAAGTCCGTATTGGACGCTAGCTGGGGGAGTTTCACGACCCTATTACAGTATAAAGCCATCAGGCATGGTATGGTTGTGCAGATCGTATCTGAGAAGTGGTCAACGCAGACTTGCTCTTGCTGTGGAGTCATCCCAGAAGGAGCGCCGAAAGGTATATCTGCGCTTGGCGTAAGGAGTTGGAGATGCTCAGGATGTGGCGCTCAACATGATAGAGATATCAATGCAGCCCAAAATATCTTTAATTTCGGTGCAGGACGTTGCACCCCTACGGGAAACCTCTCACTTCAGTGAGAGGAGGACGTCACCTAACGAACATGCACTACTTTCAGGTTTTTTGGCAGGATTGCTAGCTCAACTTACAGGTCACCCTGCTTTTCTTGATTTCAGTCTTAAACTGAAAAACATTGCAGATTATTTTTTAAATCGCTTTTTCATTCCCTTTGTTCTGCTTTTCGTCCTAGGATTCTCCCTCAAGCTAGAGCATGAGGGAACTCTATCGATGATTGCCAAAAACTATGCGCCCATCCTTCTCCTTTTTGTCAGTGTAGAGATTCTCTCTATCGGCTTGATTTATGCTATTAGCGCACGATTCAAACCCAGGACGATGGCGCAGATGATTCAGAATGTACTTCCTTCAATCATTTCAGGATTCTCTACCATTTCAAGCGCAGGGAGTATGCCTCTCATAATGAAGGGCGCAGAAAGAAACACGGGGAAGGCGGATTTAACTCATGCAATTGTTCCTATGACGGTAAACAATCACCTCATTGGTGATGCACTTTTTATTTGTCTCATGAGTCTCATCTTCGTCGTAAGCTCAGGAGACCCGATGCCATCACTGGGGACCTATCTGAACTTTGCTCTTTACTACTCCCTAGCAATGTTTGGCATGGCTGCAGTACCAGGTGGAGGGATTATTGTTATGATTCCTATTCTGGAGAGACACCTTGGGCTGAATGCAGAGATTCTCTCTCTGATGACTACTCTTTATATCTTATTTGATCCAATCAACACAGCCGCAAATGTTGCGGGTAACGGCTCTTTTACCGTACTCCTTGCAAAAGGATTTAGCCGACTAAAAAAACAAGAGGTTCTATCCTAGATCAAATTTAGGCGATCCGGTTGAAGAGAGAGAAAAATAATCTTTCGCTACGCAAGGAGGAAGCGTTTAGGGTTTCGCTCGAGATGGAATATCATCCATGAGTATGAGTGCCCGATCATTCCATTTCTTTTCAAATCGTGCTTGCTCCATCTCAATTAAGTTTCTGTGCGCTTTGAGTTCTTGGGCTCTCTCGGATCTTAACTCAGGGTAGACCTTAAATATCCCTGACAATGCTCTCCCATACCCTACAGTCTTTGGAAGTCTTGCCCAGCCATGAATGAGCGCATCTAAAACTTCATGAAGAGCCTCAGATCCTGAACCCCCATCAACTCCAAGAATCTGCGCAACTTGAGTACCCCAGTTGTCAAAGAAGGGTCCATTAGGAATGAGAAGCTTTCGATACTGTTTTAAACACTTAGGTTTTCTCAGAGCAAAATGCCTATGATTTTCAAAAGCTATAGAGCTTCTCTCAATTTCTGCTTTATAGAGCTCACCGGCTACCCATAAACGCCCCATAGAGCGGAGTTTACCTTCTGTGTTAAAGGGCTGAACCGTAAGCTTGTAGAACTCTAAGCGTAAAGGATCATCTCCTGGCAGCTCCCACATATCCATCACACGGTCCAAATCTCCAAAATTATGAGCAATATTAGCGCAAGCCTTGAGACACTCCGTACCCTGATTTGATCTCCACAAAGACCCAAATACTTCTGAATGTTTTCTCACCTCTTCAGATATTGCCTGAAATATCTGTGCGCTCTTGAGTCGTGCCTTCTGATCTACATACTGAAGTAGAGCACAGTAAGCTGCCCCAGCAAGTGTAAACCACTCACCTTGATGCCCTCCTAGAACGACATTTTCCCAATCACTCCCTTTTACGCCAAGTGAATAACGCTCTGAAACTAAAGTAAAATCCCAAAGTTGAGCTTCTAAGACCCAATCGCTCATCTGAAGAGCAACCTCAAGAGGTAACTCCTTCGGCCAGAGCTTTTTACGAATCTGATTATCAACATCAGTTGGCGTAGGAGTGGCACAACTGAGGAGATGAGCACACATACAAAGCCTAAAGTACTCGAAATGACTGAGCTCTTTTTGAGGCTGAAGATCATAATCCCTTATGACCGTTGCTGCAGGTAGCTTCCCAAGCTCTAACTCCTCAAAAGATGAGGGGTTAAAAAGATAAGGCATAGTATTTTTCACCTGAGACACTAAAAGATCAGGCGTAATTCCTCTTACTAGGGCACTCATAGAGATTTCTCACTCACTCTGATTTAGAAAGAAACTTTAACTTAATCATTCTTCTACCACAACACGCTGCCAGAGGTGAACACTTCTCTAAGCCCTTGTATTAAGCCTACCTTTAAAGATTGACTTAAAAACAACTCCTCTCCCTTCCTCATTACTTCGATTGACACAGCCCTATTTAACCCTCACTCATTTAATTTTTAATTTTTGAGAAATCCTCGATGAGATTACGGATATTTTTCTCCATAATACGAACGGCAAATCCGCTCATTTTTAGATTGAGCCATCCTAATCCGAAGGGATAGTAACCTACCCCTAATTCTTTACAAAGGAGTGAGTGCCTGTTAAAAACTCTCAATTACTAATAGTAAATATAAGGTGTTCATTTTATGATGACTGGTCGAAGCTTCAGTCTATTTCTAATGTTGTTCATTGGCACTTTAAGTGCTTGCAGTTCAGAGAATCACTTCAAAAGTCCTCAGCATTTATCCTTCACACGTTCAACTCCAGAGAAGCATCATGAGATTGAACACCCACTATCTGAAGGGATTGGCTTTATCTCTCTCAATGATCAGGAAGTTAGACCTGGTAGCCTCCGATTCTTAGATACCTCAGGCTCACCCTTGGAAGAATTCTTTCCTCAGATTGCTGGTGTATACAGTTTTAAAGTATCAGGATCTCACCTTCTTTATTTGAGCACATATGAGCTTTTTAGAAGTTTAGGTACCCTCTATCTCACACGACTTGATGAGTCCTATTCAGACTCACCTTTAATCATTTCACGAACTAGCACCTTTGAGTATCAAATATCAGACCAAAGAGTAGTCTACATCGATTCAGATAATTCAGTTATCATTTCAACTCTAGATGGTGAAACGATTGCTTCTCTTCCTTATCCTAATCTAGACCTACGAGATCTAACTCTCACAGAAAACCGCATTTTATTTACTATTTCTGAGGATCGTCCTTCAATCGATAAGCTTCTTTACATTTTTGACCTGAATGGAAATCCTTTGCTAAACTACTCTCCAATCAGAATTAATAGATACTCCCCTGTAGTTTCTACTCATAACAGAATTTTTATTCAAGCCTCTGAAAACTTAGCACTTCAAATTATTGACCAGAATGGATCTCCTATTCCTGGGTATCGAGCCATTGAAGGAGTCGACGAATTTATTGTAGGGGCTGATCATATTTTTATTAAACTCTATAATGATCAAAATATGCTGACTAATATGAATGGAGAGCCACAGTACTTAAACCCAGCCTTTCGCCCTCTCGAGCTGGATAACTTACTCATTGGTCCAAATCAAATCCTAAGATTTGATACATCAGGGCTACATCTAGACATTTTTAATTTACAAGGTGTATTCAATCACAGAGTCAATACACTCCCAGATAACCTATTTGAATCTCAGTCATTAACTAGAAACCGGGTTATTAACTCTCAATTTATAGCTTACACTCTTGATCAAAACCTTCACATCTTGGATTTAGAGGGAAATCCACTACCTCATTTTCAACCCATTCCAAGAGTTTCTCAGGTTCAAGCTCTCCCTAAAATGAAGATGATTGTCTCCGAGACTGAAACTCCATAGAATCAAAGCCTAAATATTAATAATATATTATATCAAAACTCATAATTTTTTTTATTATTAAAATATTACAGATCAGGCTAATTAAAATCCTCGCTGATAGCAAGAATCACAGATCTTGAAGTTGTGATAGAGCGGTAGCTTTCTTGAACACTTCACGCACTTTTTATGCAATCCACGTCTCTTAAGTGAGTTTTCAATAAATAGATTGATCTGTCCACGCAGAGCTTCGCATATCTCCATACTAGGAAAATGCTCGGGTTTTTTTCTAGCCAACCAGTGATATAGGGTGAGAATCTTCACCGAGTTCTCTGCCGAGTTGAGAATTCGATCTTCACTCGTGCTCTCAGTTTGAATAAATAGGGAGTACTGCTCTGAGTACAAATTGACTGGAGAATTTTTAGAATACGATACAAGCCAACTTAGAAAAGATTCAATCACCACATCCGTGGTTGATACTGGAGCACATACAAATAGATATTTATCCGTAAAAGATAGCTGAGATAATTGAGAGCTGGCCTCAATTCGATCTGCGAGTCCTAACATTTCTTCAAGATCTGAACACACCAGTACTGACTTTTGATTACTCAGCTGTGAAAATAAAGTAATCGCATTCTTGATGCTCTGATCCCCAAGCTGCTGCCTTAGAAGCTCTAGTTGGGATTGAGTAGGTCTCACGTAGCAAGACTGCTCTTGGGCTTCTGGCTGAGCATGCATACTCATTTGAATAAGTTTTAGACCTGCAGAATGAGCTGCAGTCACATGACCCTTCTCAAATTGACCGTATCGCCCTGCTCTCCCTCCAATTTGCTTAATCTCTTGAATATTAAGCAACCGGACTTCCTTTCCATCAAACTTTTCAGCCTCTGCAAAAACCACCGTTCGAATGGGTAGATTGAGACCCATTCCAATACAATCTGTTGCAACAAGAACTTCCGTCTCACCTGAACGAAATCGTTTTGCTTCTTCTCTTCTCACTCCTGGACTCAGATTTCCATAAAGTACGGACACTTTCTTGCCCGCATCTTCAAGCTCTTTTTTTAAGGATAGAACTCCTCTTCGAGAAAAAGATATAATTGCAGTTCCAGGCTCTACATCTGTGAGCTTTTTCAGTGGTCTTGGCAAGACTTCAAGCTCTCCAATTCTCTGCAACTCAACTACCTCTAGAGTCTCGCCCAAGTACTCCTCAATGATTCGCCTCAACGTGGGTAAACACTCTGAACTACCGGTCATAATAATCGTTCGAGCTGGAATTCCAATTAAGGCTTGGGCCCAGGCCCAACCGCGATTTTGATCTAAAATCAATTGAATTTCATCAATCAGCGCCCCATCAATCGGTCGATCCAAATTTGCCATTTCAATGGTCGAAGCTACAAAACGAGCCTCGGGCTTAAGCTCCATCTCCTCACCTGTAAGCAGAGAACAAGCCTTCCCTCTTTTTTCAATCTCTTCCTGTCCCTCAAGAGCAAGAAGTCTTAGGGGTGCCAAATACACTCCCGAATCCCCTTCAGTCAAATAATTGAAGCCTCTGTAGCTTTTGCCACTATTCGTAGGGCCCATAAAAAATACGTGACGTCTTTTCATCTCGCGGGCTACAGGAAAAAACTCTTTGTACTCGGTTAAATCCCAGTCTTTTCTCAGTTTTCTAGCTAAGTCTTTTATCTTTCCATTATCCTTAGGCGCTGACATTTGCTCTCGCATCGAGCGCGGACGGGCAAAGGAAAATGATACTTCTTTAGCTCTTTTCTGCTTTTCTTCTTGCTCAAAACGCTCCTGACGACCTGCTCGGACACTCTGCGCATGCTTTTGAAAGCGAGGGTCTTCAAGGACCTTTTCAACTCGAGTCTTAGAGAACAAATGAAGCTCAGATCCAGAGCGATCCCTAGACTTCTCAATTCGATCGGGATTACCTAAAAACTCTTTAATTCGTTTATCAGTGAAGAAAAACTCGTCCTTAAGCTCTCTCCTTGAGTAAAAAGCGCTCTCATCTAAAACCCTGAATCCTTGCTTTTCTGCAGCCGCCTGGAAGTTCTCTCCCTCAAGCAAGAAGCATTGAAAATCTAGACGAGTATGCTCTCGAGTGAGCCGATCAATAGGATCCGTCTGAGTCACTTTTTTCTTAAACACGAGACGACCCTTACTGTCGGTCACTAGAAAGTATTTATTCATACCCCCAGAGAGTGCCACACCGCTTGATCTCCGTCAAACAAAGACCCTGAAACTACCTCACTCTCTCAGGTTGCTCATTGGAACTTTATATTCTCATCTCAAAATAAGCTCAAGCCGGCGATCATTCAGAACTTCTGCAGTAACTCCTCATTGAGCGAATAAGTTGAGGCCTATAAAATCACTCAAAGTTGCAACTTTATAGTGGGTTTTCTTTTGCTCAGATTCAACAGAACGACTATTCTACGAACAACCCTATGTTAAGCTCAAGCGTTCAACACTTAAGATGTCCGAAGAAAAAGAATAAAAAAACCCTCTGCCATGGATCCTTTCGTATTCATGCCATTCAAAGCATTAAACTCCCTCATCTCAAAGACATTCATGAAATAAGAAGAGGACAGCTTGAATGTACGACTTGCCGCACTGACTACCCGATCCTCTCAGGCGTGGCTCTAATTGTTCCTGACGTCCGGTCCTATCTTCTTCATCACGTTAAAGGCATCGCTCAGGTCGTTCCAGACTCTGAAATCCCTCGTGAGTTTTTACGAGAGTACCTTGAGGCCAAGTCGGAAATTCAATCTGAACATATCGAAGAGGACCTAGAAGCTGAGAGAGTCACGGCTCTTTACATCATGAACCACTACTTAAGTTCCACTACCCCTGAATCACACACGGAAGGCACCTGGTGGACACCCAAATCAGAATCATCTCCCCCTTTCATAGACTCCCTCATTAAGCAGTACTGGGACCGAGGGCCTTTTCATCAGATCAGTGAGTGGCTTAAGAGAAAGCCCAAGCCTTTCAAAAAAACGATTGAGCTGGGTTGTGGAGTGGGAGGCCTTTATTCATTCTTAAAGCCCATGCTCAGAAACTACCTTGGAGTGGATAGCTCTTTTGGAAGTATTGCCATTGCAAGACACCTCGCTTTAGGCCTGCCCTACTCAGGTCAACTCAAACTTCCTGAGGATTTAATTCAAGGACCCGTTTCAAGAAGACTCAAACTTCCCACACCACCTCTGTGTACAGGGCATGCAGATTTTATCGTAGGCGACTTGGATGATCTGCCTGTTGAGCATGGCATATGGGATCTGAGCGTATCTCTCAATACGATTGATATGCTAGAAGAACCATTCTCACTGCCCAAGCTCCAGTTTGACCTCATTCAACCCTCAGGCTTAGCAATTCAAAGCTGTCCTTATATTTGGCATCCTCTCATTGCAAAACGACTGAGAAAAGCTTTGCCTCCTCAAGTCCGTACTAGTTCTTCTAGGGCTGTAGAATGGATGTATGAGGATATTGGTTTTCAGATTGAGGAAAAATCTAAGGACATTCCCTGGCTATTTTTTAAGCACGTGCGACAGTTGGAAATTTATTCAGTTCATGCATTTGTCGCACGTAAACCCTAGCATCTCACCCTACCTCCTGATCATATCTGCCCAGTAAGCATGGAGGGTACTTTGAGCAAGCTGACACTGAGAGGTACTCAGCTGAGTAGAATTTGTGTAGATCACGGGGTTCATCAAATTAGCTGAATTTGAAACATGATCCAGCCCGAGGTAATGTCCAAACTCATGGGCGTAAATAATTCCTTTTCCATAACTCACGATACTTGCTTCCATGATTGCACCATAAAGTCCTTCACCTGGCATATTAGTCCAGGCATTTACTGCAGTACCCCAAGGTCCAGTAGTGACTGCAAGGAGTTGATCACTCGGCAGATCAAAAGTGCGCCGAATTTGATTGAGTTGATTTTGAGAATTTGCGCCATAATCTAGGCTAAACTGAGCAGGATTAACAGCTTCGTAGTTTTCAATTTGAAACCCAATAGCACACTGAGCAAAGATCTGGTTCATCGTCTGAATAATGGTTGCAGCTTGAGCCTCGCTAGCCGTAGCAGTACCTGAGGAATTGGTGTAACTCACGAAGTGAACTGCCAAACAGGTACGGCTGGAATCTCCTGTACATGATTCTCCTACCTTCACTGAGGATTGGCTTGATGGCGCTGGAGAAAGAGCTGGAACAGGTCCTTGCGATGGAGGGGCTTGAGGATCAGACCCAATAGGAGCTGAGGAGCTTTGTCCTGAACCTGCATCACTTTGTGCGCTTGAAATTGACTGCAAGGACGAGGAGACAGGCAATGCCCCCCTATTTCCTGACTGACACGCAAATCCTAAAGATGAAAGGATCCCTAGAGTGAGTGTAAATAGAGTTCTCCGTAAAGCTTTCTTTCTAGTTAATCGTCCTTGATTAGACATCATTCGTACTCTCCTGTTCATGCTTAAAGTTTGTGTATAAAGAGTTAATACGTTGATACTCGTCAAAAGTTTCGCAATGGAGTAAACTCAAGTCATTCAAACGAGTTATGATGAGCTCAGAGCATGAACAAAATGGAGATTTAAAATGAAGACGAATACTCTTGCCACTGCAACTCTTGCGGGAGGATGTTTTTGGGGATTAGAGGAGTTACTCAGGCAAATTCCTGGAGTCGTTCGCACCGAGGTAGGCTATACGGGCGGCACACTCTCGCAGGCACGCTATGAAGATGTATGCACAGGAAGCACAGGACATGCTGAATCGGTTCGTTTAGAGTTTAATTCATCAATCTTATCGTATGAGAATCTCCTGCTCCACTTTTTTAATATGCACAACCCCACGACACTTCACCGACAAGGTAACGATGAGGGTACTCAGTACAGGTCTGTCATTTTTTTTCATGATGAGGATCAACACCAAGTTGCTCTAGAAGTCATCAAAAGAGTGAACCTTTCTCAGGCTTGGAAAAACCCAGTAGTTACAGAAGTCTGCCCCGCCCAAGAATTTTGGCGAGCTGAGGAACTTCATCAAAAGTATCTCGAGAAAAACCCACATGGATACACTTGTCATTTTATCCGCAGCTTTAAATTTTAAAACTTCTCTGATTTAGTTTCTTCTCCCACTCTTCTCTTTTAGAGGAATCAGCAGAGTTCCGAGCAAGATTGGTACAGAGATTAACAAAAAAAGGGCCTTAATTCTGATCTGCTCCTGCAGGAATTGCTATTTTCCTAAGGTGAATTTTTTGATAAACTCATGGATCATTACTCAATGACTGAGGAGCAGATTATGGTTTCAGAGCTATTTGATACAAAAGAATGGAAAATCATTCCAGGATTTCAATTTCAAGACATGACCTACCATCAGTCCATAGATGAGAAGACTGTTCGAATTGCTTTTAATCGTCCTGAGTGCAGAAATGCATTCAGACCCCAAACCGTAGATGAACTATGTACAGCTCTGGAACATGCAAGAACCTCGAGTCAAGTCGGGGTAGTCCTCCTTACGGGTAATGGACCATCACCTAAAGATGGCGGCTGGGCATTTTGCTCAGGAGGAGACCAACGCATTCGAGGGCGTGATGGGTACAAATACACGAATGAGAAGCCTGAAGGTGAAAAAGTAGATTTAGCTCGTTTAGGTCGCCTGCACATTCTAGAGGCCCAACGATTAATCCGCTTCATGCCAAAAATTGTGATTGCAGTGGTTCCAGGTTGGGCAGTAGGAGGAGGCCACTCGCTACATGTTGTATGTGACCTTACTCTAGCTTCACAAGAGCATGCCATTTTCAAACAAACCGATCCAGATGTAGCAAGCTTTGATTCAGGCTACGGTTCTGCTTATCTAGCAAGACAGATTGGCCAGAAGCGTGCTCGAGAGATCTTCTTTTTAGGCTTAAATTACTCGGCTCAAGAGGCTTTTGAAATGGGAATGATCAATAAAGTCGTGCCACACCAGGATTTGGAGAAAGTGGCTCTTGAGTGGGCGAGAATCATCAACGGTAAATCTCCAACCGCTATGCGTATGCTCAAGTATGGCTTCAATCTTCCAGATGACGGCCTTGTGGGACAACAGCTTTTTGCAGGAGAGGCCACTCGTCTTGCTTATGGAACTGATGAAGCTACAGAAGGAAGAAATGCATTTTTAGAGAAGCGAAGACCTGATTTTAAGGACTTCCCCTGGCACTTCTGAGAGTGATCTGTAGAGAGCTTCTCTTTTTGAATCAACTCTCGGATGATCGAAGCGAACATATTCCCTGCCATACACGCTCGGGAGTCAATCCGGAAAGACATTCTAACTTAAGGCCTTCTCGTCTTTCGCATTGATTTCTTTCGCACGGCCAACAATCTACTGGATTGACAGTAATATTCACTTTTCCTGGACCAATGGGCTGGGTCTTAGCAACTCGCCCTGCGCCCCAGACAATCTCAACAGATGATCCACACAGAGCTGCCACGTGAGCAAGACCTGAATCATTACAGACAGAGACTTGAGCTCCTCGAAAGACCTTCCAATAATCAGAGGGAGTGCCTCTGCCTGTCCAATCCGATAATTGTAGAGAAGGATCTCTCATGAGTTCTTGAGCAATCTGCGATTCAGCTGTACCTCCTACGATGACACCTTTCCAGCCTGTCTCTTTCACTAAAATTCGAGCAAGAGCTATAAAGCTAGAAACAGGCCACCTTCTTGATTCCGCCATAGAACCTGGCGCAATGACCCAGTAATGACCAGAGGGAGGTTCAATCGGACGAGCCTCGGGCCAAGCTTTTTCAGCATCAAAATCAGAAAGCACGCCTGGAATTTTTTCATCAAGAGGGTTATGTGGATAGACTCCCCAGAAGTCTTCGACTGGCCCATCAATCTGGACCTCTTCAGGAAGGAGTTTGAGATACTCTTCAGCTCGGTGTAACGCTTCAGTTCCCTGCGCTGATATTCTTTCGTTAAGGAGAAAACCCCGGAAATCAGCGACATATCCCCTTCGACGCGAGACTCCAGAACGCCTCATGATCCAAGCTGAGGAAAATGAAGGAGGCAAACAAATTCCCAAATCCCATGGACCTTTATACCTAAGAATAAGAGAAGTACTTTCTATTGCCTTAATCCGCTCAATCATTGAGGCATGTTTTAGCTTTTCAATCACCACAACTTCATCGACTAAGTTTCGGTATTGAACTGACTCAACCCAAGGAGCACAAGCTACTGTAATCCAAGCACTGGGAAAACTCCTCCTCAAGTAATAGAAGAAGGGAAAAGCCAAAACCTGATCTCCAATCCAATTAGGAGATCGAACTAGGATTCGATTATAGGACGTGCTCATTGATTCCTAAGCTTATGGCAGAACCCAATCGTGGGCAATTCCAAATTTGAAGGTGCACGAAAAAGCTTCCCATCGTAATCATACCAACTCAAGTCATCTTCACTCCAAAAAAGAGCAAAGCGCCACACCTCTTAAGGGAAATAGTGAATGACTCACTAGACCTCCGCACGCCCTCGAATATCCATTGCAGCAAGTGTTGCCATATGCACAATTTGAGTGACACTTGAGTTTTGCGATAAAACATAAGCAGGCTTATTCATTCCAAGTAGAATTGGACCTACAGTTTCTACTTCTCCGAGTTGGCCCAGAAGTTTGTAAGCGATGTTAGCCGATTGCAAATCAGGAAAAATCAAAATATTTGCATCTCCGGGCACTTGATTAAACGGAAAGCTATTAGCAGTAATCTCAGGATTTAAAGCTGTGTCTGCTTGCATTTCACCATCTACAACCCATTCAGGGTGATGTGCACGAATAAGATCTGTGGCATCTCTCACTTTTTCTGCAAAGGGATGATTGTTAGATCCAAAATTAGAAAAAGAAAGCATCGCAATTTTTGGGCTATCTACCATGAACTGAGAAGCAAACCGCGCTGTCTGAACAGCGATATTCGCAAGTTCCTCACTCGAAGGATTAATGTTCACAGTCGTGTCAGCAAACCAGAGGATGCGTTTTCTAAAAATCATGAGATAAACACCCACAAGTTTGGAACCTGGAAGAACGCCGATGGAATGAATGGCCGGACGAATAGTCTCAGGATAACCCTGAGAAACTCCATTTAAAACTCCATCCGCATCCCCTGCCTCTACCATCAAAGGACCAAAATAATTATTCTGCTGCGCCAAATCCCTAGCTTGAAGCTGAGTCATACCTTTTCGTTTTCTGCGCTCAAATAAGAGCTCTGAATAGGCCTGAATCTTTTTGCTCTTGGAGGGTTGAACAATTTGAACGGTTTTCGGATCAAGACTTAAATCCATTTCCTCAATCGTTTTACGAATAACCTCTTCATCTCCTAATAACACAGGCTCTGCAATTTTTTCTTCCGCCAGAATATGTGCAGCTTTTAATATAGAGGGATGCTCACCTTCAGGAAATACTAAGCGATAAGGACGAGCCGCTTTACCCTTTTCTCTTCCCTTCTCCTCAAGCTTTCTCTTCACCGTTCTCATGAACGTGTAGCTTGAACCTAAAAGGGTCTCTAACCACTCACGGTACTTCTTAAGATCAATTTTCTTCCTAGCAACACCTGATTTCATCGCTGCCTCAGCAACTGCAGGAGCTACCCAGAGTAAAGCTCTCTGATCAAAAGGCTTAGGAATGAGATACTCTCGACCAAATCGAAACTCCTTGCCGCCGTAGGCACGAACGACATTCTCAGGCACATCCTCCTTAGCGAGTTCAGCAATGGCTCTCACTGCTGCCATCTTCATTTCTTCGTTGATCGCCGTAGATTGTACATCCAAAGCGCCTCTAAAAATAAATGGAAAGCCCAGGACGTTATTTACTTGGTTAGGATAATCAGAACGACCTGTTGCCATGATCGCATCAGGTCTCACTCTCAGAACGTCCTCAGGCAAAACTTCGGGATCAGGATTAGCCATGGCAAAAATAATAGGATCTTTGGCCATTCGCGAAATCATTTCTACACTAAAGGCACCCTGAGCAGAAAGACCGATCACAGCATCCGCACCCACGAGAGCATCAGACACCGTACGAAGGGAGGTATTTTGAGCAAAAACTTCCTTGTATGGATTCATTCCCTCTTTTCGTCCGCTGTAAATGACTCCATCCAAGTCTGTCATAATGAGATTTTCAGCTCGGACACCTAGCTGAAGGAACATTTTCGCAGAAGAAATACATGCAGCTCCTCCGCCCACAAAAACACATTTTACTTCCTCAATACGCTTACCAATAATTTCTAAAGCATTTAAAAATGCAGCACCACAAATGATTGCAGTCCCGTGCTGATCATCATGAAAAACTGGGATTTTAAGCTTCTTCTTGAGCTCTTCTTCAATAATAAAACACTCAGGAGCCTTGATATCTTCAAGATTAATACCCCCAAAAGTAGGCTCAAGCATTTGACAAGCGCGAATCACATCGTTTGGATCAGAAGCATCGAGCTCAATATCAAATACATCAATATCGGCAAACTTCTTAAATAAGATCGCCTTACCTTCCATCACTGGCTTAGCAGCATGAGGGCCAATATTTCCCAAACCCAAAACAGCAGTCCCATTGGAGATGACGGCAACTAAATTCCCCTTTGAAGTATACTCATAACTAAGATTCTCCTTCTCGGCAATCATCCGGCACGGCTCTGCCACGCCAGGAGAGTAGGCAAGAGATAAATCATGTTGGGTCGTCACAGGTTTAGAAGGGATCACTTCGATCTTACCTTTTCTACCTGCGGAGTGATACTTGAGAGACTCTTTATAAATGCTCATATGATCTCATTTTTCCACAAAAACTACGGTCTAGTCTATGTATAAAATAGGGCAAGCTCATTCGTCCATGGCTTTTTGCTGGGATTTATCATGGTATGAGCCACCAGTTTAACACTTTTTTATGTTCCAGCAAAATTAGTTGAGATACATCTCTGAATGATGGCCCTCTCCGTCGACCCTCAGAAGGGATGACGATTATTGATGAAACGACTCATCTCTACACAACTCAAAAGTGGAGAGAAAGAACAGGAAAACTTCGCTATTAAAATACTCTTTTCAAGCTGCAATCCAAAACATGAACAATAAAAGCTGATCAAATGAAAAAAATAGAAGAACAAAATACATAAAAAAAAACCCACCGCAAACTTCGTTCTGTTTGCTTAGAATTGAATAGACTTGAATCCTTGAGCAAAAAACTTCTAACTCAAGACCGTGAGGAACTTCATCGTGTATATTGAGGTGAACTGGTTTTTATGCATCAAAAGGAGATTACTCGATATCATCTCATCATCAGAGCATCAGTTCATTATTCTTCATGACCATCTCTCAAGGCTCGTCTCGCGGCCCCTAAATCGCCCAGATCACTAGATCGTGGCCGTCGAAGCCGCCTTGAATTCCGCTCTATCTGAGCTATTTCTTCAGCTAGCTCTGGAAAAAAGGACCCTTGCAAGAGCGCCCGAGTAAGTACACCCTCCCCCTGGGGAGCTTGACCACCTCGACCTGGCCCAAACATGGCAAACGCTTCTCTCTCTTCATCCGTCAACACTCGATACTCAGAACCTGGAGGATAGGGACTCGGATTTCGTAAGTGCTCAAATAAGAAATCATCAACCGAAGTTAAAGATCTCAGAGTCTCAATTCTTGATTCAGTTGTATTCATTAACGTACTTGAATTCGGAATGTTATGATCTAACCCCTCCGCTAATATTACTAAAACATCTCGCTCTGCATCAGCTAGCGCTTGAGTAGAAAGATGAGCTCGATTAGAGGAGTACAGGTGTTGAAATATGGAATCATCAACCACAGATAAAGGTCCTTCAACATCTCTCCTGAAGGAAGTAAAGGACTGCAAAGAACTCATCAGATGCAAACGTCTGTCACCTAGATCAATAGCCATTGTCTCCTGCCTGGGTATTGGCCTGTGAGAGCCATCAAGAGCAAAACCTCCCTGGTTGTATTCATCAAAATCATCTCGTTCTGTGTCGAATAGAGTTGCGGTAACACGATGGATCCGTCTTTCAGGATGAAAATCAGAACCTCTGATATACCCTTGACGATCTCGACCATGAGCATCGAATCCTTCTTCATTGAAACCATCACGGTCGAATCCACTCCCATCAAAGGGATGTCCGTTAAAAGCATGAATACCATCTCGATTAAAGTAACGAGCATCAAATCCTAGATCAGAATAGCGAGTTCCATTTCGATGCTGACCCGACCGATCAAATCCAAAAAGATTACGTCCGGTTCTTGAATCAAAACCCCAAATCCCATTAGAGCCGACATTAAATCCATCGTCGGTAAAGCCTATGTAGTTCACACCACAATCACTCAACTCAGCTCCAGTAAGATAGTGAATACCTACCTCATTAAAACCCATAAAATTAAAGCCATCCGGATCATATGTACTCAAGGTTCCATCAGAATGAAGGTAACCATTTGATCCAATAAAACCACGTCGATTCACACCCTGAGCATTAAATCCTTCAAAGTTAAACCCATCTGAATCAAATTCACTTCCCGTAACTCTATGTCGCAAATCTCGATCAAAGCCAAAATAAGAGTAGCCATCTTGATCAAATAAGGTACCATTGCGATGAAATCGCAACATATTCATTACTAATGGCCGAAAAAAACCTTTAGCATCGTATCCAGCATCATCATAAAGAGTTCCATTACGATGAAGCCCAGAAGAGTCAAAGCCGTATGAATCATAAATGGGAGATTGTTCAGACTGAGGCACAGAACCTCCTGATTTATCTTCTCTGCAGGAACAGCAAAAAGAGCAAATCAAAGCCATCAAAAACAAGCTTTTTATTAACTTCATGGGATACCTTAATCTTACGGCCTTAGAACTTCGACTCGTAATCCAATTTATTATTTATTGATTAAAGAGCTCTGGAGTATCATATTTTATGAACTAAATAAAGAACTCCCATAAATCACGCACAACCCTCTTTAGAATCCACTATCCCATCTCATGCGAATAGATGATGCAACAAAGATGACTAAAACCTCAACGAATCAACTAGCACAACTCCTTTCAAATGAACGAAAAGGATGGTTTTCAATCTAAAAAACAATGAATATCATTTAAAGCCAAATCTACTGATCACTGATGAGCACCTAAAAATCTACGGGAGCTCACAGTACTTAAATTCCCTAGATTGGGAGCTTATTTTTAGCTACACTCGGCACATGCAAGGCCAAGGAGTATTTGACCCAAACTTCTATATAGAGTTTCGACCGTTTTATCCTGCATCGACCTTCGCAGGCCTTCAGGATCGACTGACTCAAGCGGGTTTTTCCACTCCTTTTCAAATAGCGGATATCGGCTGTGGCACTGCTCACTCCATACTCTCTCTCCTCAACTCAAGGATCCCGGCAAACATCACCGGAATTGATCCCGATCCATCCATGCTTCTCACTGCCGAAAAATTAATTCAGGACTCATCTCATAAAAACAACATCCAACTTCAACTTGGGTCAGCCGAATCTCTGAACATGATTGATGCTTGCATGGATGCAGTCCTTATTGGATCAGCATTTCACTGGATGAACGCGCAGTCCTCTGCTTTGGAGTTTTATCGAGTCTTAAAACCTCGCGGTCTTTTAAGAGTGTTTGAGTACCAATTCCCAAAATCAATTTCACACCCAGCTCTTAATAATTGGATTAAACAACAATTTAATGAAAAATGGAAAGCACCAGGACAAACCCCTAGAGGAACATTTAAAAAGGTCACCCAGGTTTTCAGAAATAATCCGCATTGGAAACTCACCGAAGAAAATCAACCTCAAATGATTCTTGCTCTCACTCCCGATCAACTCACTGGTCTTATCCTATCTCAATCCAGAGTGTATCACTATGAAAGTCAACTCGAGGATCATGAAAAACTGGAGTTCAGATCCCAATTAAGACTCACCATCTCTCAAATCATGAAGGACTTTCTGCAATTAGAGTTCGATTTCAAACTCACCTGGGTAGAGTTTCAAAAGGTATCTGCTCGAGCCTCCAGTGCTGATTCTACTTCAAACTCAATTCTTCGCAGCTACTCATTAGAGTGACTCATGAAAACCTATAAAGCTCAAACCCAAACAAACTTAGACTTGTCTCTGACTTGCACCAAGGCAAGTCTCCTTAACCCTCAACTCTTTATCTATGCATTCCTTCAAGATAAAAAGCAGGTCTACTTTGCCAAAACCCAAAAAAACTTGAGCATTCACTCGCCATTTACAGCAATTTCACTCCTCATTCATGGGATCTACCATCGCTACCCTGAACAGGCGCATCATCTATTGAGAAATCGTATCTTCACTAATCAACAAGAAGCTACACCCTTGAGCTACGGGATGGTTAAGGTTGCAGCCAAACGAATTACTTACGATATTCAAACATTTCCTGACCCAAAACTTCCGTTTATTGATCTATCAGAAAACCATCACACTCTTTTAGATGATACGCCCCACACCGACATTCATCAAATGACCAGAGTCAGCTCTAATCCATTCGCCACAGATCACGACTGGATGAAATTAGCTCTAGATCTGGCAAAAGATCTCTCTACTAACGAAACTTGTGACCAAAAGCTCTTTAAAAATAATCGTCCCATCGCTTCAATTTTAGTTTGGAACAATCCGTCCACCTTAAAGGACGAACTTTTGGAAGTGGGATTGAACGTTCAATCCAAGAATAAATCCATACATGCTGAAGTAAATCTCATTCAGAGATATTATCAAAGGACTCAACATCCACTACCCCGTCGCTGTAAAATTCTAACAACCCTGAAGCCCTGCAGGATGTGTGCGGGAATGATTTGGCAGTGCGCGCAAGACCCGCTGTCTCTTCAGATTTTCTACGCCAAGGACGACCCTGGCACTCATGCAAAAGACACCCTTCTAATCTCAAGCTCGGCTGATCGAAGAAAATTTGATCCTGCTTCTTATTCTTCTCAGATCAATCTTCTTCAAAAACTCTCTGATCTTTGACTAGTGATTTAAGTTTTATAAAGCTGGAAAAAATCTAGTGACGCCTTCCAATCAATGATCTGAGACTCTCTCCGCAGAGATGCCGCGTCCCGTGTTGAACTAAAACAATTTTTTTAATTGAAATATGATTTGCTCATTACAAACAGGATTCCTTTTTAATAGGCCTTGAGGTAAACAAAGTTATGACTCGTTGGTTGAAGTGTGTAGTTATCAGTAAGATCTTTTTAATCCTCCTCTCTTATTCAAACGCCCAAGCTATCACCAGAAAACAAATGAGAGAACTTACTGACCGAGCTCAAGAATCAGGAGGATTCACTGAATCCTTAATCAATGACATCAAACAGCTCATCCATGAAGACTTGGAATGCGAAATTTATCAGGGCACCCGGGAGCCATATGCAGCAGAACATAAGGCTTTAGTAAAAAAATTAAATGCACATATCACTGAATTTAGAGATAGGGGTGACCTTAGCAGTAACTATCTCATGCAGTTTAAGATTCTAAGTATTGGATTTGTAAGAACTTCTCGATATAAAGGCGAGCAGACTTACTGGAGAGATTTTTTTCATCGCATGATTGAGGTACTTGAAACCTTAGAAGCAAATCTACTCACCATGGGTCAACTGACAAGACCTCTCCCTTGCAGCGAAATTCCAGAAATCACCCTTCCGCCTTCCTCACTTTCATGCATGAGTAGTAAATTACCGCCTTTTAGCTCCAACCCTATCTTGATCAGTCCTGCTCCGGCAGGCTCATATATTCCTTGCCGTCTGGACCTACCGGCGGGTAGGCACCTTGATCTAAGCTCTTCAACTGCAGCTCTCGAACTGGCAACTCTCCAGAACCCTCATCCGCGATCGGTTCTAGCCTTTATCAAGAATCGAGCTCACACAGAAGAAGGACATGCCTCTGCTCTTGCAGGCGCCTCAGTCCTAGAAATTGAAGCAGAAGCGGATGCTGCCCCTGACTTCACTGTACTTCGCCAAAATCGTGCTCGTGCAGAACTCCAACAATCCTTGCACGAAGAACTCTTCGTCTTGCCCGAGTATAGTATTGAGATCAAAGAGCAGGCTTCAGATCATTCATGGCGTGTTTCTTGGGTCAAAGAAGACTCCCATGATTTTTCTTTGCAACCAGGGCAAATAGAGCCTGTCGAGTTTGGATCAAAATACAGCGTGGGGCTTTCTAGACATCCAGGAGAAAGAGAATCCTTTGAGGATGCTCACCTCGCTTATTGGTTTCCAGCCGATCATAACCCCCTTGCCGAAATCGGGGTCCATGATTTTGGAGTACTGGGAGTCCTAGATGGCCATGGGGGCCGAGGCATTGTAGACTATGCCCCTGAAATTATCCCTATTACTCTTGGACATTTTCTTAAGGAATTAAGCGCTGATGAGATCTCAAATCCTGATATCGTGAGACAAACTCTTGAGAATGCTTTTTCCTCTGAATCAGAGCACTTTCGTGCACCTATGCATGATGGCTTCTTTAGAGTTTCAGTGGATGAGGCGATAAAGGCCCATTGCAATTACTCTTCAGATCCCGCTCTAAGAATGGCATGCTTAACCTCTGGTGCATCAGCCACAATTGCAGTATTTTTAAATCAATACATCTACTTGGTGCAACTTGGCGATACTAGAGCAACTTTACTCCCTACTTCTGGACGAGCCAAACGCCTCACTTCAGAGCATTACCCTGAGGACCCCATTGAAGCTCAAGCCATTGTAAAGCGTGGTGGCTTTGTTTCTGCAGAGACAGATGTCAGTGTTCCAAGGTTAGATGGGCTTTTATCAACATCAAGAGCATTAGGTGATTGGTTTATTAAAGGCACTAGCAGTAATGTCTTGCACGTAGGACGCATCCCAGAAGTCACCTATATTGACCTTGAGACAGAACCTATGAAAGCACTCATTCTTGTAACAAATGGTATTACTCATAGCATCCCAAGTGACCTGCGATTGGGAGATCTAGTGGGTGAATCCTTAGACTCAGGAGTAGCTCTTGCAGCAAGAGGGCTTCAAGCACATGCTATTGCCAGCGGCAGCAATGATGACTCTATTGCATTAATTCTCAAACCCTTATAGCAGAACGATTGGAGTGATCTCTCCGAGGGCACTCATAAAAATGAGGATTTGAATTTTTCCTCCAAAACTTTCAAAAATGAGATATAAGCCCTCTGAAATCTTGGGGGGATTGATTTCATGAGCCTTATTCTTAGTCGTGTCATGGTCATCTTATTCGTATTGATTTGCCATCAAGCTCAAGCTGAACAACTTTACATCGCTCGGCAAATCTCATTTCCAGAATTTTATTAAGGAGCCCAGGTCACTCTACTGAGTAACCAGAGCCAACAACATTAAGATCCGTCAAAAAGTAGACCTGATGCGCCACATAGTATTCTTAAGTATTAATAACTAACTCTTAACCAGATGGGAGTCACTTATGAACTCATACAAAACATCAAAAACTAAATTGTGGCTTGCCTTATTCACAGTTCAGCTTTTATTTGCTTTGAGTTACATTTTTTCAAAACTTCTGATGCAAGCATTCCCACCTATGATTTGGGCCTTCATCAGGAGCTCAGTAACAGCAATCATTCTCCTATCCCTAGCATCTCTTCTTAAAAAGCCTAGACCCAAACTCAACCGTGGCTTCATCTTCCCTCTTTTAATTTTCTCGCTCATGGGGGGAGCTATAACACAAGGTTTTTATCTCCTAGGACTTCACTACTCGACTTCAACGAATAGTGCGATTCTCTACACACTCTCACCACTCATGACCCTAGCCGCTGTCATTTGGATAGGACAAGAAAGAGCTACCCTACCTCGATTAATTGGATTTTTATTCGCCTTCCTCGGTGTAACCATCCTAAGTCACATTGAAAACTACCAACTCTCCAATCATCAGCTTTTGGGGGATTGCCTCACTCTCCTGAGTTGCTTTAGCTATGGATTATTTTTAGCCCTTTCAAAACCCTTCTTTGAGAAATTTGATGATTTATGGATTACAGCAGGTATGTTCTCTATCTCGAGTCTGATCTTTGGGGTATTTGCCATTAAGGAGCTACCGCAATTTCATATTCCAATCATGACTCCATCGCTCATTGCAATGGTTCTTTACGGCATTTTAGGATCTACTCTCTTGAGCTACTTTCTCGTCATCTGGACACTTAAGCGTGCACCATCTTCTCAAGTTGCCCTTTTTGGTTACCTACAGCCTCTCCTCACAAGTTTGATCTGCTGGATATTTTTCGAAGAAGTAATTTCTGAACGCACTCTCCTAGCCAGTGGATTTATTCTTGCTGGAGTTTCATTAACAATAGAATGGAGATTTTTAAAAAGTATTAGCCAAGCCACTCACACCTAGGGTATGGGAGGACACGAGGAGCAAATTTCTCATGGGAAAAAAGCAATATGATTTTATCATTGTTGGCGGTGGCTCTGCAGGCAGTGTTTTAGCAAATCGCCTCAGCACCCATCCCTCCCACCAGGTTCTTGTCCTTGAAGCCGGACGACCCGATTATATTTGGGATATTTTTGTGCATATGCCGGCCGCTCTTACCTACCCCATCGGGAGTCGTTTCTACGATTGGGGCTATCAATCTGACCCTGAACCGTTTATGGGAGGCCGAAGAATCTATCATGCACGAGGAAAGCTCCTCGGTGGATCAAGCTCGATTAACGGGATGATCTACATCAGAGGAAACCCCCTGGACTATGAAAAATGGTCCAAGGATCCTGGTATGCATCAATGGGACTACGCCCATTGCCTCCCTTACTTTATGAGGGCAGAAACGCGCACAATCGGAGCAGACTCATACCATGGTTTTAGCGGTCCGCTCATGTTAGAAAATGGGCCCTGCGATAATCCCCTCTTTCAGGCCTTCTTCAAGGCCACTGAGCAAGCAGGTTACCCCTATACTCCAGACGTCAATGGATACCAACAAGAAGGTTTTGGTCCTTTTGATCGAAATATTCATCAAGGCCGCAGACTCTCTGCAGCTCGAGCCTATCTCCACCCTGCACGAAGGATGAGAAAAAACCTCACGATCAAGTGCTGGGCATTAAGTACACGAGTTTTATTTGACGGAAAACGCGCCATTGGCGTGGAGTACCAACAGTTTGGTAGGATGCATCGCGTATATGGTAAGGAAATCATTCTCTGCGGTGGAGCTATTAACTCTCCACAACTCTTGCAGCTCTCTGGAATTGGAGACGCAAAAGACTTAACTCCTTTGAATATTCCTGTCCTTCAGGATCTTCCAGGAGTGGGAAAGAATCTTCAGGATCACCTTGAGGTATACGTTCAATACGCCTGTAAAAAGCCTGTCAGCATGTATCCCGCGCTTCAGTGGTGGAATAAACCTTGGATTGGTTTTCAGTGGTTATTTCAAAGAAAAGGGGCAGCAGCAACAAACCATTTTGAAGCAGGTGGGTTTATTAGAAGCAACTCTGAGGTTGCTTATCCAAATCTTCAGTTTCATTTTCTTCCCCTTGCAATTCGATATGACGGGACGTCTCCCGCACAAGGACATGGGTATCAAGTTCATGTTGGACCCATGAACTCCGATGCTCGAGGATTCGTAAAAATTCGATCTCAGGACCCTACACAATATCCGAGACTAGTCTTTAACTACCTCTCTACAGAGCAGGATCGTAAGGAATGGCTTGAAGCTATTCGATTGGCTCGCCACATCCTCAATCAACCCGCATTTGAGGAGTTTAACGGCGGAGAACTCTCGCCGGGGCCACTCGTACAGTCAGATCAGGAGATCCTCTCCTGGGTCAAGAGTGAAAGCGAGACTGCCTTACACCCCTCTTGTACTTGTAAGATGGGGTTAGATCCTCAAGCAGTCGTTCATCCTGACTCGCTCTTGGTTCATGGCGTCCAGAACTTAAGAGTGGTTGATGCCTCTATCATGCCCTATATTACGAACGGAAATCTCTACTCACCCGTCATGATGATTGCGGAGAAAGCATCAGACCTGATTCTTGGTAATACTCCTTTAGTGCCATCTCAAATTGATTACTACCAACACTCAGAAGATACTTTAGCAAGAAATCTAAAAATGAGCTCCTCTCTAGAGAAACTCACTTCGGAGTCACTGCCGTAGTCTCAATAACAAGCTGATCACCCAATCATAAAACCTCTTCTGCATGGGAAATTTAGGAGCACATGCTCAGAATTCCATTGCCTAAGAGCAGCCTTTCAAATAAATCTCTGGTCAAATAAGATCAACTGCAATTGACCCTAGGCTGGAGGTTTTAAGTGAAGCCCAGAGTAGCTTTTTCCTTAGGAATAACCTTAGTGTTTTTTCTTACCCAAGATGCATTTTCAGCTCTTAAGGTGGGAATTACGACTCGAGATCCCATGATTGTAGGAAGCATTGCTGAAACTATACACTTTTTGTTCCCCTCACAGGAACTGAGTGTGAAGGCTTTTTCAGTAGACTCAGGCGTTGCAGTACAACCCGTAGGGAAAGAATCTGCTCAAACTGGAGCTCAAAATCGCCTCAGAGAAGCAAAGAGAATAATCCACTCTGAAGAGTACCCTGATTATTGGATCTCACTTGAGCACTTCATTGAAAACTCTGCAGATTCAGAGTCACTTCAAGAATCTCTAGTCCTATTCTTAGAAAAAAAAGGTCACACCCCTAGAATTGAGCAAACTTTACCAGAGAATGTGAATGCATCCGAGTTTGCGCGTGTGATTTCTCAAACTCCAACTGATTATGAGCATAGGAAGAGTGGCTATTTAGTATCACTTGCCCAAACCAGAAGACCTGAATCTTCTGTCATCCTTGAGAGCTCAAATGCCGTTGAAGGATACGTGCATGAGAATCCTAAAAAGAGACTGGAATTCATCCGAATGGCTCTCATCCAGGCTATGATCAAGCAAGAACTCACTGAAACACCTGATTTTCCAAAGCCAGGTGTTTTATTCAGAGATGTATCCTCAATTTTTGCTTCACCTGAACTTTTTAGAGCTGTGATCCAAATTTTAAAAAGTGAATATGAATCCAAGGGAATTCAAGTCATCGCAGGACTAGAATCTAGAGGATTTCCATTCGGTGCCGCATTAGCGCAGGAAATGAAACTCCCTTTTATGATGATCAGAAAAAGTGGAAAGCTCCCTCGCCCTACCCATACCCTACGATACACCACAGAATATAGTACGGATGAAATTCAAATTTCAGCCTCAGCACTTCCCAGAAAATCACTGGGTAGGGTTTTAATCGTGGATGACTTACTGGCAACAGGAGGAACCCTTCAAGCTGCAGAAAAGCTATTCCAGGCTGCCGGAGCGAGCGAAGTTCATCTAGCCTGTTTAATCGAACTCACAGGCCTTCACGGGAAATCTAAACTGACATCCCCATTTTATTCACTCATTCAATATTAATACATCCTTGAGGACTCGTCTCATGAATTTGCACAGCTTCAAATCTATCTGCATCAGTCTATTTTTTTTCGTAGGCACAACAACCCATGCTATCCCACCTACGCTTGGAATTGGACTACTCCATAGCCCAAGTGAACTTGCAGCTCAAAAAGCATTCTTTGAGGCCCAAGGATCCCGATTTACACTTTTGCCGGATTTAACACGCAAATTTGAGAACGATAACCTCATTGTTCAGTTCTATCACCCTGCCGTCAACACCACTGGGATTGAGGTGGTGAATCAGGACGCAAGTATTTCAGTACCTGCTAAACTCTCTTTTGAATCTCTCATGGAGGCTTTAATCAAGATCAGAACTGCGAAGACACTAGGTGCATCAGAGGTGTCCGTGTTTAGTCAGATCCCGTTTAATGCAATTGAAATTGAGGGACCTTTAACTAGGGAGCTTGAAGTTGTTCAATTTTTTGCAGTGGCTGGAGCTGATTATGGCATTCAAGCGGGAGCACGGGTAGATTTTGATCAAAAAAAACCCACTAAGAACCTAGTGACTCATGAGGACTTCTGGATAGGTAGCAGCAATCACCCGGATCTATTAGCAGAAACGGCTGATCTTTTAGGAAAGAAACCCTACAGTTTTGAAGAACTACTCGCAGCACCAGAGGAGCTTCGCGGCAGAAGAATTTACTGGATGGTTGCCTCAGAAGCGCCCATTAACGATCACTTCTTTTTAGCCCTAGCTCAAGCTTCTTGGATGAGTCGACAAGGAGCGAGCGTTCACCTGATTACTCCTTATTTATTTTACTCTCGTTCTGATAAACCAGAGTTTGACGTAGGAGTAACAACTCAGGGCAGACTCATTGCAGACCTTATCGAGTCTACGGGAGTTCACGGAATCACCGTGGTCAGGGCACACGCTCCTCAATCCCTTGGTTTTTTTAAAATCCACTCCAAAGAGATCACTTCAAGGCCTACACTAATTGAATTCTTGAGTGCAAATGAGGTGGATTGCATCATTTCTCCAGATGCTGGATTTCAGAAGGATGCCACTAAGTTTCAACACGATCTTGCACAAGTGTACTCAGGAGCCAAACAGGTGAGTCTAGTTGTGATGAATAAGGAACGTGACTTTGAAGGAAGAGAGAGAATCCTAGGAGGCACAGGAATTGAAAATATTGCAGGCAAAACAGTTGCGATTGTAGATGACGAAACTGCATCCGGAGGCACACTCGATCAGGTTGCTAAGATGATCCAAGGGCACCACCCCAGGAGAATTCTAGCAGTAGTCACACACCTCGCAGGGCATGCAACCAAGGCCACTCAATCTGCTGCGATTGAACACATTGTAGTCACTAATACGTTACCTATCAAGGTCAAGCACGAGAAACTGACCGTGCTCTCAATCGCAAGGGAGCTTGCAGCGGATATTGCTCACGCTGAGGCTAACAGAACCAGGTAAATCAGCAATTTTGAGTCATTCAAGATTAAAATCGAAGGATATAGAAAAAGGGGAGATCGTTTTCGCTCTCCCCTTCTACTCATTTTAAGATTTCTAGATCAAGAAACCTTGGGTATCTCCCTTAGAAAAATCCCATGGGTTTTGGATCGTAGGAGGTAAGGATATTTTTAGTCTGCGTGTAATGAGACAACATCATTTTATGAGTTTCTCGCCCCAACCCAGACTGTTTGTATCCTCCAAAAGAGGCGTGAGCTGGATAGAGGTGATAACAGTTCACCCAAATACGTCCGGCCTTTATTTCCTTGCTCAGTTCATGTGCTGTGTGAAGATTTCTCGTCCAAACCCCAGCCCCCAATCCGTAACTAGTATCATTTGCAATTTGAATTGCTTCTGAAACATTCTTAAATTGAGTGACAGAAACCACTGGACCAAAGATCTCCTCTTGGAAGATCCTCATGTGATTTTTGCCTTCAAAAATTGTGGGCTCAAAGTAATAACCCTGCTCTAGACCTGCAACCTTTGCAGATTTACCACCCATGAGGATCTTTGCGCCTTCTGATTTAGCAACCTGAACGTAGGATTGAATTTTTTCCAACTGATCTGAAGAAGCCTGAGCACCCATCATCGTTTCGGTATCGAGAGGATGGCCCATCTTAATTTTACCCACCCTGGACATAGCTAAATCCATGAAGCGTGTGTAGATTGATTCATGAATCAAGGCACGTGATGGGCATGTACAGACTTCGCCCTGATTTAGGGCAAACATAGCAAAGCCTTCCATCGCTTTTTCCACAAAGCTATCAGGCTGATCAAAAATATCCTGCATAAAGATATTAGGACTTTTACCTCCCAACTCTAGAGTAACAGGAATAATGTGATCTGACGCATATTTTAAAATGAGCTTCCCTGTGCTTGTCTCACCTGTGAATGCTACTTTTGCTACACGAGGAGAGGATGCAAGGGGTTTGCCTGCTTCTAGCCCAAAGCCATTCACTATGTTGAGAACACCCTTGGGTAGCAAATCCTGAATCATTTCAGCAAATAGAAGAATAGAAACTGGAGTCTGCTCAGCAGGCTTTAAAATCACACAATTACCAGTAGCTAGAGCAGGAGCAAGTTTCCAAGCTGCCATCAAAAGTGGGAAGTTCCACGGTATAATTTGAGCAACTACACCTAGAGGCTCCTTCACGTGATAAGAAAACGTCATGGGATCAAGCTCAGACATCCCACTTTCCTCGGCACGAATCACACCGGCAAAATACCTAAAGTGATCGATTGCCAATGGAAGATCTGCCGCAAGAGTCTCCCTCACAGGCTTTCCATTTCCCCAAGTTTCAGCAACGGCAAGCTTCTCTAGATTTTGCTGCATTCGATCAGCAATCTGAAGCAAGATCTGAGACCTCTGGGTGACGCTGGTCTTCCCCCAGCCTGGAGCTGCAGCATGAGCCGCATCTAAGGCCAACTCAATATCCTTGGAGTTGGAGCGAGGAACCTGAGTGTAGGATTTTCCTGTGACTGGAGAAATCACATCAAAAAACTGGGAATCTACAGGCCCCATCCACTCACCATTGATCAAGTTCCCATAGGATGACTTAAATTGAACCAAAGAGCCTGTTGTTCCAGGATCAGCATACTTCATAGTTGAATACCTCCTAAAGATTTGGAGGGGATCCTAGTCCGATTTTAATGAT
>Ga0255087_1000073_pt1 | contig 44897 bp, 37 predicted proteins | sample Colum_Miss_RepA__FD_188561 | JGI IMG/M metagenome (GOLD analysis project Ga0255087, IMG submission 188561) | Freshwater microbial communities from Columbia River, Oregon, United States - Colum_Miss_RepA_8d | ecosystem: Environmental > Aquatic > Freshwater > River | place: USA: Oregon | collected...
GCCAAGAGACTTAAAGTTAAATCCAGTTAAGGATTATGTCAAGTCTAAAGAGAATATTCCTTAATATTCATCGATTCTTTTTAAAAGAGAATCGAAAAATGATCTTCCCAAACACACTCGAAAAAAGTTACTTCATACTTATTATCTTTGGCACACATAAAGGATTGTTCATGGAAAAGTTAGTAGTTACAGGTGGATGCGGATTTATTGGCAGCAATTTCATTCGCATGATTCTAGAAAAAGAGCCCACGGTTGAAGTAATCAACTTCGATCTGCTCACCTATGCTGGCAATCTTGCCAATCTTAAAGATTTGGAAAAGAATCCCAGGTTAAAATTCTTCAAGGGCGACATTGCCAACAAGCAAGATGTTGATGCAGTCCTAAAGGATGGAGTTTCTTCGGTAGTACATTTTGCTGCTGAAAGTCATGTTGATCGAAGCATTTTAGATTCTGGGCCTTTCATTCGCAGTAATATTGTTGGCACCCAGGTGCTTTTAGATTCTGCAAGAGCCCACAACATCAAAAGATTTGTTCATGTTTCAACAGATGAAGTATATGGCAGCTTGGGTGATACAGGGTTTTTCACCGAAGATACTCCACTTGCTCCCAACAGTCCTTATTCCGCAAGCAAGGCATCTTCTGATCTGATTGTTCGCAGCTATGTTCATACTTTTGGTTTTCCTGCAATGACCACACGATGCTCTAACAATTATGGGCCATATCAATTCCCCGAAAAGCTGATTCCACTTTTCATCAGCAATTTGCAACGAAATGAACAAGTCCCGGTGTACGGGGATGGTTTAAATGTACGCGATTGGATTCATGTAAATGATCATTGTTCAGGCATTCTTGCTGTACTGCGAAAAGGCCGTGTAGGTGAAGTTTATAACCTAGGCGGAAAAAGCGAACGGACCAATCTTGAGTTAACGCATGCACTCCTCAACAACCTGCAAAAACCCCACTCTTTAATTCGCTATGTTAAAGATAGACCAGGCCATGACAAACGATACGCCATTGATTGTTCTAAAGCAGAAAAAGAATTAGGCTGGACTCCAACGGTTATTTTCGAAGAGGGTTTAAAGCATACTGTAGAATGGTATCTTGCAAACACTGATTGGATTAATTCCATTCGCACAGGTGATTATCTTTCGTACTATCAAAAGCAATATGGGCACCGATAATAAAAAATTTGGTAGCAGTACGGTTCTTATTACTGGGATTACCGGATTTGCTGGTTCGTATCTTGCAGAACATCTTCAGGGGTTCGCTGGGCAAATCCATGGGATCAGCAGGTCAGGCAAATGGCCTAAAACTTGCCCTGAAAATCTTCATATTATACCGCTCCATACCAGCAATTTTCAAGATTCGGCCCACTTGTCAGTACTTTTAAAAACGATTAATCCTACACACATCTATCACCTAGCTGGATTTGCCCAGACGGGGAAATCTTTTGTAAATCAACATGAAGCTTGGGCGGGTAATCTGAACGCCCCACAGACTCTTTATGATGCCATCAAAAAATCAGGCATTAAGGCAAAGGTTCTTTTCGCTGGGTCCGGTTTAATTTATGGATCTGCCAGATACGACAAAGAAATTAAAACCGAATCTTCAGAGTTAATGCCCCAAAGCCCATATGCATCTAGCAAAGCTGCGGCCGACCTTTTGAGCTATCAAGTTTGGGCAAACGACAAGATAGAAATAATTCGTACACGGCCTTTTAATCACATCGGGCCAAGGCAATCCATTGATTTTGCAATGGCGAGTTTTTCCAAACAAATTGCTGAAATAGAACTCTTAGGAAAAAAACCTGTCATTAAAACAGGTTCACTATCTGCTTTCCGAGATCTCACTGATGTACGGGACACGGTAAAAGCTTATGCGAGCCTGATGGAGCATGGGATACCAGGCGAAGCTTATAACATCGGGTCTGGTAAAAACACTCGTATTTCTGATGCTTTAAAAATGCTCGTTTCTTTTTCAAATAACCCCAACTTAATAATTGAGGAAGAGCTTTCCTCTTCCGCTCAAGATTTTGAATTGCTTGTCGGCATCGATAAACTTAACAAAACTATTTCTTGGGAACCGGCCTTTTCTCTTGAAGAAACTCTTACCGACACTTTGAACTATTGGCGTCAGGTTATTACCGCCCAATTGCAAAACCCTAAGGAATAAAAATGAAAATTGCTGTAGTTGGAACTGGTTATGTTGGCTTGGTTACTGGTACTTGTTTTGCAGATAGCGGAAATGAAGTCATATGCATCGACAAGGATGAAGCGAAAATTGCGGTCTTGGAAAAGGGGAAGATCCCAATCTATGAACCTGGCTTATTAGAAATGGTGCATCGTAATTCTCGGGACGGCCGACTTGTATTCACAACAGATTTACCAAAAGGCGTCCAATCAAGTGATTTGGTATTCATCGCTGTAGGCACCCCTCAAAGTGAAACAGGAGCTGCTGATCTTTCCACTGTTTTTGCTGTTGCTAAATCTATCGCACTCGCTGCAAACAAAACCAAAATTGTAATCATAAAAAGCACTGTTCCTGTAGGCACCAATAAGAAAGTACAAGACATTGTAAATGCGAACAGCAAATTCCCCATCCACATTTGCAGCAATCCAGAATTTCTTAAGGAAGGGGCTGCAATTGAAGATTGCACCAAACCAGACAGGGTCGTCATAGGAATTCGCTCTCCGGAACTGTCCGAAATTTTTAAAGAGTTATATGCGCCTTTTTTAAGGACTGAACGCCCTTTATTAATCATGTCGCCTGAAAGTGCAGAAATGACAAAGTATGCTGCCAATGCGATGCTTGCCACCAAAATCAGTTTTATCAATGAGATGTCAAACATCTGCGAAAAGATGGGCGGGGATATCAATGATGTCCGCAGAGGGATCGGGCATGACATCAGAATTGGATTTCAATTTCTGTTTCCGGGCGCAGGATATGGCGGCAGTTGTTTCCCAAAAGATATTCGTGCATTGATCCACATGGCAAATGAAATCGGAATTGCACCCACCATGCTTGCTGCAATTGATGTTGTTAATGAACTTCAGAAGGAGCTTCTTTTTTCAAAAATCCATGATCATTTCAAAGGAAATATCAAAGGCTTAACTTTTGGAATCTGGGGCTTGGCTTTTAAACCACGAACCGATGATATCCGGGAGGCTCCCGCATTGGTGCTAATCGACGCCCTTCTAAATGCAGGCGCTAAGGTTCAAGTTCATGATCCGGAAGCAATGCCCAATGTTAAGGCGATTTATGGTGATAAGCTTTCTTATTGCAGCAAACCCTATGATGCTCTTCAAGGCGCGAACGCCCTAGCTATCGTTACAGAATGGCAGGAGTTTCGGAATCCAAATTTCCAATTCATGGCAGGAATGCTTAAAGAAAACGTCATTTTTGATGGGCGAAATCTATACGAACCTAAAGTTCTTTCCTCAGTTGGTTTCACTTATTATTCTATCGGAAGAAAAACATCCTTCCCAAATTCTTGACTCATGATCCCCAAGATGAAAATCTTTAAAATGGGCCTATCATGAATTACATGGAAAACAAAAACACACCAAACCCATGGGATCTCGATGCAGAAGCCATTGTTGTAAAAATCCGATGGTTTGGCGTTTTAATAGGCTATTTTCTTGTTAATGCAACAGATTTGAGTGGCGACCGCAGGGGTTTATTAAACGCAATCCTTGCAATCGGGGTTGGGTACACACTTTTAGACACTTATTTCAGTTGGAAAAAAAAAGTTTTCCTAGCCGACTACCCGTTGTTTATCGCAGCTATGGAATCACTTTTCATCGGCCTACTTTGCTTCTATGAAGAGGGCCTTTCAAGCACTTTCCGTTATTATTATTTTCTTTCAATCTTATGTTGCGCATTGCGATACTCTTGGATTGTGACTGCGCTTTGCTTTACTTTTCATTGCATCAGTTATACTACCTTAGTTTTTCTTTTGAATGATAATTCACAAAGTAAACTTTTCATCTCACTAACAATGATTGTCATGGGTTGGCTAGCGTGGGCATCGACATCATTAACCTCGCTTCTAAGAAGAACCAGTTCGTCTCTGGAAGTTTTAAATCAGGAGTTATTAAAAAACCAATCCGAGCTTGAAGCAAGAATTGCAGAAAGATCAAAGCAGTTACAGGAAGCACAAGCACAAGTATTACAGCAGGAAAAAATGGCTGCATTTGGACTATTAGCGGCAGGAATCGCCCACGAGGTTGGCAACCCACTCACCTCTATTTCCTCTATGGTGCAAATCCTTCAAAAAAAAGAACTCGATGATTACACAAGAGAAAAACTTGACCTAATGAGCGGCCAACTAATACGGATTCGCGATACTCTTCGAGAGGTAATGGATTTTTCCAGGCCAGCTAATCTCGAACGAAAAAAAATCAAACCTCTGCCTGTCATTGAAGAAGCGATGAATATTGCAAAATATTACAAGAGGACCAGAGGTAAGGTTATTTTGATTCCTGTCCCTCAAAACCTGCCAACCATCAACGGAATTCATGATCAATTGGTACAGGTAATTCTCAACCTTATCTTAAACGCCATTGATGCTGCGGGCACAGGGGGTATTATTGAGGTTGGAATCGCAGTCGAAGGTGACACCATTATTTTTCAAGTAAGCGATAACGGCCCAGGAGTCGCAGAAACTGATGTTAATAAACTTTTTCTTCCTTTTTTCACAACTAAAAAACATGGAACTGGGCTTGGTCTTTTTGTGTCACAAAAAATAATAGAGGAACACCAAGGAATGATTCGCTATTACCAAAAACCCCATGGCGGATCACTTTTTAGCGCAACTATTCCTTCAACCAATTTTGCACTTTCTATCGAACCAACCAAGGTGCCCCATGACTGAATTAAAAAAGAATCCATCCGGTGCAAAAGACTCACTCCCAAACATTCTTGTCATTGATGATGAACCATTGATCCGCGAAACTCTTACAGAATTCCTTAATCAAGAAGGATTCAAAGTGATTTGCGCAAGTAGTGGCGAAGAAGGTATCAAGCTGGCAACAAGCACAAGATTTGAATTATGCCTTTGTGATTTACAACTACCAGGGATGGATGGCATCGCATTTTTACAGGAACTTCAACGAATTAGCCCTGAAGTATTTGTCGTGATGATCACTGCTTATGCCACTGTTGAAAATGCAGTTGAAGCATTCAAGCGTGGTGCTCAAGATTATCTTATCAAACCTGTTATCCTTGCGGAGTTATCAGAGAAGATAAAAAGATTACTCGAACAAAAAAGGTTGGCACTTGAAAACCAATGGTTGAGAAAAGAACTTAACCGCATCTACCCTGAAACAAAACTCATTGGTAAAAGTCAGGCAATGCGCCAAACCATTGAATTGGCAAACAAAGTTGCGCCTACAAGATCTACGGTCTTATTGACAGGCGAAAGTGGCACGGGCAAGGAATTACTGGCACGGGTAATCCATGATGGAGCAAACCAAGCCTCAACTAATATAAAAGATTCTCCGAGCAGATTTCTGGCAATGAATTGCGCTGCCATACCACACGATTTACTGGAAAACCAATTGTTTGGTCATAAAAAAGGAGCGTTCACTGGTGCGGATAAAGACCAAAACGGTGTCTTTATGCATGCTGGCAAAGGCACCGTTTTCCTTGATGAGATTGCAGAACTTCCCCTTGCAACCCAAGCTAAACTTTTACGCGCAATTGAATTAAAAGAAATACTCCCTGTAGGCGCCAACGAACCTATCACTGTGGAAGCTAGGATTCTCGCTGCTACCAATAAAGATTTGCAAAAAGAAGTGGAAGCAGGTCGGTTTCGCGAAGATTTGTACTATCGTTTAAATGTTGTAGCAATCACAATTCCGCCACTTCGAAACCGAAGGGAAGATATCCCTGAACTTGTCGAGTATCTTTTGGATAAGCACGCAAAAGCAATGGGCAAAAGATTCACCGGGGTGAATCACGAAGCGATGCAAATATTAATGGCATGCCCCTGGAAAGGAAATGTTCGCGAACTTGAAAATGTATTACAACGAGCGGTCATTCTTTCTGATGGGCCCTTAATTACACCTACAGATCTACCACCCGGCTTGGCCCCGACAATAGGGGAGTTCGTGTTAATCGATGGACTGGATGAAGCAGTAAAAAGGTTTGAAAAAACACATATTGAGTTAATACTAAATCAAAATAGTGACAAACGAGAAGCAGCTAAAAAACTAAAAATAGCACTTAGTTCGCTTTATCGAAGAATGACTGAATTAGGAATTGCAACCTGATTGATCATACCATTCGCGTGAAACCCAATAGAGTATCGACTTCATCTCAAAAGGTTTTATCGTGGGGCATAAAGAAACAATTTTAGCAGCAGTGCCAGCAAGGTGGGCGGTGGCCCAAGATGTTTCAAGATCTGAACCAATGGGCGCAAGATCTGCGTACCCGTGCCCTAAAAACTCGAGCCCTGCCTGAGGAAAATATTTAAATTTCAGCATCCCGTCCAACGACTTCTTGTTGACAGAAAAAAGTGAGGATTCAAACACTGCAGGAAAACTTCGGGTCAATGGGTGATCGTTATTTCCTGCAGCAAAAACAAGAACATCATTCCGATAGGCGTCTTCCAGCGCATTTAAAAACTGCAATCTACGCCAAGGTTGTTGCAACCTTTCTTCGGGCAATCCCAGCGAAAGATTGATAACCTTGCATTTCCAATCGTGGATTGCAACATGAATTGCATGAAGCAGCAAATCAAGTTCAGTAAAAGATCGAAATTCAAAAACATTTGCAGAATACAATTGGGCCTGGGGCGCATGGTTTAAAAGGATATCTGCAACCACTGTTCCATGAGGCAGAACCGGGGGTGCGATGGAAGAATAATCAATTACTCCATTGGATTTAAACAATGCGTTTGTGATGGGTTTAAATTTAACACCCTTACCATCAAATTTTCTTTGCAACTTGCTTACATTCACCCCGGTATCAATCAAAGCAATATTTACACCACTCCCATCCGCAAGTGGATTACCAAGTAATCCATCTCGAAAGCCGAGTTTAATCAGATTTTGCAAGGCTTTAAAAAAATCAAAGGAAGGTTGCCCCTCAGTCACTTGGAAGCCTCCCCAAAAGATGCAAGGAGCATTTTTTCAACAGTTTTCAGGAGTTCCGTACTGGAAGTTAGAGCACTTTTTCCAAAGCGATTCTGCAAAGCCCGAACTTGATTTAAAAACTCTATTTCTTCCGGCGGGATACCAGTTTCAGCAATTGCATTATTAATATTATCCCCTAGGGTTTGACTACTAATTTCCAAGGGACTCAACGAGTCTGAAAGTTTTAATGCTTTTTCCATAATAAGAAGAAGATGGGTTCTCGCCTTATCGTGACCCATTGATTTGGCAAGCAATTCGGCATAAATACCAGTCAATTTTTCCCACTTGATAAGGGTTGATTCTTGCGGATCGACAAATTCAAGAATAGCGATCAATTGGGAATCATAAACGAAAGGCAGGAACAAAGCAGTTTGGGAGTTGGCTTCAAAGGGATGAATAATAAATAACTCTTGATTCCCATTTTGGGAGAGATCAACCCGAAGTGGGATAGTGGAATTTTGGTTGCAAACCGCAGAAGCTAGGCTGGAACTAAAATCCACATTGGAAGAAACAAAACTTCCCCCATCGTAGGTAATCACGGGGCAACCATTATTGGGAATAAAGCCACCCGCATTGATTTGATACACCGAGGCATTCTTCATGGGGAAAAATTCAAATGCGGATTGAATTATTTTATTACAAGTAGCATCAAGGGTGTTTTCATTTTTAAAAGCGCTATTGGCATCAAGCAATTCTAAAGAGCGAGCCACCATATCCTTAAAAGATTCAAGTTTCTTTTGAAATACTCTTTGGTTTTTTAGGGGTCGAAGTTTTTGCAATTGCTTTAAGACTGCATCAAGAAATTTTTCCCGAGTCAGATCTTGGCTTTTATCAAGATAATCTCGCACACCAATTCGCATTGCATGTAGAGGGGTAGCCTGATTGGCATATCCAGTGACAAGAATCGCAACAATATCCGGTTGAAAAACAAAAAGGTCTTCAAGTAAATCAAGGCCGTTCAACCCCGTGCCTAAATTCCAGTCAAGAATTGCAAGATCGACTTGAAATTCTGCTGCGATTTTAAGTGCCGTTTCTGCATCCCTTGCCCGATAAATATTGATGTCAAACCCTGAGGATTGTAACCATTCTACAAAGGTCTGCAAAACGCCCGGCTCGTCTTCCACTAGTAAAATATTATCGTTGTTTTTCATATTGCTATCGATCGTTAAAACCCAATGAAGTTAGAACCTGCTGATACTTAATTTACCCTAACCGACAAAGATTAAAATCTATTTATTATTTTGAGCAGAGAGATGTGAGGTTATGGTTAATTTTCCCAAGTTTAACTTGACTGGCCCAAATACGCCTTTATATATCATTTATTAATTTCCATGGATGGAACACTTGTCATGGCAGATAATTTCAATTCTCCCTCATTGTTGCAAGCGGCATCTATTCCGTATTTTGAAGGCAATGTTTGCCTTGTGACCTCAAAAAGTGGTAAAAAGTGGGTAATTCCTAAAGGCTCAATATCCAAAGGAAAAACAGCATCTGAAACTGCCCTTCTGGAAGCCTGGGAAGAAGCGGGTTTAACGGGTAAACTAAACAGTAACCCCTTGGGATCATACCGCTACTCAAAATCTGGGCTCTCCTATCTTGTTACTGTGTTTTTAATGCAGGTTACTAGTGTTGCAGAAGTGTATCCCGAACACCGACAAAGATTGCGAAAATGGGTCTCAATTTCAGAAGCCAACGCACTTGTTCATGAAAAAGATCTTTTGAACCTCCTTCAATCGTTACCTTTAGACTTTGCACTACAAGATAAAAGCAATTCTAAAGCAGAAAACTCGCCGGGAGAGGTAATTTCCAGATAACCACCTATAATGTTCTAAGGTGAGATATTAACCTTTAAAACATCAATGGTGTGGATTTTAATGCAAGACAGCACTAAAACAAAAAAAAACCGATTCGAACTACCTTTATCTGCGGATAACAGTGCCCCCCTATGCCCCACTACCTTTGAAGAAATGAAGGCCCGGGGCTGGTCTGAAGTTGATATCGTTTTTGTAACGGGCGATGCCTACATTGACCATCCTAGCTTCGCAATGGCCATCCTTGCACGCAGTTTGGAATATGCAGGATTCAAAGTTGCAATGCTCAGTCAACCCGATTGGAAAACGGTCGAACCTTGGCGTCAATTTGGTAGACCAAAATTATTCTTTGCGATCAGTGCGGGCAATCTTGATTCTCTAATCAACCACTACACCGCAAATAAAAAAGTCCGCAATGATGATGCTTATTCCCCAGGTGGAAATATCGGGCTGCGACCCGACCGCGCAACTTTACCTTATTGCCATCGTGCTCGAGAAGCCTTCCCGGGCGTACCAGTAATAGCAGGTGGAGTTGAAGCCTCTTTGCGAAGGTTGGCTCATTACGACTACTGGAGCGATACCGTACGAAAATCTATCCTCTTAGATTGCAAAGCCGACATCGTAGCATATGGCATGGGCGAAAACACAATTGTCGAAATGGCCCAACGGTTGGCAGCAGGCGAAAGTGTTCAACAATTACGCGACATGCGTGGAATTGCATTCGCACTGGGTGCAAAAGAAACTCCACCCGTAGGGCAAGAGCATTTGATCGCAGAAAAGTTTTTAATCAAAGACGAAAATGGTATCAAAGCAACAGTTGGCTTTGAAGTCCTACCAACTTTTGAACAGGTCAAGACAGACAAGCTTGCTTTTGTACAAGCGACAAAAACTATTCATCTAAATACCAACCCGTTTAACGCTAAAACCCTGATCCAGTACCACGACAATCAGGCAATCGTTGCAACGCCTCCTGCATTTCCAATTTCAACAGCCGAGATGGATCGCATATACGGATTTGCTTACACTCGAAAAGCACATCCAAGTTATAAAGAAAAAATCCCTGCGCACGAAATGATCAAAGATTCTGTAACCATCATGCGGGGTTGCTTTGGGGGCTGCACTTTTTGTTCCATCACCGCACATCAAGGGCGAATAATTCAGTCTAGGTCTGAAGAATCTGTACTACTAGAACTTGGAAAAATGGGCAAAGATGAATCCTTTAACGGAATAGTTAGCGATATTGGTGGCCCTACCGCCAACATGTACAAAATGCGTTGCACCCGCCCTGAAGTGGAAGCGAAATGCAAAAGGCTATCGTGTGTACATCCAACGATTTGTAAATTACTGGGAACGGACCACGGGCCGATCATCAAGCTGATGCAAAAGGCACGGGAAATACCAGGCATCCGAAAGGTGCTAGTTGCCAGCGGTATTCGCATGGATTTAGCACAACTATCCCCAGAATACTTGGAAGAGTTAACGGCTCATCATGTGGGGGGGCATTTAAAAGTTGCACCGGAAGCCGCAGACGAGAATGTTTTAAAGCTGATGAAAAAGCCCGCACACGACAACTTCAAAACCTTTTCCGATGGGTTCAAAAAAGCATCACAAAAAGCGGGTAAGCCCAAACAATATCTCGTCCCTTATTACATCGCCAGCCACCCAGGGTCTGATTTACATTCGATGATCGCACTGGCCCTGTTTTTAAAACGCAATGGCTACAAACCAGATCAGGTACAGGATTTCATACCTGCCCCTTTCGATATAGCTACATGCATGTACTACACAGGGATTGACCCAATGACGGGCGAAGAAGTGTACATAGCAAAAAACATTCGTGATCGAAAGATGCAAAGAGCTCTGCTGCAGTTTTTCAAACCGGAAAACTACTTCGAAGTAAGGAAAGCACTTGAAGCTGCGGGCAGAACAGATTTGATAGGAAATTCTTGTGATGCACTGATCCCGGCAAATCCTCCAAAAGAAGCGTTTGAATCCCGAATCGCCAAGGCAAATAACACCCTTGAGGGCGAGTACTATCATGCACCTGCAAACAATCCTGCAAACAATCCTGCAAACAAACAAAACAAAGGTTACCGCCCAGGTAGAGCATCAGTAAAGAAAAGGCGAGAGAGCTAGATAATGACCATTTCCAAAAATATTCAACATAAGGTGTTACCTGAAAACGAAGGTGCAACCCTTGCAACTATCGTTCGCAATCTTAAGCCTGAGCTAAGCTGGTCTAGGATAAAAAAATTAATCGCCCAAGGGCATATTAAAATTAGCAATGATGTATGCCTTGACCCTGCAAGAAGAGTCCGCACCGCTGAAGATATTGAACTACTGGTAAAACCAGATGGCAAAGCATCGGATAAGCAAGAAATAACGATTAGGTTCCTAGATGAGCACCTAGTCGTGGTAGAAAAACCACCGGGTGTAAATTCCGTCAGACACCCAGCAGAACGAACTTGGAAAGAATCGCGAAAATCACTTAGCCCAACCTTGGAAGATCTGGTCACCAAGCAAATAGGTTTTTTGACGAAAAAAGGGGCGAAAGGCAAATCTTCCAGGCTTCGTGTGGTTCAACGGCTAGACAAAGAAACCAGCGGCTTGCTGGTCTTCGCCCGCACTGCGGATGCAGAGCGTGGCCTAGGAATGCAATTCTTTAATCATTCGGTTGAAAGAAAATACTTGGCATTAATACCAGGCACCATTGCACCTCAATCCATTGAATCTATCTTGGTTCGCGACCGAGGCGATGGTCGTAGAGGAAGTGCGCCATTTTCCCAACCCGGAAAAAAAGCGGTCACCCATGTACATATAGTCGAAAAATTTCAGGCTTTTACTCTTGTTGGATGCCAACTTGAAACGGGCCGTACTCATCAAATCAGAATTCATCTGGCAGAAAAAGGCTCTCCCGTTTGCGGGGAAAAAGTATATCGAACCACAGTTAATGGCAGTATCCTACCCGATGGCAGTGGGTTCCCCAGGCTAGCTCTCCATGCTGCAGAACTAGGTTTTATTCATCCAATATCGGGCGAACCAATGCACTGGAACATGGCTTTACCCGAAGATTTCAGCAAGCTTCTTCAACAATTAAGAAAATAATAAAGAGGCTTTCACGATGATAGAAATCAAATGGCACGACATAGACCCAGAAATGGGCGAAAAACGATACATAAGCGCTGAAAGATTTGCAGGAGTCTGGACTTTCAAATTCAAATTTAAAAAACGAGGAGAATGGACCAAAGGCCTTGTCGCTGACAGGGTAATGTGGCTTCATGTTCTTGACAGCCTAAAGCGCAGGTATCAAAGGCGCGAAGGCGTTGACGAGAAGGATATCAAACTGGTTGAAAATATCTTGTTAAAACACCCGCCTGTTGCTTCATAAGCTAATTCCCGTGTAGCTTCACTTCTGTTCCGGGAATCTTTTTATAGATCAATAAACTTGCAGGGGCTTTAGATTGCACAAAAGTAGCAAGTTGCGGGACTGCTGCTTTGTCAAGTTTTTCCATATCGCTAAGCCCGAGCCCGATTTTCTGAATCATTTCGACTACATACGGAAAGTTTTTCACTTCTTTATTAAGCTCATCAAGGGCATCAGTAATTCTTGCAGCATAGTACTTCCAAGGGAACAACTTTTCCGCGTCGGAATCATTGCGGGAATTAAATCGCTGGAAATAATCGATGAGAAACGAACTGAATTGATATAAAGCCGCTTCCATATTGTATTCGCTTGCATCGGGATCTTGAAGGCGAAGATTAAGCAGACCAATCGCAGCCTCGGCCCTTTCATCTAACCTAGGTTCAGGTTTGATATCCGAACCATTGGCAAATTTAGCCAGAATAAATGCTGTTCTCCCTTTTTCCCCTGAAATTGGGGCCCTTGATTGGGCAAGAGCTTTCAGAGCTTCACGCCTTAAAACCCTGTACCCTTCGACAATTTCGGGCGCAGTTCCTACCGGGTAAACAATAGGCGTTTCAATAATTTTGGCCAAAGTTTCAGCGACTTTAACTTCTACTGCGGGGCTCAAGGTAACCCTACTGCTAGCTTTCTTTACCACAGCCATTGGGCGGATAACCTTGTACGTGTCTCGTATACCTTTTAAGGCATAAAGCTTCATGCCATCATCGGGGGATTTTTGTAATACTGCGATGAAGGATTCCATGAATTGGTCAGGTAGGATTTTCTGGCCAGCAAGATCGCAGTTGGCGATTTCTGCAGGGCACATAGCTTGCATGCGAACAGCGTTAATTCGTGCGCTGATGGAAGTATTGGGAATTATTTCCTTGGTTTTCTCAAGAATTTTTTCAAGGAAGCTAGTATTAAAAGGGTTATCTGCTTTAGTTTTAAGTTGCTTTAAAACGCTTTCATACTCTTTAAAAATGGAATCCATCTTGCCAGGTTCTGCTTGAATTTCTGGCCTAGTTACCCTATAGACAAAAAATCGTGCATTAACATCCACTGCTTTAATATGGGCAGGATTTTTAGCATCGAAAGCAACCTCGCCACGCAGGGTCTTGTTGAAAATTTCTGCGCTTAAAGATCTTTCCTTTAAAACATCTTCCAAAGGAATAGGCTGCGCCAATGCAAACATTGGTATTACCAAGGCAAAGAACCCAAGTGCTTTAATTAATCTAATGGATAAAAACATGAATAATTCCCTAAGCAGCGACAACTCAAATTAAAAGCAAATCATCTGCGATAATAACACTTTACAGCAAAAAATGTTGGAATTATTTTCGAATATGGTCTGATTCAGCGAATTTTCTGACAAGATGGAAGTCCTGAAATTCCTTCGGGGTCAAATATTCTAGCGAGGCATCTTGGGCTGTTATTCGATACCATCGTTGTGCGGGTTGTGAACAAGCCAACTTGTTCCAAACTAGGTAAAGATACCAGCAAGGCCGGATTTGATCATTTCGAGTCAATCGGGCTTGGGTTAGTTCACCTGCTGCGCGAAAAAGTAAAGCTTCCAAGTTTTGATCATTAGGTACTTCCTGTTGATCCTTTTTTGTTTTCTCCAAAGCCAGCAAGTACAAACCAATACCACGATTCAAATGCTCTTCATAAACATCGCCCAATTGCTCTGAAATTGCCATCAATCTGCTATGGGCATGAATCATATGCCTGTTGGCTTGTTCGCCAAATTGCTGGGTATCTTTAATGAACAAGTTAAATTGGTCCCTAGCTTCTTCAAGCTGATTCATCCGCAAGAGAAGGTCCGCATAATTCTGCCTGACAATCACATTACTAGGTTCAAGTTCGAGACTAATTTTCAGATGAATAGCAGCAATCGAATCGTTCCCCTGAGCTAGGCAAGCTGCAGCCATCGAAAGGTGTGTTTTAGCAGAATCAGGATTAATTGAAAGAGATTGCCTAAAAGAACGAAGAGCATTGACCGGGTCACCTGCATCTAAAGATTTTTGGCCCGCTCGCCAATGTAAATCTGCAAGTGAATCAGCGTTATCAGCCAAGGCAACTAGAGGGATGCCTGCCAACAAGATTATTAAAAAGAAATAGGCAATTATGAAGTAACGCATCATCTCCCCAAATTACAAAGGAATAATTTTCCTCATAATCCTTATCGGCCAGTAAAGGCCGGGAGATAACCCGTAAAAATGATTGAATTACAATAGAGAGAATGCCGACATGAGGAAAAGAGGGCAACTTTCATTGCCCTTTTTACCCATATTAAGAATTAACGCCCATGCTGACGCCCAGTTTTTCGAGAGCTTCGCTTTCGATTTGTCGAACGCGTTCTCTGGTAAGGCCCAAACTTTCCCCAATTTCTTTAAGGGTTTTAGGCTCTTCGTCATCGAGCCCGAATCGCATTTTAAGAACGATTGCTTCGCGTGGATCCATTTTTCCTAGCAAATCTTTGACATGAACCAAATCATCAGCTTCCACCATTTCGTTATCAGGGGTTTTGCTGTTTGAATCCATGATCATTTCTTCAAGAGACCAGCCACTATCGGATTGTTCTGGTTGAGGAGCAGAATGGTAAACCTTGATTGCTTTCTTGATGATATTGAGTTTCTTTTTGGGTAAATCCAAGCTTGCTGCAATTTCTTCATGGGACGGGGGCCTGCCAAGAGTATCATGGAGAATCGCATTGGCTCTGCGCCATTTGGCAAGAAGTTCAACCATATAAGCAGGAACTCGAATGGTTTTTGCGGTATTCACCAAAGCGCGCTTTATGGATTGTTTAATCCAATAGCTAGCATAGGTGCTAAAGCGGGTGTTCATGGTTGGGTCAAAGCCTTCAACAGCCCTTAAGAGACCGAGGTTGCCTTCTTCAATAAGGTCTTGTAGTGCAAGGCCTTTCCCGGTGTAGCTTCGGGAAATATTAACGACTAACCTAAGGTTGGCCCGAACCATACGGTCTCTAGCCTCTGCATCGCCTTTTTCAATTCGATAAGCAAGTTGCTTTTCCTCATCTGCATTAAGAAGAGCGGTTTCGTTAATTTCCTTTAGATAAGTTTCTAAGGGAGATTGAACTGCTTCAGTGCGTGGGCGACTTGGTCGAGTCATGGTGTTTTCCGGTGGTTACTAGGTCGCTAAAGTTCAATGATCGTTACTTACATTTTAGCAAAGTGAGGTAAATTTGTTCATGGTGTTGAAAAATCAGCAGCATGTTAAAACTACCACGCCTCCACTTATTATAATTATCGACATGAAGAACGCATCTCTGAAAAGGTGTTACCGGTCTAACAGGGTTGAAGTTGTCAAAACGATATCAATAAGGAACTAACCCTTGTAAGCTACCAAACACGCAAGACAGGAATAATTAAATGATAAGGGATGACCGTCACAACCGGAACAAAAAAAATAACCGCTCCGGGAATAAATCCCCGGAGCGGTTAATATAAAAGGAATAACCCTTATTGTTGATCAGGTTCGGATTCAGGCATGTTAATCAAATTGCCCGCACCAGCAGAGCCGGTTCCGCCTCGAAGTTCTCTTTGTGGCCTGTTTGAATCATCATCAGGAGTTTCTTCAGTTTCTTCCACATAAGGTTCGTTCAATTTTCTGCGAGAAAGGCCGATCTTACGATCTGCAGCATCAACGCGAAGAACTCGAACTTCGATATCATCCCCAACCTTTACAATTTCCTCTGGGCTTTCGATTTTATCATCGGAAAGCTCGGAAATATGCAGTAAGCCTTCGAGACCGGGTTCAAGTTCAACAAACACACCAAAATTAGTGAGCTTGGTAACCTTACCCTTACGAAGTTCGCCTGCTTTGTATCGGCCTGGGATATCACCTTCCCATGGATCGTTGTTCATTTGTTTCAGGCCAAGCGCAATTCGCTTTCGTTCCTGATCAACATTTAAAACAACGCAAGTAACTGCATCGCCCTTATTCACAACTTCACTTGGATGAGTGACTTTGCGAACCCAACTCATATCGGTTACATGCAACAAACCATCGATACCTTCCTCGATTTCGATGAAAGCACCATAATTAGTAAGGTTGCGAACAGCGCCTGAAACAATGGTGCCTGGAGGATATCTCTCTGCAACTTTGTCCCAAGGATTATTCTGAACCTGCTTCATGCCAAGAGAAATCTCTTGTTTATCTTTGTTGATGTTCAGAACTTGAACTTCAATCTGGTCACCAATCGATACCATCTCGTTAGGATGGTTGATTCTCTTGGTCCAGCTCATTTCGCTGATATGAACAAGGCCTTCGATGCCTGATTCAAGTTTAACGAAAGCGCCATAGCTCATAACATTGACAACTTCGCCATTGTGGCGGCTGGCAATAGGGTATTTATCAGCAACGCTGGCCCAAGGGCTTTGGGATTTCTGCTTAAGACCAAGAGCGATTTTTTCGCGATCTTTATCCACAGAAATAACATAAACCTCAAGCTGCTGATCGATGTGAACAATTTCGTGAGGATTGCTGACACGGCCCCAAGTCATGTCGGTGATGTGCAACAAGCCATCGATACCGCCGAGGTCGACGAATGCGCCGAAGTCTGCGATATTTTTGACAACACCCTTGCGAACTTGATTGGGCTCGATTTCTGAGAGCAATTTTTTCTTGAGGTCTTCGCGTTGATCTTCAAGCAATTTACGCCTGCTGACAACGATATTGCGACGCGCCTCATCAATTTTGAGGATTTTACACTCAATACTGCGGTTGATGTAGTCACCGATATCAGGGGGCCTGCGAATATCAACTTGCGAGGCTGGAAGGAACACATTGACGCCAATGTTTACCAGCAAACCACCCTTGATTTTCTTGGTGACCAAACCGATGATGACATCTCCTTCTTTGTGCTTGGAGATAATCATTTCCCATTCTTTTTGGCGCTTTGCTTTGCGATAGCTAAGAAGAATGTTGCCTGTTTCGTCTTCAACGGATTCAAGAAGAACTTGAACATCTTCGCCAGCTTTGGGCATAACAATTTCGCCCGTAGCTTCATCAAACCATTCGTTAAGCGGGATTACGCCTTCGCTTTTGTAGCCGATGTCGATAACAACATCATCACCTTCGATACGAGCAATACGCCCTTTGATAACTTTATTGGATTCAAATTCTTGTTGGTCGTCGAGCAACCAGTTTTCAACATCTCCGCCGGTTTCGGGCCTACTAAAGGCTTCGGCCAACTCGTTGTCTAATTCAGAATCTGACAAATCATACTGTCGTAAAAGATTTCGATTTACCATGGATATGACCAAACTCCAAAGCAGTTCCTTCGATGAACCGTTTAACTAATCCTATTGCCAGCGATAATTTTGAAGGAAACAGCGATAAAAAAGCCTGACAATGCGGATGAAAAGCATTTTCTCATCTTCGTCGCCTGCCACAAGAGTTTATTATAGAAAAAGGAAGGAATTGAACCAGAGAGGAAGTATGAATCCTCTCTGGTAATAAGCAAGAACCACGAAAAGGGGCTATTCTGGGAAAAGAGGTGTGCTTAGGTACCTTTCGCCAAGGTCTGGCAGTACCACTACGATCAATTTGCCTGCGTTTTCTGGGCGGTGCGCCACCTGAACAGCAGCAAATGCAGCTGCACCACAACTAATACCACACAGAAAACCCTCTTCTTTCGCCATTCTTCGGGTCATATTAAAAGAATCTTCATCGTTAACCAAAATCACTTCATCAATAATACTTAGATTTAAAACCCCAGGAACAAATCCTGCACCAATGCCTTGAATTTTATGCCTACCGGGCTTAAGTTCTTCACCCTTCATTCTTTGAGTGATCACAGGGCTCGAAGACGGTTCAACCGCGATAGCTTTAAACGAAGGTTTTCGGGCTTTAATTACCTCGCTGATCCCGGTAATCGTACCCCCGGTACCAACGCCCGAAACTAAAATATCAATTTTCCCATCGGTATCGCGCCAGATTTCTTCCGCAGTTGTTTTGCGATGGGTATCTGGGTTATTTGGGTTCATGAATTGTTGTGGCATGAAGGAATTTGGAGTATTTGCAATTAATTCCTCGGCTTTGGCAACTGCACCACTCATCCCTTTTTCGCCAATAGTAAGCACGATTTCCGCACCAAAAGCTTTTAGCAAGCGCCTTCGTTCCAAGCTCATGGTTTCGGGCATGGTAACAATTAATTTGTAACCGCGCGCTGCACAAGTAAACGCTAAACCGATACCAGTATTCCCGCTGGTCGGTTCAATAATTACCGTACCTTCCTTTATTTTACCCTCTTTTTCTGCAGTATTGATCATATGCACAGCAATACGATCCTTGACCGACCACAGAGGATTGAAATTTTCTAACTTGGCAGCAACAGTTGCTTTTGCATCACCCACAACTCTTCGCATCCTTATAAGAGGGGTGTCGCCCACACATTGGGTGATGTCATCATAAATTTTCCCACGCAATTGTTTTGATTCCATGAAACAGCTCCTGTCTTGTAGGCCTTGCAAATTCTCAACTTATATTAACTTACACCATTACACTGAAAATCGGTTCCTAGCAAGAGATTCATTATGTTTTGCTAATGGCCTATTTGATTTAAGTCAAACTTTTCCAAGCAATTCAACAACATTTTCCGCCTTAATCACTTCTGATAACCAATTTGATTTTAAAGGAACTTACTTTCTGATTTGCAACAAATTTTAACCTAATGAAACACTTGCAATCTTTTCATCTTATTATTGGGTTGTCATTTTTTTAAGCTCGGATAATCTTCCTTATATGAGTAATAAAGTTTTGGTTTTTGATTTTGGTAATGTAATCGGCATGTTCAGCCATTTGAAAGCTGCTGCGCAAATGTCCCAGCATTGCAACAAAAACATTGAAACCATTAGAACGGTTTTATTCGAAGAAACTACTGAAAATGAGCTTGAAAAGGGCAATATTTCGCCCGAGCAATATCGAAAAATTATACGCGACTCACTGCACATCAACTGCCCAGATCACGAATTTGACCATGCTTTTAGCGATATGTTTACAGCCAACGATGCTGTTTGCAACATCATCCCTCATTTGGCAAAATCACACAGGCTGGTTTTGTTAAGCAACACCAATTGGTTCCATGCGAAGCGTTTTCTTACCCAGTTTAACCATGTACTGGGTCATTTTGATTCATTGATTTTGTCTCATGAAGTGCGCTGCAGAAAACCTGCCCGGCAAATTTATGACATCCTCAATGAAAAAACAAACACCAAGCCCGCAGATTGCTTATTTGTTGATGACCTTCATGCCAATATTCAAACTGCTAAGGATTGCGGTTGGGACGGAATTGTTTATCATCCAGAAATTAATCTTGAAAAAGAACTGATGAGCAAAGGTATTTCTTTTTAGCTACTACTCTGGACTATCATAATTTAAACAAATGGAGAGAACTATGAACCTGATCGAAAAAGCAGACCCAGAAGTTTGGAAAGCAATTCAGCACGAAAAAACCAGGCAGCAAGAAGGTCTGGAAATGATTGCCTCCGAAAATTACACAAGCCCGGCGATCATGGCCGTTCAGGGTTCTGTTCTTACCAACAAATATGCTGAAGGGTATCCAGGTAAAAGATATTACGGCGGATGCGAGTTTGTTGATGAAGCCGAATCTCTTGCAATAAGCAGAGCTTGCAAGCTTTTTGGTGCTGAACATGCAAATGTACAGCCTCATGCAGGCGCCAGCGCCAACATGGCCGTTTACTTTTCTTGCCTGCAACCAGGTGACACCATTCTTGGCATGAATCTGGCCCATGGCGGGCACCTTACTCATGGAATGCATTTGAATTTTTCAGGCAAGCTTTACAAGATCATTCCTTATGGTGTTAAGCAAGACGATGGCAGGATTGATTATGATGAAGTAGCAAGATTGGCCAAAGAACATAAGCCAAAAATGGTACTAGCTGGTGCTAGTGCTTATTCCCGGGTAATTGATTTCGCAAAGTTCGCAGAGATTGCCAACGACAACAAATCGATTTTCATGGTGGATATGGCACACATCGCAGGATTGGTAGCTGGCGACCAACATCCTTCACCTGTACCATGGGCAGACTTTGTAACCACCACCACCCACAAGACATTGCGCGGGCCCAGGAGCGGGCTTGCAATGTGCAAGAAGCAATGGGCGGACAAGCTCAATCAGGCCGTTTTCCCCGGAATGCAAGGTGGGCCGCTTATGCACGTGATTGCTGCAAAAGCAATTATTTTTAATGAAGCGATGCAACCCGCTTTTAAAGTTTATGCCTCGCAAATTGTTGCCAATGCTAGGACTGTGGCCCATGAAATCATGGCACGCGGGCATCGGATAATTTCAGGTGGTACAGACAATCACATGATGCTAGTAGATGTAAACCATAAGGGATTGAGCGGCAAAATTGCTGAAAAATCACTTGATGCTGCAGGAATTACGATCAACCGCAATGGCATCCCGTACGATACTAGGAAGCCACTAGATCCTTCAGGCATCCGAATTGGAACTCCCGCCTTGACTACTCGGGGCATGAAGGAACTCGAAATGAAGCGAATTGCACATTGGATTTGCGATATTTTAGAGAGCCCTGATGATAAGAACTTGCAGTCCAAGATTCATGGGGAGATCAAGGAACTTTGCAAGAGTTTTCCTGCTCCCTCGGAACTAGCTTGATAGTTGCCTCGAAAAGTTTTAATGTTTGAACTATGTTAGAATACCAAGGGCAATGTCAGCTGCTATTTTGTTTTGGCAACGCCCTTTCACTTACCCTTGCAGAGGCTTCATGGCATTAGAGACAGCGCTTCATTCTTGGCATTCTTCGAATGGGGCACGCATGGTTGATTTTGGCGGCTGGGATATGCCCGTCCAATACACAACCATTGTTGATGAGCACACTGCAGTTCGCAATGACTCCGGGATTTTTGATATTGGTCATATGGGCAGGCTCAAAATTCATGGGCCAGATGCCACAAGTTTTCTTCAGATGATTTGCACCAACAATTCTGCCAACCTTAAACCGGGGCAGGTTCGGTACAATCTCGTTTGCAATGAAAAAGGTACCATTCTTGATGACATTCTTGTTTATCAGCATGGCTTAGATTTCCTTTTAGTCGTTAATGCTTCGAATCGCATAAAGATCGTATCTTGGCTATTAAACCATTCAGGATCTTTAAATGTAAAAATTGAAGATCAAACTCTTGCTACTAGCATGATTGCTGTACAAGGGCCAAACGCCATCGCTCTTGCCAAACAACTGATATCTGATGACCCCCTCAAGTTGGGCTACTACTTCAGTTTTGATTCCAAAACAATGGATGTCCCCAGCCTAATAAGCAGAACAGGATATACTGGCGAAGATGGTATCGAAATCATTCTTCCCAAGGGCGAAGAAATCAAAGTTTGGGAAAAGCTAGTCGCAATGGGATGCAAACCTTGCGGATTAGGATGCAGAGACACACTCAGGCTTGAAGCAGCTATGCCACTTTATGGGCATGAAATCGATGAAAACACTAATCCTTTAGAAGCTGGATTGGGATGGGCAGTTAAATTAGACAAAGGCGAATTCATTGGCAGAGATGCTTTGGTAAAAGAAAAAAACAGCCCATCCGGTAGAGTGCGTGTCGGTCTTGAACTTCCCGGAAAACGAATTCCCCGCGAATTATATCCCGTCACTAAAAATGGCACGGCCTTGGGGAAAGTTACTAGTGGTACTTTTTCCCCCACCTTTAATAAACCCATTGCAATGGCTTATGTTCCTGCTAATCTATCTGCCGTTGGTACCGATTTAGATATCGATATTCGTGGTAAATTCGAACCTTGCAAAGTGGTTTCTTTACCTTTTTACAAGCGAAAAACAACTTGATGACACTGTTTGTCATCATGGGATTTGATTAGTAGCTGTTTGGTTGCTTATTTATATAAATAGAAGCGAAAGTGCTTCAGGGAGTATTTACAATGGATCCGATTAAACTCCGATACGCAAAAACTCATGAGTGGGCCTCAGTTGAAGGCAACATTTGTACAGTCGGCCTTACAAAATTTGCTGTCGACCTTCTAACCGATGTAATTTACATCGATATGCCCGATGTTGGTGATCCTGCATTAAAAGGTGATAGTTTTGGTGAAATCGAGTCAGTAAAAGCGGTTAGTGATATATACGCCCCAGTAGAAGGCGAAATCATTGAGATAAATGATAAATTGGTACTAGACCCTGCTACGATTTCTAAGGATCCCTATGGCAAAGGCTGGCTTGTAAAAATCAAAATGGCAGGCAAACCTAATTTGGATCATCTGATGAATTATGCAGCTTATGAAAAACAGATTGCTTCTGAATCTCACTAGTATCTTTCTGCAAGAATTTTAATTAGCACAATTTGAAGGGAGTTGGATCGTGCCTTATCTTCTTAACACGCCTGATGATAAAAACGAGATGCTTAAAAGTATTGGTGCTTCGAGCATTGATGATCTTTTTAGCAATATACCTGAATCTGTGAGGCTTAAACGGCCTCTGGATATCCCTAAGGCCCTTACCGAAATTGAGCTTTCAAGGCACATTGCCCGCCTTGCTAATTCTAATCTCAATGCAGACAGTGCAGTTTGTTTCCTTGGTGGTGGCAGTTACGACCACTTCATCCCCGCAGTTGTGGACATGGTCGCTTCTAGAAGTGAATTCTATACTGCTTATACCCCGTATCAGGCAGAAGCTAGTCAAGGAAGCTTGCAGGCTTTTTACGAATTCCAGACTATGATTTCGCAGCTAACTGCGATGGATATTTCAAATTCAAGTCTTTATGAAGCTGGATCCGGCCTTGCAGAAGCCATCTTAATGGCTATGTCGGTCACAGGAAGAATGGGTAAAGTTCTGGTTGCAGAATCAGTTCACCCCGAATACAGACTTTCTTTCACCACTTACCTTGCAAATCTGGAACCCACCGTGGTAACAGTTGCATGCCCTGAAGGAAAGATGTGCCTGAATGACCTTGCAAGCAAACTTGACGAAACAGTTAGCTGTGTGATTGTTCAACATCCAAACTTTTTTGGCAACCTTGAAGAAGTTGAAGAGATTGCAAAACTTGTTCATTCTAAGGGTGCACTTTTCATTGTCGCCTACGACCCTATCAGCCTTGGCATTTTAAAGAAGCCAGGCGAATACGATGCTGATATAGCTGTAGCTGAAGGGCAGTGCTTGGGTAACCCCATGATTTACGGTGGGCCTTACCTTGGGTTACTTTCGTGCAAAGAAGCCTTTGTGAGAAAAATCCCGGGCAGATTGGTTGGCCAAACGGTAGATCGCAAGGGCAAACGATGCTGGGTACTTACCTTACAAACTCGCGAACAGCACATACGCAGAGAAAAAGCCACCAGTAACATATGCACCAATCAAGGACTTTTTGCCTTGCGAGCTGCGGTTTTTCTTGCTGCTATCGGGCCCAAGGGCCTTACTGAAACAGCAGAACTATGCTTCCGAAAAGCTCACTTCCTCATGGATTTACTTTGCAAAATCCCCGGTGTTAAACCGAAATTCAATCTTCCTTTCTTCAAAGAATTTACCATCGAACTCCCATGCAACGCTCAAGTTGTTATCAATTCGCTTATTGATGATGGCATTCTTGCAGGCTTATCTCAGGGCCGTTGGTCTAAAGATTTAGCAAATGTAATGACCATCGCTGTGACCGAAAAACGAACTCGTTCAGAGCTTGAAAACTATGCTGCTGCTTTTTGTGCTGCTATTACTGCAGCTTCTTCTCAGGAAAAGTCTAAAGCTTTAAAATCCTGATAATTTCAAAACTCCAAGTATTATTCTCGAGGGCATTATGGATAAGTCTCAGTCTACCGGCTTGCTTTTTGAAATCAGTCACAAGGGCAGAAGATGCCATCTTTTACCTGATTGCGATGTCCCTACAAAGACTTCCGCTGAACTTCTTGACAAAAAATACCTCAGCAATGATCCGACTCCTCTGCCTGAGATGGCAGAAATAGACATCGTCAGACACTTCGTTAATTTATCCACCAAAAACATGGCAATCGATTGCAACTTTTATCCGCTAGGAAGTTGCACCATGAAATACAATCCAAAGCGGCATGAAAGGCTTGGATCCTTGAGTGGATTGGCACATGTTCACCCTCTTCAAGATGATCAAACCTGCCAAGGCATGCTTGAAATATTATGGGAGATGCAGAATTACCTCGCGGAAATAGCAGGGCTTGATGGTGTTTCACTGCAACCTGCTGCAGGGGCCCAAGGTGAATTAACCGCACTTTTAGTTGCAGCAGCTTACTTCCGCGACAAAAAGGAAAAACGCACCAAAGTCCTCATCCCTGATAGCGCACATGGGACTAACCCTGCTAGTGCTGCAATTGCTGGCTTCGACACCATCACCATTAAAAGTAATGCTCGTGGTAGGGTCGATATGGACGATCTTATTTCCAAAATTGACTCGCAAACTGCAGTATTCATGATCACCAACCCTAATACATTGGGCCTTTTTGATGAGCAAATCGTTCAGATCACCGACCTGATCCACAAAGCAGGCGGCCTAGTTTACCTTGATGGTGCAAACATGAATGCCATTCTTGGCATCACCAGACCGGGTGATTTTGGTGCTGACATGATGCACTACAATGTACACAAAACATTTACTGGGCCCCACGGCGCAGGTGGCCCTGGCTCAGGCCCCATTGCGGTTAGAAAACAGCTTATACCGTTTCTTCCTGCACCTTTAATTATTAAGACAAACGAGGGTTTTAAACTTGACTATGATCGTCCAAAAACGATAGGCAGGGTTCGAAGCTTCTTTGGAAATGTCGGTATTCTACTTCGTGGCTATTTCTACATCCGCACACTTGGACCTGATGGGCTCAAACAAGTCAGCCAAAATGCCGTATTGAATGCCAATTATCTTCTTAGTCTTGTCAAAGAGGCCTTTGATGTTCCTCATGGTGACAGGTGCATGCATGAATTTGTAGCAAGTGCCAGGACCCTTCGAAGAGACAAAAAAATTAGCGCTATGGATATAGGCAAGCGCTTGCTGGATTACGGATATCATGCTCCTACGGTTTATTTTCCTTTAGTGGTTTCAGAAGCAATGATGATGGAGCCTACTGAAACTGAAAGTAAAGAAACTCTCGATCACTTTGCCAAAACTTTGATTAAGATCCGTGATGAAGACGCAGATTTCCTTCATGACGCACCTCACACTCTGGATATCAGCAGACCGGATGAAGTGAAAGCCGCTAAAGAACCCATGCTGCGCTGGAAGAAGTAATCATCTTCAGGTATTTCAGTTGATCGAGTGCAGGCTTCTGCCTTTGGAGTCCAATTTTGGGTCATACGCAATGGCTTCGGATGAGCTATTGCTTGAACTTGCAGAAGAAGGCATTTGCTCGCTTCGTTTTTATACTTGGGCTGAACCCACGGTAAGTCTGGGATACTTCCAGCCCTCGTCTCTTTTATCGAATTCACAAGAATTAAAGTTGCTGCCTTGGGTTCGAAGGGCTACTGGGGGTGAAGCTCTGGTCCATCACCATGAACTAACCTATGCCTTGGGCCTGCCGTTGGAGATTGCTGGACAGAAATCGACTCTTTGGCAGGAAAAGATACATCTTATTATTCAGAAGGCTTTATCGCTTTTAGGAGTATCTCTTCCTGAAATCAATCTGCCCGAACTGCGAAATGATCCCACCAACCTACTTTGTTTTCATCATCACGCACCACAAGATCTTATTATCAAGAAGCATAAGGTTGTGGGGAGTGCGCAGCGAAAAAAGAAAAGAAGTGTAATTCAACATGGAGGAATCTTGCTTGCCCAAAGCATTTACACGCCCTCGTTGCCTGGGATACTTGAACTTTCAGGGATAAAACTTTGCCCGGAAAAACTAGCTGAAACTATTGTTATTGAATGTTGCCATGCTCTAGGCTGGACTTTTAATACTTCGAAATGGTCACATGAAGAAGAAGCAAGAATACAACATTTTGTCGAGCATCGTTTTGCAAATAAAGATTGGAATAACAAAAGATAAAAAAGAAGCCCCGCAAATTTCTTTGCGGGGCCCAGCGGTTGAGGATTATCAGGATTACCAGGCTGAGGACAGTTTGATTTATTAAAACCAACTCCGCCCAACATTAATGTTCATTTTCATGAACAAACCTGCCCATCACACACCTCGAAGTATCTTTCTAATTTAGAAAGCGTTTACTTCTGAGATAGTGGGCACAGGAACGATACTAGCAGATTTACCTGCTGGCAGTTTTTCGGCACCCTTAGGAGCTGCTTTAGGAGCGCTCTCTGGGGTAACTACTTCGCAGCAATCATTCTTGTGCATTTTGGCACGAAGTTTGTCAAGAATGCTTACTTTGCATGGGTCGCATACGTCAGCTTTCTTTTCGCACTTCACTACCTTAGGAGCTTCGCACTTCGGTGCGTCGCAGCAATCTTTCGCCAACTTGGCACGAAGTTTGTCAAGAAGGCTTACTTTGCATGGATCGCATGCTTCAGCTTTCTTTTCAACTTTCACGATCTTAGGAGCTTCGCACTTTGGTGCGTCGCAGCAATCTTTTGCTAACTTAGCGCGAAGTTTGTCAAGAATGCTTACCTTGCATGGATCGCATGGGTCAGCTTTCTTTTCGCACTTCACTACTTTAGGAGCTTCGCACTTTGGTGCGTCGCAATCATTTTTGTGCAGCTTAGCGCGAAGTTTGTCAAGAATGCTTACCTTGCATGGATCGCATGGGTCAGCTTTCTTTTCGCACTTCACTACTTTAGGAGCTTCGCACTTTGGTGCATCGCAACAATCTTTCGCAAATTTTGCGCGAAGTTTGTCTAGCAAGCTTGGCTTGTCGCAGCAACTGCTATCACAAGTGCTTGTAGAAGTAACAGCAGGTGCAGCTGCAGGAGCAGCGTCAGCACCAGCAACCCATGCTGTGGTCAAAAGTAAAAAAGCAGCGTTCACGAATCAACACCTCCATATAGAGACATATTTATTAGCAACAAGCCCCATCCCAGCGAGACAATCCCGACCGAGCTTGTGGGCCTCTGCCTGCCCTGTTCCTCTTCCGTCTCTCAAAGTGAAGATCCTCGTTTATGTCTCTAAAAACTTAGATCTCGCACTTCACAACTATTCTTTCGGCACCCAATCTTTCCCGGCTTGAACAAGTTTCCCAAAAACTTTTCGCCCCCTATCTTCTGTGTATACCCCTTACTTCCCCTACCCAGATTTACCAAACGCCTAGGTAAAAACCTTTAATACTACGCATTTGTCCCACTCTCACTTTTTTCAGCGTTTTACACTTACTCTTTTTACAACAATTTATGCTCCACTTTTGACCAGTGATTTCAACCTAATCAAATAAAGGGATTAGACTTATGGAAAATGTAAGAATTGGTTTTGGGCACTAAAGCGAGACAAGATAGTAGATGCTTTGGATTTGGTTAGGCTTTTGCTTTCAGGTTGCATCGACCTAGAGCAATGCTTTTAGCTCTATCTTTTATCTCAAAATGCGTTTAATTGCCTATCTTACGATTTACTCACAATCGTTTTAGGCGTTATGCATTCACTTTTATTGATGAGGTGTTTTTTTTAAACAGCGAAATGAATTGCCCAAACACTCTATCTTGAATTTGATTGATTTTACGAATTGGAACTCGCTCGCACTTTAATTACCGTAAAAGATCCCAGACAAGATGCAAAGTGACAAAAAGGCATAATAAGTGAATCGAATCATTTCTTTCCTTCTTCATTTCTTTAGAGTTTAAAGTTACTTTCAACTATTAGTTTTTATCGGCATTATTTTGATCGAGCTTGCGCATAATTAGGATGATTCTGATTGGCGAGTTTAGGCAAGATACGATTACATCCTTGTTAATAACTGCCAAATAGTTAAACTCCCTTACAATGAGATAAGGCACACTAGGAAGAAACGTGTCACCTTTTACTTTGCATTTATAACTTCGATTTTAAAAGGAAGTGCTTTTTGTCCGCTTCAAAGAAATGGGTTTTGCTGGCGCACGATACCGAACTTTGTACAAGCCTTGCAAAAAAAGCTAAGATATCGCCTGTTATTGCCCAGCTTCTTATTAATCGTGGGATTGATTCGCCCGAAAATGCATTTCGCTTTCTTAACCCTGTTTTAAAAGGGTTACACGATCCAGCTCTTTTGCCTGGTGCTTTAGATGCTGCAACACTCATTTTGCAAGCTTTAAAAACAGGCAAAGTAATTTGTGTCTACGGGGATTACGATGCAGATGGCATTTCCGGGACCGCTATCCTTATAAGGTTACTTCGCATCCTTGGAGGAAACCCTAGGTTCTATGTGCCAAAGCGTCTTGAAGAGGGTTATGGGCTGAATTCCAACGCTCTTGAATCTCTCGCCCGCTCTGGCGTTCAGCAAGTCATTACTGTCGATTGTGGGATTGCAAGCATCGAAGAAGCGAAAATAGCTAAATCCTTAAACATTGAATTGATTATCACCGACCATCACGAAATGAAGGCCACAATTCCCGAAGCGGCTGCGGTCGTTCATCCGCGCCTGCCTGGGGGCACATACCCCTTCGGCGAGCTTTCGGGTTCTGCGGTAGCATTAAAGCTTGCATGGATGATTGCTGTACTTCATAGCGGAAATTCGAAAGTTGAAGGTTTCCTCAGAGATTTCTTGGTCGAGGCCATCAGCCTAGCCTCTCTTGGCATTGTTGCTGATGTTGTACCTTTACTTGACGAAAATCGAATTTTAGTACGAAGCGGTTTGGAAAGGCTCACAAAGTCTGCCAACTTTGGACTTCAAGCAATGGTCAAGGAAAGTAACCTCAACGAAAAACGAAAACTGAATTCCACTGATATTGGTTTCAATTTAGCTCCTAAGTTAAATGCAGCAGGCAGAATTGGATGCGCACAACTTGTGGTTGACCTCTTGATCACCAACCGCATGGATCAAGCCAGAGAGATAGCACTTTTCCTTTCTGATCAAAACAAACAAAGACAAAAAATTGAAAGGCAAATTCTTACTGAAGCCAAGGAACTTGCAGAATCCGAGGAGTTCCTGCATGATCCTTTCCTAGTACTCGCTGGTACCACATGGCATCCTGGCATTGTCGGGGTGGTTGCTGGCAGACTTACCGAAGAATTTGGCAAACCCTGCATCGTTCTAGCACCCCCTGTTACCTCTTCTACAACTTCCGATACTTCAACCGAAGACGAACCTCTCCAAGTATCCCCAACCATTTGGTCTGGTTCTGGAAGATCTGGCGGCATGGTCAAACTTCATGAACTTCTTGCCGAATGCGAATCGCTTGTAGTGCGTGCGGGGGGGCATGCCGCTGCAGCGGGTCTACAAATTGAAAAAGATAAAATACCCTTACTTCGTCAAAAACTTTGCCAACTTGTAAAAGAAAAATACCCCACCGGGATCAAGCCTGCCAAGTTGATTTTGGATGCAGAGGTGCCATTATCTGCTTTGACTCATTCTTTGGTAAAAGATCTTGATCAACTTGAGCCTTACGGCATGGGGAATAAAAAACCAATTTACCTCGCCACAAATCTTATTGTCGAAAAAGAGCCTACTCTTGTTGGCACGGATGGACTGCACCTTCGTTTCCAAGTTTCACAAGCAGGCGTAAAACTTTGGGCCATTGCTTTTCGCATGGGTAAAAGAAAAGAAGAGTTAATGTCCAATGGCGGAGCTATCTCCCTAGCTTTTACACCCAAGCTTAATGAATGGAACGGCTTTACATCGGTCAGCCTTGAAGTGGTTGATTTTCAACCATTGCAAAACCCAGACCTGGAATAGAGACAAACCATGCAACTGCATTTGCAAGGCCATCGTGGCGCAAGGGGTAACAGGCCTGAAAATACTTTTTCCTCCATCGAATTTGCAATCGATTGTTTAGTGGATTCCATCGAAACCGATCTGCATCTTTGTGCCGACGAACAAGTAGTTTTGTTTCACGACCATTTTTTTTCATTAGCACAATCGAATCACCATTTCCAGATCAACGAATTTAATCTTCAAGCATTACAGACTGTTTTCAAAAATGTTCCATCAAAAAACGAAAGGTTCCCCCTACAAGAATTTATCAACGGCCCGCTCTCTACCATTTACTGCAAGCGGCACAATTTGAATTGCTGGGCGCCACCTACCTTGGATCAGTTCTTTGATTTTGTCGATTTCTATGCGGGCGAAGAAGGAAAGACCTTTGGAAAAACGCTTGCACAGCAAAAAGCTGCAGCCTTACTTTCCTTTGATTTGGAAATAAAGCAGCTTCCTTTTCTAGAGTGTAAAAGCGAAATTATCCTGCACATTATCAAGGAACAAATAGACAAGAGAAAATCACAAAACCGGATTATCCTAAGATCTTTTGATCATACTATTTTAAAGCAGGCTAAAAAAATTTTACCTGATTGCACTTTAGGTTTGCTCGCTGATGGAACAATCCAAGTGGATATAATTCGAGAAATGATTGACACGGGGGCTTCGTTATTCTGCCCGAAATTTGACACCCTAAACAAAGTAATCATTGACGAAATGCATAACCATCATTTCAAAATATTACCTTGGACTGCTAATAATCCCACTGAATGGGATAAGCTTCAAAAACTAGGAGTCGATGGCATCACCACAGATTTCCCGGAAGCATTCAGAATTTGGCAAAGTTCTCAAACTCAAAAAAGATAACCCTTGCTTTTAAGGGTTACCTCTTTTTATGGATTGTTTGTTCAACTTTGGGTTGTTAGTCCATCGCAGAACAAAACATTATTATCGACGGAAGCTAAGGAGTGATTTCCTACGGGAGTTGGAAGAATCAAATGATTCTACTTCCTTAGGTGCTTCTGCGGTCTTGTTTTCCATGGTAGAAACTGGGCTGGAAGGAACCATTGCTACAGAACCACCACTTGACCTGCCTCTACGGAACATTTTGCTGCTTGATGAAGCAGAGCAATTGCCCGAAGCGCAAGAACTTGCGACCGAAGAAGAACTCGATGCGGAGCATACGCCACCTGCGCACTCAGCGCCCGCAACCGCTTGACCCAAACCTATTGCAAGAATAAAACTAATCATCAAAACCTCCTGAAAAACAAAAGACCTTTTTCAAAGATCTTCCAAAACAATTCCAGACTAGGTTTCTTCCCTGAAACGCTATTTAACAATCCCTGGAACAAAAAACAAACTACCCCTTCTTGAAGGAGCAAGCCATTTGCTATTCAATTGATAACCGTTTGGATTCCATTCCAAGAGTTGGCAGTATCGATGCATATCGATTTGGTGATGTTAGAAGGGTAAAAAGTGAATGGCAACAAAAATAGGTAGATTTTGACGATTTTTCCGATTGTAGCAATTTTTAGATTTAGGCAAAGTGTTACGGTGACTAGGTTAACAATTTATTTCCCACTTTTAAGAATTATTAAGCTTTTTCGCCCTATTATGTACAAAAGAACACTAAACGTGACTGTTTTTCGTCCGTAGTTTGAGTTTTGAAAAATGGTTTGGCTTTTTCAATTATTAGGACTTTTGTTATGCCATTCTTTTATTGGTTATAAAGAAATCCTGACTACATTTAGGTATTTACATTATAATGACGAATTGTCTAATATGGAGATGGAGGTCCTATTTATGAATTTACTTCAAAAACCCACTTATTGGGTAGCCACTGCTATCACTTTGGCGCTTTTGGCACTAGGGTTAAATTCCCTTTTTCCAGATCTTGTAACTTTAAGGGTTAACCTTTTAATTATTGGTTTTATTCTTGCCCTTGCTGCTTTTAGCATTGCCCTCTCACAAAGGCTTCATGATGAAGCCTCGAACGGTGCTCTATCCCTTACGACTTTTGGTCTATCCTTGGCCCTTCTGATTATTACCAATTCCATGGATGCGAGTTGGGACTCGCTTATTCTGGCAGGTTCGGTTTTTACCGCAGTCTCATTATTTTTAGGAATCTTCGTTTTGTTGCCTCTCTTGGCTAAAAAAACCACCGCTATCTGTTTTGTGTTATTTCACTTTGCAAGCATTATCACAGCAGTAACTTCAATCGAGCCACCCAATGCACCGGCTTCTTGGCTTGCCACTAATCTTTGGGCATACTACTTCAGGCATTATTTAACTTTTGCTTATTTGAATAATGCTTACCATTTTTATTCTCCGGAACCTGGGCCACCTGTTCTACTTTGGTCCAAGATCCAATATGAAGATGGAACTTTTCGCTGGTTTAAAATACCCAATCGAACTGAAAGCCCAATTCAGATGCATTATCAGCGCATGCTTTCGGTCACAGAAAGTACGAATGTTGCAAGTAGTCAGACCCCAGACAATTGGGAAGAAAAACTTCAAAGGAGGAATCTTGCGGGTTTGGCTAATCAACCGCAAATTACGCCGCTTAACAGATCAATGTCGCAATCTTATATGTTTAAGGAGCCAGCAGATTATTCAAAAAGAATGCTCGCATCCTATGCCCTTTATCTAACCAAAAAATTTGCTCATCCCGCAGATAAACCTAGCATCAACATCGATAACATAAAAATTTACAGGGTCACCCATAGCATCATTACCCCCACAGATATGTCTCGAGGGGAGAACGCCTTAGATCCAACCTTGTATTATCCTTATTTCATGGGAAGCTTTGACAAAAATGGTAATCTCATAGATCCTAATGACGCCTTTTTGTATTTCTTATTACCCATAACACGTAACGCTAATCCTAATGAACCCTCAGTATTGAACCATTCTCTTGATATTCATGCTGGAGATGTAAAAATCGTGCCTGCAAAGGAAGGCGGCAACTAATGAGCACTGGAAAACATTCTGTTTTTGATCGGCCTGCTGCTTCGTCTGCCACTGGAAATCAAAGTAAGGCCAACGTGGAAGATTCAGAGGGGTGGATTAAACAATTCGACCGGTTTTGGTTTACGCCTGTTGCACCTAATGCCATTGGGTTAATTCGGCTTATAACCGGGTGTTTAATTTTCTATATCACCTTGTGCTACAGTTTTGAATTATTAGCTTTTGTTGGCCCCGAAGGGATAGTCAATCAGGGCCTTGCGGATCATTTCAGAAAAGATACGCCCATGTATGTAATGGCGCCTGAATGGTCTGAAAACACGATTGAAATCACTAAATCAAATCTTAGTTGGTCTGTTTTTTATCATGCGACAAATCCTTATTGGATCTGGGCTTTTCACCTTGGTTTCTTAGCTGCGAATTTTTTCATGGCTGTGGGTTTTTTTTCTAGGACTAGTGCGATTATTTCATGGATAGGGGCATTGGCTTATATCCATAGGGCGCCATCCGGACTTTTCGGAATGGATGCGATGATTATCATTCTGCTTTTTTACATGATCATTGCACCGGGCGGAGAGATTTATTCGCTTGATCATTATTTTCAAAAACTGCGCAGGAAAAAAGCGGGCGATCCCAATTGGAACGAACCCCCTAAACCTTTGATCCTTTCCAATTTCGTTACCCGAATGATTCAGATTCATTTCTGCATCATTTACCTTGCTGCAGCAACCTCAAAACTTCAAGGCTCTTCCTGGTGGAATGGGACTGCTCTTTGGGGAGTTTTAGCAAACTATTCTTTTAATCCCATGCATATACCCTTTTACACCTCATTGCTGGTTTTCCTTACAAAGCATAAAGTGCTTTGGGAAATCGTCATGACTACAGGGTGCGTTTACACCATTATGCTTGAAACTTCTTTTCCTTTTTTAGTTTGGAATCACAAATTGAAGTGGTTCATGATTTGTGGATCTATCATGCTTCATACTGGAATTGGACTTTTGATGGGCTTAACCACTTTCAGCTTGTGCATGATAACTTTGGTATTAGCTTTTATTCCGCCTGAATTTATTAAAAACTTGATTGATCGTTACGGAATAGGTTCATTCAAGCGCTCTTCCATTTAGCATGTATTTAGGCCATTAACTTAAGATTTCGTTTATGCAACCCTTGTTTTACTAATTCCTTAAGATTTTTAGCATATCTGTCGATATTTAAAGAAGCCGTTATTTCTGACAGTGTCAGAACAAACGATTTCTTTCCTATGGACATGATAATGGCCCTTTTGAGGAAAATTACTGACTCCTCCGTTTCCGCTAGTTTGCTGGCGTTTTATTGCATTATTTGTACCTCGCTTATCAATGCTGCACCGCCCACAGATACCTATTATTCCAGAGATGCTTCTTTTATCATTCCGTTTTCTTCCAACCCCGCTGACTCTAAGATTCAAAAAATCCTGCTTCATGTTTCTGAAGATTTTGGCAAAACTTATGCCCATGTTGGCACTGCTCTTCCTACCCAAAAACAATTCCTTTTCCGGGCCCAAAAAGATGGCTGGTATTGGTTCTCCGTACAAAGCCAGGAAATCGATGGAAGAATGGTCCCTGCAAATATCAACATCGCCCAACCTTCCTTAAAAGTTTGCATTGATAGTACCCCGCCTTCGGTTGTTCTTAGAGGGGTTTTTAAAGATGGTTCAGCTTCCATCGATTGGGATCTCCGCGATGAAACCTTGGATCTTTCCAGCATGAGGCTGGAATTTCGGAATTCTGATGGCAAGGATTGGGTGCCTTTATCTGCCCAGCAAATTGCTCAGGGGCAGCATGTTTGGAACCCAGGTACTTCGGGAAATATTGAAGTCCACCTCACTGTAAGAGATAAATGCGGAAACTTTGGTGAAAGTTCTATCGTGATTCAACCAAATGGTACAAGGGCTGGAAGCACAACCCAGGAAAATGGATCGGGCAAAGGCAATATATCCATGGTCAAGAGCAGGCGGTTCCAGCTTAATTATAAAATCGATGATGTAGGGCCTTCAGATATTTCCAGAGTGGAAGTTTATGTAACGCGCGATGGCGGCAAAGTTTGGCGTAAGTATGATCAGGATGCGCCCAAACTTCCCCCATGCATTGTTGATGTACCCGAAGAAGGCCGTTATGGTTTTACTCTTGTTGCCCGAAGTGGGGTAGACCTAGGCGAACATCCACCGAAATCAGGCGATCTTCCACAATTCTGGGTTGAAGTTGATGAAACGAAACCTTTGGTTAAACTCATTGGTGTTGATGTTGGCCGGGGCATCGATCAAGGAAACCTTAGCGTAACATGGACTGCTGCTGATAAGTATTTAGGACCAAATCCTGTAAATATTTCGTATGCAAAAACACCAGAAGGCCCTTGGGTTGTTGCTGTCCCAAATCTTCCTAATACTGGAAGATATGTATGGCGTATGCCAGGCGAAGGGCTGCCATATCAATTTTTTATCAGGGTTGAAGCCTCAGATCTTGCAGGAAATATTGGATCTGCAGAAACTACTGGAGCAGTGAAAGTTGATTTATCCACTCCAAAGGCCAGAGTCACAGGCGTGGATGTTTCGCCAGTAGGTAGTGGTGGTGGCTATACGCCACCTGCTAGCCCTATCAATCAAGATATCCCTGCGGTGCCAGCGCCAAAACCAGCTTCTTCTTTTCCAAATACACCTTCCAGCACTATTCCAAGTAACAATGGTAGTGCACCTGCAAGTCCAACTTCTTTCCCTGGGCTTGGTTCTGAAGGAATGCCGACTTTTCCAACAAATCCAGTTCGACCAAAATAGTCTCGATTTTCCCTCGCCACAAAGTAGCATGAATATCATGAACCGATATTCAGTTGGGGATTTTAATGGAAGTTGAACAGTTTTTAAAAGACCAGGCAAAACTTCAATTGCAACCAGTTTATGTAATCACTGGTTCCGAAGACTACCTCCACAGAAAAGCAGGAAAAGCGTTAAAACATCAAATTCTTGCTGGTAACGAAGACCTCGGTTTGGCTTCTTTCGTGGGTGATAAGACCTCGTTTGCGGAAGTAAGGGAAGAACTAACTACGCTTTCATTCTTTGGTGGCAAAAGGCTCGCATGGGTTGAACAGGCGGATGATTTTGTAAGTAAGAATAGGCCAGCACTCGAAAAATATTTCCAGGCACCCAGTTCCAATGGCGTTCTCATCCTTGAAACTTCTTCCTGGCCTTCTAACACCAAATTATCAAAAATGCTTGCCAAGGAAGCTTTAATTACTTGCGAAGCACCCTCCCGAAAAGAAACCCTTGTCGCATGGTGCATTGCACAGGGAAAAAACATTCATGATAAACCACTCGCAAACGATGCCGCAAACCTGCTGGTAGAACTTATTGGCCCCGACTTAGGCAGACTCGATCAAGAAATCGCCAAGCTCGCCTGCTATGCAGCAGACAATCCAAAAATAAACGCCAAGGATGTTGATATGCTGGTTGGCCAAGGGCATGTTGAAAAGGTCTGGGTGCTGTTTGATCATATAGGACAAGGAAACCCAAGGGCGGCATTTCAATTATTATTTGAATTATTCGAACAAGGCGAAGAACCCATGAAGCTTCTTGGGGCATTTAGTTCGCACCTCCGAAAGTTGGCCTACGCAGGAAGATTTGCAATGCAAGACAAACCCATGGCTTTCGCATTAGAAAAAGCTGGGTTTTTCAGTTTCACGAAAACCAGCGCTGAAGCTCAACTTCGGAAAATTGGACGCAAAAAAATCAACAAGGTTTTAACTTGGCTAATTGAAACAGATACAGGAATGAAAGGGGGCAGCCAAATCCCCCCTAAAACACTTATGGAAAGATTACTTGCTATGCTTTGCTCCAAATAACCCTTTTTCAAGGAACAAATCAATGACTCAATCTGGTAACAAAAAAACCAAAATCCTAATCACTATGGGTGATGTCGCTGGGGTTGGCCCTGAAATCATTGTAAAGGCATGGGACGAAATTCTTGCTTTTTGCGACCCAGTGGTGGTGGGTGATCCGGTTTGGCTAGAAAAAGCCATTCATTTACTCAACAAAAATACAAAAGTTCAGATCATCAACGAACCAGAGCAGGCCACGCCACAATCAAATCTTATAAGCTGCACCAAAATCAAAACAGCAGATCTAACTACTGTTAAAATATGCAATGTAAACGCCTCTGCAGGCAAGGCTGCACATGATTATTTAATACAAGCGATTGATTGGGCACTTGAAAAACGAGCTGGTGCGATAGTTACCGCGCCACTTCACAAAGAAGGCCTGCATCTTGCGGGGCTCGATTACCCAGGGCACACCGAAATATTGGCATCAAGAACCAAAGCTCAAGAGCATGTAATGATTTTGGCACTTCCAGAATTGGCAGTAGCCCATGTAACATTACACCTTGCATTAAGAGATGTCTTCGATGAACTTAGCATCGAAAGAATTGTCGCTAGGGCTCAACTCCTTGAAAATTTACTTACAAAAGTTTTAGGCCGAACACCTCGCCTTGCGATTGCTGCACTCAATCCACACGGAAGCGATGGTGGGCTTTTTGGTAACGAGGAGCAAACAATCATCCAACCTGCAGCAATTCTTTGCAAGCAACAAGGGATGACTGTTTCTGGGCCAATCCCTTCTGACACTTTATTTTTAAGAGCAAGCCAGGGGGAATTTGATGGAGTGGTTGCCATGTACCACGATCAAGGCCACATCGCATTAAAACTTCTAGGCCAACGCAGAGCTGTCAACATTACTGCTGGTTTGCCAATTATTCGAACTAGTGTTGCCCATGGCACGGCCTACGACATCGCCTGGAAAGGCATGGCAGACGAAAGCAGCTTGGTGTCGGCAGCGAAATGGGCTGTTAAATTAGGTTCCTAAAAGAAATTTTAATCTTTTTATCATATTTCGACATTTCTGAAATAAAATAGACTTTAAGCTTGAGCTTTAGTAAAAAACTGCAAAATTGTAATATAACTAGGAAACCTTTGCATTGTTAAAGGGTTTAGTAGGTAGGGTGATTTATAATGGGGCAAGTAAGCCCCGTAATCACCAGCCTTGGAAGTTTTTCCAAGGTAAGAGCTGTGATCATTAAATGGGAGTATATCATTATGTTTCGTCGTATGTTTGTAGCTGCTGCTGCAGTTGTTTTTGTTGCTTTTGGTGTTATCGCTGGCGAACACAAGGGTGCAATCACCAAGTACGAAGCTGGCACCAGTCTTACCATCAAAGTTAAGAAAGAAGAAAAGAACCTGAAAATCGCTAAAGATGCCAAAATTGACGATGCAATCGCTAAGAAACTTGGCAAAATTGGTGAAAAAGGCGTTCCTGCAATTGTAATCACCAATGACAAAGACGAAGTAACCGAAATCAAAGCTGGCGAAAAGAAAGCCAAGTAATTCGGAATTATTTATCTAAAAGAAGCCCGACTGCTAACCCTGTCGGGCTTTTTATTTAAATTAAACACTTTCACTATTGATTTCGCCCCATGTAATGATAGGATTTTAGTTTATGCAATAGGTTTATGGACCAAGTAAAGGCTTATGTTAGCCTGACGGAGGTCGGTGGAGAACTATATGTCGATCACTAAGGAACGCAAGTCTCAGCTCATTGAAAAGTATCGCCGTGAGGCAACCGATACCGGGTCACCGGAAGTCCAAGTTGCTTTGTTGACCCAAAGGATCAACGAGCTACACGAGCACCTGCGCAGCCACAAGAAGGATCATGCCAGTCGCCGCGGTTTACTGATGATGGTCAGTAAGCGGTCTGGTTTGCTTACCTACTTGCGAAGCATAGATCACGAAAGCTACACCACATTGATCGGCAGCCTGGGCCTTCGTAAATAAAGTAGGCCAAGTAGTCTACTTAATAGGGCCAGTTTAATTCCATTGGGGAATTCAGGTAAAGCTGTTCATTTTCCGGTTGTTCCCTTGGTCAGGAATTTTGTTAGGGAACATGCAAGTTGGATAGTAGGTTTTGTAATCTGAAGAAAAAGCCGAAAGTTTCCTTCTTTGGAAGGATTCTCAATTCTATTTTCACCAGCAATTTCCTCATAAACTCTGTTCTAGTTCCGCTTAACACATTTCCATTGTTGGCTACCGCCAAGTGAAAATGTTGGAGGTTTTATTTATATGCAGGCAATTCGTGTAGAAAAACAATTGGGTGCTCACACTCTTATCCTTGAAACAGGAAAACTCGCCAAACAAGCTCATGGTGCAGTTATCGTTCGTTATGCAGATACTATGACACTCTCCACAGTTGTGGAAGGCTCCGCTGAATCAACCAAAGATTATTTCCCTCTCGTTGTTGATTACCGTGAAAAAACTTATGCCGCTGGTAAATTCCCTGGCGGGTTCATGAAGCGTGAAGGCAGACCAACCACCAAAGAAATCCTGACTTCCCGCTTGATCGACAGGCCCATCAGGCCTCTTTTTCCCACTGACTACATGCGCGAAGTTCAGATCATGGCTAGCACCCTTTCTTGCGATCGCGATTTCGATCCAGATGTTCTTGCGATGATCGGCTCAAGCGCTGCTCTTCATATTTCCCAGATTCCTTTCCTACAACCCACTGGCTCTATTCGCATCGCCAAAGTTGCTGGCGAACTTATTGTTTTCCCCACCTATGCTCAAGTTCAAGAAAGCGATTTAGATCTAATAGTGGCTGGCACGAAAGATGCCATCACCATGATCGAAGGCTTCGCCAAGGAAATCCCCGAAGACCAAGTCTACGAAGGAATCATGTTTGCTCATGAGCAAATCAAAATCATTGTGGACTTGATCCACGAATTAAGAAAAGCAATGGGCCTTGCAACCAAGGAACTTCCAAAAGCTGCTCCAGTAAATCCTTTGAATGATGAATTCAAAACCAAATTCTACGATGAATTTTCTCGTAGGAAACAAACCACGGGCAAGGCGGAACGCTCTGCTGCGGTTAAAGAAATCAAAGACGAGATCAAGAAAAAGTACCTTCCCGAAGGTGAAGCAAAACCAGTTCACACACCTGCTCAAGTTTCTGCCGCTCTTGGCTGGCTTGAAGAACGAATTGTGCGCGATCTGATTCTTGCAGGCAAGCGTATTGATGGTCGTGATTTGCGCCAAGTTCGCGCTCTTTATTGCGAAGTAAGCCTTCTTCCTAGAACCCATGGCTCTGCTTTGTTCCAAAGAGGCGAAACCCAAGCCCTGGTAACTACCGTTCTTGGCACTTCAAGCGATGAACAACGCGTTGATGGCATCACTGATGAAATCACCAAAAAGTTCATGCTCGATTACAACTTCCCTCCTTTCAGTGTTGGCGAATGCAAACCTAACCGCGGCCCCGGTCGAAGAGAAATTGGCCACGGTGCCCTTGCAGAACGCAGCCTTCAAGCTGTGCTTCCTACTGTCGAAGCTTTCCCTTACACCATTAGGCTGGTTTCCGACATCATGGAATCCAATGGATCTTCCAGCATGGCTTCGGTTTGCGGCGGCACTTTGGCACTTATGGATGCTGGTGTTCCTATCACCAACCCTGTTGCTGGTATTTCCATCGGCCTCGTTAAGGAAAAAGACCAATACTCGCTCCTTACCGATATCATGGGTGATGAAGATCATTATGGCGACATGGATTTCAAGGTCGCTGGTACCGGTATTGGTATTACCGCAATCCAACTTGATCTGAAAATCGATGGCATTGGTGCAGACATTATCAAGGACACCCTTGAACAAGCTCGCGTTGCCCGTCGAGATATTCTGCGAACCATGCTTGCTTCTTTACGACAACCAAGGGCCACTATCAGCGCCTTTGCTCCTAGACTTCTTACCGTGAAAATCAATCCTGAAAAAATCGGTGCCCTCATCGGCCCCGGTGGTAAAAACATCAAAGGCATCCAGGAATCCACTGGTGCTAAAATTGATATCAAGGATGATGGTACTGTTTTCATCTCCCATAGTGACTCCAAAGGTGCTGAAGCTGCAAAAGCAAAAGTTGAAGCTATCACCGAAGAAGTTAAAATTGGCAAAATCTATGAAGGAAAGGTTTCTTCAATCAAAGACTTCGGTGCCTTTATTGAAATCCTTCCCGGCCGCGATGGCCTTTGCCATATCAGCGAACTTGAAGACAAATTCATCAGCAAGGTTGAAGAAGTTTGCAAGGTTGGCGATATTATCGAAGTCAAAGTCATCGCTATTGATGAACACGACCGTATTAAACTCTCCCGAAAAGTAATCCTTCGCGAACGAAACCCTAATCCCCAACCTGAAGTTCAACAACAAAGGCCACAAGGGGATAATGGTGGTGATCGTGGCGGTGATCGTGGCGGCGACCGTGGTGGTGATCGCGGCGGCGACCGTGGTGGTGATCGCGGCGGCGACCGTGGTGGTGATCGTGGCGGCGACCGTGGTGGTCATCGTGGCGGTGATCGCGGCGGAGACCGTGGTGGCGATCGCGGCGGTGATCGCGGCGGAGACCGTGGCGGTGATCGTGGCGGAGACCGTGGTGGCGATCGCGGCGGAGACCGTGGTGGCGATCGTGGCGGTGATCGTGGCGGTGACCGTCCTGAAAGCGGTGGCGGTTCGGGTGGACATCGTGGGGGCGATCGTGGCGGTGATCATGGCGGCAGACGCCATCATGACAATCGCAGAGGTCACAACGACCATCGCGATTAGTCGCAGATTTGTTTTATCTTTTATTAATCTGGAATCTGAGGGCCCATTTTTTTTGGGCCCTTACCAGGAGATTTGAATGAGTGATCCCTACACAGAACTTGCGGAACTCGCAGGTGGGTTCATTCATGAAATTAAAAACCACCTTAGCACTTTTGGCCTCAACCTCCAGTTACTTGCAGAGGATTTTAATGATCCTCAGACGCAACGAGAACGCAGAGCCTTTGAACGAGTTCAGCGACTTCAAAACGAATGCGAACGGCTTGTCGAAGTTTCAAACGACTTTCTCCGATTCTCTCGGATAGAGCAATTAAATCTTCTACCATGCGATCTTTTAGTAGTTCTCGAAGAACTTATCGATTTCTTCGGGCCCATGGCACGCAACTCTAACATCAAGGTCAATCGCTATTTGCCGTCAGACCTTCCCCCAGTTTTTCTCGACAGCGAAATCTTCAAACAAGCCTTACTTAATTTGCTCTTAAACGCAGAACAAGCTATGCCCAAGGGTGGTGAAATTACCATTCAAGCAACTATTTCTCCAGAAACTCTTACCCTCAACTTAATTGATACGGGCAAAGGGATTTCCCAAGAGGGTTTAGAAAAGATATTTAAACCTTTTTATTCCACACGGCCTGGCGGCACAGGTCTCGGACTCCCGACAACAAAAAAAATAATTGAAGCTCATGGGGGCACTATTGAGGCTCAAAGTGAACCGGGGAAAGGAACCAAGTTTTCTATCCGACTGCCACTCAAGATTTCATAGGAGTTTTAGATCGTGACCACACATCAACAACCCGTTGCATTAGCAAATATAAATGGCGAAATCACCCCGCTTTCAGAAGCAAAAATACCTGCATTAGACAGGGGGTTTCTTTTTGGCGATGCTGTTTACGAAGTAATGTGGGTAAATCAGGGCAAAATGTGGCTTGAAGAAGAACATTTTATAAGGCTTGAACGAAGCTTGAATCTTATCCGAATCCAAGGTGTTGATCTTTCATCCCTTGCTGCCAAAGTTTACGAAACCATAACTGCAGGGAAATTTAAAAACGCTATTGTCTACATTCAAATCACCAGAGGGGCCGCTCCAAGGAGCCATGCTTTTCCCAAAGATATAAAACCCTTTGAGTTTCTTTTTGTTCAAGAGTTCAACGATCCTTATGCTGAAATGCGTGAAAAGGGAATCCACCTGCTTTCACGCCCAGACATCCGCTGGGAACACTGCGACATCAAATCCACCAACCTACTTGCAAATGTGTTGGCAATTCAGGATTCGAAAGAAGCAGGGTGCCAAGAAGTGCTGTTTTATTTGAAGGATGGCACCATCACAGAATCTGCGCACTCGAGCTTGTTTGGAGTGTTGGACGGGATTTTATACACAAGCCCCAGCAGCGATTTAATTCTGCCAGGTATTACTCGCAACCATCTACTAAATCTTATCGCCAAGGATGGGATTGCAATCAGGGAAAAGTCATTGCAAATGGAACAACTTGGGCAGATATCTGAATTATTTATTACCGGGACAACCTCGGGTGTGCTACCTGTTGTTGCGGTGGATAAAAAGAATATAGGGGAAGGCAAGCCTGGTCCAATCACGAGAAGGATAGAAAAGGCTTATTGGGATTCAGTCAAAACCTGGAGCCAAAACGCACATCACAACGAAGATAGCACACGGATTTAAATTTCTTATCTGCCTTCAGGTGGGGGCGTTGTACCGGGAACTCCGCCTGTTTCTAAACCACCTTCCAGCAAAAGTCGAAGAACCATATTTTCAGTGGGATCTTCGATTACAGATAAGTCTTGGGTTTTGAGCATTTCGCTTTGAATTCTACGAAGGTCAACAAAAAACTTTTCCCCTTCTAGATTTTCGGTAAAGATAAAGTCAATCCATTCAAGTAGAAATGCTGTCTGTGCTTTTTTCACATCAGCAGAATCCGCAGCCAAGAAATGCTTGTTAAATATTTTTGTAACCAAACTTTGGCTCAATACCACATCCTTGGGAAACATTTCAAAGTCCTTACAAAAAGCCATGAATGCAGTTTGTTTTTTCTTGACTAGAAAATAAACCAAAGCCCATGACTCAGTGTTGAACTGTTCCTGGCCAGCTTGAGGGGTTAGGTTTGCAAGTTTAGAACCCGACATTAGTCTGGAAAGAATCGCTTCAAACTCAATCGGATTCCTTTTGTTTTTGTAAATCTGCCTGAATAGTGGCAGGTGATACGAGTTGGCACTACCAAACGACATCCATGGTGAGCAATGGGGGGTTTCAAACACACCCGCCAAGCCTTCGGAAAACCATTTTGGCAAAACAACATTAGCAGGAAGAGTTTTGGTGGCATAAAAGAGCTGCAAGGTTCCAAAGTTACCGATGGTATTCCAAACAGTTTCTTGATCCAAAGCACGATTTAAAACAGCTAGGGCCCCGGAATAAGAAACATCCAAATGATCTGCTGCAGGTGGGTTTCCCTGCCCTATTGTTCCTTTAAGAAGTTGATTAAAGTCATAACCCTTGGTAGTCCATTCTTTCATTTTAAGGCCCAGCATTTCAGAAATGGGATCAAGCCTTTTGGTGCACATCACAAGCAACTTTTCCCTAGGCAGCATAAACCCTTGAACTTTAGCTTTGTTACCAACCAACGCCAAATGCATTTCGTTGTAAACATCAGGCTTGGTCGTAATTACAACCGAAAGCTTTGTTTTTGGTAACTCAATCTGGGTGCCATTCAACGAAAACCACATAAAAAATGTTGCGTAATTCTTTTCTAACTGCGCAATCCACAATTTCACTTCTGGATCGTTTGGAAGGCCATCGTGAATCACTTCAAAGTGATCTGATTTTTCCTGATTGAACCCTACAAAACTTGTGGCAAGGCTCGCAAAAGCTGGGTCAGGAGCACTTTTTTCTTCAGTCGCTTTTTTGGTTTTAGAGTAAGTTTCTAGAATGGGCGACTTGCTCTTTGAATCTTTAATCAACAAATCCATCGTGTCTTTAAACTCTTTTGCCATGCCATGCTCGAGCGAAAACATCCCAATGCTTTTGAAAACATCGTTGACATTTTTTTTGTCTTTTAAAGCTGCGGATCGATCTGTAAGAGTTTTACTAAGGGATGGAAGAGCAATAGATTTCCCTTTCACAGACTCATCAGAAATA
>Ga0255087_1000075_pt1 | contig 44488 bp, 39 predicted proteins | sample Colum_Miss_RepA__FD_188561 | JGI IMG/M metagenome (GOLD analysis project Ga0255087, IMG submission 188561) | Freshwater microbial communities from Columbia River, Oregon, United States - Colum_Miss_RepA_8d | ecosystem: Environmental > Aquatic > Freshwater > River | place: USA: Oregon | collected...
GATCCGATGCGCTGCTGTTGGGGCTGGCGGCCGAACTCGAGGCATGAAGGTTCTGCTCGCCCTGCTGGTCATTGGCAACCTGCTGCTCTATGGCTGGTTCCAGGGCTGGCTTGCGCCCTATGGAGGGGATGGACGCGAACCGCAGCGCATGGCGCGCCAGGTGATGCCCGAGCGGGTCCGCATCGGGCCCACCGAGACGCCGGCGCAAGACCCTGCCAAGACGCCCGCCCCTGCGGGATCGGTGTTGCCCATGCCTCCTGAGGCGCCAGCGGGTTCCGCGCTGCAGGCTGCATCCACTCCATCCCCCTGGTCCGCAGACGGCTGTACCGAGCTCGGTCCGCTCACGGAAGCTCAGGCCTTGAGCATCCAGACGGCCATTGCCCAGCCAGGCATTTACGCAACCATGCTCCTGCCTGCCGGGATCGAAACCTGGTGGGTCTATCTCTGGCCATCGGCCGGTGAAGCACAGGCCCGGCTCGATGCGCTGCGGGCACGCAAACTGGTGGACGAGGTGGTCCTCATGCGCGAGGGAGGTCTGCGTGGCGCCATCGTGATGGGACGATTCAAGGAGGTGGCCAATGCCCTGGCCCTGCAGCGCAGGTTGATCCTGGCGGGAGAGACCGATGTTCGGCTCGCCGCACGAGGCGGCCCGCCGGCGACCACGCTGCTGAGGATCCAGGGGAGTTCGTCAGACGCGCTTCGCACCGCCGCCGCCGAGGGTTCGGGCCCGCTGCGGCTGCCCCCCGTGCCCTTCAGCGAGTCGATGGCCGGTCTGCTCGAACAGCAGCGCGATACATTGCGGGCTGCCGGCTCACCGGCCACCCTGCGAGCCTGTCCGGCGGATCAGGCGACCGCTTTCAGCTCGCGGCGGTAGCGGTTGAGTGCCTGCACGGTGGGCAGTTCGCGCTCGAGCAGCAGCGACAGGTTGTGCAGGATGCGCTCGACCACCTTGCCCTCCCAGGCTTCGTCAAAGCGGATCTGACGATCGAGCCAGTGCTCGAGCCATCCCGGCTCGGGCAGGCGGCTTTGCACCGTGTCGTTGGGAAAGAGCGCCTTGTTGACATGCAGGTTGGTCGGATGCAGCGCCTGGGCGGTGCGCTTGGCACTGGCCATCAGCAGGCCGATCTTGGCAAACGCCGATCGGGCCGCATCGCCCACCTCGCCGATGGCTTTTTTCATGTACTGCAGATAGGCGCCACCATGGCGGGCCTCGTCGCGCGAGATGATCTCGTAGATGTGGCGAATCACGGGCTCGGTGTGCCACATCGAGGCGCAGCGGTACCAGTGATTGAGGCGGATCTCGCCGCAGAAATGCAGCATCAGGGTCTCAAGGGGCGGCGCCGGATCGAACTCGAAGCGAATGGCGTGCAACTCGGCTTCGGTGGGTACCAGGTCGGGCCGGAAGCGGCGCAGGTATTCCATGAGCACGAGAGAGTGCTTTTGCTCCTCGTAGAACCACACCGACATGAAGGCACTGAAATCGGAGTCGTGCCGATGATCCCGCAGGAACATCTCGGTGGCCGGCAGTGCCGCCCACTCGGTGATGGCGTTCATCTTGATGGTGAGCGCCTGCTCATCGGTCAGCCGCGTGGCATCGAACTGATCCCAGGGCAGGTCGTCCATGCTCCAGCGCACGCGCTCAAGCGATTTGAAGAGTTCGGGGTAGAGCATGGAAAGGGATGAACCCGAGCGTTTCGATCAGTCATTCTAACTTGACACTCGGTCCTCATGACATACCCCCACGGCGCCTGAGCCATCGCATGAGGCCGCCCAGCACCGGCAGCTTCTCGTAGAGCTCCTGTGCGGCATCCCAGTAGTCGCGATGCAGGCAGACCCGGTCGTCGCTCGCAAAGCGCAGGTGCGAGGCGCCTCGAATCACCTGGGGTCCCCGGGGCAGGGGCGACTTGAACGAAAACTCGAAATCCCAGATGAGGAAGGCCTGCTCGCCCTGTTCGATCGCTTCTCGCACGATAAAGCGAGGTGTGTCGACCTGCTCGAACATGTGAGCAAAGATCCGTGCAATCTCGCGCGGACCCCGGACCTCATTGAAGGGGTCCTTGAAGAAGGCCTCGTCGCTGTAGATGACCTCCATGCGACCGGCATCCTGCGGGCTGATCTGCTCGAAGAAGCTCACCACACGCGCCAGACGCGGGCTCATGGATCAGACTCCGGTCACGCGCCGGATCAGCGCGAAATACAGACGATCGGGCAGCAGGCGGGCAAGCTTGAGCACGCCCGTAAAGCGCCGCGGATAGTGCACCTCGAAGCGGCCCGTGGCCAGACCCTGAAGGGTGCGACGCGCGGCTTCGTCGGCGCTGATCAGGGCCGGCATGGGGTAATCGTTGATGGCGGTGGCTGGCGTCTCGACATACCCGGGGTTCACGACCGTCACGCCGATGCCGTGTGGATGCAGATCGAGGTAAAGGGACTCGGCCAGGTTGATCAGCGCCGCCTTGGTCGGTCCATAGACCAGTGCATGCGGCAGGCCCCGAAAGCCAGCCACGCTCGAGACCAGCACAAGATGGCCGGCACGCTGACGCAGCAGGGCCGGCAGCAGCACAGCCAGCCCTTTGTAGACCGAGATCAGGTTGGTCTCGAGCATGCGCTGCGCCGACTCGAGCTCGAAGTTCTGTGCACGCATGGGCTGATAGATGCCGGCGACCCACAGCACCACATCCACCCCGCCCCAGGCGGCATTCAGCTCATTGAAGGCCTGTTCGATGGCCTGAACATCGTTGATGTCCAGTGGCAGGACGAGCGCCTGCTGCACCGGGTCGGGCGCATCGAGCGGTGCCGCAGGGGGATGGCCCACCACCTCGTGCAGTGCCTGGGCACGCCTTGCCGATACGGCCACGCGCGCGCCGGCACGCTGCAGCGCCTGGGCCAGGGCTGCGCCAATGCCACTCGAGGCGCCGACCACCCAGACCCGGCGGCCGGCCCAGTCGGTGATGGGGGGATTCAGGGGTTTGAACATGCGGACGCTGAACTCAGGCGCTGCGACGGGTGAACGAGAGCAGCACTTCCCCGAGCTTCACGCCGAACTTGCTCATCGTGGCCCGATTGAGCATGACCCGATCGTCGATCTGGTACATCCAGTCATCGAAGTCGACCTCCCAGGTGCGGCCATCCACCTTGAGGGCCAGCACATAGCGCCAGTTCAGGGCATTGCCCGAGGCCACGCCGGTTGCCTCGCCCACCACATCGGCCGCGGTACCGCTGTAGCGGCCCTCGCCGAGCTTGCGCACGGTCCAGATGCGTTTTTCCTTGCTGCCATCGGAGTAGAGGAAGTCTTCATCCAGGATGCCGGTGTTGTCCTTCCACTGGCAGTTCATGAGCACGGTGAAGCGCTTCACGACCTCACCGGAGCGATCCTGAAAGACGCCCCAGGCATCCACGGTGCCGTTGAAATATCGGGCGAGGTCGAGTTCGGGTTTTTCGCGGGCATAGCGGGTGGGATCCACTCCGCTGCAGCCCGCCAGCGACAGCGCACCGGCTCCAAGGCCAAGCAGGGTGCCGCGACGGGCCAACAGACGGGCTGCAGGAGTCAGAGCCATGACAGTTTCCTTGTGGTTGGAATCGGTGCCAGCACCAGCACGAGACCGGCCAGCAGCTTGAGCACACAGGGCAGCACCGCGTACATCAGCGCAAGCGCCGTGGTGCCACTGAGCAACGCATCGGCGACCACGGCCGCGTCCGCACCATGAGCCGCCTTCGGGCTCACGGCCTGTGTCGCCGAGGCTGCGCCCCCGGGCACGTAGCCCAGCAAGCCCAGGACGGGCAAGGCCAGGCCGGCGGCCGCGGCCAGATTGAACTTGGTGGCCAGATTCCACAGTCCGAATGCAGCCCCGTTGCGATCCTTGGGGGCCTGGGGTGCAGCCAGCACGGTGGCGAGCAGGGCCGGTGGCACGGCCAGATCGGCGCCCAGCGCGAATCCGGTGGCGATGCACACCACAAAGAAGGCTGTCGAATCACCACGCCCCAGACCCCAGGCCCAGATGAAGGCGGCCACGGCAATCGCCATGCCCAGCAGCCAGGCGGCCTTGAGCCCGAGACGTGCAGACAGCCGGGCCCACAGCGGCATGCCGGCTGCGGCGGCCACGAAGTAGCTCAGCAGAAATTGCGGTGTGAGATCGGGGGTCTGCAGGACATCGGCCACGAAAAACAGCAACAGGGTGGCCGCAATCGCACTGGCGATGCCATTGAGCAGAAAGACGATCAGCGTCCAGCGAACGCCGGTATCGCCCCACAGTTCGGCAAATCCGCTCCAGGGTGAACCCGATCGGCCACCCGGCTGATGGTGGTCCGGGGCGCGGACATTCGGCCAAGCCGAACCCGGGGAATGCGTGCCCCGTTCCGAGCCCTGAGTCTCAGGCCCGGGGGCTCGGGTTTCCGAGCTCACCATCGCGGGCAGTGGCGCCCAGATCAGCAGCACGCCGGCACCGAGTGCACCGAGGGCAAAGAGGGCGACCAGGGCCGGCACCCGATCCGGGATCAGCAGTGCAGCGCTGGCCAGCACACCCACCAGCCCTGCGCCTTCGCGCCAGGCGGTGATCCGAACCCGCTCGGCATCGGTGTTGCCCAGCCGGGCCCCCCAGGCCTGATGGGTGATCGAGACCACCGACCAGGCGAGATAGGTGATGACCGAGGTGACGGCCAGCCAGGCGGCGATCGGCACGCCTTGCGGCGGCAGGAACAGCGCCGCATAGGCGAGCACCAGCACCGGCAGGGCCAGCCAGATGATGCGTCGCCATCGCGTGGGGTCGGACTGTCGATCCAGGCTTGCACCGATCAGCGGATCGGACACCGCGTCGAGTGCGCGCGCTGCGAACAGCACCGAGCCCACCGCTGCCAGTTCAAGACCGAGGCGCTCGGCATAGTAGGCCGGCAACAGCACGAACAGGGGCAACTCCAGCAGGGCGAGCGGCGCCCGCAAGGCGCCGTAGCGGATCAGGGCTGGCGCGTTCGTGGGGTTTGGGGCACTCAAGGGTTGCGGGCCAGCGTGGGCAGCCGCTGCATGACTGAAGTTCGCAGCGAAGGCGCCTGTGTACGCTCGTCCAGCCAGATCGAAAAGAAGGCCCGACCGAAGTCGGCATCATCGATCGCGCCGATCGGCTGGTCGTTGTGAAAGAAGCGCACGCCTCGGGCCGGATCGAATACGCCGGTCAGGCGATCGCCTTCGCGTACATCTGGAAACAGCTGCTTCATCTGCGCAGACCAGCGGGAGCGCTGGGCAGGGCTGCCAAAGCCCAGCCGCGCGATTTCCTTGTCGCTGCCTTCCACGATGGTTTCACCCAGCAGGCCGCGCAGATAGCGCAGCTCAAGGGCCATCGGCTGCTTCAGCAAATCGTCGGGATCGCGACCCGGTGTGCTGATCCAGAGCCGGGCGGTGTACACCCGAAAACCGAGAAAGCGAAGCTCACCCTCACCCACCAGACGGGCCGGTTGCAGCTGGCCCGTGACCACCGTCGGTGCCGCGGCGGTTGACGAGGCCAGAGCCGTGCGCAGTGGCTCGCCGGCGAGCGCAGCCGCCGTGATCACGCTGGCCGCAACGGCTTTGCCGCTGGGTCGATTGGGCTTGCGCGAGGGCATGGTCGGCTGACTCAGCTCGGCGCGCGCAGGGTGAATTGCATCACGTCGGTTGCGCCCTGCGCAAAGCCCGCTTCGCAATAGGCCAGATAGAACGCCCAGGTGCGCGCAAAGGGCACATCAAATCCCTGGGGCGCAATGCGGGGCCACTGCTGGCGGAAGGCCTGGCCCCAGTCGGCCAGGGTGCGGGCGTAGTCGGGGCCAAAGGCAAATGCGGTGTCCACCGTCAGATCGGCCTTGCGGGCGCTGCGCTCAAAGCCGGAGGGGCAGGGCAGCATGCCACCCGGAAAGATGTATTGCTGGATGAAGTCCGTGCCCTGCCGGTAGCGATCGAAGAGCGCGTCATCAATGGTGATGGTCTGGACCACGGCGCGCCCGCCGGGCTTGAGACAGCGGCGCAGGGTTTCGAAGTAGGCCGGCCAGTAGGCCTCGCCCACGGCCTCGAACATTTCGATCGAAACAATGGCATCGAACTGGCCGCGTTCGTCGCGGTAGTCCTGCAAACGGAAATCGGCCTGTACGCCCAGGCCGGCGTCATCGAGTCGGCGTTGGGCCCAGGCAAGCTGTTCGGTCGAGAGTGTCAGGCCCGTGACATGCAGGCCCGCCCGGGCGGCGAGCTCGGCAAACCCACCCCAGCCGCAGCCAATCTCGAGCACACGCGCACCGGCCGGCAGGGCCAGTTCGTCCAGGATGCGCTGATATTTCGCCTCCTGGGCCTGCTGCAGGGTTTGAGCGGGGTCCTGACCAAACAGCGCGCTCGAATAGGTCATTGAAGGATCAAGCCACAGCGAATAGAAGGCATTGCCCAGATCGTAGTGCGCGTGAATGTTGCGTCGCGAGCCTGCCTTGCTGTTGCGATTGAGCAGATGCCGCAGGCGGTAGGCCAGCTGGCCCCACCAGCGCCCATAAATGGCCTTTTCGATGGCCTGTCGGTTGGCCAGCAGCACGCGCATGAGGGTGGCCAGCTGGTCGGTCTGCCAGTCGCCCGCGATGAAGCTCTCGGCAAATCCGATATCGCCCCGGGCGAGCGAGGCTGAGCAGACATTCCAGTTGTTCAGCTGCATGCGGGCATGCGGCTCACCGTGACCGAATTGCAGGGTGTTGCCGCGCGGTGTGACCAGCGTCAGGCGCCCATGCTGCATGCGCGAGAGCAGACCGAACAGGGCGCGCGCCGCAGGCGGCACGGGCTCGCTCGCGAGCACGGTGGGCAGCGCAATGGCATGCGAAGCTTCAATCACCGACTCGAACAGCGAGCCGGACGCGGAGGTCGTGTTCATGGTTGTCCTCGTGTGATGAAAGCCCGGGGAGGATCGGGTTTGCGATGAAAGCGCACACGTGCTCGCCACAGTAGCAGGGCATGCCAGTGAATGCGCACGATCACCCCCAGTGTGAACAGGGGTTGACCGAAGAGGGCGCGACGCGCAGTGCGGCGGTCGGCTGCGTGAAGCTCACCGGAGAGGCTGGTGAGGATGAGCGGGCCGTGCTCATCATGATGGTCGATGCGGGCGATGGCCCGATCAGCGCGGTTCATGAAGCGAAAGGTGTAGCCGCCCTCAACGGCACAGAACGGGGAGACATGAAACACCTTGCGGGCATGGAGATCACGGCCCTCGCGCAGGCGCGATCCATCGGGCTCGGCCAGCAGATAGCAATGGCGCTCGCCGAAGGTGTTGTTGACCTCGGCAATCACCGCCACCAGCGCGTTATCGCTGCGATGGCAGAACCAGAAACTGACCGGCTTGAAGGCATAGCCCAGATGTCGGGCAAAGGTATGCAGCCAGATCGCACCATCCGCCTTCAAGCCCGCCTCGGCACAGCGCTCCCGTGCCCATTGCGCAAGCGGGGTCTGACCGTCGCCATGATCACGATCATGAAATGACAGTGGCGCCGCTGCGTTCAGTGCGAACCAGGGCGCAAGCGATGGTGCGTGCTGTCGGGCATGGTCGCCGTCAAGGCGCAGCCGGATGAAGCTGCCCGCGTAGCTGAAGGCATGACGCACCGGGCGCAGGCGCGTATGGCGGATCGGACCGAATCCGAACTGAATGGGGGCTTCCACCGATGGGGGCGATGAGCGCGAATGGTCGGGCTGTATGGCCTGCGGCATGGGTGAGCTCGTCAGCATGACAGACTCAAAGCCCGCGGGCTCCGTTGGCCCGGTTTGCATGATCGGCAGGGGGTCATCGGGTCGCAGGGGTGCGGTTTGCTCAGGCCGCCCGGGCCAGAGCATCGCCTGCATCGTGCCGATTCCGTTCGCGGTCGAGTAGACCTTGAGCGGCTGCCAGCCCCGCTTTCAATCCATCTTCATGAAACCCGTAGCCCGCCCATGCGCCCGCAAACCAGGTGTTGCGCTCGCCCTGAATGTCGGCGAGCCGGCGCTGGGCTGCAACCGCCTTGAGGTCAAAGACCGGATGGGAGTAATCGATCACCTTGAGGGTCAGCTCGGGTCTGGGCGGTGTGGGCGGGTTGAGCGTGACCATCACGGGTTGGTCGATGGGCAGTGGCTGCAGGCGATTGAGCCAGTAGGTCACGGCCACCGAGGGGCTGCCGAGGCCGGGTGAATCGACGCCAAAGCGACCGGCGCTGAGATAGTTCCAGGCGGCCCAGGCCCGGCGTCGACGGGGCATGAGGTCGGTGTCCAGATGCAGGTAGGCCCGATTAGGCTGGTAGCCGATGGCACCGAGCACTTCGCGTTCTGCGCTGCTGGCATCGGGCAGCAGCGCCAGGGCCTGATCGCTGTGGCAGGCCAGGATCACATGGTCGAAGGTCTCCCGACCGTTGTCGGTCACGACCGCAACCCGCTCGGTGGCGGCGCCTCGCTGCTGATCAAGAGGTTCGCGCAGCACGGCCCGCACCGGGGTGGCGATACGGACATCCTGCAGGCCGGCGAGGATGCGTTCAACATACTGACGCGCGCCGCCCCGGACCGTGAACCAGCGCGGCCGGTTGGCGACCTGCAGCAGACCATGGTTGTCGCAGAACCGCACGAAGCTCGCTACGGGGAAGGCCATCATGGTGTCGGTCGGGCAGGACCAGATGGCTGCGGCCATGGGCAGCAGATATCCCTCGCGAAATGGCCGGCCATATCGATGCGCATCGAGCCACTGCGACAGGGGCAGGGCGGCATCGGCATCGAGCGTGCGCGCGCGCGCCATGGCGGTGGCCTGGCGGTTGAACCGCATGATGTCAGCCAGCATCGACCAGAACCGGGGTGACAGCGCATTGGCAGGCTGAGCGAACAATGCGGCCAGATTGCTGCCGCACCATTCGAAGTCGTGCGGCCCGACCGAGACCGAGAACGACATGTCCGAGCCCGCGGTGGGCACCCCAAGGGAATCGAACAGCGCGATCAGATGTGGATAGGTGCGTTCATTGAACACCAGAAACCCGGTGTCCACCGCCGCCGCGATGCCGCCGATCTCGATATCGACCGTGTGGGTGTGCCCCCCCACATAGTCAGCTGCTTCAAACAGGGTGACCTGATGCTGGCTGGCCAGCCGATGGGCGGCGCCCAGACCGGCAATACCGCCACCGATCACGGCAATCCGCCGGGGTGCTTGAGGTTTGAGGGGCATCGTTTGCGGTACTGGACAGGGGTGGACAGGAGGGTTCAGTCAGAATTTCGTCCGGGTAGCCCATCGGACAATCGCTGCATCTGATCTGTTTTGTCCATGGTAGCTCATGGACAAGGTTGGTCAAATCATTTTTCGGGGCAGGTTGTCCCACCTGCAGACCCGACAAGTCCCTACTTTCGAAATAAAAACACGCTTACAGCCTCGGCCTGGCCTATACTTGTCACATGGACACGGAGTCAGCTATCGTGTCCATGACACATCCTGGACAGGTCACCCGGCCGGTCAGGTGTCTTCATCGGATAGCCGTACCAGATGAACGACCGAAGTTTCACGCCGCCTCCGGGCCGCAACATCGCCGCGGTAGAGCGCGATACAGGACTCACCAAGGACACCCTTCGGGTCTGGGAGCGCCGCTACGGCTTTCCCAATCCGGATCGAGATGCCTTCGGCGAGCGCGTGTATCCCCTCGACCAGGTTGACAAGCTGCGCACCCTGCGCCGTCTCATGGACGCGGGCCATCGCCCGGGCAAGGTCATTCACCTGCCGATCGAGCAGCTGCAGGAGCTCGCCGCTCAATCGGCGAGCATGGTCGATGTGCCCCGCAGCTTCAGCGATGCGGTGGCCGAGCATGACGATCTCGACCGCTTTCTCGACATGGTGCGTCAGCACCAGGTGCATGAGTTCCGTCGGGCCATGTCTCAGGCTCAGTTGCGGGTCGGCATGGAGCGGTTCGTGCTCGAGATTGTCGCGCCCATGACCCGTCTGGTCGGCGACCTCTGGGCGCGGGGCGAGTTCGAGGTGTTCGAGGAGCACCTGTACACTGAATCCATGCAGGTCGTGATGCGCAATGCCATCGCGGCCATTCCCCAGCCTGCCGGTCATCCGCGCATTCTGCTCACCACCATTCCGCAGGAGCCTCATGGGCTGGGCCTGTTGATGGCCGAGGCGATTCTGTCGCTTGAAGGCTGCCGGTGTGTGTCTCTGGGGGTACAAACCCCCGTCTGGGACATTCTGCGCGCGGCCGAGGCCCATCACGCCGACGTGGTGGCGCTGTCGTTCTCGGCAGCACTCAACCCCAATCACCTGCTCGATGCCATCAACGAGCTGCGGGCCAAGCTGCCGGCTCAGATCGATGTCTGGGCAGGAGGCAATGCGCCCATCCTGCGGCGTCGGCCGCCCCCCAATGTGCGCATCCTGCCCGACCTGAGAGATATCCAGGCCGTGATCCGCGACTGGCGCGAGACCCATCAGCCCGACTGAATCGGGCGGCGGGCCAGCCTGAATTTCAGATCGGCCTTCAGCCCGGCCATTGCCCTTGGGGTGTTGCCTCGCCCTCAGACCTCTTCCGAGGCCGGCCCAGTAAACAGCGTGAGTACGCCGGTATAGCCATAGAGCTGGTTGCCGGAGATTTCGCCGTTGGCGAAGAAGCCCACCATCGGGATCTCGCCCAGCTGGGACTGAATCAGGCCCACCTCGGCACCGGTGTTGCCAAACAGCGCCTTCCCCCGAGCCAGGCACGAGACATACACGGCGCCTCGGATCTGCTGGCCTTCGGTTTCGATCTCGTCTCGCAATTCGGTGCACAGGCGCAGCAGATCGCCATGGGCCGCCTGGGCGTTGCGCGTGCACAGCACAATGCGGTCGCCCTCCTGGGGCAATGCGGCCATGGCCACCAGTCGCTGATGCGGATCAATGCCGATGAGGTTGCGCACCACATAATCGCCAAAACCCGGCCGCGCCCGCCGAGGCGCCTCGCCCGAGGCCAGACCCAGCATCAGACCGGAGCGCAGGTGCTGCTTGGGCACAGCCCGCAGCAGCGCTTCGCCATCGCGACTGGATCGCACAGGCTCTTCAACCCCCAGATCGCCCAGCAGCACATCAAGCGCCGGCCGACCATCGAGAGTCTGCAGCAGATTGGATCGGCACGAGGAGACCACATGGGGCTCAGCCAGCGGCGCACAGCCTTGCGTGACGCGCAGCACCAGCGGAACCGCCGACGAGAACACCACGCCCGACAGCCCACCATGCACCACCTCCTGGGCGATCTGGGGCAAGGGATCGGGCTGTCCACTGGCGATGCCGCCAAAGAGCTGACCGCGCTCGACCTTGCCGGCCATGTCCTCAATCAACTCGGTGAGATCCGGAGTGGACGGATCGGCATGCACCAGTGCACTGACTGCGGCATGCGAGCCATCGGCGAGCAGGCGCCCCGGTGCCGGGGGCGGGCGACGGCCCGAGAACACCTGAAAACTGTCATGGGGCAGGTCGAGCAGCATGAGGCTGATGGCGGGCTCGCTCTCGTACTCGGCGCCGGTGGCGACGATCGATTGCCCGCAGGTGCCCACCCAGGCCTCGATCCGGCAACGCGACTTCAGCAGGGCCAGGATGTCGTCGGCGTGGGCGGCCAGGGCCGAGGTGAAGTACACCAACCCGAGCGTGCCGCCCGCACTCCAGCCTGCCTGGCCTTGCTGGCCCTCAATCTGCGCCAGAGCCAGTTCGGTGGCCATACGCCAGTCCGGGTGGGTGGCATGGCCATGCAGGAATCGGCTCATCAGTGGCGTCTGCTGCGAGGGGCGGTCATCGCCCGATGGTGGATTTGCGAGGTGCAGGCCGCGATGGCGAGCCCCCCGATGAGGTTTTTGCAGCGGCCTTGCGGGGTGTGGAGGCCCGGGTCTTCTGACTGGACGGGCGATCGGATTTGGAGGCAGACGCCGGTGCCTTCGATGCAGACGCGGCCGCCGCGCTCGCCATGGCCGCCTGGGCGATCTGCTGGAAATTGTTCTGCAGCAGCGTCCACCAGCCGGAGGGGTCGATGCCCGGCGCGGTGCCGGATGCTGGATCGGCAGACGATGTTGTCGACGTAGCCTTCGCGTCTGAAGGAGGTGCGGTTTGCCCAAGGGGCGAGCCCGGCGCAAAGGCCGCACCCGATCCGAGGCCCGCACCCGACCCGAAACCTGCACCGGGCCATCCGGGGGCCGACTGAAAGGCGGCGCCAAACGCCTTGACTGCCTCGAGGGTTCCACGCTGGATTTCGAGCGCCTGGATGGAGCCGCGCAACATGCTCAGATTCAGGTTGAGCCACTGCTCGACCGCCTTGAGATCGGTGATGCGCTTGTCGAGCTCGTCGACATCCAGCGTGGGCACGAGCCGGCTTGAGCCGTCCATCGAGGACCACAGGCGCTTGAAGGCCTCCATCTGTTCCATCATCGGCCCGAAACCGGCAAAGCCCGGAAATGTCGAGTCGAACGGGTTGCTCGCCTTTGAATCACTCATGATGGACCTCAGTATCCCAGGGCTGGATCGACCCGACGCAGGAGCGGCTGACCCGCCTTCAGGCGGGCCACCTCGGCCATGAACTGGCGCATGACCGCATCGGGGTTGAGCTGGCCCGCCACATGGGGCGTGATCACCAGATTGGGCGCCGACCACAGCGGATCGTCCGCCGGCATGGGCTCGCGCGCCTGTACATCGAGCGTGGCACCTCCCAGATGGCCGCTTTGCAGGGCCGCGATCAGGTCAGGCTCCACCACCTGTCCACCCCGGCCGATGGTCACGAAGACCGCCCCCTGGGGCAGGGCCGCGAACAGGCGGGCATCAAGCAGGCCGGTGGTTTGCGGGGTGAGGGGCAGTGCACACACCAGAAGGCGGGTCCTGGGCAGGGCCTGCGCCAGGCCGGCCTCGCCGGCATAGGTGCGGATGCCGGGTAGATCGCGGGCCGTGCGGCTCCAGCCACTGGCCTCGAATCCCATCACATTGAGGCAACGCGCGATAGTCTGGCCGATGGGCCCCATGCCCAGCACCAGTGCAGGAATGCCGACGGTCGGCGCGCGGTGGCGTGTCCAGTCGCGTTCGGCCTGTTGCTTGCGATAGCGCGGGGCCAGACGAAAATGATCCAGGGCTGCATGAACCACATACTGCGAGAGCTCGAGGGATTGCGCTTCGTCGCTCACGCGCGAGATCGGCAGGTTCGCGGGCCGATCGGGCGTGGCGAGCAGTTTGTCGACGCCGGCAGCCGGGCAGAAGAGCAACTCCAGATTGCGCAGTTTGGGGAGTACGCCTGCAGGCAGACTCCAGGCGACCAGCCAGCGCACCTGATCCGGATCGACCGTCTGCAATGAGGTGTGCACCGGTTCATCGAATCCCGCCTTTGCCAGTGCCCGCTCAAAGGGCTCGGTCGGCATGGGTTTGGTCATCAGCAATGCGGCCATGAGATCAATCCTGGTTTTGAACCCGAGGTTCAGCGTGTCGCGGTAACGGGCGGTGCAACCGATTGCACCACGGTCTGGTCGATGGCACCGAAAACCGATTGGCCATCGCGGCCGATCACTTCAATGCGGATGGTGTCGCCAAAGCTCATGAAGGGTGTGGAGGGGCTGCCCGACTCGATCATCTCGAGCGCCCGGACTTCGGCAATGCACGACCAGCCCCGCGAGGTGTCGCGATTGGACACCGTGCCCGAACCGACGATGCTGCCGGCGCGCAGGTTGCGGGTCTTGACCGCATGGGCAATGAGCTGGTGAAAGTCAAAGACCATGTCCTCATGGGCCAGGGCTTCGCCCACCTTGCGCCCGTTCCAGTGGCACAACACCGGCAGATGCACCTTGCCGCCCTGCCAGTCGGCGCCCAGTTCATCGGGGGTGACGGCCACCGGAGCGAAGGCGGTGGCGGGTTTGCCATGGAAGAAACCAAAGCCCTTGGCAAGTTCGTCGGGAATGAGCTGACGCAGGCTCCAGTCGTTGAGCAGCATCAGCAGGCGGACATGGTCGGCTGCGGCCTGCGGGTTCGTGCCCATGGGCACGTCGTCGGTCACGACGGCGAGTTCAGCCTCGAAGTCGATGCCCCAGTCGGTGGAGCCAAAGGCCGCAGCATCACGCGGACCGATGAAATCATCGGAACCGCCCTGGTACATCAGGGGGTCGTGCCAGAAGCTCTCGGGCATGGCCGCATTGCGGGCCTTGCGCGCCAGCTCGACATGGTTGACATAGGATGATCCGTCGGCCCACTGATAGGCCCGCGGCAGGGGTGCGGCGCACTGCTCGGGCACGAATGCAAAGGCGTGCCGGGCCTTGCCTTGATTCAGGGTCTCGTAGAGATCCTGCAGTTGCGGCGCGATGAAGGCCCAGTCATCGAGCGCGCGCTGCAGCGTGGGCGCAATGCCTGCGGCGATATGCGCGGTCGACAGATCACGGGAGACGACCAGCAATTGGCCGTCGCGGCTGCCGTCCTTGAGCGTGGCTAGCTTCATGCAGGGCCTTGTGCGTGGATGTCGGAGCTTGATCGGCGCAGGAGCGCTGATCCAGGGTCGATCGAGGATAGCAAATCCGGTCTGTCAGTCGCACTGCTATGCTCGCCGCCACTGGCAACCGGCCAGGTCGACCTGTGTATCTGGACGCGTCATGAATCCGCTTTTCGAGGCCATTTTTTCACCCCACACCGTGGCGCTGATCGGCGCATCGGGAGAAGCGGGCAAGAACACCGCCCGGCCTCAGCAGTACCTGCGCCGTCATGGCTGGCCAGGAGCAATCCGGCCCATCAACCGGACTCGCACCGAGCTGTTTGGGGAGCCGGCCTGGCCAAGTCTCGATGACGTGCCCGGCGCCGTGGATCATGCCTTCGTGATGGTGCCGGCCGCGCAGGTCATGGACGCACTCGAGGCCTGTGCGCGCAAGCAGGTGCCGGTGGTGACCATCTATTCCGACGGGTTTGCCGAAGCGGGCGAGACTGCCCTGCAGGAGGCCCTGGCCCATCGCGCCCGCGAGCTGGGGGTGCGCCTGCTCGGGCCCAACTGCATCGGTGTGATCGATGTCGTCAACCGCATGCCGCTCACGGTCAATGCCTCGCTGGCGGGCGAACTCGCCCCGGCGGGCGAGGTGGCGGTGGTGTCCCAGAGCGGCTCGATGCTGGGTGCCTTGCTCTCGCGCGGACAGGCGCGCGGCACGGGCTTTTCGCGCATGGTGTCGGTGGGTAACGAAGCCGATGTCGGGGTGGGCGAACTGGCGGACCTGCTGGTCGATGACCCGCACACCCGGGTCATCCTGCTGTTTCTCGAAACCCTGCGCGATGCGCCGCGCCTGGCCCAGGCGGCCCGCCGTGCGGCGGCCTGTGGCAAGTCGTTGGCTGCCTACGTGCTGGGTCGCTCGCGGCAGGGCGCCGAGCTTGCCGTGTCGCATACGGGTGCAATGGCCGGCGAGTCCGCAGTCTTTGACGCATTTTTCAAGGCGCACGGCATCGTTCGGGTGGATCAACTCGAGACCCTGCTGGAGATCGCCCCCCTGCTGGCCCGGCCTCAGGGTCAGCGCATGCGCCAGGCGCAGGGCCGCAGGCCCCGCGTGGCCGTGGTGAGCACCACGGGGGGCGGTGCAGCCATGGTGGTGGATCGTCTGGGGTTGGCTGGAATCGAGGCCGCGGTTGCCCCGGCCACCTTCATCAAGCAGATGGCCGAGGAAGGCATTGCACTGCGACCCGCACCGATCATCGATCTCACGCTGGCCGCCACGCCAGCCAAATACGCAGCCGTCCTGCGCGGTCTGATGGCGGCCGATTTCTGCGACGCGGTGCTGGCGGTCGCGGGCTCCTCAGCGCAGTTCCAGCCTGCGCTGGCGGTCGAACCCATGATCCGTGTTCAGGGGGAGCAGGCCTGGAGCAAGCCCCTGGTGGCTTTTCTGGCCCCGCAGGCCGATGCATCGCTTGCGCTGCTCGCCTCGCACGGCATCGCCGGGTTTCGCACACCCGAGGCCTGCGCGGATGCGCTTGCAGCGGTGTTGTTGCGCCAGCCTGCAGCGGATGTGGCCGGCACATGCCCGCGTGCTGCGCGAGCGCGCATCGAGGCAGCATTGGCAACCACACCCGTCTCGAGTCCGTCTGGGGATACGACCCGCCCGGGTGAGTCCCAGCACACTGACTCGCTTGTGCTCGATGAGTTCGACTCGCTCGATGTCTTCGATGCCTTGGGCCTGCCCACGGTAGCTCGCGCCCTGCTGACCGAGGCGCCCTGGACCCATTCACTGCCCTGGCCCGTGGCCGCCAAGCTGGTCTCGGCCGACCTGCCGCACAAGACCGAAGCCGGGGCGGTTGCGCTGGGTCTGCAGGATGATCACGCCCTGGCGCAGGCGGTGGCGAGCATGCAGGCACGCGTGGGGCAGGTCGCACCTGCAGCCCGGGTGCGGGGCGTGCTGATCCAGCCCATGACGCCGGGCCTCGCCGAGGTGCTGATCGGTTATCGACATGACCCGCTGGTGGGACCGCTCATCACGCTGGCCGCCGGAGGGCGGCTGGCCGAAGTGCTGAACGATGTGTCTCTGCGCATCGCGCCCGTGGATGCAGCGACCGCTCGGGAAATGATCGACGAGGTCCGCTCGCTTGCGATCGTCAAGGGCTGGCGAGGCTTGCCGCGCGGCGATCTCGAGGCGCTTGCAGCGGCCGTGGTGGCGATGTCGCAGCTCGCGCTGCTGCCCGGTCAGCCCGTGCTCGAGGCCGAAGCCAACCCGGTCATGGTCTGTGCCCAGGGGGTGAGTGCCGTCGATGGCCTGATCGTGCTGCGGCGGGCCTGACCGGCATCCGTTGATTCGCTGTATGAAATCCCTTTGAAACGATGACATCCCGTCTGGAGGAATGACCTGATGAACCCGCCTCTGCATCCAGAACGCCAGGACGATTTCCTGGCCGATCCAGCCCGCCGGCGGCTGATCGAGCGACTCGGTGGCCTCGGTCTGCTGCCCCTGGCCGGCGCAGGCGTATCGAGCGCGGCTCGGGCTCAGGATGCCGCGGGCTCGTATCCGGCCAAACCCATCCGACTGCAGGTGGGGTTTGCACCCGGCGGCTCGACCGACATCATTGCCCGCACGCTGGCGGCCAAGATGCAGGAGCAGTGGGGCCAGCCGGTCACCGTTGAAAACCGGCCCGGCGCAGGCTCCAACCTCGCAGCCGAGGTAGTCTCGCGGGCCGAACCCGATGGCTACACCCTGCTGATCGGCACCATTGCCAACGCGACCAACATGTCGCTCTACAAGAACCTCAAGTACGACATTCAGCGCGATTTCGTGGCCATCTCGCAGGTGATGGCCGCACCCAGTGTGCTGGTGGTCTCACCGAACCTGCCGGTCGAGGATCTCAAGGGCCTGATCGCTCTGGCCAAGGCCAAGCCGGGGGTGCTCACCTACGCCTCGTCGGGTGCCGGCGGGTCGCCCCACCTGGCGGGCGAGCTCTTCTGTCTGCGGGCCGACATTCGCATGGTGCATGTGCCCTACAAGGGCGCCGCTCCGGCGCTGGCGGATGTCATCAGCGGACAGGTCAATCTCGGATTCAAGACCGCCCTGACGGCGGTGCCCCCGATCAAGTCGGGTCGCCTGAGACCGATTGCCGTGGCAGCCAACAAGCGTCTGGCGCAATTGCCCGAGGTGCCCACGCTGGCCGAGCTGGGCATCCCCGATCTGGAAGTGAGCTCCTGGAATGGGCTCTTCGCACCCGCCCGCACACCGGCACCGATCGTGGCGCGCCTGGCCCGCGAGGTGGCCCGGATCGTGGCTCTGCCCGATGTCCGCGAGCGTCTTTCCACGCAGGCCGCCGAGCCGGTGGGCAGCACGCCGGCGGAGTTCCAGGCCTACGTGCGCGGCGAAGTGGAGCGATGGGGCAAGGTAGCCCGCGCCGCCAACATCACGCTCGATTGAGCTCGAGCGGCGAGCGCGTCTGCGGCGCATCTCGGACTTCATGATCGAGCTGGGGTGATCCCGTTACAACTGTAAGCGCTGCAACCAGCGGTAATTCCGCTGGAGTGCATCGCAGGGCAGGATCAGCATGAAGGCTCCTCCTTTTCTGGCGATCCCCATCATGCGAGCCCTTCCCACCAGCCTGCTTTCGATCGCGTTCTGCAGCACCCTGGGCCTGTCGGCCGTCCAGGCCCAGGCCCAGACCCAGACCGCTCCTTCTGCTTCTTCTGCTCCAACCGCTCCAGGGCTTGCCGCCCCGCTACCGGGTGCGCCAGCCGCTGCAGCCCCCCAGACGCCCGCTCAGGGCGCCGAGGGTTCGCATCGGCACCGTGCCCATCATGAGGGTCACGGCCACAAGGACCATCACGACAAGGCCGAGCATCGCAAGGCCGCCGAGCGCTTTCATGAGCAGCGCTTCAAGGCACTCGATACCGACAACGACGGTCATCTGAGTCGGGCCGAGTTCGAGGTCGAACATGAGCGCATGCGCGCCCGGCGCATGGCGGCCTTCGAGGCGGCCGATGCCGATCGCGACGGTCGCCTGTCGCCCACCGAAATGAAGGCCTTTCATCGGGCCATGCGCCGCGACATGCATGAGTCCATGCGCAGCACATCGCGCTGAACCGAGGGCCCTGTCGGGCAGGGTCCTGCCCAATACGCTAGGCTGCGCTCCCAGATCCATCTCCCAGATCGATTGAAGGAGCCTGCCATGACCCCTGTTCCCACCTTGCTTCGTTCGCGCCGCAGCCTGCTGGCGGCGGGGCTCGCCCTCACCTCGAGTGGGCTTCTCGATGGCCGCCTGGCGCAGGCCCAGCCTGCCCCCTGGAGTCCGGTACGGCCCGTCACCCTGATCGTGCCCTATCCGCCCGGGGGGCCCACCGACATCCTGGCGCGCACCATCGCGGCCGAACTGGCCCGCGATCTGGGCCAGCCGGTCAATGTCGAGAATGTGCCCGGGGGCGCGGGCGCCATCGGCACCCGTCGGGCAGCCCAGGCTGCAGCCGATGGCCACACCCTGGCACTCGGCAACAACCAGACCCACGCCACCAATGTGTCCTTGCTGCCTCAAGGGGGGGGCTACGATCCGGTGCGCGACTTTGCACCCATCATGGTCTGCGCCGCACTTCAGCACATCGTGGTGGTCGGCGCCGAGCTGCCCGTGCGCTCGGTCGCCGATCTGGTCGCACTGGCACGGCGAGATCCCGGCAAGCTCACCGCCGGATCCACCGGCCCGGGGTCGGCCTCACATCTGGCGCTCGAGCTCTTCAAGACCCGCAGCGGCACCGAGATTGCGCATGTGGCCTACAAAGGCTCGGCCCCCCTGCTGCAGGATCTGCTCGGAGGCCATGTCAATCTGAGCTTTGCAACCACCCCCACCGTGCTGGCTCAGATCCAGTCGGGCCGGCTGCGGGCTCTGGCCGTGGCTTCGCCCCAGCGATCCCCGCATCTGCCCGATCTGCCCACCCTGGCGCAGGCCGGTGTTGCGGGTGTCGAAGCCGATGCCTGGCTGGGCTTCCTGGCCCCCGCGGCCACCCCGGCTGTGGCGCTGGCCCGCTACCGTCAGCTGATTGCAGCAGCCATGCAAAAGGAGGCCGTGCGCGCCACCATCACCAAGGCGGGCATGGCCATCGACATCAAGGACGCGCCCGAATTCGCAGGCTTTTTGCAGCAGGACATCCAGCGCTGGGCCGGAGTGATCCGATCGGCCAACGTCAAGCTTGATTGACCAGCAGGCTTCAGCGTCCGATGGCCTGGCGCAGGGCCTCGCGGGCCGCCGGATGCGGGCTCACGCGCAGGTACTGCGCCATGGCCACCCGCGAGGCAATCGGTGCATCGGGCAGCTGGATCGCCTGAGCATACAAGGGGGTGGCCTCCCAGATGCCCCAGGTGGCCAGATCCTGGGCCACGAGCCCGCCCAGCCGCGGCCGGCGCTCAATGAAGCGCAGATAGCTCTGCACGATGGCCTGCCGGGGAATACGCCCCTGTTCGCCGCCGTGCACAGACAGCGCCACCAGCACCTGCTGCAGCAGGCTGACGGGTCGGTCATCGTTGAGCAGCCAGTGTGTTTCGAGCCAGGCCAGTCGTTCAACCCCGCCCATCTCGAGCAAGGCAGCAGCCAGCGCGGGCAGATCCGGCCGCGTCATGGCCAGCGAGGGTTGCAGCAACTGTCGCTCGATGCGCTGGGCATCATCGGGCGTGCCGCTCAGCCCCAGCAGCAGCAGGTAAAGCGGGCGTCGGTCCGCCAGCGCCGGTGTCTCGGTCCAGCGCGCAAGACGCGCACCGTCGAGTTGGTGGCGCACGGCCCTCATCGCGCCGTACGGCGCTTTCGAGATTTCGCCATAGGCGGTTTCGGCTACCAGTGGCTCGGCATCTTCCAGCAGGGGCAGAAACTGCCGGATGCGCTCGACCCAGCCGGCACTGGAGAGCCCGGCAGCCGCGGGCAACTGGGCCATGGTGCGCAACCACGGCGCGCGTCGGGCATCAAGCGGCCCAACCAGCGACCATCCTCCCCCGGCGCTCGACTTCACCATGACCAAGGTCGGCGTCTCCACCGGACGGGCCGGCCCACTGGTCGGTACAGCCGGACGGATCAGCAGATCCAGGGATTCGCCCACGGCGCCACCCCCCTTGATGACTTCAATGACCCGGGGGCGGCCATCGGCTTCGAGCGTGGCCATGACCGCGCGCTCAGCCTCCTGCAGGGCCTGAACCACCGTGGGACCGGCGCTTGAGGCACAGACCGGGCAGGCGGCAGCAGGCGCCGACCACAGCAGACTCAGTGCGACAGCGGCCAGCCAGAGGACGCCGTACACGTTCATCAATCCTGCAGCGAACGCCACATCTCCATGTCGCGCTCAGCGGTCCAGATCCGCGGATGCTTGATGCCGCTGGCCTCATCGAAGGCCCGAGAGACATCGAAGGGCAGGCAGTGCTCATAGATGAAGACCTGGCCAAAGACCGGGTCCATGACCTTGCGCACGTCGGAAAAGACCGCTTTCAGATCCTTGCCTGCGGCCACACCTGCCTGCGCCGTGCGATAGAGGTCGGTCACCCAGCGACGGGTGTACTCCACGCCTTTCACGCATTCTTCGGGCGTCATCAGGGCAGGGCCACGGCCCGGCACCAGCCGGTGCGGCTTGAGTGCGAGCAGGGCATCGAGGGTGGTGGGCCAGGCTTCGAGGTGAGCATCGCCGGTGTAGACCCCCGCATTGAACTCGACCAGATCGCCGGAAAACACCACGTTCTGTGAAGGCACCCAGGCGATCGTGTCGCCCTGCGTGTGGCCCGGGCCGAGGTGCTTGAGGCGAACCTCGAGCCCACCCAGATGCAGGGTCAGATCGCGCTCGAAGACCAGCGTTGGCCAGGTCAGGCCCGGCACGGTTTCGACGCCGGCAAAGAGCCTCGGAAAGCGCTCGATCTCGCTTTGCATGTCCTGGGCCCCGCGTTCGCAGATGAGGTCCCAGGTGCCCCTCGAGGCGATGATCTCAGTCGCCCCTTCCTTGAAGTAGGCCGACGCGCCCAGTACGCGGACCGCATGGTAGTGCGAGAGCACCACGTACTTGATGGGCTTGTCGGTCACGCTGCGGATGCGCGCGATCAGGTCCTGGGCCATGGCAGGCGTGGCCGTGGTGTCGATCACCATGACCGCGTTGTCGCCGATGATCACGCCCGAGTTGGGATCGCCCTCGGCGGTGTAGGCCCAGCAGTTGGCCGACAGTTGCGTGAAGCTGACCTGCTTGGCGGCCAGATCGTTCTTGGATGCGAAGGATGGGGTATTCATGCGTCGATCATAGCAATGGCGCCGATCCAAGCCATATCCGGATGACGAGATCGGCATAGTGCTCGTGGCTCATCGGGCCATCGCTGCGCAGCCAGGCAAAGGTGAAGTTGATCATGCCGAACAGGGCCATCGTGGCTGGCTTGAGCTCATGGGCGGCAAACCGGCCCGGCGTGGCCCGCTCGACCGCCCGGGCCAGCACATTCACGATCATGCGCTGCTGATCCTCAATGATGCGCCGCTGTGGTTCAGCCAGAAAGGCCACATCATTGAGCAGACACACATGTTGATCACGGGCGTCGCGGTATTCGGTCATCAGGGCCTGCACCATGCCGCTCAGGGTGTCGCGGGCAGGCAGGGCGCGGGCCTCAACCTGCTGGACGACCTGCAGCAGGCGCCGGGTATACGCCTCGAGCGCCTCGAACAGAATGGCATCCTTGCCCGCGAAGTAGTGATAGATGCCGGCCTTGGAGGTACCGCAATCGGCCGCGAGTGTGGCCATCGAGGCACTGGCATAACCGGATCGCGCAAAGGCATGCACACCGGCCTCCAGGATGCGTTCGCGCTGCTGCGCGTGATCAGCGGCTTTGGGGCGCGCCATGGCAGGGGCCGGGCCGACTCGGACTCAACGCTCGTCGAAGCTCACCACCACCCGGTCGGTCACCGGATGAGCCTGGCAGCTCAGCACAAAGCCGGCCTCGATCTCCTGCGGCTCGAGGGTAAAGTTGCGATCCATGCGAACTTCGCCTTCCAGCACCTTGCATCGGCAGGTGCAGCACACGCCGCCCTTGCAGGCATAGGGCAAGGGGGCGCCGGCCGCGAGGCCGGCATCGAGCAGGCTCACACCTTCATGGGCAAGCTCCAGATGACGCTCCTTGCCGTCCACCACGATCACGATCTTCGCGGGTGCTGCACTCCCGGCCTCGGTGGCAAGCGACCCCTTGCGGGCGCGCGTGCTCGCCCCAAGGCCAGCGACTGCAGCCGGGGCGGGCGCGGCCGGTGTGCCGAAGCGCTCGATGCGAATGCGTTCGCGCGCCACGCCAAAGGCGAGCAGCGCGGCCTCGGCGGCGTCCATCATCGGCGCAGGTCCGCAGATGAAGGCCTCGTCGATGGGGGCATCCGAGAGCACCGTGGCCAGCAGGCTCGCACAACGCGCCTGATCGAGCAGACCCGACAGCAGTTCGATTTCCTGCGGCTCATCGGACAGCACATGCAGCAGACGCAGTCGACCGAGATAGCGGTTGCGCAGGCCTTCCAGCTGCTCGAGAAACATGATCGAGCTCACCGTGCGGTTGCCATACACCAGAGAAAACCGGCACTGCGGCTCGGCTTCCAGCAGGGTGCCGATCAGGCTGAGCATGGGGGTGATGCCCGATCCGCCCGCAAAGCCCACCACATGCCGCGCACGGCCTGGTTCCTGGCGGCCATGAAACCGGCCATCGGGCGACATCACCTCCAGCTGCACGCCGGGTTTGATCGTGTCATTGGCCCAGTTGGAAAAGCGCCCGTCGGCCACTCGCTTGATACCCACCCTGAGCTCGCCCGTGCGCTCGTAATGCTGGACCGGAACGCAGATCGAATACGACCGGCGCAGTTCTTCGCCGCCCACCTGGGCCTTGAGGGTGACGAACTGGCCTTCGCGAAACCGGTAGGTCTCGCGCAGCGCAGCCGGCACTTCAAATGCCACCGAAATGGCATCGGCGGTCTCGGTGCAGACGTCGCGCACGCTCAGGGAATGAAATTGGGGCGTTGCCATGGCGGGATCTCGCTGAGGTCGAGCGCGTCAATGCGCCTCGGTCGTGCCGCTTCAGTAGGGCTTGAAGTAGTCAAAGGGCTCGCGACAGGCCCGGCAGCGCCAGAGCGCCTTGCAGGGCGTGGAGCTGTGGGCGGAGAGCTGTTCGGTATCACTCGAACCGCATTGGGGGCAACCCACCGATTCCAGCCCAGCGGTCGCGGTGGGCGGTCTTGGCATGAAGCGCAGGACCTGGCTCGGGCTCTGGCCCCGAGCCGTGGAGGATTCGGCATTGCCAGCATCCATTGACGCCATCGAAGCCATGGATCCTGGCGCCCCCACCAGACAGGCGGGCGGTGCGATGCCGTAGTCCAGCAGGCGCTGACGGCCCCGCGCACTGATCCAGTCGCTGCTCCAGGGCGGGCTCAGCACGATGCGAACCTCGGCCTTCACATGACCGGCCTGCTCGAGGGTGCGTTCGACCTGATCGCGGATGGCCTCAGTGGCCGGGCATCCGGTATAGGTCGGCGTGAGATGCACCACGACCCGGCCGTTTTCGTCGAATACCTCGCGCAGGATGCCCAGATCTTCCAGGGTCAGCACCGGAATCTCCGGGTCGGGCAGTTCGGCCACCAGGGCCCTGGCCTGCTGGACCTGCGTGCTCAAAACCTGAATGCCCGGGGTTTCAGGATCCATGAGATCGTCCGATGCGGCCGCAGCCGATGCCGCAGCCGATTCGGCGCCTGGCGCTCTGAGCAGGCCGGGAGTCACCAGGTTGCCCCCGGATGCTTGCGGGCGAGCGACTGCATCTCGGCCAAAAGATAGCCCAGATGCTCTGAATGCTCGCCCTGTTTGCCGGTGCTGATGAATCCGCTCGCGGCGGGCTCCTGCAGGGTGGCCTCTTCAAGCAGCGCCTGCATGCGTGCCATCCAGTGTGGCTTGAGACTGGCCAGGGTCGGTGCAATGCCGGCCTGCGCGGCCTGCTGCTCCAGTGCATCGGCCTGCCACCACTCATTGGTGTAGGGCCACAGCCGTTCCAGGGCTGCCTGCGCGCGGGCATGGGATTGCTCCGTGCCATCGCCCATGCGGATCAGCCACTCGCTGGCATGGCGCCAGTGCGCGCGGGCTTCCTTGACGGATTTGGCGGCGATGGCCGCAAGCTGCTGATCCGTGGATGCCGCGAGTGCCTCCCAGAGTGGAATCAGCAGGGCCGACACCATGGCATTGCGGGCGATGGTGAGGGCGTAATCATCGTGGGGCCCGCTGCCGTTGGGCAGCTCGACCAGCGTCCAGTTGAGGAACTCGGCTTCGTCGCGAAAGTAGGCGAGGTCGTCTTCGGTGCGACCCCGGCCTTCGATGGCGCCCGCATGGCTGAGCAGCAACCGGGCCTGGCCCAGCAGATCGAGGGACACATTGGTGAGCGCGATGTCTTCCTCGAGCATGGGGCCATGTCCGCACCATTGCGACAGCCGCTGAGCCAGCACCAGGCAGCTGTCGCCCAGTCGCATCAGAATGGCCTGATGGGCCTGGCCGTCGATGTCGATCGGACTGGCCGTTGAAGCTGCGTTCACATATGCCTCACTTCGTCGGGCAGTTCATAGAAGGTCGGATGCCGATAGATCTTGTCGGCCATCGGATCGAAGTCGGTGGCCTGATCCTCGGGCAGCGAGGCGGTGATCGCGCTGGAGGGCACGACCCAGATGCTCACGCCCTCCTGGCGACGGGTGTACACATCGCGGGCCATGCGCAGGGCCATCTGGGCATCAGCCGCATGCAGGCTGCCACAGTGCTTGTGATCGAGGCCCTGCTTGCTGCGCACGAAGACCTCCCACAGCGGCATGGGTGGGGTGGGCGTGGATGCGGTGTCGGTCATGGCGGGCCTCGGGCCGGTTCGCGGCGCAGAGAAAACGTGTTTGAAGAAACGCAAGCCTGTTGCGCAAGGCCCCCCGGGGGCGGCCTTGGCGCGAATCAGGCCGCCTGTTTTTCAGCCTGGCGCGCAGCCTTGCGCGCGGCATGGGCAAGTGCGGCCTCGCGCACCCAGGCACCGTTGTCGTGGGCAGCCACTCTCGCGGCCACCCGCTCGCGATTGCAGGGGCCATCGCCATCGAGCACGCGCTTGAATTCAGACCAGTCGATGGGCCCGTGGTCATAGTGCCCACGGGCTGCATTCCAGTGCAGTTCAGGGTCGGGCATCTCCAGACCCAGCAACTCGATCTGCGGCACGGTGGCGTCGATGAACTTCTGGCGCAGCTCGTCATTGCCAATGCGCTTGATGCCCCAGGCCGTGCTCTGCGCCGAGTGCACCGACTCGGTATCGCTCGGGCCGAACATCATCAGCACCGGCCACCACCAGCGGTTCAGCGCGGCCTGGGCCATGGCTTTCTGTTCGGGCGTACCCCGACACAGCGTGAGCACGATCTCGAAGCCCTGGCGTTGATGGAAGGACTCTTCCTTGCAGACCCGGATCATGGCCCGGGCATAGGGCCCGTAGGAGCAGCGGCACAGCGGCACCTGATTCATGATCGCCGCGCCATCGACCAGCCAGCCGATGGTGCCGATGTCGGCCCAGGTCGGGGTCGGATAGTTGAAGATGCTGGAGTACTTGGCCTTGCCCGAGTGCAGGGCGTCGACCAACTCTTCGCGGGAGGCGCCCAGGGTTTCAGCAGCCGCATAGAGGTACAGGCCATGGCCGCCCTCGTCCTGGATCTTGGCCAGCAGGATGGCCTTGCGCTTGAGGCTCGGGGCGCGGGTCACCCAGTTGCCCTCGGGCAGCATGCCGACCACTTCGGAATGCGCATGTTGCGAGATCTGCCGGATCAGGGTGCGCCGGTAACCCTCGGGCATCCAGTCCTGCGGCTCGATCTTGCCCTGTGCGGCCACGGTCGCGTCAAAGCGGGCCTGGGCACCGGGCGGGGCCAGTCCCAGCGGGCCGGAGCGTGAGGGTTCGGCTGGCTGTCCGGGCAGGTCGATGGCTTGGGTGTACACCGCAGGACCCCTGATGGGATTGAAGACAGCGCCGAGTTTATTATCCGACCGGTCGGTCGGTCAATCCCCTTGCATCAATCCCTCGGTCGATCCAGCGGCATCCACTCCTCGTCATCAACCCCGTTCCCCGCCGGCGCCCGCGCCCCCTCCGCTGGGGCGGCCTGCACCAGGCGCTCCCGCGGTCGGGGCCGCTTCGGCGGGTCCGCTGGCTGAGCCTGACGCGCCGCGCTTCAGGCCGTGGCTGGCCTCGCCGCCCTTGCGCCCCGCCTGCGCTGCGAGTGCGCGATCCTTGGAGAAACTGCGCTCTTCAGGCGGGACACTGCGGCCACCCTTGCTTGCGATCTCGCGCTGCAGGGCGGGATCCATGGACGCGAATCCGCGTTTGGAGGTGCCGGATGCACCGGACTTGCTGTGTTGGGCCATGAACATGCTCCTTGATCAGATGACGAACGATTCAGGACGCATGGGGCAGGAAGCGTGCCAGCCCGCAATCGGTTGGCTTGCCCGGGACGAGGCTCCTGCGACGGGGTGTTTGACAACTCACTCGGTCACCGCGATAATCTGCGGTTCCCTGGAGGGGTGCCCGAGTGGCTAAAGGGGGCAGACTGTAAATCTGTTGGCTTACGCCTACGCTGGTTCGAATCCAGCCTCCTCCACCAGGTTCAGGCGCTGAAGCAGCCCGGTCGGGATGGTTCAGGTGGTGTTCAGGTGTGCAGTGGTCGGATTGTGGTGGGGTAAGTCAGGAGTTCAGGCAGAAGTTCAGTCAGAAGTTCAGGCAGGATCGGATCCGAGGCGGGTGTAGCTCAATGGTAGAGCAGAAGCCTTCCAAGCTTATGACGAGGGTTCGATTCCCTTCACCCGCTCCATACGGTTCGCTGTGCCCCGAAGGCAACACGCTCTGATCCGGTCTCGGTTCAGCGCTTCAGGCAGTAAGACATAGCAGCAAGACACATGCCCATGTGGCTCAGTGGTAGAGCACTCCCTTGGTAAGGGAGAGGTCGCGCGTTCGATCCGCGCCATGGGCACCATCCATATCCGGCGCAGCCGGTCAGTGAATATCCAGGAGTCTGTGCGTCATGGCAAAAGGCAAGTTTGAGCGTACGAAGCCGCACGTGAACGTGGGCACGATTGGTCACGTGGACCATGGCAAGACGACGCTGACGGCGGCGATCACGACGGTGCTGTCGACGAAGTTTGGTGGCGAGGCCAAGGCGTACGACCAGATTGATGCGGCGCCTGAAGAGAAGGCACGCGGGATCACGATCAACACGGCGCACGTGGAGTACGAGACGCAGGCGCGTCACTATGCGCACGTGGACTGCCCTGGGCACGCGGACTATGTGAAGAACATGATCACGGGTGCGGCGCAGATGGACGGGGCGATTCTGGTGGTGTCGGCGGCCGATGGCCCGATGCCGCAGACGCGCGAGCACATTTTGCTGGCCCGTCAGGTGGGTGTGCCTTACATCATCGTGTTCATGAACAAGTGCGACATGGTGGATGACGCCGAGCTGCTCGAGCTGGTGGAGATGGAGGTTCGCGAGCTGCTGTCGAAGTACGATTTCCCGGGCGATGATGTGCCGATCATCAAGGGCTCGGCGCTCAAGGCGCTGGAGGGCGACAAGGGCGAGCTGGGCGAGGCGGCGATCATGGCGCTGGCTGATGCGCTGGACAGCTACATTCCGACGCCCGAGCGTGCGATTGACGGCACGTTCCTGATGCCGATCGAGGACGTGTTCTCGATTTCGGGCCGTGGCACGGTGGTGACGGGCCGGGTGGAGCGTGGTGTGGTGAAGGTGGGCGAAGAGATCGAGATCGTGGGGATCAAGGACACGGTCAAGACCACCTGCACGGGCGTGGAGATGTTCCGCAAACTGCTGGACCAGGGTCAGGCGGGCGACAACGTGGGTGTGCTGCTGCGCGGTACCAAGCGTGAGGATGTGGAGCGTGGCCAGGTGCTGGCCAAGCCGGGTTCGATCAAGCCGCACACGAAGTTCGAGTGCGAGGTGTACGTGCTCTCGAAGGACGAGGGCGGCCGTCACACGCCGTTCTTCAACAACTACCGGCCGCAGTTTTACTTCCGTACGACGGACGTGACGGGCTCGGTGCAGTTGCCTGAGGGCACCGAGATGGTGATGCCTGGTGACAACGTGAAGATGGTGGTCACGCTGATTGCGCCGATCGCCATGGAGCAGGGCCTGCGCTTTGCCATCCGTGAGGGTGGCCGCACCGTGGGCGCCGGCGTCGTCGCCAAGATCTTCGAGTAATCAATCACAGGTTTCCGCAGGGGTATAGCTCAATTGGCAGAGCGGCGGTCTCCAAAACCGCAGGTTGGGGGTTCGATTCCCTCTGCCCCTGCCAGCATCCACCATGTCCAACCAAACCGTTGAAACTGTCAGCAGCCCCGCCGATCGCGCCAAGGTCGTGATCGCGGTGCTGGCTGTCGTGGCCGGCATCGTCGGCTACTACCTGCTGGCCCGGCAGCCTTTTGTGCTGCGTCTGGCGTCCATCATTGCGGGCTTGGCGGTGGGTCTGGCCATCGGCTGGTTCTCGGCTCCCGGTCGCCGTTTCATCGGTTTCGCTCGCGATTCCTGGTCCGAAACCAAGCGCGTCGTCTGGCCCGAGCGCAAGGAAACCTGGATGGTGACCGCCTATGTCTTCGCCTTCGTGGTGGTCATGGCAGTCTTTCTCTGGATCGTGGACAAGAGCCTGGAATGGCTGCTCTACGGTCTGATACTCGGATGGCGGCAGTAATGACCAAGCGCTGGTACGTCGTGCATGCCTACTCGGGCATGGAGAAGAGCGTGGCTCGAGCCTTGCAGGATCGCGTCGAGCGCTCCGGCATGCAGGAGCAGTTCGGCAAGATTCTGGTGCCGACCGAAGAGGTGGTCGAGATGAAAAACGGCCAGCGCACCATCTCCGAGCGTCGCTTCTTCCCGGGGTATGTGCTGGTCGAGATGGACATGAACGACGACACCTGGCACCTGGTGAAGAACACCAACAAGGTGACCGGTTTCGTTGGTGGCTCGGGCCACAAGCCCACGCCGATCTCCGAAAAGGAGGTCGACAAGATCATGAGCCAGATGCAGGAAGGGGTTGAAAAGCCCCGTCCCAAGACCCTGTTCGAGGTGGGCGAGATGGTCCGCGTCAAAGAGGGCCCGTTCACCGACTTCAACGGCAATGTCGAGGAAGTCAACTACGAGAAAAGCCGCCTGCGCGTCTCGGTCACCATTTTCGGCCGGGCCACGCCGGTCGAGCTGGAGTTCGGTCAGGTCGAAAAACTCTGATCCGTGGCGCATCGGTCGGCCTCATTGCGGGTCGGCGGATGCGCGGCGGTCATCGCTTCAAGGGGCGCGGCAGGCGTCCCGGTCCGCTCCGCTGCGGGCCCTGGCAGGTGCAGCAATGCATCGGTCCTTGCCACGAGGAGCCGCAGTAAGCGCGCGGCGCCGTTCACCCCCCCGGTGAGCGCCCGCGCACCGAACCGGCGTCAGCACTCAACCAACGGAGCATCGAGCCAGCCATGGCCAAGAAGATCATCGGTTTCATCAAGCTGCAGGTTCCTGCAGGCAAGGCGAATCCTTCGCCCCCCATCGGCCCCGCCCTCGGTCAGCGCGGCCTGAACATCATGGAATTCTGCAAGGCCTTCAATGCCCAGACCCAGGGCATGGAGCCCGGCCTGCCCATTCCGGTGGTGATCACCGCCTTTGCCGACAAGAGCTTCACCTTCGTGATGAAGACGCCGCCCGCGTCCATCCTGCTCAAGAAGGCGGCCAAGATCGACAAGGGTTCCAAGACGCCCCACACCGACAAGGTCGCCAAGATCACGCGCGCCCAGGCCGAGGACATCGCCAAGCTCAAGATGCCCGACCTCACGGCATCGGATCTTGACGCCGCGGTTCGCACGATTGCCGGTTCCGCCCGCAGCATGGGCATCACGGTGGAGGGCCTGTAAACATGGCAACCGTATCCAAGCGCGCCAAGGCCATCCGGGCCAAGGTTGATTCGCGCAAGCTCTATCCGGTGGCCGACGCTGTTGCGCTCGTCAAGGAGTGCGCCGTCGCCAAATTCGACGAGTCCATCGACGTCGCCGTTCAGCTCGGTGTCGATGCCAAGAAATCCGACCAGGTCGTTCGCGGCTCGGTGGTGCTGCCTTCGGGCACCGGCAAGTCGGTTCGTGTTGCGGTCTTCACCCAGGGTGCCAAGGCCGATGAAGCCCGTGCCGCCGGCGCCGACATCGTGGGCATGGAAGACCTGGCCGAGAAGGTCAAGGCTGGCCAACTCGACTTCGACATCGTGATCGCCTCGCCCGACGCCATGCGTGTGGTCGGTGCCCTGGGCCAGATCCTCGGCCCGCGCGGCCTGATGCCCAACCCCAAGGTGGGCACGGTCACCCCCGATGTCACCACCGCAGTCAAGAACGCCAAGGCCGGTCAGGTGCAGTACCGCACCGACAAGGCCGGCATCATCCACGCCACCATCGGCCGTGCATCGTTCGAGCCCGCTGCGTTGCGTGCCAACCTGTCGGCCCTGATCGAAGCGCTCAACCGCGCCAAGCCCGCGAGCTCCAAAGGCGTCTACCTGCGCAAGGTGGCCCTCTCGAGCACCATGGGTGTGGGTGTGAAGGTCGAACCCGCGAGCGTGCTGGCCCCCGCGGCCTGAGCGTTCGCACAACAGAACTTTGGGCTGCCCGTCGAGAGGCGGGCAGGTTGTCAAAGACCGCAGGGGATTCCGGGTTTCGGCCCAGAGTCTTAATCGCGAAAGCGCCCCGCGCAGATGGCGGTCCCGGAGCGGTTTGCCGAATATCCAGAGGTCGTGCCCCAGGGCACCTCACCGGATGTGACAGCAGGCCACGATTGGTCGCCGTAACCCGTTGTCTGCCCCGTGCAGCCAACATTTCTTGGTAGTAGGAGCAATAGACCGTGGCTCTCAATCGTGGAGAAAAGGAGGCAGTGGTTGCCGAAGTGGGCGCGCAGGTTGCGTCCGCGCAAGCGATCATCGTCGCCGAATACCGTGGTCTGGAAGTGGGCGCGATCACGTCCCTGCGCAAGCAGGCCCGTGCATCGGGCGTGTACCTGCGTGTTCTCAAGAACACGCTGGCGCGTCGTGCGGTCGCCGGCACGCCGTTCGAAGGGTTGTCCGACAAGCTGGTCGGTCCGCTCATCTACGGCATGTCCAGCGATCCCGTGCAATGCGCCAAGGTGCTCGCTGAGTTCGCCAAGGGAAACGACAAGCTGGTCCTGAAGGCCGGCGCCATGCCGAACAAGGTGATCGACACCGACGGCGTCAAGGCGCTTGCCACCATGCCCAGCCGCGAGGCCCTGCTGGCTCAACTCATGGGCACCATGCAGGCACCCGTCGCGAAATTCGTGCAGACGCTCAACGAAGTCCCGGCGCGCTTTGTGCGCACGGTGGCTGCGGTGCGCGACGAGCGCGAAAAGGCCGGCGCGTAAGCGTCTGCCGGTTCGTTACCCCCGTTTTCCGGATCTCCCTGACATCCGCATCAACTGACTGGAATCATCATCATGGCACTGAGCAAGACTGAAATCCTCGACGCAATCGCCGGCATGACCGTGCTTGAGCTCTCCGAGCTGATCAAGGACATGGAAGAGAAGTTCGGCGTGTCCGCCGCTGCTGCCGCCGTGGCCGTGGCTGCCCCCGCTGCCGGCGGTGGCGCTGCCGCCCCGGCCGCTGAAGAGAAGACCGAATTCACCGTGAACCTGCTCGCCGCGGGCGAGAAGAAGGTCGAGGTGATCAAGGTGGTGCGTGCTGCCACCGGCCTGGGCCTCAAGGAAGCCAAGGACCTGGTCGATGGCGCACCCAAGGCCGTCAAGGAAGGCATTCCCAAGGCCGACGCCGAAGCCCTCAAGAAGCAGCTCGAAGACGCGGGCGCCAAGGTCGAGGTCAAGTAATCCCTCGCACCGACGCCCACCGTTGGTTCTGACGCCGCGAGATCCCGGCCACCGCCCTTCAAACAGGGCGGTGCCGGGGACTCGCGTTTTGTTCTTTCCAGCGGGGCTCGCGCTGCGCACCGTGGTGGTTCGCCATCCACGATGCGCATCCCGATCCCTGCATGACGCCTGACCGGAGTGCCCATGGCCCAAGCGTACTCATTCACCGAGAAAAAGCGTATCCGTAAGTCCTTCGCCAAACGGCGGGTGGTTCAGGATGTGCCCTATCTGCTCTCGACTCAGCTGGCCTCCTACAACCAGTTTCTGCAAACCGACCGCACCGTCGAGCAGCGCCAGGACGAAGGCCTTCAGGCCGCGTTCACCTCGATCTTTCCGATCGTCTCGCACAACCAGATGGCGCGGCTCGAATTCGTGAGCTATGCGCTGGGCCATCCGGTCTTCGACGTGGTCGAGTGCCAGCAGCGTGGCCTGACCTTCTGCGCGCCGCTGCGCGCGCGGGTGCGTCTGGTCATCATGGACCGCGAGGCCACCAAGCCCACGGTCAAGGAAGTCAAGGAGCAGGAGGTCTACATGGGCGAGATTCCGCTCATGACCACCAACGGTTCCTTCATCGTCAACGGCACCGAGCGGGTCATCGTCTCGCAGCTGCATCGCTCGCCGGGTGTGTTCTTCGAGCACGACCGGGGCAAGACCCACAGCTCGGGCAAGCTGCTGTTCTCGGCCCGCATCATTCCCTACCGTGGCTCCTGGCTCGATTTCGAGTTCGACCCCAAGGATGTCCTGTACTTCCGCGTCGACCGCCGTCGCAAGATGCCGGTCACCATCCTGCTCAAGTCCATCGGCCTCACGCCCGAGCAGATCCTGGCGCATTTCTTCGAGAGCGACCACTTCCAGCTGATGCCCGAGGGCGCGCTCATGGAGCTGGTGCCCGACCGTCTGCGTGGCGAGATCGCCCGCTTCGACATCACCGACAAGTCCGGCAAGGTGATCGTTGCCAAGGACAAGCGCATCAATGCAAAGCACATCCGTGAAATCGATGCGGCGGGCCTCAAGCGCATCTCGGTGCCCGAGGATTTCCTGATCGGTCGCAACCTGGCCAACAACCTGGTCGATGCCGAAACCGGCGAGATCGTGGCCCGTGCCAACGACGAGATCACCGAGGACCTGCTCGCCCGCCTGCGGGCTGCGGCGGTGGCCGAATTCCGCACGCTCTTCACCAATGAGCTCGATCGCGGCCCGTTCATCTCCCAGACCCTGCGCATCGACGACACCGCCGATCAGGCTGCAGCCCGGATCGCCATCTACCGCATGATGCGCCCCGGCGAGCCGCCGACTGAGGAGGCCGTCGAGGCCCTGTTCAACCGGCTGTTCTACAACGCCGATGCCTACGACCTGTCCAAGGTCGGCCGCATGAAGTTCAACCGCCGGGTGGGTCGCGATGAGCTCGTGGGCCCCATGACCCTGACCGATGAGGACATCCTGTCGGTCATCAAGATCCTGGTGGATCTGCGCAATGGCAAGGGTGAGGTCGACGACATCGATCACCTGGGCAACCGCCGCGTGCGGTGCGTGGGTGAACTCGCCGAGAACCAGTTCCGTGCCGGTCTGGTGCGGGTCGAGCGCGCGGTCAAGGAGCGTCTGGGCCAGGCCGAGACCGAAAACCTGATGCCGCACGACCTGATCAACAGCAAGCCGATCAGCGCCGCCATCCGCGAATTCTTCGGCTCCTCGCAGCTGTCGCAGTTCATGGACCAGACCAACCCGCTGTCCGAGATCACGCACAAGCGGCGTGTCTCGGCCCTGGGCCCGGGCGGACTGACCCGCGAGCGTGCAGGCTTCGAAGTGCGCGACGTGCACCCCACCCACTACGGCCGGGTCTGCCCCATCGAGACGCCGGAAGGTCCGAACATCGGCCTGATCAACTCGCTCTCGCTCTATGCGCGCCTGAACGAATACGGCTTTCTTGAGACGCCCTACCGCAAGGTGGTCGATCTCAAGGTGACCGACGAGATCCACTACCTGTCGGCCATTGAAGAGGGTCGCTACGTCATTGCCCAGGCCAACGCCTCGGTCGATGGCCAGGGCCGCCTCACCGACGAACTGGTGTCGGTGCGGATCAATGGCGAGACCCTGCTGACCTCGCCCGAGAAGGTTGAGTACATGGATGTGGCGCCGAGCCAGATCGTGTCGGTGGCTGCCTCGCTGATTCCCTTCCTCGAGCATGACGACGCCAACCGCGCCCTGATGGGCTCGAACATGCAGCGTCAGGCCGTGCCCTGCCTGCGCCCCGAAAAGCCTGTGGTGGGCACCGGCATCGAGCGCACCTGCGCGGTCGACTCCGGCACCGTGGTCACGGCGCTGCGCGGTGGTGTGGTCGACTATGTCGATGCCAACCGGATCGTGATCCGGGTCAACGATGACGAAGCCGTGGCCGGTGAGGTCGGTGTCGACATCTACAACCTGATCAAGTACACCCGCTCCAACCAGAACACCAACATCAACCAGCGTCCGATCGTGGCCAAGGGCGATCGCATCGCGCGCGGCGATGTGGTGGCCGATGGCGCCTCCACCGATCTGGGCGAGCTCGCGCTCGGTCAGAACATGCTGGTGGCCTTCATGCCCTGGAACGGCTACAACTTCGAGGACTCCATTCTCATCTCCGAGAAGGTGGTCTCCGATGACCGCTACACCTCGATCCATATCGAGGAGCTTTCGGTCCTGGCCCGTGACACCAAGCTCGGCCCCGAGGAAATCACCCGCGACATCTCCAACCTGTCCGAGAACCAGCTGGCCCGCCTCGATGACTCCGGCATCGTGTACATCGGTGCCGAGGTCAATGCCGGCGACAGTCTGGTGGGCAAGGTCACGCCCAAGGGCGAGACCCAGCTCACCCCCGAAGAAAAGCTGCTGCGGGCGATCTTCGGCGAGAAGGCTTCCGACGTGAAGGACACCTCGCTGCGCGTGCCCTCGGGCATGAGCGGCACCGTGATCGACGTGCAGGTCTTCACCCGTGAGGGCATCGTGCGCGACAAGCGCGCCCAGTCCATCATCGATGATGAGCTCAAGCGTTATCGCCTCGACCTCAACGACCAGTTGCGCATTGTCGAGAACGACAGCTTCGAGCGTCTGCAGCGCATGCTGATCGGCAAGGTCGCCAATGGCGGGCCCAAGAAGCTCGCCAAGGGGGCGACCATCGATGCCGCCTACCTGGCCGACCTCGACCGTTGGCAGTGGTTCGAGATCCGCCTGGCCGATGATGCTGCAGCCAGTCAGATCGAGGCCGCCAAGGAATCGATCGAACAGAAGCGCCACAGCTTCGATCTGGCCTTCGAAGAAAAGCGCAAGAAACTGACTCAGGGCGACGAGCTGCCCCCGGGCGTGCTCAAGATGGTCAAGGTCTACCTGGCCGTCAAGCGCCGCCTGCAGCCCGGCGACAAGATGGCCGGCCGTCACGGCAACAAGGGCGTGGTCTCGCGCATCGTACCGGTTGAAGACATGCCCTACATGGCCGATGGCCGTCCGGTCGACATCGTGCTCAACCCGCTGGGTGTGCCCTCGCGAATGAACGTGGGACAGATCCTCGAGACGCACCTGGGCTGGGCGGCCAAGGGGGTGGGTCTGCGCATCGGCGAGATGCTCGAGCGCCAGGCCAAGGTCACCGAAGTGCGCCAGATGCTCGAGACGGTCTACAACCGCGCTGGCCAGCCGGCAGACATCGCCTCGCTCAATGACAACGAGGTGGTCGAGCTCGCCCGCAACCTCACCAATGGTGTGCCCTTCGCCACCCCGGTGTTCGACGGCGCGTCCGAGGACGAGATTCGGGCCATGCTCGATCTGGCCTTCCCCGACAGCGACGCCAACACCGCCAAGCTGGGTTTCAACGACCACAAGACCCAGCTGCGTCTGTACGACGGACGCACCGGCGAGGCCTTCGACCGTCAGGTCACGGTGGGCTACATGCACGTGCTCAAGCTGCACCACCTGGTCGACGACAAGATGCATGCCCGTTCGACCGGCCCGTACTCGCTCGTCACGCAGCAGCCGCTGGGGGGCAAGGCGCAGTTCGGTGGTCAGCGTTTCGGCGAGATGGAGGTCTGGGCCCTCGAAGCCTATGGGGCCTCCTACACGCTGCAGGAGATGCTGACCGTCAAGTCCGACGACGTGAACGGCCGGACCAAGGTCTATGAGAATCTGGTCAAGGGTGAACACACCATTGATGCCGGCATGCCGGAATCCTTCAATGTGCTGGTGAAGGAAATCCGCTCGCTCGGGATCGACATCGACCTCGAGCGCAACTGATCGGGACACGGAGAGCTGACCATGAAAGCACTGCTCGACCTATTCAAGCAGGTTCAGGAAGAAGAACACTTCGATGCCATCCGCATCGGCATCGCCTCGCCCGAGAAGATCCGGTCGTGGTCCTATGGCGAAGTCAAGAAGCCCGAGACCATCAACTACCGGACCTTCAAGCCCGAGCGTGATGGCCTGTTCTGCGCCAAGATCTTTGGCCCCATCAAAGACTACGAGTGCCTGTGCGGCAAGTACAAGCGCCTGAAGCATCGCGGCGTCATCTGCGAGAAGTGCGGCGTCGAGGTCACGCTGGCAAAGGTGCGTCGCGAGCGCATGGGCCACATCGAACTGGCCAGCCCCACTGCTCACATCTGGTTCCTCAAGAGCCTGCCGTCGCGCCTGGGCATGGTCCTCGACATGACGCTGCGCGACATCGAGCGCGTGCTCTACTTCGAGGCCTATGTGGTGATCGAGCCGGGCATGACCCCGCTCAAGCGCTGCCAGCTGCTCACCGAAGACGACTTCATTGCCAAGACCGAAGAGTTCGGTGACGAATTCCGCGCCACCATGGGCGCCGAGGGCGTGCGCGAGCTGCTGCGCTCAATCGATGTCGACTCCGAAGTCATGCGCCTGCGTGATGAGCTCTCGGCCACCTCGTCCGAGGCCAAGATCAAGAAGATCGCCAAGCGCCTGAAGGTACTTGAGGGCTTCCAGCGCTCGGGCATCAAGCCCGAGTGGATGGTGCTCGAGGTGCTGCCGGTGCTGCCGCCCGAGCTGCGCCCGCTGGTGCCCCTCGATGGCGGCCGCTTTGCGACCTCCGACCTCAACGACCTCTATCGTCGGGTCATCAACCGAAACAACCGACTCAAGCGCCTGCTCGAACTCAAGGCGCCAGAGATCATCGTGCGCAACGAAAAGCGCATGCTGCAGGAGGCCGTCGACTCGTTGCTCGACAATGGCCGCCGCGGCAAGGCCATGACCGGCGCCAACAAGCGCGCGCTCAAGTCCCTGGCCGACATGATCAAGGGCAAGGGCGGACGTTTCCGTCAGAACCTGCTGGGCAAGCGCGTCGACTACTCCGGCCGTTCCGTGATCGTGGTGGGCCCGCAGCTCAAGCTGCATCAGTGCGGTCTGCCCAAGCTGATGGCGCTCGAGCTCTTCAAGCCCTTCATCTTCCACAAGCTCGAGACCATGGGGGTGGCCACCACCATCAAGCAGGCCAAAAAGCACGTGGAAAACCAGGAACCCATCGTGTGGGACATCCTGGAGGACGTGATCCGCGAACATCCGGTCATGCTCAACCGGGCGCCCACGCTGCACCGCCTGGGCATTCAGGCTTTCGAGCCGGTGCTGATCGAGGGCAAGGCCATCCAGCTGCATCCGCTGGTGTGCGCCGCCTTCAATGCCGACTTCGACGGCGACCAGATGGCCGTGCACGTGCCCCTGTCGATCGAGGCCCAGCTCGAGGCGCGCGCGCTCATGCTCGCCTCCAACAACGTGCTCTTTCCGTCCAACGGCGAACCTTCGATCGTTCCGTCGCAGGACATCGTGCTCGGTCTGTACTACACGACCCGCGACAAGACCAACGGCAAGAACGAGGGCATGTTCTTCTCGAACGTGACCGAAGTGCAGTGCGCCTACGACAACCGTGAGGTTGAGCTTGGCACCAAGATCACCGTTCGCCTGACCGAATACGACCGCGATCGCACCACGGGCGAAATCACCCCGCGGCCGATCCGTGCCGAAACCACGGTCGGCCGGGCCCTGATGTCGGAAATCCTGCCGCGCGGGCTGCCCTTCGCGCTGATCAACAAGGCGCTGAAGAAAAAAGAGATCTCGCGTCTGATCAACGCCTCGTTTCGTCGTTGCGGCCTGCGCGACACGGTGATCTTTGCCGACCAGCTGATGCAGTACGGATTCCGGCTCGCCACGCGCGCCGGCATCTCGATTGCCATCAACGACATGCTGGTGCCGCCGCAAAAGACCACCCTGCTGGCGGCCGCCGAGGCCGAGGTCAAGGAAATCGAGCAGCAGTACACCTCGGGTCTGGTGACCCAGGGCGAGCGCTACAACAAGGTGGTCGACATCTGGTCCAAGGCGGGCGATGAAGTCGGCAAGGCCATGATGGAGCAGCTGCGCGTGCAGAAGGTCACCGACCGACACGGCAAGGAAGTCGATCAGGAGTCCTTCAACGCCATCTACATGATGGCCGACTCCGGCGCCCGCGGCTCGGCCGCCCAGATCCGCCAGCTCGCGGGCATGCGGGGTCTGATGGCCAAGCCCGATGGCTCGATCATCGAGACCCCCATCACCGCCAACTTCCGTGAAGGCCTGAACGTTCTTCAGTACTTCATCTCCACCCACGGCGCCCGCAAGGGTCTGGCCGATACCGCGCTCAAGACCGCCAACTCGGGTTACCTCACCCGTCGTCTGGTCGACGTCACGCAGGATCTGGTGGTGGTTGAAGACGATTGCGGCACCACCAACGGCGTGGCCATGCGGGCCCTGGTCGAAGGCGGTGAGGTCATCGAAGCCCTGCGTGACCGGATCCTCGGTCGGGTGGCGGTGGCCGACGTGGTCAATCCTGAAACCCAGGAAACCCTCTACGAGTCGGGCACCCTGCTCGACGAAGACGCCGTGGAAGCTATCGAGGCCCTGGGCATCGACGAAGTCCGCGTGCGCACGCCGCTCACCTGCGACACCCGCTATGGCCTGTGCGCCAAGTGCTACGGCCGCGATCTGGGCCGGGGCAGCCTGGTCAACTCCGGCGAGGCCGTGGGCGTCATTGCCGCCCAGTCGATCGGCGAGCCCGGCACGCAGCTCACCATGCGCACCTTCCACATCGGCGGTGCCGCATCGCGCGCTGCTGTGGCCAGCAGCGTCGAGGCCAAGTCCAACGGCATCGTGCGCTTCTCGCCCACCATGCGCTCGGTCACCAACGCCAAGGGCGAGCAGGTCATCATCTCGCGCTCGGGCGAAGTCATCATCCAGGACGACGCCGGCCGGGAGCGTGAGCGTCACAAGGTGCCTTACGGCTCCATCATGGCCGTGACCGTCGATGCCACCATCCGGGCCGGCACCATCCTCGCCACCTGGGATGCCCTCACGCGTCCGATCGTGAGCGAGTACAGCGGCACCGTGAAGTTCGAGAACGTCGAAGAAGGCGTGACGGTGGCCAAGCAGATCGACGAGGTCACGGGCCTGTCCACGCTGGTGGTCATCGATGCCAAGCGCCGCACCACCGCCACCAAGGGCCTGCGTCCGCAGGTCAAGCTGATTGGCGCCGATGGCCAGGAAGTCTGCATTCCAGGGACCGACCATGCCGTGACCATCTCCTTCCCGGTGGGCGCACTGATCACCGTGCGCGACGGCCAGGAGGTGGGTGTGGGCGAGGTGCTGGCCCGGATCCCGCAGGAATCCCAGAAGAACCGCGACATCACGGGCGGTCTGCCCCGCGTGGCCGAACTCTTCGAGGCGCGTGCCCCGAAAGACGCCGGCATGCTGGCCGAAGTGACCGGTACCGTCTCGTTCGGCAAGGACACCAAGGGCAAGCAGCGTCTGGTGATCACCGATGTCGATGGCACTGCACACGAGTTCCTGATCCCCAAGGACAAGAACGTGCTGGTGCACGACGGCCAGGTGGTCAACAAGGGCGAGCTGATCGTCGACGGCCCGGCCGATCCCCACGACATCCTGCGTCTGCAGGGCATCGAGGAGCTGGCCCGTTACATCGTCGACGAGGTTCAGGACGTCTATCGTCTGCAGGGCGTGAAGATCAACGACAAGCACATCGAGGTGATCGTTCGCCAGATGCTGCGTCGGGTTCAGATCTCCCAGCCGGGCGACGCGCCCTTCATCACGGGCGAGCAGGTGGAGCGCTCCGAGCTGCTCGACGAGAACGACAAGGTCATCGCGGCGGGCAAGATCCCGGCCACCTACGAGAACATCCTGCTGGGCATCACCAAGGCCTCGCTGTCGACCGACTCCTTCATCTCGGCGGCCTCCTTCCAGGAGACCACCCGGGTGCTGACCGAGGCGGCGATCATGGGCAAGCGCGACGATCTGCGCGGTCTCAAGGAAAACGTCATCGTCGGTCGCCTGATCCCTGCCGGCACGGGTCTGGCCTTCCATCGCGCCCGTCGCGACAAGGAATCGGTCGAGGCCCAGGAGCAGCAGGCCCTGGCCGCGGCCGAGGCCGCCTTCATGAATCCCGAAGAACTGGCCCGTCAGCAGGAGCAGGCGGCCGCCGGTGTGGAGGGCGAGCAGGCCTGAACGTCGCGTCGTGCGCGGCCGTCAGCCCCCTTGGGGTTTGACGGCCCACCGCACGAACGCTTATAATCTTCGGCTCTGCGGGATTTGCGTCCCGGCGCTCTTTGTTTGCGGATGTCCTGCCGGACACCCAGCCCCTTCAGGGGACGGTTTCCGGTGGCATCGATGCTCAAAGGGCCCGGGGCCGAAAACCCCGGGCTTTTTTGTTTTTCATCCGGATCCAACGTCCTATGCCGACCATCAACCAGCTCGTTCGCAAGCCTCGCGAACTGGCCCACGCCAAGAGCAAGAGCCCCGCGCTGCAGGAATCGCCCCAGCGCCGTGGCGTGTGCACCCGCGTCTACACCACCACCCCCAAGAAGCCGAACTCCGCGCTTCGTAAGGTGGCCAAGGTGCGCCTGACCAACGGCTTCGAGGTCATCAGCTACATCGGCGGCGAAGGCCACAACCTGCAGGAGCACTCCGTGGTGCTGATCCGCGGTGGTCGAGTCAAGGACCTGCCGGGTGTGCGTTACCACATCGTGCGCGGCTCGCTCGACCTGCAAGGGGTCAAGGACCGCAAGCAGTCACGCTCCAAATACGGCGCCAAGCGTCCCAAGAAGGCCTGATTCCGCGCGGCTCGCCGCGTGGTCCGGCCGCATCCGGCCTCCTCGGATGCAGTGTCGAGTTTCAAGGGTCCGGCCGCTGGCCGGGCTTCAGTGGGCCCGCGGGCCCCATCGTGGCGGCAAGCCGGAATCCTCCGGCCCCGTCGAGTAAGCGACCGTTTCAGTGTGTGGCCCGAATCTCCGGATTCGGCCCTGCGCGGGTCAAACGGTCATGGAAGGGAAACCTTCCGGCTGAATCATTGAGAGGTGAACCATGCCCCGTCGTCGTGAAGTCCCCAAACGTGATGTTCTGCCCGATCCCATCTATGGCAGCCAGGATGTCACCAAATTCGTCAACGTGCTGATGCTCTCGGGCAAGAAGGCCGTGGCCGAGCGCATGCTCTATGGCGCGCTTGAAAGCATCAAGACCAAGTCGGGCAAGGATCCGCTCGAAGTCTTTGCGCAGGCGCTCAACAATGCCCGGCCGATGGTCGAGGTCAAGAGCCGCCGCGTGGGCGGTGCCAACTACCAGGTGCCGGTCGAGATCCGCCCGGTGCGCCGCATGGCGCTGGCCATGCGCTGGCTGCGCGAAGCCGCCAAGAAGCGTGGCGAAAAATCCATGGGCCAGCGTCTGGCCAATGAACTCCTCGAGGCGGCCGAAAACCGGGGTGGCGCTGTCAAGCGTCGCGACGAGGTTCACCGCATGGCCGAAGCCAACAAGGCCTTCGCCCACTTCCGCTTCTGATCCTCACCCAGGATCTTCTCCCTCCAAGGACCCACCATGGCCCGCAAGACCCCGATCGAGCGCTACCGGAACATCGGCATCTCGGCGCACATCGACGCCGGCAAGACCACGACCACCGAGCGCATCCTGTTCTACACCGGCGTGAACCACAAGATTGGTGAAGTGCACGACGGCGCTGCCACCATGGACTGGATGGAGCAGGAGCAGGAGCGCGGCATCACGATCACCTCGGCCGCCACCACCTGCTTCTGGAAGGGCATGGACATGTCCTTCCCCGAGCACCGCATCAACATCATCGACACCCCCGGGCACGTTGACTTCACCATCGAGGTCGAGCGTTCCATGCGGGTGCTCGACGGTGCGTGCATGGTCTATTGCGCCGTGGGTGGCGTTCAGCCGCAGTCCGAGACCGTCTGGCGTCAGGCCAACAAGTACCGCGTGCCGCGTCTGGCCTTCGTCAACAAGATGGACCGCACGGGCGCCAACTTCTTCAAGGTCTACGACCAGATGCGCCTGCGTCTGAAGGCCAACCCGGTGCCCATCCAGGTGCCGATCGGTGCCGAAGACGGTTTCAAGGGTGTGGTCGATCTGGTCAAGAACAAGGCCATCTGGTGGGATGACTCCACCCAGGGCATGAAGTTCGAGTACGGTGACATTCCGGACGACCTCGTCGACACCTGTGCCGAATGGCGCGAGAAGATGGTCGAGGCCGCCGCCGAAGCCAACGAGGAGCTGATGAACCGCTACCTCGAGGAAGGCGAGCTGTCCGAGAAGGACATCATGGCCGGTCTGCGCCAGCGCACCATCGCCGGCGAGATCCAGCCCATGCTGTGCGGCTCGGCCTTCAAGAACAAGGGCGTGCAGGCCATGCTCGACAAGGTCATCGAGCTGATGCCGTCGCCGGTCGACATCCCCCCGGTCAAGGGCATGGATGACAACGAAGCCGAGGTGGTCCGCAAGGCCGACGACACCGAAAAATTCGCCGCGCTGGCCTTCAAACTCATGACCGACCCGTTCGTGGGTCAGCTCACCTTCATTCGCGTCTATTCCGGCGTGCTGAGTTCGGGCGATACCGTCTTCAACCCCGTCAAGGGCAAGAAGGAGCGGATTGGCCGTCTGCTGCAGATGCATGCCAACCAGCGTGAAGAAATCAGCGAAGTGCGCGCCGGCGACATCGCGGCCTGCGTGGGCCTGAAAGAGGTCATCACGGGCGAGACCCTGTGCAACCCCGATGCGCCGGTCATTCTCGAGCGCATGATCTTCCCCGAGCCGGTGATTCAGCAGGCCGTCGAGCCCAAGTCCAAGGCCGACCAGGAAAAGATGGGCGTGGCCCTGCAGCGCCTCGCCCGCGAAGATCCTTCCTTCCGCGTCAAGACCGACGAGGAATCAGGCCAGACCCTGATCGCCGGCATGGGCGAGTTGCACCTCGAGATCATCGTCGATCGCATGAAGCGTGAGTTCGGCGTTGAGGCTTCGGTCGGCAAGCCCCAGGTGGCCTATCGCGAAACCATCCGCAAGCCCGTCACCGATGTCGAAGGCAAGTTCGTCAAGCAGTCGGGTGGTCGCGGCCAGTACGGCCACGTGGTGATCACGCTCGAGCCCCTGCCTCCGGGCGGTGCCGGCTACGAGTTCGTCGATGCCATCAAGGGCGGTGTGGTGCCGCGCGAGTACATCCCGGCCGTCAACAAGGGCATCGAAGACAGCCTGCCCGCGGGCGTGCTGGCCGGTTATCCGGTGGTCGATGTCAAAGCCACGCTCACCTTCGGTTCGTACCACGACGTCGACTCCAACGAGAATGCCTTCCGCATGGCGGGCTCGATGGCCTTCAAGGAAGGCATGCGCCGCGCCAGCCCCGTGCTGCTCGAGCCCATGATGGCGGTCGAGGTCGAGACCCCCGAAGACTATGCCGGTACCGTGATGGGTGATCTGTCCTCGCGGCGCGGCATGGTGCAGGGCATGGAAGACATGGTCGGCGGTGGCAAGGCCATCAAAGCCGAGGTGCCGCTGTCCGAGATGTTCGGTTACTCCACGTCGCTGCGCTCGCTCACCCAGGGTCGGGCCACCTACACGATGGAGTTCAAGCAATACGCCGAGGCCCCGCGCAACGTGGCCGAGGCCATCATCGCGGCCCGCACCAAGTAAGCGGCCGCATCAACCCTCATTTGTTCAACCAGTTCGTTCTTTTTGATTGACGGGAGTCTCCCAAATGGCAAAAGGCAAGTTTGAGCGTACGAAGCCGCACGTGAACGTGGGCACGATTGGTCACGTGGACCATGGCAAGACGACGCTGACGGCGGCGATCACGACGGTGCTGTCGACGAAGTTTGGTGGCG
>Ga0255087_1000078_pt1 | contig 44119 bp, 42 predicted proteins | sample Colum_Miss_RepA__FD_188561 | JGI IMG/M metagenome (GOLD analysis project Ga0255087, IMG submission 188561) | Freshwater microbial communities from Columbia River, Oregon, United States - Colum_Miss_RepA_8d | ecosystem: Environmental > Aquatic > Freshwater > River | place: USA: Oregon | collected...
CATGCTCCTCAAACTGATGAACCATATAAAGAGGTAACAAGAGAGCAAACCAGCCGGAAAGAGAAAACAATCCTACCCGCCTTTTGAACCCGAGATAGATAAAAAAAAGCGCTGCCAAGACTATCCCAATAAATGGCCACTGATAATTTAAATTATTCATGAATAAATTTTGACTCTAAAGCCCCACATATTCAATAGGTTTATTTGATAGTAATTAAACTATTCTCCCACCTGTCAATTAGAGGATTTTTAAAAATCTGGCTTAAAGTTATTTATAGTTCAGCGCTTTTTAATCTTCAGTAACAAACCTAACTGAATTAGGTCATCATGATCTGTAGATTTGGTCTTACAAACATCTCTTGAACTCAAAGTAGAGTACTTCTTATTAGAACTCTTAAAACTTGAATAACTATTTTCTCCGAGAAGGCTAATACTAAATCTGTAGCATTTTTTTTAAAAGAGTCACGAACTACATACTGACTCTCTACAGTCACATCAGAGTCTCATCTGGATATTTCAGGATAACTTTCACTTCGGCCTATTAAGCGACTCTATATCGCAATCGGCGCAGAAATAGCTGGATGTGGATCGTATCCAACAATCTCAAAATCCTCGAACTTGTAATCAAAAATAGACTCGGGTTTGCGTTTGATCACCAATTTTGTAAGAGGACGAGGTTCTCTCGTGAGTTGCAACTTTGCTTGCTCAAGATGATTCTTATAAAGATGTAGATCACCCATAGATAATCACTTCCCCTACATCAAAACCACATTACTGAGCTACCATGTAAGTCAGAAACGCTACACTAGCCGTGTTATAAGGATTGCCGAGGAATTTTGTACTACTGAAAAATTGTTCAATACATTTAGATTTCAAATACTTGTATTCGTTTTTTATGCACTGTGCAACTGATTTTTGCATATTACACTTCCCTAAAAGCGATCAGCTCTGCCTCCAGCTATTATTCGTAAGACTTGTCAAAACATGGTCTCGCCAGTCTCCGTTAATAAAAAGATATTTCTGTGCTTTCCCCTCAATGACAAACCCAAGTTTCTCAAGAACACGAGCACTACGAGCATTGTCTGGAAGATAATTTGCCATAATTCGGTGAAGGTTAAGATCGTCAAACATGTATTGGATAGTCTTCACCAAAGCTTCAGTCATTAATCCTTTACCTTCCGATTTTTTATCGATGGCATAACCAAGGTAGCATGCTTGAAATGGACCTCTAAAAATCTGAGTAAAGTTAGCTGTTCCAATCATATGATCAGGGTGAGCTTTATCGAATAAACAAAACCTTACGGCTTGATCGTTCTTGAACTCCAAAAGCGATTTCGAAGCATGTTCTTCCCAATAGTCTAGAGTATAGAAATTAGAAGGTCGCAGAGCCTCAGTCGCTGCGAAACTATCTTTGTTCCTCAAATAGTACCGTAGCACTAGATTTGAGATTTCAGGCTTTAGAAGCTTTATCAGAAGTCGGTCTGTTTCTAGCATAGGAGTTTCCACGAATAACCTTTTCCTAAATCTGCCGAATGTCCCTATTTGAATACGCTTTCATCCGCTTCAAGTGGATAATCAGGCTGTCTTTTAACTAGTTCCAACCGTTCCGGCTTCACTGTAAAGATTAAAGCATGACGAATCATATTATTACCATTATCAAATGGCATGATAGCTACTTCCAGTCGCCCATCATGGTTGATGTCAGAAAAATATTTTCCTGATTTAATTTTTAAGAAATACGCATAATCCCAGAGTGCGTCATAATTTTCTTCGTATTCCTCCGCCCAAATGACTTTATTGATCAGCTTACCTTTACTATTCTTAAACTTTTTACCTAAGATCACCTTAGTTTTGTGTTCATCTACTTTTTTTAGCCAAATCCATCTGTTATTTGGAAGCTTCAAGAAATCTCGCCACAAAGGTAAGCCGATAGTTTCATAATAGGTGAGAGCTGCAATTCCTTGGTGACAAAAAAAAGCTGCTAATAAAAAAAGATAGCTACTTCTTTTTAAGAGATTTTTCGTATTTCGAAAATACTTCTTTTGCATAAGAATCACCTCCTTTGTCCCACGAATGGTAATTTTTTATCGTGTTATAGAGGTTCTTTTCATTTCCTTTGGGAATTTTGGAATATTTGTGACCAAGTAACCTTATCCCTAAAGCGATATTTACCACTGGATCAAGTTTATCTTCTTTCTTTACATGGATAAGGGTCTTACGAATTTCAATATAATCATCTTTATTCGCTCCCCCTCCCAAGAATCTAACCATTTGATCTGTCACCTGCATCAAACCAGAGGCTGTACTGCCTTTAACTTTTGATTTAGCTTTGGGATCAAAAGTCGACTCAACTGCAATCAAAGCCTTGATTAAAAGAGAATCCAATTTCTCTGGAAACTCAATTCCTTCTGACTTCCAATATTCAAGCCAAAACTGGATCAGCTCATCATAATCTGCTCCTTTATTTCCATAGCCATCAATAGGATTCAAAGCAGAGTACTTTTTCTTAGAATTCCAGAAAAGATAGTGAATATTTTCTTTGAGAAGACCGGCACTGATTCGGCCCCGATTCTTTCGAATATGAGCATGAACCCAAGCCACTGTACCAGATTGACAAACTCGTTTATGAGCATGAACCACATGGTGTCCCGGAGAACACATCAAAGTTTCATCTGGCTTTTTCAGCATAAATTCCAGCTCTGCTTCTCAATTGCCTTTAAACTGCGATCGGCGCAGAAATAGCCGGATGAGGATCGTAGCCAACAATCTCAAAATCCTCGAATTTGTAATCGAAAATCGAGTCAGGTTTTCGTTTGATTACTAATTTTGGAAGTGGTCTTGGTTCACGAGTAAGCTGAAGCTTGGCTTGATCAATGTGATTTTTGTAAAGATGTAAATCACCCATTGAAAGTATAACTTCACCTAATTCATATCCGCACTGCTGCGCCACCATGTGAGTCAGGAAAGCAACACTTGCGGTATTGTAACAATTTCCCAAAAAGAGGTCGTTCGAACGAATATACAGCAAGCAAGAAAGCTTATTGTTGGCTACATAGAACTGATAGAGTAAATGACAAGGAGGAAGGGCCATCCTTCCTTCGGCAGCATTTTCCCACGGCTTCTTCGTTTCGTCAGGAAGATAAGCCACGTTCCAAGCATGAAACAAGTGCCTGCGACTATCAGGTCTTTTCTTTAGCCCGTCAATAAGGGCAGCAATTTGATCAATGTGACCCCCTTTGCCGTCTGGCCAGAAGCGCCACTGATACCCATATACGGGTCCAAGTTCGCCCTGAGGGGTAGCCCATTCATCCCAAATCGTAACCTTATTCTCTTTTAGATACTTAATATTGGTTTCGCCCTTCAAGAACCACAACAACTCATGGAGAATGGATCTGATATGCAGTTTCTTGGTCGTAACTAGAGGAAATCCCTCATTCAGATCATACCGGACCTGTCTTCCAAAAACAGAAAGTGTCCCTGTTCCGGTTCGATCGCTTTTCTCGACTCCATTTTTCAATACATCTTCTAATAGCTCTTGATACTGTTTCATGACTCTCCTCAGAACATGACTGTGATGCACCAAACTTAAGACTAACTCTCGGTTAATAACACATTTCTTGCTTCAAATCTTACCCAATGCATTTGAACCGGGAGAATCCATTAAGTTTATTGACTTCCTTCAAGAGGTCCCAGATTGCTTCAGGAGTATCCTCTTTAGTTGACTACTCTTGTTTAATTTTCTTCACCGAAGTCTGCCACACTTGGTACATCCTTTCAGCAGCAATTGGAGGAGTCATGGGAGGATCCCTCAATTTTTACCTCAACCGCAGATGGAGTTTTAACTCAACCTCTGACCTTTGGCATCATCAAGCCTTGAGGTACCTCTTAGTTTCAATCACAAGCCTAGGACTGAACTTATCTGGAACTTACCTCCTCAAAGAATCTATGAAGCTGCACTATCTCCTGGCGTCTATGGTCATTTCCTTCTCAGTCGGGATTCTCTTTAACTTTCCCATGCAAAGGCTGTTTATCTATCGACAGTCCCGAAACACTCCTCCTTCAATCTAAGATCAATCTTGATTTTTGCAATCACAGTTTATGAAAAAATCAATGGCCGCGTCATAAGAGACTCCATAACCTCTGATCTTATTATTTATTTAAGATTATGTTTTTATCATTAAATAAAATCATAAATTCCACTTTGCATTAGAAATACTTTAATTTTCTGCTAAAATTTTGGTAATTCAAATCTCATGATCTCTCTAAATAAAACACTCCTCAATGATCTTCTCTCTCAACCCACAGCCCCATTCAAAGAAGGCTATGTCCTTTCTTTTTTAAAGGGCATTCTTGAGCATCATGAAATTCCTTACTTTCTAGATACACATCAGAATCTCCTTCTTGGAGCTTCTAGCCAGCAAGAATACAGAGCCTTGCTCAAATCAAAAAAGAACTCTCCCCTCCTTATTTTTGCAGCACATATGGATCATCCAGGATTTCATGGATTAGAGTGGATTTCAAAGAAACTTCTTCAAGTCAAATGGCATGGGGGCACGCCTACTTCCCATTTACAAGGAAGTCGAGTTTGGCTTCAATCTGAGTACTCCTCTCAAACTCAATGGAGTGGATCTGGAAAAATCATTAAAGCTCAGCTTACGGCAAGTGGTCGATCCATAGAAAGCGCCTTAATCGAGCTTAATACTCCAGTTGACATTCAACTCAAGGCCGCTTCTATTATGGGAGGGTTTCAATTCAAGTCTCCAGTCTGGTGCGAGGAGAACCTCATCTACACTCATGTCGCTGATGATCTCGTTGGTTGTTTTTCAATCTTAAGCCTAGCCCTTCAGTACCTTAGCAAGACCTCTCAATCGAAGAAAAAAAGAGGAAAATCTTCCCCCCTTTTTCTAGGCCTCCTCACTCGTGCTGAGGAAGTAGGATTCATTGGAGCTCTGAGTCATCTCGAGTTGGGGTACTTATCCAAAGCCCAGCGCAGAGTGACTTTTGTCAGTTTAGAAACCTCACGAACACTACCTGGAGCAGAGATTGGAAAGGGCCCCATTGTCAGACTGGGTGACCGTTTCACTGTATTTGATGCAGGAGCATTAAGAGGACTCATTGAAACTGCAGAAAAGCACCTACCGGGAAAATATCAGAAGCGAATCATGGACGGAGGCTCTTGTGAGGCAACTGCAAGTAGTGCCTATGGTATTCCAAGCATTGGCATTTCAGTTCCTCTTGGAAACTATCACAATCAGAGCTTAGAGGGTGGCCCAGATGCTGCTGCTCCTGGAGGTCCAGCACCTGAGTTTGTTGCCGTCAAGGATATTCAAGGCATGATTGATTTGTGTGAAGGGCTTATTCTATCCAAATTCAACTGGAAGGATCCTTGGAATAATAAACGAAAAGAACTCAAGGTACTCCTCAATCAATATAAAAAACTTCTCAACCACTCCCCCTAGGAGGGAATAACGAATGAGCTTGACTGAACCCCTAAAGATCACCCACAAAACATTCAGGCTTTTACATCAGATCATCCAGGACACGTTACACCAGATTCGACAGGCCCAGTTATTGATGATCGCCTCAAGCCTTGCTTACACAACCATCTTGTCCATCATTCCACTTCTGGCTGTAAGCTTTGCCGTGTTTCAAGCTTTTGGGGGAATGCAAAAAGTGTATGGGGTGATTGAACCACTCATTCTCTCAAATCTCGCTGAAGGAACTGGACATGAAGTCATAGATTTCATGCGCTCATTCATTGCCAATATCCACACTGGAGTTTTAGGCCTGACCGGATTCATCGGACTGATTATCACAACAATGAGTCTTCTTCTCAGCATTGAAAAATCTATCAACAAAGTTTGGGAGACTAAAATCTCAAGACACTTCTTTCACCGAGTGGCTATTTACTGGTTTATCATCACTATTGGTCCACTTGCATTATCTATTGCGGTGGGTCTTGCAACCTCGCAAGATATTCCAATCTGGAAGATTTTTCCCCAAGGCTCTGGCCTATATATCATTGCTGTTGGGATTTTTTACTCCATTTATAAATGGACACCACAAACACGAGTCGACTGGAGAAGCGCACTCATTTCTTCAGTCATTACAGCTATAGTCTGGAACGTCGCTCGATCCTGTTACAGCATCTACACATCTCAAGTTTTGACCTACCATAAGATCTATGGAAGCCTCGGAGCAATCCCCATCGTACTACTCTGGATCTATATTCTTTGGATTATTGTTCTCAGTGGAGTAGCGCTCACGGTTGCACTTCAAAAAAATCTTTTCTCGGAACACCGAAGTTAGGCACACCTAGATCCAAAGAGGAAGATCATCCCCACTCAAGACCAGAATGACCTTGAGTGGGGGATTTTGCCTAGATGAAGTTAAGTTCAATCTAGAACACTTAAATTATAGAATAAAACCAAATTGAAGACCTAAACTATTTGCATTATAAGTGACAAATCTGCTGGCAGCCCTATATTGAATGATTGTATACCTGAGCCCTAGCAATAGATTTTTTTTAATTCCAAATAAATAGTCCGCCTCAATCACGCCGCCGAGTGAATTATCAAACTGACGTTGCCTCTGGAGAACTCCTGTACCCCTTAACTCATTTGAGAACTGATAGGTCAGGCCAGCTCCTAATCTTAGATTAGACTCTCTGAAATGATAAAATCCCAAAAGTTCAACCGGAATGCGACTCCAATCTAAAGATCCATTGGTCGCCTTAGGAATAGTATCTATTTTGTACCCGAGCGTAGATTGCACCTTAAAGTCGCGCCAAAATCGGTGATCAGTGTCAAAATTCATGACTGCACCTACATTTAAGAAAACTCCTTTTCCAGCAGCAACTGAGTGAGTGTTGCCACTCACAAAAGAAATGGGCTCAACTTCATCCCCATCGTAATCATAGCCGAAATTAAAGACACCAGAAATACCTGCCCAGGAGAATTGAGTACAAAAAACTAAAAATAAAAACACTACAACCTGAGCTCTTAAATAACTAAACAGTTCAACCACATAGTCTCACTTTCACTGAGCAATGTAAGCAAGTAATGATGTCTTCCGCAATACCGAACTTTTGGAGCTCTCACAGAAGCAATATTCACCATTCCGCTCTACTCAGAAAGTACCCATAAGATGAATCATTTAAGAACTTACCTCGGCCTGCTCACTGTAGTGAACTCTCACTTTGCTCATCAATTGATTGGCTTGACAAAAGGAGCAAACTCTCCTAACTCCAGTCGTGAGATCTACATGAACTCAGAAAGCTCAACTATGAACAAACCTGCGCAACCTGAACTAAAAAAAGTCCTAAAGCCTCTTCATCTTTGGAGTATTGCCGTCGGATTGGTCATCTCAGGAGAGTATTTTGGCTGGAGCTACGGATGGAGCGTAGCTGGAACTGTGGGCTTTCTGATCTCGACAGTAATGATTGCAGTGCTCTACACAACTTTTGTATTTAGCTTCACTGAGCTCACTACAGCAATCCCCCATGCAGGCGGACCCTTTGCCTATGCGTCAAGAGCCCTTGGCACAGGATTAGGAGCACTCGCAGGATACGCCACTTTGATTGAGTTTCTATTTGCCCCCCCTGCTATTGCATCTGCTTTAGGCAGTTACGTTCACTTTATCTTCCCCGATCTGTCAGTCTTATCATCTTCTATTCTCATTTTCCTCTTCTTCACTGCTGTAAACCTCATCGGTGTACACTTCACTGCTCGCTTTGAACTCATCGTCACCCTCATTGCAGTCATTGAATTACTGATATTTATCGGAGTTGTAGGACCTCATTTTCAAGTGTCAAACTTTCTCAGACAATCTCAGCCCACTACACTAGCTGGAATCTTTGCCGCAATCCCTTATGCGATTTGGTTTTTTTTAGGAATTGAGGGCGTTGCAATGGCTGCAGAGGAGGTGCGAAACCCTGAAAAAGATATCCCTAAGGGATATTTAAGTGGAATCTTCACTCTTGTTTTTCTCTCTCTTGCCGTGATGCTCACCGCAGGGGGTGTGGGGGATTGGCAGAAGCTCAGCCAAATGGATTATCCGGTTCCTGAAGCTTTAGCTATGGCACTTGGCCACCTACACCCATTAGTAAAAACCTTAGCTGGAATAGGTCTTTTTGGATTGGTTGCCTCATTAAATGGAATCATCTTTAGTTCCTCTAGGCAGGTTTTTGCTTTATCTCGATCCAGAATTCTTCCGTCCTTTTTTTCCAAAATTCACGCAGGAACTCAAGCGCCTCATCGCGCAACCTTATTTTGTGGAGGCATTGGAATCATCTCCCTTCTTTCAGGAAAAACGAGTGAACTCATCATCCTCTCAGCATTAGGTGCGGTAACTATGTACGCTCTAAGTATGCTGTCTTTATTCCAGCTCAGAAGAGTTGCACCTGAACTCAAGCGTCCCTTTCAGGTTCCTCTGTATCCATTTTTTCCAGGAATTGCACTCATCCTGTCTCTACTCAGTCTTTTCAGTATTCTCTACTATCATCCCTACTTAGGACTTTTATTTCTGGGCTTGATAACAATTGGTACTCTCTCATTTTTGATCAAATCCAAAACAACCATTCAGAATTTCACCGAAGGAGACTTAGATCATGCCTTATCGAATTCAACTTCAGGGGGAGAGCTTTCAGTTTAATGATCTAAAAGCACTCCTCGCTTGCGCTTCTCCTGAAAGAAGTGCCGACCAATTAGCAGGAATTGCAGCCACTTCGGAAAAACAGCGTACTGCAGCGCAGTTTGCGCTAGCTCATGTACCACTCAAGAACTTTATAAACTCCCCTCTCATCGACCCTGAGGAGGATGAGGTGAGTCGACTCATCCTAAGCTCTCATAATGAGAACGCTTTTGCTCCCATCTCTCACCTGACAGTCGGAGAATGGCGTGATTGGCTACTTTCTGATGAAGCGACTCCTGATGTACTCAAGAAAATCAGAGATGGAATTACCCCTGAAATGGCAGCAGCCGTGTCTAAGATTATGAGAATCCAAGATCTGATGAGTGTTTCAAAAAAATGCCAGATTACTACGTCTTTTCGAAATCAAATTGGCCTGCCAGGTCGCCTCTCTACTCGACTGCAACCCAATCATCCCACAGATGATCTCAGAGGAATCTTAGCGAGCACTCTAGATGGCTTACTCATGGGAAGCGGTGACGCTGTTATCGGAATTAACCCGGCGTCAGATCAGGTCCAGCACCTTTGTCAGCTCTTAAAAATGCTTGATGACCTCAGAGTCCGCTTTGATATTCCTACTCAAACCTGTGTCCTCACTCACGTTACTTCATCCATTCAAGCTATTGAAAGAGGAGCCCCCGTTGATCTCGTGTTTCAGTCTATTGCAGGCTCACAAAAGGCGAACGAAGCTTTTGGATTTAACCTCAGTATTCTTGAGGAAGCTCATCAGGCAGCTCTTTCTCTCAAGCGAGGTACTGTGGGACAAAACTGTATGTACTTTGAAACAGGTCAGGGCTCAGCTCTCTCTTCCCAAGCTCATCATGGTGTGGATGCACAAACCATGGAGGCTCGCGCCTACTCAGTTGCAAAACGATTTAATCCCCTCTTAGTAAACACCGTGGTTGGATTCATTGGACCTGAGTATCTATACAATGGAAAGCAGATCATTAGGGCAGGGCTAGAGGATCACTTTTGTGGAAAACTTATGGGCTTACCAATGGGATGTGACATCTGCTACACGAATCACGCTGAAGCAGATCAAGATGATTTGGATGTTCTACTCACGCTCTTAGCAGCAGCTGGATGTACCTATATTATGGGAGTACCAGGATCAGATGATATTATGCTCAATTATCAAAGCACTTCTTTTCATGATGCTCTTTACTGCAGAGCTCTCTTTGGACTCAGGCCTGCTCCAGAATTCGAAGACTGGCTAATTCGCATGAAGCTCTGGAATCCTCACTCTCACTCCCTCAGGAAGCACACACCTCAAATCACAGAACAGCTCCTTCTTCTTCAAAAAGAGTGGAGCTCAGAGAAGGAATAATGAGGCCATATGAGGAGGTAAAAGCTCATAGAATGAATCATCAAAAACAATAATAAACACTCAATCCACTCCTAAGTATTGAGCTGATTCGATCTAAAATATTTAACCCTTTGAGAAAGAATAAAAGAGAATGAGTCAAGACCTAAGCTTCTGGAAAAAATGGACGCAAGCAAGAATTGGAATTGGAGCATCAGGGCATTCCATCCCTACTCATGAACTTTTAAATTTTAAATGGTCTCACGCTGCAGCACGGGATGCCGTTTTAAAAACGTGGGATATAAACCCAACTCAAAAAACTTTTATGGAAATCGGGATTGAAGCTCAAATATTAACTTCCCAAACTCAATCAAGAGAGGAATTCTTAAGAAGACCGGATTTAGGCAGAAAGCTCTCTGATCAGAGTGTTCAATTACTTACCAAGACTCATTCTCAATCCTCTTTTGATCTCTGCCTAATCGCTTCAGATGGGCTCTCAGCCATGGCCATTGAGGAGCATCTGACAGCTTTTCTCACTATTCTCTACCCCAAGCTCATTTCGTATTCTCTAAAGATCAGTCCTTTGTTTCTCATTCCGTACAGCCGTGTGGCCATTTCGGATCAGGTTGGAGCACTTACAAAGTCTCAACTTTCAATTATTATGATTGGAGAGCGACCTGGATTAAGTGCCCCCAATAGTATGGGAATCTACATGACCTATGCACCTTGTGAAGGAAACTCAGACTCAAATCGAAATTGCATCTCCAACATTAGACCTCCTCACGGCTTAAGTTACGAGGAGGCTTCCCGAAAGCTGGTGTACCTCATTCGAGAGAGCCTGAGGCTTAAGCAATCCGGTGTATCTTTAAAAGAGACTGACTCCCTCTTGAGCTCTGAGTCATGAACACTCAAGCTTACTTGATCAAAGTAAAATTTTAGCACCATCCAGCAACGGATTCAGATATAGGCTGTTAGAAGTCATTGGAATTCATTGTTTTTAAAGCCATCAACCTTCAAACACCCTCATTTTTAACCATTGAATAAGAATCCTCTTTGAGCTAGTTTTCAAGCCTATCAGTCAGCTCTGAGTGATCAAAAACTTTAAGTCAATCATTACTGAGCGTACCCTAACTCAATGAATTGAAATGAAAACTCCTGAAATTCAATCGCATATTCCAGCTCTTATCTTAGCCCCGATGGAGGGAGTCACGGACTTTCCAATGCGTGCCTTTCTCACTGAAAGAGGAGGGTTTTCCTTTTGTGTTTCAGAATTTCTCAGAGTCAGCCAAGATCTCCTTCCACGTCGAACCTATCTTGAACATATCCCTGAACTGATTCATCAAGGAAAAACAGCCTCAGGAACTCCTGTTCAGGTGCAACTTCTGGGTGGAGACCCAGAAAAAATGGCACACTGTGCATTGAACGCAGTACGAGCTGGAGCAACAGCAGTTGACCTTAATTTTGGTTGCCCTGCACCTACCGTCAACCGTCATGATGGTGGAGCCTCCTTACTCAAGACTCCTACTCGCATCTACTCCATCGTAAAAGCAGTGAGGAGCATGCTTCCAAGTACAATTCCTGTTTCAGCAAAGCTCAGACTGGGCTGGGAGGACATGAATGACATCTTTGTCAATGCTGAGCAGGCGGCTCTGGGGGGAGCATCCTGGTTGACGATTCACGCAAGAACTCGAATGCAAGGATACACTCCACCTGCTCACTGGAAGTACATTGGAGAGGTAAAAAAACAACTTAATCTCCCGATCATTGCTAATGGTGAGATCTGGACTTTTGAGGATTTTTTAAGATGCCAAGAAGTAACCCAATGCACTCACTTCATGATTGGCCGAGGCGCACTTGCTCATCCTCTTTTACCTCAGCAAATCGCTCAAAGCTTAGGACTTTTGCATTCTTCTCCAACTCATGCACTGAGCTGGAGTCACTCAGCAGAGGAATGGCTCCCCCTTTTTAAGCGATTCTCTGAGATTGCCACTCACTATGCTCCACACTCAAGATACGCTCTCAAACGAATGAAACAATGGCTAGGTTTTATTCGAATGAAAACTCCACTCCCATGGATGGATCAGCTCAGAAAAAGTGAAAATCTTCATGATTTTTTCGAGCTTTTAGGAGCAATAAACCAGGACCACTCCACAAGATAAGAAACCCGTACTAATTCTTAAGAATTAAAAAAGTGCAGATAAATAAAATCTACCAGAAGTGGTCTCCCTTGAAGTGATAAGGTAACTTGGTCGTTTTGGTACAGAAGTCTCACTGAGAAGTGTTATTCCCACCATTTCTAGTTTTTGATCATCGATAGAGATGTTGTAGGATTCACCAAATCGACCCCAGAGAAAACGAAAGTACTTTCCTCAATACCTGCTGGTAGCGCTGATCCCGACTCAGGATCTGAATCGATTCTGGCTGTCGATTCCTATCAAAACTTCTCTAAGGGAAACTATTCATAAATCTTAAGGAACCTATTTCCCCGACCCTCGCTCATGGGTTGGAAAAAATCGGAGCATCACTCCCTCATCCATGATCTCATCGAAGTTCTTCTCTTTCCATGCTTTCATCAATAGCTCTCGCCCTTTTTGATCCAGATGAATCGTCTTCCAACGACGCCAAGGATAGAAAGTAGGCTTATAAGAAGGCATACTCACTCTCGCAAACTCTACAATTTCTGTTTTTCTCGTTTGATCACGAGCTAAAATAAGATGCGCTTGCCCGATTGCCTCTTTTAAAGCTCTTTCTTCATGTATTGGAGTAATTGGGAACCTTAGAGAAAAGCTCATCAACCCCCATTCATTCCAAATCGAATCATTGATATCCAGATAGGATATTTTCAGTTCTGGCAATTCATTTTGATCATGAAGGATTCTCTTCTTAACTGGGTGTATATCCATTTCTCCTAATACACTGAGAATAACTCCGACACTTGTAGTAAAAGCTATATTTCCAAGAGCACTCCAAGTACTTAAGCCATCTGACTCAAGTAAAAACCACTCTCTGATTCGTGTACCTACAAAAAAGAGACTTAGGATCCAAAGCAAGGGCATAAACCAGATTGGCCAAATTTCACCAGAAAACCTAAAGTGAAGAGAAAGTGTCTGAAAGAAGAATGGAACAACAAGTACCCCTAGAGAGCTGACTACTAGAATCAATTTTCTCCATCGGATGATTTGAGTAGAACTATTTTCAATCAAAAGTAAAATAAATAGAATACTCGAAGCTATTACCGGTAACGCATAATTTTCCAGTCGATAGTGGTAAAGCATAAAAAACAAATGAGTAGGAAGAAAGGTAGCGCAAGCTAATTTCCAGAGTGATTTTTTCTCAACTGAAAGCTTTTTCCACACCCAGCTTCCGACCTTAAGCTGAACTCCACACTCTAAAGGGGCTAGAAGCGCAAGACTCATCCATGGCACTAGGTAGTAACTCAAAATAGGAACAATAGATTGCCACCATTGTCCTCCATTACTCCCCTTAAGAGTCTCCCTTAAAAAATAGGCATCAATAAAGTTTTGATGATCAAGAAAAAAAGCGGGAGCATATCCCAGCACACAAAGAACAACTCCAGAGAAGACCTGCATCCAAGATCGCCATGATTTCAACCTTGAATAAAGAACGCCTTCAAAAGCCCAATATATTATGGCAGAAACACCGAGGAGAACACTATGGAGTGGTGATTTAGCCCAGCCTGCTAGTCCTGCAATGAGCCAAAAGGCGAGATCTTTCTTTCTCCAAAGAGCGAGATAACTCAGTGTAAATATCCCTACGAGTTCAACTTCCATCTGACTTGAGAAAAAATGTCCATAAACACCCAGATTAAACGCTAAAAATACTCCCGAATAGAAGGACCAATTCTTCTTTTGGGGAAAAGCTTCTCTCACTAATTCAGCCAAAGCCACAGCTCCTATGAGACAAAAAATAAGATTCATGTACAGAGCTGCCCAGAGATTCAAACCAAAAATCTTCAAACCAAGACGAACTAAGATATAATGAAGAGGACCTTTATAGTAATTAGGGACACCTGCTAAAATCTGAACAAACCAATCCCCACCTTGAGCCATTTCTAAGGCTTGAGCGAGGTAGACTTTTTCATCCCCAGTAGTACGAATCAAGCGGCTACCCATCCATGGAACCCAAGCGACGATGAGAGTCAAAATCAGCCACCTATGTAAAATCCAAATATTTTTTACAGTATTCATACAGTTTCAGCAGAATATCAGAAGCAATAAAAATTGTCCTAAAAAGCTCGGCGGATCTGAGGATACTAGAATATCCGCACACGCGAGTAGATAGAAAGATTTACTCCGAACTAAAAACAAAAGAGCTCACTCAGGAAAGTCCTCAGTGAGCTCTTTTCATTTCAGTGAATTTTCTGAGAGTTACGGCTGAGCTTACAAAGACTCAGCCTCATCTCAACTCAATCTCAAGATGAGAAGCAATTATCGTAGGGCAATTAATGGAGCGATGAGCAAAGAAACCACACTCATCACCTTAATTAAGATTGCGATACCAGGACCAGAAGTATCTTTGAAAGGATCTCCAACCATATCACCAATCACAGCTGCCTTATGGGTATCCGAGCCTTTATGGTGACCTACTTCGAGATTACCCTTCTCAATATATTTCTTAGCATTATCCCATGCTCCACCGGCGTTCGCCATGAACAACGCAAGAGTTGCTCCAACAGCTAAAGATCCGGCTAACATGCCTGCTAGTGCAGTTGGACCTAGAATAAAGCCCACTACAGGAGGAGCTACTACTGCGATCAATCCTGGGACGATCATTTCATATAATGCTGCCTTAGTAGCAATATCTACAATACGTGAAGGTTGGGGATCTGCTTTCAGCTCCATCAAACCTGGAATTTCACGGAACTGTCTACGGATTTCCTCTACAATAGAACCTGCAGCGCGACCAACCGCCAACATGGTGGTTGCACCCACTAGGAATGGTAAAATAGATCCAATGAGAATCCCAATTAAGATCTTAGCATCGGTTAATACAAGCTGCACTTCACCAGCACCAGAGATTTGTCGTGTGTGATTGACTTCAGAGTTAAAAGCAGAGAAGAGAGCAATCACAGTGAGAATCGCAGATCCGATTGCAAAACCCTTCCCAATAGCTGCGGTGGTATTTCCAACTGAGTCAAGTTCGTCTGTAATTGCACGAACTTCTTTTCCTAACCCTGACATCTCGGAAATCCCGCCTGCATTATCAGAGATCGGACCGTAAGCATCTACAGTCATGACGACTGCAGTTCCTGCCAACATTCCGACTGCAGCAATTGCAATTCCGTAAAGACCTAAATAATGATTAGAAATATAGGCGATCACGACTACGATAAAGATAGGAATCCCTACAGACTCCATTCCCACAGCTAGACCATGAATGAGGTTTGTTCCTGCACCAGTCATTGAGCTTTTTGCAATTTTAGCAATAGGACTTGCTGAGGTGTAGTAGTCCGTAACAAGACCAATAAGTGCTCCACCGATAGCTCCTGCTGCCAAAGCAATAGTCACACTCTGAGTGACACCGATCATTGGCATTAATACTGCTGAAACTACTACAAGAATGAGCGGAGGAAGAATAAGAGCACTTCGAAGAACAAGCGCTGGGTTCATATTCTTCAACAGGCGAGTAATAAAAATACCCACAATACTCACCACTAATCCAATTCCAGTTAGGAAAAGAGGAAGAATAATACCCATCGTCTGAGTTGTCATCACAGAGTCTGTGATGAGATTAGGCATTGTGGCTTCTGTTCCAGTCAAGGCAATCGCCATAGCAGCAACCACTGCAGCGATCATGGACTCATAAATATCTGCGCCCATACCTGCAACGTCACCTACGTTATCACCCACGTTGTCTGCAATCACACCAGGATTACGAGGATCGTCCTCTGGAATATTCTCAATCACCTTTCCAGCGATGTCTGAACCCACATCTGCAGCCTTGGTGTAAATCCCCCCACCAATACGAGCAAAAAGAGCAATAGAACTCGCTCCTACTGCAAAAGCATGAATCACGGTACCAAATTCAGCAGAGCCATTGAACATGATATAAATCACGCCCATTCCGAAAAGACCAAGGCTTGCCACAGAAAGTCCCATGACAGCTCCACCATCAAGCGCTACGAGAAGAGCATTCGCTTTCACGCCCGACATGGCGGCTTGCGTAGTTCTGACATTTGCGTAGGTAGCTGCCTTCATTCCAATGAAGCCAGCAAGCAAACTCAAGAAAGCTCCAAAAACGAAAGCACAAGCTGCCTGTGTGCCTAGAGCAAAAGTAATGACGAGGAATACCACTGCACAGTACGCGCCTAAGGCCTTGTACTGGCGAGATAAGAACGCCATTGCACCTTCACGAATGTAACCTGCAATACGGTTCATGGTTTCGTTGCCTTCTGGCATGCTCTTGACCTTAATATACAAGATCAACGCAAAAACTAGCCCGACTACCCCGATTTCAGCGGGAGAATAGGTCAGAAAATGTGACGACATGAAAAAGAAGCCTCCTTAAAAAACTGTATTTATTGATAAAAATACTCAGATGCGATGAATCAACTTCCTAAAGCTAGACACTCTCTTTCCAAAAAAACGGAATCACCTCCTCAAACAGCGCAAGAGTCTTGGAAACTTCCCACTATTGCTTGCTCGAGTCTCTGAGAGAAAAGCCTAAGCTTCAACTGTAGCTAGACTACAAGATAGAGATGCCTTCTGGCAGTAAAAATCTCGAAAAAATCTAACTTTCAACGTCTGATTTTCACTTGAGTACAACCTAGTATCGTTGGTGTCAACGCCTCAAATCTAAGGGGCGAATCCCCATCATTTACGACAAAGCAGATAAAATGATCATTCTTGGCTTAAAAATCATACAAACTTTCAGTCAAAACCTTCACGCGGCGTTCAGCAGTTCAGTCTACTTTAAATGATTGCTCTAAGACCTACGAAGAAAACTCACTGCGCTTATGGCTAATAATTTGCACTTCCTAAACAAAAAAACCACGATAAGGAGCTATAAAATGGTCATTGAACAAATCAACCCAGCGTCTTCATCCCCCATTAAACACACCCAAGGAGGAGAACTCCCAGACACCTCCCCAAAAGGAACCCTTTTTAGAAGACTTAAAGCAGACTCCTCAATACTTAAATATGGAGTTCCTCAAACTTCTCGACTCTATTGGGTTTTAGGAGGGGCAATAAGCATTATTGCAGTGGGATATGTCTATTTTTCTAGAAAAAAATCGGTGCAATAGATCCCCGATTCAGTAAAAAAACCATCTTATTGATGGTGCTTCAAGAAATAACTCTATGTAATAATTGATTAAAAAAATGGTCGGGGCAGCAGGATTTGAACCTGCGACCCTCTGGTCCCAAACCAGATGCGCTAGCCAGGCTGCGCTATGCCCCGATGCAAGAGAGCGTCACTTTATCCAAGACTAAGGACTTCGTCAAATGTTCTCCTACACTTTTATGCATTTTTTGTAAAAATTGCTCCCTATCCTGCTCTTCGCAACAGGGATGAAACCTTTATGGATCATCTCAGGCGGAGACTTTTTCTCATTTCCCTCAGTACAGTTAAAAGGAGATGATTTCTGAATGCCCTGATCATTGCTGTGAAAGAGTTTACTTTTTTAGGAACAAAAAAAAGAGACATCCTGGGCTATTACTAAAATGAGGCATCACAGGGAAGCATCGAAAACGGCGTACTTAATCAAGAGCGTTCTTCCCTGATGACTTCTGAAAGTTTAGGGAGGAATTAAGCACACAACAAAGACTTGTGCATTTTCAGAAGAATAGGTAAGTTTCAGCCATGCACTCATTGAGTTTTGATAAAGAGAAGTACATTAAAATTATGCGAACTGAGGGAGTAGCTCAAGCTCTCACAGCCCTTCATCATGATACCAACGAATGGGAGTATCACAGTTTTGAAGGCCAAGATGGGTATCAACCTGAAATGAATCAAGCATTAGATCAGGTGAGAGAATTCTCAAGGGAGCTTTGGCAACTCGCTCTAGAGCAATCTACCTAATCTGTAATGACTTTAGTCTTCACATAGCCCTTTTTCTCTAATGCCCGGGTTGCCTCAATCAATTTACTTCGACCTGCACTGATCTGAAAAGGAGTGATATTGGGATTCTCTAGTACTTCTTTGAGAGCAGCAATGGCTTTGGGCTGTGATTGTGCAAGAAATCGATCCTGAACTTCCTTAGGTTGATTATGAATCGAGAATCCGATCCACTGCCCTGGAATTCCACTCAATACCTCTGCTAGCTCCATATCAGGGAGTTTAACCACATCGTCAAAATTAAGCACAAAGCTTAAGACCTTGCGAGTATACTCAGGATCTTCAATCATCCCCACATCGATCATTTTTTGACGTCGGCTCATTGGAGTACTCTCGATGAGCTCAACAATTTGCCTAAGACCGGATGGGCTTTTCTTATATCGTGTATAAACTCCCATAAATTTAGTTCCCCCATTGCATGTTTACATTCCAATGCTATCATAAAATGAGATGAAAGATACCCAAGCTTTTAGAGCAGGGCCCTATGAGTTTTTCCTGAACCGAAGGGATGAAAATACACCCTCCCCGAGCGCAGAAGAAGTTGAAGCAAAACTTCACCTCGAAGGCTATGAGAGTTTTCAATGGTACGATGTTCCTGGAGCAAAATACCCCAGACATAAACATGAGTATGATGAGTGTTTATGGATCATTAAAGGAGAGCTACTGATTACATTTGAGAATCAGAGCCTCACCTTGAAAAATGGGGATCGGATCTATCTCCCAGCTCAAATCCCACACCAATTAAAAGTATCAGCACAAGCAAGTGCAACTTATGTTGTAGGACAAAAGAATAAGAGCAAAGTTTAACCTACCAACTATACAAAAAAGCTGAGCTAATACTCTAGAACCAATAGATTGAGAAACATATTCAAGACTTGAAGCTCCATCCTTACTATTTTGAGCAACTCACCATTTTCAAGTTAGCTTTGCAGGCTAAACACCCGCCGGCACTTAGTACTCAAAAGTATCTGGGAACTGTAAATCAATGAGGATTCTATCCGTCTCTTGAGCTCGATACGGTCTTTTTAAGCCCTTCTTGAAAGCTTTGAGTAATTTAGGTTCTTTGGCAATATTCACATGAGCAGCATACAATGCTTTTGCTTGCTCTCGCTCACCTGTTAGATCTAAACATCGAGCCAAATATAAATCCCTCACCAAAATGACATGCTCAGAAAGCACCATCTGACGAGTAGTTTCGAAGTAGCGTCTGGCCTCATTGAATTCATTTAATTTAAATGCAACAATACCAGCCTGAATCCATACATGCGCATCTTCAGGGTAAGCTACCAAAGCCTTCCTTAAATGCTCGAGTGACTTGAGTTGATAATCGTCATCGTGACTCTCCATATGGAATGCACGATAAGCATTTCGATAGTGCCGAACGCCCTCAATGAGATTAGGTCGTTTAGGCTGATAGCCTGGTAAAACCGACATACTCTCTTCATACTCAATTTGAGATTTATCCCAAAAACTCCTGAGATTGACCTCTACATAGTGACCTAAGCCCAATGGAGATTCCTTACGGGAACCCACCCAAAACCTCAACTCCTCGGGCTCAAAAACTACAGACTTCACCGTAGTGACCACTCCTAATGTATTTCCAAAAACTCTTTCCTCACCGGTAAAATAATCTCGATGATCGCCAAGAGCTGCGCTCATATGATGAGGCTCAAGAGCCCCTCGATTAGGTTCAAGAATTTTTCTCATCTGGCAAATTCTTGCCTGCAAATCTTCACAATAAGCTCCAGACAATAGTGCTTCTTTTTCTCTAAGTTCTGGAGAGTGAAAAAAATTACTATGAGCTAAAAAACCATCCTCTGCATGATGAGCATGCACTCCATCTGGGGTGATCTGAATCACAGCAGCATCTTTTTCTTGAGCACTTGACATAACAAATGCCCAATTTGCACAGCTCCTCATCTTCTTGGCGATATCGATGGCTTGACCTATTGTCTTAGCTTTTCTAATGATCTCATCACCAATCACGATCACTCCAGCTCCTGAAAGTGCAATCTTTTTTCCAAAATGAGCATGAGTAGCTAATGTCAAACCTTCTTGATTCATAGCGGTTAAACCACCCGTATGAACTCCTGCCGTTGTAATGAATGCATATGGGATTTCAGAAGAGTCGGTAGGTTCATTAAAAACTACAGCAGCATTTTTTTCCCATGAATCGACAATAAAATAATCAAAATTTCGACAGACTAACATTTTCCCGCTCTTGGTCCAACCATTGAACGCAACTGCGCTCGTACAACCAGGGAAACCACCAGGAATCCACTCAGGTAAAACATGCTTAAACATGGACAGACGAACTAAAAGCATCAGGGCATCAGGCTGATAGCAAGCTTCTCGAATCATCTCATAAGGAAGCCCAGTCTCTGCAGAAACCGCTCGCATCCCAGCCCTAATCTCATCTGTACTTGCTCGGTCTAGAACTGGAATAATAACCTTCTTGTAAAACTTCACTACTAGCTCTTGCAACAGAGGAATCTGCAAAAGCCCAGGTCCACGGCGAATCAACCACTCATTCTTCTTTTCTAAAACGGGAAGCGCACCTTGACGAATTTCATTCCTTAACAACGCTCCATGCGCCCGAGCTCGTTCGACTGTATTTCCTCTCACCCGAATAAAATGAACACCTTGAATAATACGATGCAGTGACTGACTCATGAACATTAACCTCGCGAAAACAATAGGATCCAGAAACTTCTATAATCTTAGATCGAGTTCAATTCTTTTTTTCCTGATCCCACCCTACCCGCGGTACTCCAGAGAACTGTAAACTCAGGCCTACTTGAATACCCCATTTTTGAATCGTATCATAGGGTATACCCAGTCTCATTGACCATGCTCCATTTTGAGCTAATCGAGCATAACGAAAAGAAATGTACGGATTGACTCTTATTCGCATGAGTTGAGAATCCTGTGTCTCATGCCCCGCAGGCCCTCGCCCAAGAGGAGCTATTACTTCAAAGCTACTTCCTAAACCTACGGCATTAACTAACCAAACCACACTCTCAATTCCCGTAAAAAAGGCGCTCTGATGATAATCTGAGCCTTGAACTAAATAGGCTCCAAATTTTGGTCCTAAAAAAAAACTCCGATCCTGCTTGCCTCGAAAAAATACTGTGGTAGATGCCTCTGCCCCACTCAGTTTAGGGGACATGCTTAGATAAGAGCCTGAAACTTGAACAGAATGAACCGCAAGAGCTTCATTTGACAAACACAGAAGGGAGATAATGAAAGCAAGAGTCAGCTGCAGGATTCTCATTTTTCACCTGACCTTAATGACACATCGAGTGCGAGAGATTAAATCATGAAGTGCACGCTTTTCTGGATGAAAAACCACCATCATAAACCCGACTCCACCCAAGAGATACGAGAGTCCATAGGACAGATAACGCACAACAGATTGCTGAAGAGTAAGCCCCTGCACATCACCACTCGATGAAACGACATAGACATTGAAACACCTTTTTCCGATGGTCGTTTGGAACTTATAAGTGAACCATGAAAAATACACAAAAGAAATCACCCCACGACTCAGGATTAATCCCAGTTGCAGAAAAATAGGATTAAAATTTTCTAAGAATGTTGCAAGATTAAAAGTTCCTAGAATTTGAAAAAAATCTATAAAACGAATTTGAAATCCAAAAATCAAAACCAGTGCAATAAGCTCCATAATAATTGAAACTATATCGAGCAAAAGGCTATCAATAAAATCAGCCCAGGCACGAACCCAAAACCCAGCCGCGATTGGCTGTTGATGATCCATATTTATCATGACTTCCCTTTCTCCTTATCTTCATTGAATGACAGCGCCCTGAATCTATCACCTCATGTTAACCTGTTGATTCCTATCGGCATAGAGTTTGCTCATCTGCTCACCAGGGGTGCGCGTAAATGAAGAAAAACCCAAGAATTAAGATCTTGTTTTACAAAATCAGTCCCATCATGATTCTTTTTACATTCACCATAACATGGGCGTCTTCTGAAAAGCGGTATTTATCTTCTCTTCAATATGCTAGCCAGAAAGTCCTTCTCAAGAAACAAAAAAGCTCCTCTCCTCTTGCACTTTCAACTTCGATGATTTCCAGGCAACTTGGACGTCCCTATCAGGTAGGAGAAAGCTGGCTTGTATTAGCTTTTATTGATGAGAGAGAAATGATGCGAAGGACAGCTCCCACACGAGAGCGGTCCGGATCATTATCTCAGGGAGGCTTATTCGAATATCGAGTTACAGAAATCAAAACAGGATTTCAACCTGAAATCACATTATCCATACACCAGGTCAATCACTCCCAGTTTCCTACCCTTGACCCCCAGGTAAATCAGCTTTTTCTTATATTAGATAATCAACTCTCTCAGAAAAAGAAATTCTATGCCATGACTCACCAATCCAGTTTCATCTCTGTTCCATGGGGAGGAATAGGGGTTTCACTCTCTCCTCTGAATTTTTACCCTTTAGATTTGCCAGAAATGATCACAGCTCAGGAATCAACCCAACCTAAGGAACCGACTATGCTCCAGGAAGTTCAGTTACGAGCTAAACCGTTTCTTTGGAAGGTCAACCTCAATGAAAGTGATGGATACGAACAAGAAGACTTTTTTGGTCGCCCAATAGATATCCTCTGGGAAAAGGGGAAACCTTGGCCCTCATACATCAAAACACCTCGAGGAATCTCCATTCTCATTGAATCTGGGGGAAACCATGAATCATAAATTCAATCTTCTGCCTTGGGGGAGTGGAATGATGCTTCTTTCTCTCCTCTATCTCCCTGGATGTTTTCAAAGAAATACTGAAATTCAGTCCCCTCCCAATCCCACACCACCTACGAATCCATACCCAAACTTTAAGCCCACTGAGCTTCAGGGGGAAAAAAACTTTGCATTTCTCATCAATAACTATCCGCAGGGTAAGGTTGAGCCTCAGCCATGGGCCGGTTATTGGTGGCCTTATACCAAGAATGGAATTGCCGCTGGTGGCTTTATGGACGGGCAATCTCCTGCGGGAAAATACGATGCCGCAAGAGGGGGTGTTACACATGCTCAGTCTTGGGAAATCATTCACCATGGAGCTTCCGTACCCAAGGTGCAGCAATGGTGGGGCCATTGTAATGGTTGGTGTGCTGCTGCTGCACTTTTTCCTGAACCCACCTCTTCTGTTAAGGTCAATGGCATTACCTTTTCTGTGGGAGATATCAAAGGACTACTCACCGAAGCAGGCATGTCAGTGAGCGCCGATTTCTTTGGGGATCGAGTCAATATTGATGATCCAAACTCTCCCCAATACTTAGACACAGTTCCAGATCAGTATTTCTTGGTATTGACGAACTTCATTGGAAGACTCAAGCATGCAGTCTTAATTGATCGCTATACAGGTTCCCAAGTCTGGAACCAACCCCTAGCCGGATATCGCTTTGAATACCCCAAACCTTCGGATTATTTGGGTAATCTTCCTGAAGCCCCACATATTTATCGAATCATGCTCACCTCGACGATTTGGTGGATGGACGATGGAGTAGACCCCAGCATCCAGACTCCTCCATTTAACTATGAAGATGATCCAAACGGAGTCATTCAAAGCAGAACGCTGAGGATGGAAGTCTGGGTAGATGCGCCAATCACTTTCAATGAACAGGGAAAAATCATTGCAAGTGGGGATGTTGTCGTGATGAGAAGAGAAAAAAGCCTAATAGGTGGAGAATGGAGAATCGGCGAAGGCTACCTTGTGGATGGATGGCCTGATTACATGTGGGTTCCCTACCAACTGACAGCACCCCATGATACTGAACAGGATTATGTGAATCCAGAAATTGAATTGGAGTGGATCAAATCCCATCTTCTCACTCCCGGAGGGTCTGATGATCCATCAATTACACCAGCTCCTATAGAACCTGCACCCATGCCGATTCCATCTGGTTTTCCTACAGGATTTCCATCAGGACCAAGACCCACACTCCCTTCTCTACCCTCTTTTCCTAGGACTGGAAATTAGGACTCGAACGTGGCGCTAAAAGACCTCAGACTTTTCAGAACTGCAATTGACCAAGAGGAAACTAACGTCACGAGCATTTATTCTAGATGTTGAATACTTCCTATAGAATGAAGGAATAGAGAAAAGAACAGTGGTTTTGTAGAGAATAAAACCTTGAGAATACCCTGAATCGAACAGTATTAAACTAAAATATCAACCTAACCCATTAGAAAGATTCAATAATTATAAAACTCCTTTTAAATCCTACTCCGAGACCACTGAAACAGTTAACTTTCACTGCATTCATTTCTGAATAAGACATTTCTTACACAACCTTTCTTTTTTGAAGAGCCATTGATGAAAAAATATGATAAATAGTGGCACGTGCTAAATTTGATTAAATTAGTAAATTTTGCTTTGCTAGTTACGTTGCTAGGTTTACCTTTATTCGTAGGTGAACTTAAGGCTGAGCCTACAACTAATAAAGCCTCAGAGAACCTTTTATCAACTTCTTTAGTTAATTCCTCTACCTCTTCAACTAAACCTTCCTTGGAGAGTCAGCTGAGGCGAAGACTGGGAATCACTTACTTTAGTTTCTTCTATGGACCTGGACTACACCCTGATCACTGGAGCTACAACCCCAACCAGCTTGCACTTCCAGAGAACGATGGGATGTACTTTCAAAACAACCTATCGCTTCGATATAAGTTTTCACCTACACTCGCAGTTGACTTTCAAACCCGAGTAAAGATTTTTGTAAATAACGCTAAAAATAATCCTGATTTTAGCCTCATTCGTTGGGAAGCTCCCCGTATAGGGATCTCAGGGCGACTCATGAGCGGAGAAGATTGGATTCTATCAGGAGCCATTAATACTGATTTTCCATACTTCTTCCCTGAACCTTTCTCAGGCATGCAAGCGAAAGCAAGAACCGTACTATTAGCGCCAGGAATGTTTGCTAGCTTTAAATACGAACCCAAGAGAAGCAGGTGGTCTGTATTCAGTGTATTGAGCCCACGAATATTTATTTACAAAGACCACACCAAAGCTGAATCTCAATTTTATCATGCAGGCAATGACGCGGGAAACAAACCGGAACTCATCCTCGCATTACAGCCTACTTTAAACTATCGACTTACTCCCACAGTAAGCCTCACTGCAGGCTCCACCATCGAGTATCGAAAGCAGGTTTATTCAGATTGGAACCCATTTAATGCCACCGTCCTTAGCAATGGAAATAGTAGATCATGGAGATTGAATGCACTTCCTGCCACTTTAGGGGTAACATGGTCTGTAGCCCCTTCTGTCACCCTTTTCCCTTTTATTAGTGCATATCCCATTGCCGCTCAACGCGTTAACGCTAAAACAGGAAACCAAGCCTCGTTCTGGGAAACAGTATCGGTTGGGATGTGGCTCAGTGGAACTATCATTTAGATAAAACATCGTTTTCATTTAATCTGAGGATCGCTCCAGATAGATGACGATGAAACTAGTATCTTAGTAAACCTATCGCTTTCTAGCAATCAAACTTGCTTTTGCATGAAGTCCATCATTAGTTTCTTCATAGACTAAAATCTCAAAGTCGCTAAAAAGACCCTTTAACTCTCCGCGCTTCAGTAGAATATCTCTCGGGAGGGTCAATCCTCCTGGATTACTTAACTGATCCACTGTATAGTTTTGAAAAATAATAATCCCATTTCTTTTCAAAGCACGTTTCATCTGAGCAATTAAATTCCTCTGTAAATAATCAAAATTGATCATCACAGAGTAAAAGTCTGATCGAATTGTGTATGATGAAAGATCAGCGAGAATTGGGGTAATAGAAACGCCATTTTCTCGTGCGAGCCTTTTAGCTTTTCTGAGCGCTACCTCTGAGATATCCACCCCATCGACGAGAAATCCTTTTTTTGCCAAATAAATTGAATTTCTTCCCTCTCCCATAGCAATATCGAGAGCCCTACCTACTTGAAGATAACCCACATTCTTGGCTAAGAACTCAGCAGGATCTTTTCCAAAAATATATTGATTTGATTGATAAAGACGATCCCAGCTCCTGCGATCTTCTTCAGAATCATCTCCCGTGACAAGCTGATATGCGTTCTGCCCTCGGGGAATAATATCACCCCAATTTTGTATTGGACCTGAATAGGCTTTATTTAGAATTCCACTGCTTGACCAAATAAGTCCGATTGACAGCGCCCCCAGCAAACGATATAAGAAGTTCATGTTTGGAGTATCAGGAGAACACCTTCTCATATTAGGTATTATTTTGCTCATCATGGGACCAAGACGCCTCCCTGAATTAGGAAATACTCTAGGTAAAGCTATTCGCAACTTTAAAGATGCGATTGCAGGTGTAGAGGAAGCCAGCTACAGAAAACTAGAGGACTCACCATCCCAGCAAGCTCGCTCCCAGTCCTCTGATCCTTCTCCAAATCAAACTTCCGCAGAACCCCAAAAAAGCACATCATAAGATCTGCAATTTGAGTTTATTCCCATTCGATCACTCAGCACTTCAAGTACATCCTGAAGCACTTGAACAGCTCTAGACAGCAAAAACCTTCACTATCTAGGGAATTTAGTTCACCTTACCCTTTGATTAAGTCGCAAAGCTCTCAGAAACTTCTCGATCTTCATCGCGCGCTTGAAACGCATAAACTAACTGATTCGGCTATCCAGGCGCACTTTTTCAAGCTCTGTAGCTAAAGCGATCTAAAACTTTACTCAAAAGTAAGTTTGATAAGAATCACTTAGTTTGGATATTTCAAATAATAAATATCAGGTAGATTTCTGCAACGCTCCTCAAGATCCAAACCATATCCAACTAAAAACTGATCATCTATGGTTCTGCCAATATATTTTACAGGAACATCAACCACTCTTTTGGATGATTTATCTAAGAGAGTAACAATCTCTACAGACTTAGGTCCTGCCGCTTTGAGACGCTCAAAAAGAAATTTTAATGTTCTCCCACTGTCGATAATTTCTTCAATGATTAATACATGCTTGTCTCGAATATCCGCTTGAATATCTTTAAGGATAGTCACTGTACCACTTGAAGTACGTGCCTTCCCATAACTCGAGAGACGAACAAACTCCACTTCAGTTGGAACCTTAAGATGACGTATCAAATCTGCCATGAACAAGATTGCGCCCTTTAAGACGCCTACAAGAACAACCTCTTGGCCCTGATAGTCTTGGTTGATTTGAGTTGCGATGGCTTGAGTAGCAGCCTCAATTTCATGTCGGCTCAGATATTTTGTAAAATTTTTTTCATCCAGTATCATTTGAACCTACCTCAGAAGTACTCAGTGTTTCGCCCCTGAGTCTGCCGTGCCACATGAAGATTTGCAATAAGAATTCCCTTAACGCGTAAGTCCTTGAACAATCTCTTGAGCTGAACCTTCACCTTGAATGAGCTGACACACACTCTGAGTCAGAGGCATTGAAATCCCATGCTCCTGAGCAAACCGAAAAACACTTTGAGCAGTTAAAACACCTTCGGCCGTACTCCCTAGCCCCGCAAGAATTTGATCAATCCCATCCCCCTGAGCCAGTCTAAATCCAACACGATAGTTGCGACTCTCAGAACTTCCGCAAGTGGCAAGCACATCGCCAATTCCTGCCAAGCCTAAAAAAGTCTCCTCCTGGGCTCCCATGAACACACCAAATCGAACCATTTCCTTCAGACCTAGAGTAATGAGCATGGATCTACAGTTAGCTCCCATTTTTAAGCCATCTAAAACCCCAGCTGCAATAGCGAGGATATTCTTCAAAACCCCTGCCCATTCTACACCTAGAAGATCCTTCTCACGATAAACCCTAAACTGCGACCCTTGCAAAAGATACTGACCAGCATCACAAACCTCATCAAAGCTCGATGCCACTACGGTTGCAGCAGGCTCACCCTGGGCAATTTCATGGGCGAGGTTTGGGCCACTCATCACACCCAAGCGACGTAATGGTAATTCCTCAGATAAGATTTGAGAAATTCTCTTCATACTCACCGCTTCAATTCCCTTGGTTGCGTGAATCAGAATCTCATCTCCTCGAACTAAGGGAGCCACCTCCTTTGCGATGACTCGACAACTCTGCGAAGGCAAAACCCAGAATATAGCCTGAACTCCTCCATTAAATACCTGAGCTAATGAACTTGTAGCATAAACTTTGGAATCCAGCTGAACTCCAGGGACATATTTCAGATTCACCCGAGTTGAGTTGAATCTCCTCACATCCTCCTCAGACCTCACCCACATCCGCACCGAGCGACTATTCCTGGACAAGAGATGAGCTACAACCGTACCCCAACTCCCCCCGCCTAAAACAGCTACTGTCGAACTATTCCAAAAATCCTTGGGAGTCTTTTTTTCCATATCCTGACCTCAGCACATTTTCTTGAGCAAGACGAGAGAGACCATAACCTGATAATCTATTTCTGTAATAGTAGAGTAGACTCATATCATCTGTTGAAATCACTCCATCTGAAATCTTTACAACTTGAGCATCATGAAAAACGCCCAGTTGCTGAGCACCCTCAAGCACCCACTTCCTAGGATCATTCCCACGTAAAAGCTCTTCACTGAGATAAAAACGTCCTGCTTTTGATTTTTCAACCAATGTTTTATAAAACTGCTCTGCTGTTGGCCAGAAATCAGCTAGTTGCAATGTTCTCTGACCGGGAGATAACCTCAAGAAGCGAAATAAATCGTAATCAGGATACTTCATCCGCAATGCTTCAAAAAAAGCAAATGCAACCAAATGAGAAGTAAGGACTGTATTGTCCTGATAGAAGCGATCTGTCAATCGCTCTCCTAACTCTCGCACGTACTCCTGATCTCTTTGAGGATCCCTCGTAAGCTCACCCAAACTTCTTAACCATTGTGTGGAATCTAACCTAAGGCCATGAGGTCCTACAGACTCCCCTTCTTCATCAACAAAATTTCCAAATACATCGAGAGGCCTCCCCACTCGAATAGTCAAGCTGCTTTGAGAGGAAAAAAATTTCCAAAAAAAACCTAAAACTCTTCTAATCTGCCATGATTCATCACGCATAGGTAAAAACCGATGCTTACCCAAATCTGCAAGATAATTCTCGATCAATGAGCTTGCCTCTAAAACAAAGTGATAACTCATGACCATTGGTACGATAAAAACTTTTGAATTCTCAACTCCTCGATGCAGATTTTCCTGCTGAGCCTCTAAGGCCGTACCTAACAATCCCAACTTAAGGCGACTCTCAATAGCACCACTACGAGACCTTCCTCCTCCAGGGAAAAAGATCGAATGAACCCCATGCCGTAGAATTCGAGTACTGTAGTTCTTGAGTGTCTGCTTATAAATCAGATTAGATTTATTACGATCTACCGTATAAGCCCCTAGCCTACTCATAAAGTAACTCAATACTGGGTTAGAATAGAGATTTAGCCCCGCTCCATAGGCAAAAGGAGGCAGCGACATGAGATAGATGATATAACCTATCACAATACTATCGATATTGCTCTGATGAGTAGGAACTAGAAGAATAGTACCCTTTCGAGAAAGTGACTGCAGCTGAGAAACTTCACCTAAAATACTGAGTCTTGAATTCAGAGATTGAGTCATTCCCCACGGCAAAAACCTTTGAACACTTGCAGCATTGAGTAACCAATTCATGCCCCACGGTGCTGCATGAGTAGCAAACTTGTAGACTTGGGGATCAAAATGCCCACCAATCTCATCTGCATAATGATGAATGACTCTTTGGAGTAATACCTTTCTATCTGCTTCTGCTGCTGGCTTAATTAACTCTGAATAAGCAGCACCCCACAACTTCTGATCAGCCCTATGACGTTTTCTCGTGAACCAGTTTGCCCGAAAGCGCTTCATACGAAGCTTTTCGGAGTACAAAGTCTCTCCAAGCAAGATATCCAAAGGTTGTTCAACAAGCTGTGCATAACTCTCTTGAGAAACATCTTCTAATATCTTTGATCGAAACTCGTTAAACTCACACAAAGGACCTAAGAAGGAGGAGCCAACCACCCCCTGATTTTCAGGGAAAGGCGACTGAGTTTCAGACTTTTGAGATGATTCCTGATGAGTCATACTTCTCTATTATTATACCCTTCATGTCAAAGATGGAACTACAACTAACAAGACTCCTTTTTTTATCCTAATCTCACACCTTTGGCGCATTACTTGATTACTCAAACCTAAAGAATGAGGCTCCAACCTGTAGTTTTTAAGTCTAAACTTAAAGCCTCGCAAATTAAGACCTAAAACCTCGGGCGTCATTGCAAATACAGAAACAATACTTTTGGGTGAGAGCGTTGCCTTCCAGACAGGTATTTTATGGGAAAGAAAATAATATCCTCCCTCAGGGCCGTGAACCTCAATCGCCTTTATCCGTCCAAATCGCCCTTGGGCAAACTGCGATAGATCAAACAATGTAGCCATATGGTGATCTAAACGAGGACCACCTGTGACTGAAATATAGACAAGTTCTGTCGCTCCCAACTCCAAAGCTTTGAGGGTTGCATAATAAAGATCACTACGATCCTTCTCACAAGAGAGCTTAACCCACATCTCAGCATGAAGAGATTTCCTACTCTTTTTGGGGAGACTATCCTCATCCCCTACAAATAGATCAGGCTTAAAACCAAAATCCAAGGCTAACTGCAAACCCCCATCGATCCCAATGATTAAATCAGAATCCAGTATTTTCAAATTCTTCTTCAGATTTCGAATCTGTTTCTGGTTCAGAGGCACTGAGCCGAATAGGATTGCCCTCACCTGAGATCTCACACCTTAAGTTTAAGAAGCCTCTCTTGAGCAGCCTCAAGCTCCTGAAGTTTTAGCCCATATTCCTTCTGTTTTTGCCGCTCTTTTTCAACTAAAGCTGCCGGAGCCTTCGTAATAAAGGTTTCCTGAGAAAGCTTCTGCGATACATGCGCCAGATCAGAACTCACTTTTTCGATTTCCTTGAGAATTCTCTTCATTTCCTCATCAACATTAACAAGACCCTGAAGCTTGATTCTAAAATCTAATTGCGGATGAGTTAAATGAATAAGCGCACTAGGGCCATCTACAGTTGCATTCTTCTTAAACTCACTGACTCGTGCAAGCGAACGAATCAATTGAGAATACTTGGTCAGGAACTGATCAGATTCAGCACTTCCCGTCTCATAACTCACTGCAAACTCAACTTTAGGAGATATACTATTTTCTCCCCTAAAATTTCTTAAGGCTTCAATTACACTTTGAATAGCTTGAATATCATCTTGAGCAGACTTATTCTTGAGCCAAGCTTGAGACTTCGGAAACTTCTGCAGCATCAAAGTTTGGACCTCAACTAGATCGAGTGATGATCTCGTCTGAGTCTGCTCTGTTTTAATCCAAGGCAATGACTGCCAAAGCTCTTCTGTGACAAACGGCATAAAAGGATGCATCAACTTGAGAAGCTCCTCAAGGACATAGCGCAAAGTATAAAGCGTTTGTAAGCGCTTCTCACCACCCTCACGAATTGGCAGCTTAGAAAGCTCAATGTACCAATCACAAAGTTGATGCCATGTAAAATCATACAAGGCTTGTGCTGCAACATTTAACTCGAATTTCCTGAGACTTTCTTCAACTGTTTCAACCAAATCCTGAAACGATGAAAGAATCCACTGATTATGAACGAGCAAGTCCGAGTGATGAGACCTTAGCCAATGCTCAAGCCCCTCATTTGGCTCCTCAATTCCACCCCCTTGCTCAGGCTCAAGCTGCAAATGAAAAAACTTCACTGCATTCCAAAGCTTATTACAAAAAGCACGATACCCCTCAACTCGATCTACGGAGAGCTTAATATCTCGCCCCTGCCCTGCCATGATGGCAAGAGTAAACCTCAAAGGATCAGCCCCATGTTGTTCAATTACCAAGAGAGGATCAATCACATTGCCCTTGGATTTAGACATTTTTTCGCCTTTTTCATCACGAACCATGGCATGCAAATAGATCTTTTCAAATGGGACCTCACCCATAAAGTGAATTCCCATCATCATCATCCTAGCAACCCAAAAGAAAATGATATCAAAGCCTGTTTCTAAGATAGAGGTAGGATAGAAAGTTTTTAGTGCTTTTGTCTGATCAGGCCAGCCCAGAGTTGAAAAAGGCCACAGCGCAGAACTGAACCAGGTATCTAAAACATCCTCATCTTGCCTCAACTCAGATTGAGGAGCATGACAATGCACGCATTCATGCGGAGTGCTTTGAGCCACCGTAATTTCTTGGCATCTCCCACAATACCACGCAGGAATTTGATGACCCCACCAAAGCTGTCTAGAGATGCACCAATCTCGTATATTATACATCCACTCAAAGTAGGTCTTCTCCCAACTTTGAGGAGAAAACTTTACTTTGCCACTCTCAACAGCTTGAATTGCAGGCTGTGCAAGCGGTGCAATCTTTACAAACCATTGCTTTGAAACCATAGGTTCTGCAACTGTGTCACAACGCTGGCACAGTCCCACCTTATGAGTATGATCCTCTGTCTTGACCAAAGCATCTTGATCTCTTAGGTGCTGTAAAATGAGCTCACGAGCCTCACTCACCTTGAGTCCAGCATACGGACCGGCTGCAGCACTCAACTTACCATCTTTTCCCATCATAGAAATCAATGGGAGCTCATGCCGCTTACCAATCTCGTAGTCATTGAAATCATGGGCTGGGGTAATTTTTAAAGCACCGCTTCCAAAAGACTGATCCACATAGGAATCTGTAATTATCGGAATCACCCTTCCCAAAAGAGGGAGGACAGCCTTTTTTCCATGCAGATGTTGATATCTTTCATCCTCAGGATGAATGGCCACTGCTGTGTCGCCAAGTAAAGTTTCAGGGCGAGTAGTTGCAATAACGAGTTGCGCTTGTGACCCATCAGGATTTACAATTGGCTGGTGGTGATCATCCACAATTTTATAGACGAGATGCCAAAAATGACCCTTTCTCTCAGTAGGAATCACTTCTAGATCCGAGAGTGCTGTTTGGCAACGACAACACCAATTAATAATCCTCTCACCTCTATAAATGAGCCCCTCATGATAAAGCCTCACAAAGACTTCTCTCACTGCAGAGGACAACCCCTCATCCATTGTAAAGCGCTCACGAGTCCAATCAAGTGATGACCCCATTCGCTTCAGCTGCGTTGTGATCTGACTTCCGTGCTGCTCCTTCCACTTCCAGGTACGCTCAAGAAACTTCTCCCGACCTAAATCATGTCGAGATAAGGGTTTTCCTGAAGAATTTTTCCCTTCTTTTGCGATGGCTTTTTCAACCTGTGCTTGAGTAGCAATACCTGCGTGATCCGTACCCGGTAACCAAAGAGTATTATCTCCATGCATTCGACGCCAACGAATCAAAATATCTTGAATGGTATTCGTCAGAGCATGGCCCATGTGCAAGACGCCAGTGACATTCGGAGGAGGAATCACAATACAAAAGGACTCCTGTCCAGGAGCATTCTCATCGGCAGCCCTAAAGCAACCATTCTGCTCCCAAAACTCATAAATTTGCTTTTCAAAGCCTGAGGGTTCAAAACTCTTTGATAAAGCATGCTGGGGTAATTTCACTGACTTACTCATTGTCTTGGGTGTCATAAGACCCACACACTAACACGAAGAGCAGAGAAGAAAAACTCTCTGGAGAGGAGAAAATCGCCCTTTGAAATTTTAGCTGCTATCCATGCCTATCAAGACGGAGAACTCTAAAAGTCTAGTTTAAGGAAATTTTTAGGAGATGAGAGAGATAAAAAACCTGACTTAAAAAACGTACACAAAAGAACTTGCCTAGGTCAGATTTCGGTTGAATTAGGACTAAAAACTAGAAGGAGATTAAAATAAACCTGAACAATGGAACAAACTAAATTCTCCCTCCTGATCATTACATCAACCAGAAGGGAGAACTCAGCTTAAAACGTGTTAAAATTAATGACAGCAGTCTTCCTCATCGTGATCATGGCTGTGATCGTGATCATGCCCATGAGGTCCATGAGCATGTCCATGCTCCACTTCCTCTTCAGTTGCGTCCCGAACACCCAGAACTTCAACATCAAAATGAAGAGTAACTCCGGCTAGGGGATGGTTTCCATTTACGAAAACCTGCTCGCCTTCAACCTTTTCGATTTCAAAAATCATAGGCTCACCGTCAGGAGACTCTGTCTCAAACTGCATACCGGCTTTCAAGTCTGCACCCTTTGGAAACTGGGAGCGCTTTACTGCAACTTTAAGCTGCTCATCCACTTCGCCATAGCCCTCAGCAGCAGATACCACCACTACCTTCTTGTCGCCTATGTTCAAGCCTTCCAAAGCTTTTTCCAATCCAGGCACAACTTCATCTGCACCGTGAAGATAAGAAAAAGGATCCTGAGTATCGGCCTGATCCAAAAGCTCCCCATCCGAATCCTTTAGGGTGTAACTTAGATCAACGACTTTGCCTTTTTGAATAGAGCTCACTTCTGGCATATTTTTTCCTTTATTACTCAGGTTTAAAGATTTCTTGTAGACCCCTAGTCCTATCAACTCAAAACTAAAAAAGATAGACTAAACTGTTTCAAAAAGAAGCCATTCTGACTCAATTCAAACCTCAGCTTAAAAGATTATCGCTCTTCCTGAGATCTTAAATGCCAACGCCAGGCATGTAAGATATGATCCTCTAAATGGGGATACTTTACTTTCCAGTTGAGCTCAGATCGTGCGCGCTCAGAAGATGCAACTAAAATAGCAGAATCTCCCGCCCGCCTTGGTGAAGAGATTACTTTCAGTTTACTTTGTGTGACCTTCTCAACACAATTGATCACCTGTTTAACTGAATGTCCATGGCCTGTTCCTAGATTATAAATGCTAGACTTTCCCTCCCGCAGAAGCTGATTTAGAGCTAACACATGAGCAGATGCAAGATCACTCACATGAACATAATCACGAATACACGTCCCATCCAAAGTTGGATAATCCTCACCAAAGAGCTCGAGAGAATCTCTTTTTCCTGAAGCTACCTCTAAAGCCAATGGAATAAGATGAGTCTCTGGCTGATGATTCTCTCCTAATTCACCCTCAGGATCAGCACCAGAAGCGTTAAAGTATCGAAGAATGATGGATTGGATTCCATAAGACATCTCAAAGTCTTGGAGCATCCTTTCAATCATGGCCTTACTCCGCCCATACACGCTTGTAGGCACTTGAGGATGATCTTCATTCATTGGATTCTGCATTGAGCTTCCATAGACAGCACAAGTACTAGAAAAAATGATGGAACTTACTCCAAATTCTCTCATGCACTCCAAAAGATTCAAGCTACCAGCTACGTTATTCTGATAATAAAGATGAGAAAAAATCTGAGACTCACCTACAGAGGATCTTGCAGCAAAATGCATCACTCCAGCTGGCTTCTCATCCCTAAAGACTTGCCTCAACCGCTGGACATCAAGTAAATCCCCAAGAAAGAATTGGCCCCACTTCGCAAATTCAAAATACCCGGTGGATAAATTATCATAAACAAGGGGCTCATATCCTGCTTGAGCCAACGCCTTGCAGGCGTGGCTTCCAACATATCCAGCTCCACCCGTGACTAAGATTTTTTTCAAGCTCCTGTCCTTCTCTCTCTTATTCTAGGATCGCCCTATTGAGAAATACTTAAATCCCTTATCTTTCATCAACTGTGGCGAAAATAAATTTCTGCCATCAAATATAACCGGCTCTTTTAAAGCGTTGATGATCTGATCAAAGTCAGGATTTTTAAACTCATTCCATTCCGTGACAATCATCAGAGCATCAGCTCCAACACAACCCTTATAGGCATCATCCAAATACACTACTTGATCCTTCAGAATAGCTCTCGCATTTTTCGTGGCAACAGGATCAAACACACGTACCTGAGCGCCGGCCTCTAATAATTTCTGAACTACAACCAACGATGGAGCTTCTCGCATGTCATCAGTATTAGGCTTAAAAGCCAAACCCCAAAGAATGAAAGTTTTTCCCTGAAGATTTCCACCAAAATAGGCCTTAACCTTCTGGGGTAGCAGTTCCTTCTGGCGCTCGTTAGCAATTTCAGCTGCTCGAATGATTCCTAACTCAACTTGATTCTGTAATCCCGTGCTAATTAATGCTCTGACATCTTTTGGAAAACAGGACCCACCGTAACCCGCACCTGCGTAAAGAAAATGCTTTCCAATTCTCTCATCGCCAGACATTCCATGGCGAACCATCTCAATATCTGCTCCCACTCTTTCACACAGGACAGATAGCTCATTCATAAAACTTATTCGGGTAGCAAGAAAAGAATTACAAGCATACTTTGTCATCTCTGCTGAGATAGGGTCCATCCATAAAATTGGATTACCTTGTCTTACAAACGGTGAGTAAAGCTCAAGCATTTTTTCATATACGCTTTTTTTTACCGTTCCGATAATAACACGGTCAGGCTTCAAAAAATCATCAACTGCAGAACCCTCTTTTAAAAACTCAGGATTACTGACCACATCGAATGGAACCTGAGTGCATTGACTCATCCATTGCGCAACCACTTCGTGAGAGCCAATAGGCACGGTCGATTTATTGACAATAATTGTATATTTCTTCAGATTCCTTGCGAGACCCTCTACTGCAGCCTTGAGATAACTTAAGTCAGGAGACCCGCTTGGTAGTGAAGGCGTCCCCACGGCTAAAAAGATCACTTCAGCCTGCTCAGTTGCATCTTCAATACGAGTAGAGAAAACCAAACGCCCTGCTTCAAAATTATGCTGAACTAAAGCCTCTAGACCGGGTTCAAAAATAGGGATAATCCCATTTTTTAATCCTTCGATTTTTGAAGGATTACTATCCACGCACACCACGTGATTTCCCGCATCAGCAAAACACGTACCTGCAACGAGGCCTACATAGCCCGTTCCTATAACCGCAATTCTCATCTATCCTCCAGAGGACAACTCTAACCCGCCCAGACAAAATACCGGGGGGTAATTGGGTCTGACTTAAAAGAGAGCCTGGTAAACTGAAGCACCAACATCCGAATCCCCATCAAAAATCTTTTTATGATCTGATATCACAATACATCGATCGCAATGTTCTCTCACAGCTTGCGGATCATGAGTGATCAAAATGATTGTTCTCCCCTCATCATGCAAATCATAAATTCGTTTCAAACACTTTTTCTGAAACCCTGCATCACCTACGGCTAAAATCTCATCGATCAATAAAATAGGAGCCGAAAGATGGGTAGCCACTGAAAAACCCAGTCGTACAAGCATCCCGCTTGAGTAATTCTTCACAGGCATATGAATCATCTGCCCCAGTTCAGCAAACTCCAGAATCTTAGGTAACGCCTCTAAAGTGGACGTCCTCCCAAATCCCAAAATAGCTGCATTCAAAAAAATATTTTCATAGCCTGACAAATCCCCATTGAAACCAGCACCTAACTCAATTAATGGAGCAATAGGCGCCTTGACCTCAATATCTCCTGAAGACGGATGATAAATCCCGGAAATGATCTTCATCAATGTACTTTTGCCGGCACCATTTTTACCCATGATCCCCACAAACTCGCCTGGGTCGATATCAAAGCTCACATCAGCAAGACAGGTAAACTCATTTCGATGACCCACCTTCAACTTTCCACTGCAAAGATTCACCAACATCGTTTTAATACTATCGGGTCGCTCATCCCATGATCTGAATCTTTTACTCACCTGCTTTACTGAAATAATAGGAGACTTCATTTAGAGTAACTCCACTAAGCCTTTTGAGAATTTTTTATAAAAGAAAATGGCTGCAAAAACAAAACTCAAACTCCAAGATGAAAAAACTAAGAAGTGACTGAGCGATGGCCATCCCCCTTGCGTCCAAATCAGATGCATATCTGAAAAGAACATTCCAAAAGGGTTCGCATATAGAATCCACTTATACTTTTCAGGAATCATATGATCGTTATAAATGACTGGCGAGGCATAGAACCAGATCGAAATCACAATTCCCATCAGATGTTTTAGGTCCCGCAAGAAAACATATAAAACACCCAAACAAAAAGATATGCTGTAGATCATCAAAAATAGCAACAAGCCATAAATTGGCATAAGCACAAGCGAAGTACTCAAAGGTGCACCGGAAAGTATTGCAGCACCTAAAAGAATGGGCATAGAAAAAAGGAGGGTAATCAAATTAGTGATCGTACCGACGAAGGGAAATACATTGAGAGGGACAGGAACCTTAGTCACCAATCCCATATTTCCCACCAACGAGTCCATCCCCTCCATAATGGTTTGACTAATAAAATTCCAAAACAAGATCCCACTCATAAAAAAGACCAGGCGAAATGGAATTTGAACATTCATGACCACATTGAACACAAAATAATAAACTGCAGTCATTGCAAGTGGACTGAGTAGTGTCCACAATACTCCCAAGATAGATCTTCTATACTTAATTTTAAGGTTTCTCGAAACCAGATGAAAAACCAAAAACTTTTTTTGGGTGCAAAAAAAATCAATATCAAAGGGCAGGAAAATTGGTTTTAATAACTTTGGTATCATAAAAGTAGAATATAAATCTTTCGTATCTCTTATTGAGTTATGCTAGGGAGTTCCTATAATGAGTTATCATGTCCTAAGTCTAATTGTAGACTACAATACGACAGAAGAAACTGCCAGACTTTCTCTAGATCTAGCTGCCCATCAAAGCAAACAAAATAAGTCGGGCATAAAGAATCTTATCATTCACATTGATAACGGTAACTCCCCCCCGGTTCAGCTCACTCCTAGCCAGATCCAGGCTGGAGTTCAGCTGGTGGCAACTCAAAATAACTTAGGTTATGCAGGAGCTCTCAACTTTGCAATTCGCCACATTGAGCAGAAGTATCGAGAAATGAATCTACCCCCCTTTGATGCTTATTGGTTTCTCAATTCAGATCTAGAAATAGAATCAAATAGTTTAAGTCGACTGACTGAGGTCTTAGAGACTCACCTAAAAGTGGCTGCGGTTGGGCCTTTAGTTTATACGAACCGCTTAAAAAGCGATATTTGGGGATCTCGGGGATGTATTTATCCTTGGCTTGGCCTTACGTCGATGAGTAAATCCCCCCTACATGCCGGCTTACTCCCCCGCTGGTCCTATATCCCAGGATGCAGCTTGCTAGTCAAAAGATCAGCTTATGAGTCGGTCCATGGCCTGCCTGAAGCTTATAAGCTGTATTTTGAAGAAACCGAGTTCTGTTTAAATTTACAGAAAAGTAACTGGCAGCTCTGGTTGGAGCCAAGCGCAATCGCTTATCACGCCTCTCTCAGCAAAAAAGATGGCATACCGGCTCGACATTTTGCTTACTATTTTGTTAGGAACAACCTCATGTTCTGGAAGAATAACTTCAACATCCCCATTGCTATCCAACTCCCTAGAACTTTTTTTGTGATGTTCAAGGAGGTTATCCTGCCCCTCAGAAAGTGTAAAAACTTCTCCACCTCGATAGATAGACTCTACTATGCACTCGCTGGTTTTTGGGACGGCATTCTCTTTGCTTTAGAAAAACCTACATACTTCGAAAAAAAACTATTCCCCTCATTAAGCCGCTGAAATCTAGTTGCTATGAGTGGGTGAGGTTCGATATAGAATTATCATGAAATCTCAAGCACATAAGAAACTATTAGTAACCGGAGGCGCCGGTTTTATTGGAAGCAACTTTATCCGAATTGCTCTCTCCAAGGGATATTCCGTAGTGGTTCTTGATGCGTTCACATATGCAGGACATCCCGAGAATCTGGAAGAACTCAAGAACCATCCACAATTCAGCTTAATCATTGGAAACATCTGTGATCCTAAGGTTGTAGCCCAAGCGCTAGAACAACAGCAAGTAGATGCTGTCTTGAACTTTGCAGCAGAATCTCATGTGGATCGATCAATTAGTGGTCCATCTCAGTTCATCGAAACCAATATTTTAGGAACCTTTAACTTATTAAATTGCTCTTTAGATTACTGGAAATTACTTCAAGAACAAAGAAAGCATCATTTTAGGTATTTGCAAGTTTCAACTGATGAAGTTTATGGGTCTTTAGGAATGACAGGATTCTTTAGCGAAAAAACGCCCTATGCACCTAACTCTCCATATTCGGCATCCAAGGCTGCTGCCGATCATCTCGTACGAGCATGGCACCATACCTATGGATTACCCACACTCACTACGAACTGCTCAAACAACTACGGACCCTATCAATTTCCAGAGAAACTCATTCCAACTATGATCACATGTGCACTGGCGAGTAGGCCTTTGCCTGTTTATGGAGACGGCAAAAATGTGAGGGACTGGATTCATGTCGAGGATCATTGCTGCGGGATTTTACTCGCCTTAGAAATGGGAACTCCTGGAGCTACTTATTGCTTTGGAGGAAACGCAGAGCGCAATAATTTGGACGTTGTGAAGAGCATTTGCAAAACTTTAGATCGCTTAAAACCTAGAGCAGATGGGAAGCCTCATGAATCTGCCATTCAATTTGTTGCAGATCGACTGGGGCATGACCGAAGATATGCAATCGATGATCAGCTCGCCCAAACTGAACTCGGATTTACTCGAAAATATCAGCTTGAGAAGGGTTTAGAAAATACAATTCAGTGGTATCTTAACCATTTTGAATGGTCACAAGCCGTACTTAAGAAAGCCTGAGGATGAAGTCATGAAAGGAATCATACTTGCTGGAGGGAGTGGAACAAGACTGTACCCCCTTACATTGACTATAAGCAAACAGCTCTTACCTGTTTATGATAAACCCACAATCTACTATCCTCTCTCCAACCTTATGTTAGCAGGGATTCGCGAGATTTTAATCATCAGCACCCCGAGAGATCTACCGATGATTCAAGCACTCCTCGGGGATGGGAGCCAAATTGGATTAAAACTTCAATACAAAGAACAACCGAAGCCTGAAGGTATTGCTCAGGCCTTTATTATTGGAAAAGAATTCATCGAAAATGACTCTGTGTGTCTAATACTTGGTGACAACATTTTTTATGGCCATAATCTCGAAATAGTTCTAAAAAATGCGGCTCAATTATCTCACGGCGCTAAAGTCTTTGGTTATCGAGTCCATGATCCTGAACGCTATGGAGTAGTTGAATTTGATAGAACAAGTAAAGCAATAAGCCTTGAGGAAAAACCAAAGAAACCAAAATCTAATTGGGTAGTAACAGGCTTGTATTTCTATGACTCTAATGTTGTGCAAATTGCAGAGAAGCTAAAACCATCAGCTCGAGGAGAACTTGAAATCACTGATGTCAATCTAGAGTACCTAAACAGAGGCACTCTTCAAGTTGAACAACTGGGTCGAGGCATGGCATGGTTAGACACAGGAACTTTTGAGTCTCTCCTCTCTTCGTCACAATTTGTTCAAGCACTTGAGCAAAGACAAGGATTGAAAATAGCTTGTATTGAAGAAATTGCTTTTCAAAAAGGGTTTATTAGTAGAACACAGCTCAGCCAAGTTGCTGAATCTCTCTCTAAAAGTAACTATGGCCAATACCTAAACAGAGTATTAATGGAATCAGAGCTACAATAGTATGAATCGATCCGAACCTCATTTTAAGTGGGTGATTCTTGGGCATAGCGGGCAACTTGGTGGAGCTTTGACTCGTCTCCTACAAAAGGTGAGAACTGATGACCAGGTCATACCTCTGAGTCGAAAAGAAGCTGATTTGTCTCAGCCTGAGCGATGCATTAAACTCTTAGAGAAAATTCAACCTAGCATCATCATCAACGCAAGCGCATACACTCAAGTAGATCTTGCAGAGACTGAAAGAGAACTCGCGCTGCAGATCAACGCAAAAACACCAGGGATTATTGCATTTTGGTGTGCACAACACCATATTCCCTTTATTCATTTCTCATCTGACTATGTTTTTTCAGGTGAAGGGGATCAGGCATGGAAAGAAGCGGACGCTACGGGCCCCCTGAATCACTATGGACACTCTAAAGCAATTGGAGAACAGAATATCATTCACGCAGGCGGGCAATTTCTCATTTTTAGAACCTCTTGGGTCTATGACAGCACAGGAAAAAACTTTCTAAACACCATGTTACTTTTAGGCAAGAACAGAGAAACTCTACGCATTGTGGGTGATCAAATTGGATCCCCTACTTTTGCCACAGACCTAGCTCTGGTATCCTATCAATGTATAGTGACTGCAATGGGCATGAAAATATTTCCAAGTGGAATTTATCACGCGGTAAATCAAGGGGAAACTACCTGGTATGAGTTTGCAAAAAAAATTTTTGAAATCGCGCAAAAGCACCAATACCCGTTAAAGACAAAACGGCTTATTCCAATTAAATCTCGAGAATTCCCCACTCCAGCAGTTCGACCAAAAAATTCAAGATTAAACACGTCTAAGCTTCTAAAAGTATTCAATACCCAACTTCCCCCATGGGAAGATGGTTTAAAACGATGTCTAGAGGAAACATTTCATGAAGATCACTCCAACTCCTATTGAAGGACTCAAAGTTATCGAGCTGCCCGTACATCAAGATAGCCGTGGATACTTTTTAGAGTTCTTTCATACGGAAAAATTTCGAAATTTAGACCTGCCTACAAATTTCTTTCAAGACAACCTATCTCATTCTCAACCTAATGTGCTACGTGGACTGCATTACCAGAAAAATCCACTGCAGGGAAAACTCGTGGGAGTTACGAGGGGTAGAATCTGGGATGTCACAGTGGATCTGAGAAAAAATTCTCCTACATTTGGACAACATTTCTCGCTCGAGCTCTCTGAGTCTCAAGCCAACCTGATCTGGATTCCAGGTGGATTTGCTCATGGCTTTTGCGTTCTAGGTAATGAAGCAGCAGATGTATTTTACAAAGTGAACTGTCCGTATAACTCGACAAAAGAGGGTGGAATACTCTGGAGCGATTCCGGACTGAATATTAAATGGCCCATAGAATTTCCGATTGTTTCTGAAAAAGATAAAGCATTAATCACCCTTCACGAGTTTATTAATACAGAGAAATATCTGCATGAGGAAAACTAAGTGTAGTAGCCCCGTTTAGACTAGGACACCCTAGTCGTAACCGAAAGAGGTAGTAATACGACTATGAGTAGTAGCATTAGTAACAATGAAAAATACAACATCTTTTAATTACCGACAAGTTTGATAATTATTTCTGAATAGTTTCAAATGGCCTTATTGCACAGGCTAGGAGCATGTTCTTGGGGTTTCCATTTGGTTAAGAATATTCACTTTGGTTAAGACCTCAGTCCATTGGTTTTCAAATTTTCTAGATTGAAGACGGTCGCCTAGCATAGTTTTGAATCTGTACATTGCGGTTTCGGGCCTTGTTGCATCGACTAAGAGCAGGTTCTCGGGGTATTCATTTGGTTCAGAATATTTACTTTGATCAAAACTTCAGCCCACTGGTTTTCAAACTTTCTTGAACGAAGGTGATCTCCTAATAATGTTTTGAATCTGTACATGGCAGTTTCGGCTATGCTGCGCCGGTGATATTTAACCCGTTTTTTCCATGTGTTACGACCTAATTTTCGAATTCCACGAACTAAAATATCCCTCATTTTAGGCCTCTTCTTTGAGTTTCCATGTTGCTGAGTCTTGGCGCCCTTCCTTGGTGGGAAGACTGCTTTTACCTTATTTTCTTCTGCCCAGGAAAAGCATTTCTTGTCATCATAGGCTCCATCGCCAGTCACTCTTGAAACATGCTTTGGGTCTATCTGATTCATTAGAGAGGGAAGGACTTCGTTATCCTTAAAGTCATTAGTGGTCAAAACTACCCCTAGAATACGGTTATTTGCTTCATTTACTGCGAGATGAAGTTTTCTCCATGTTCGTCTCTTTCCAGCTCCGTGAATTCGAACTTTCCATTCTCCCTCACCGTATACCTTGAGCCCGGTGGCATCTACTACAACATGCATCCGATCGGTGCTCTGAATATCCTGCCACAAGACTAAACTCAGTGAGCCCAATCGCCGACACAGGGTAGAATAGCTTGGTATTTCTAGACGCAATCCCATCCACCCAAAAAGCGACTTAGCAAAACCCTCTGTTTCACGTAAAGTAAGGTCAAATTTGAATCTTAAGAT